>Ga0067045_1028921_pt1 | contig 25814 bp, 24 predicted proteins | sample TerdegcTABiofilm_FD_59184 | JGI IMG/M metagenome (GOLD analysis project Ga0067045, IMG submission 59184) | Combined Assembly of (Gp0054472, Gp0054536) Wastewater bioreactor microbial communities from Singapore -Terephthalate degrading... | reverse complement strand
TGATTGCTGTAAGCAAGACGGTTCCTCCCGAACTTATCAGACTGGCCTATGATTGCGGAATCAGGGATTTCGGGGAGAATTATGTTCAGGAGATGCTGAAAAAGGCAGAAGTATTGCCGGAAGATATCAGATGGCACTATATAGGGCATCTGCAGACAAATAAAATAAAATATCTCGCAGGCAGGGCATATCTCATCCATACGGTTTACAAAACCGAGCATCTGGATGAGATAGAAAAACGAAGTGAAAAAGAAAAGAGAATTACTGAATTGCTGGTCGAGGTCAATATCGGAAACGAGAGCAGTAAATCCGGTATGAGTAAAGACAGGGTAGAAGAACTTGTAAAAAAATCCCTTGATTACAAACATCTTAAAATTAAGGGACTTATGTGTATCCCGCCTTTTCTTGATGCAGAAGAAACAAGAAAATTTTTCAAAAACTTGCGTTTTATCAAAGATTGTATTAATAATAATATAGGAAAGGAAGTTCTCACTGAACTCTCGATGGGTATGAGTTCTGATTACGAAACAGCCATTGAAGAAGGTGCTACGATGGTTCGTATAGGAACTGCCATATTCGGAGAACGTAAGAGAGGAGGATGAAATGAAGATTAGCCCTATTGACATCAGGGAATCCAGATTCAAGACGGCCTTCAGGGGATATGACAGAAAGGATGTCGAGGCATTTCTTACTATGGTAGCAAGGGATTTCGAAAATCTCTTAATGGAAAACAATGAACTCAGGGAAACAATAAAACAGCTCACCAATCAGATTGAGGAATATAAGACGAGGGAGTCTTCTCTCAGGGAGGCAGTAATAGCGGCGCAGAAGGTTGCAAACGAGATGAAGGAGGCAGCCAAGAAGGAGGCGGATATCATCCTTTCAAAAGCCGAATTTCAGGCGGAAAGGATAATCGACAATGCCAACAGAAGGGTCACTGAACTTATGAAGGATATTTCCGAATTAAAAAGACAGAAAGTCGAATTCATAAGCAGACTCCAGATGCTGCTCGAAGGACACCAGAAACTTCTCTCTGTTCAGAGAGATGACGAAAACGTATCAAAAGAGTCGAATATAACAATATTCGAGGCAAGGTACAACACACAGCAGAATAGTGATAATACTGTCAAGAAAGATGCGGAGAAATAAATGAACGAATATATTTCAAACACCAAGGACGGAATTTTACTGAGAATAATTCTGCATCCGAGAGCGAGCAAAAATGCTATTGTCGGATTTTACAGGGATATGCTCAAGGTTCAGGTTACAGCACCTCCGGTGGATGATTCCGCAAACGAGATGCTGATTGACCTTCTGTCGGATTTTCTTAAGATTCCGAAATCCAAGATCAAAATTACAGTAGGGAAGACGTCCAGACAGAAAATCCTCAAAATCGACTCAGACAAATTCGACAAAATCAGGTCTCAGATTGAATCTCTGATATCTCCCGAAAAACCCAAGAGCAATCCGAAACACAACAATGACTTCGATATAGAACTGGATTAGGCCTATGGCAGACAGAAGAAGAATTCAGAGAAGAATAAGAAAAGAGACGGACATCGAGAGAGAAAGAAGGAGAATCGAAAGGAGAAGAGGAGAGAGGAGGGAGTCTCCGCGTGTAGCGGTCAAGATGTGGCTCGACGGGATAGAGACAGAAGAGAAGGGGTGGGAATACTTCGGCAACATTAGTCTCGGGGGCGCATTTGTTGAAACAGATACTCCTCCTGATGAAGGAAAATATGTCAATATCAAACTCAGGGATATAGATGAGGACGGCGACCTGCTGCTCAGAGGAGAGGTCATTGGAATTGACATCGGTAAGGGAATTAGGGTAAAGTTTACAGAGACCTCATTTGATGACGAACGGAGGCTCGCAAGATATATCGATGAACTCATAAGAAAAGGATTTGTATATTGAATACTCAGAATATCAGACTGCTGATTGTTGATGATGAAGAACAGATAAGGAAAGTCCTTTCCTATATTATACACAACTCGGAAATCGCAGACTTTGAGATAAGGGAGGCCTCATCTGCCGAAGAGGCAACCGAGATTCTTAAAAAAGAAGAGATTGATATTATAATATGTGATTATCTGCTGGATGCTATGAGCGGCATAAGTTTCTTCTCGAATATGAGTACCGAACATCCTTATACCGTAAGAATTCTCATAAGCGGTAACGTAAATTACGATGAGCTGAGAAATGCTGTAAGCAGGGGAGATATATTCAGATTTCTTTCAAAGCCTTTTAATGAGGATGAGATTATCAGTGTTCTCAAGGAATCGCTTGACAGGGTTAAAAGTAACCGGCAGGGTAAGGACCTTATAAACAGACTCAGGGATTTCTGAGCCACAGTAGGCCCTGATTAATTATATTGACATAAAGAACTTTTGGTATTATTTAGATTAGCCCGTTTCAGGTTCCGGTGTCCGCCTGCGCCGGAATCTGTATTAAACATTCAACAACCCCTGACAGGGCGGTGTCGGGGCATTTTTGGAAGGTTTTTTAATGGAAGAGAAGATCAAGGAAGTAGGTAAGATTGAAAGCTTCAGCGACAAGAAGATCGGAAATTCAGATGAATCGTTTGCCAAACTGCTTGAAGAGACAGACCAGAAGAAGACTGGTCCTCAGGAAGGTGAACTGATTAAGGGTAAAGTTGTAAAGATTCAGAAAGACTTTGTCCTTGTGGATGTCGGACTTAAATCCGAAGGCAAGATCAATATTCTCGAGTTCGGTACCAAGATTCCCAAAGAGGGTGATACAATAGAGGTATTGCTCGAGCAGTATGAGGACAATGAGGGCCTTATTGTTCTTTCAAAGGAGAAGGCCGACAAAATCAAGGTCTGGGACGATATCAACTATGCATACGAGAATAATACTCCTATTGAGGGTACGATTGTTGCCAAGGTAAATAAAGGCCTTTCGGTCGATATAGGTGTCAGGGCATTCCTGCCCGGTTCACACATCGACCTGAGACCGGTAAAGAATTTCGAAAAACTCATTGGTACTACCTCCAAATTCAAAATCATCAAATTCAACAAGAAGAGAGGGAATATCGTATTATCCCGCAGACAGATTCTGGAAGAGGAACGCGAGGAACTCAGAAAAGAGACCCTCTCCAAACTGAAGGAAGGAGAGATTGTAAAAGGCATTGTAAAGAATATTACCGAATACGGAGTATTCATTGATCTGGGCGGTGTGGACGGACTTTTGCATATTTCTGATATTACATGGGGCAGAATCAATCATCCCGAGGAGCAGTTCAAGGTAGGAGATGAGGTTCAGGTCAAAGTCCTCAAATATGACAAATCGAGCGAAAAGGTCTCTTTGGGTATCAAACAGATGACAGAAGACCCATGGCTCAAGGTACACGAAAAATACTCCATTGGCACAAGGGTCAAAGGGAAGATTGTCAGCCTGCCTGATTACGGAATCTTTGTCGAGATAGAACCCGGAGTGGAAGGGCTTGTACACGTCAGCGAAATCAGCTGGACCAAGAAGAGCAAGAACCCCCTGAAAAACTTCAATCTCGGGGATATCATAGAGGCAGTAGTTCTGGACGTTGACCCGGCAAACAGGAGAATATCGCTCGGGATGAAACAGCTAGAGCCCAATCCGTGGCTGCTTCTCAAGGAAAAATTCCCGATAGGCACAAGGGTCAAGGGGAAGATCAAGAATATTACCGATTTTGGTGTCTTTATAGGTGTCGATGAGGGGATTGACGGTCTGGTACATATCTCTGACCTTACATGGTCACAGAGAGTAAAACATCCGGGTGAGATCTATAAGAAGGGTGATGATGTCGAGGCAGTGGTCCTGAATGTCGATGTGGAAAACGAGAGATTCTCTCTGGGTATAAAGCAGCTTACACCCGACCCGTGGACACAGTTCACAGATGAATATTCCGTAGGTTCCAAAGTTCAGGGAAAGGTCGTGAAGGTTACCGACTTTGGTGCATTTGTCGAGATAATCCCGGGTATCGAAGGTCTTTTGCACGTCAGTGAGATGAAAGAGGAGAGGATTGACAATCCTAAACAGGTTGTAAAAGAGGGTGACATAGTCAGGGTAATGATTATCGATATAAATCACAACGACCGCAAGGTTGCTCTCTCGATGAAGGCACTTGCAAAACTCGGTGAGGATGAGGACTTTCAGTCGTATCAGCAGAAAGAGGAAGACAGCAAGGGCAAACTGGGTGATATACTGAAGCAGGAAGGAATTCTGGACCAGTTCAAGAAAGACAAATAATCCGGGGACCGCTGAAAAGATAAGATGAGTTTCAGAAAAATTTTTCTATTGTTACTGCTTGCCGTTGTATTCGGAACTACGGGTTGCTTCTTCCCTTCGATAGACAAAGAGAAGATAATTTCGGGTCCCGCAATCGGTATAATTGAAATAAAAGGTATTATCGAGGACTCAAAAAACATACTAAAGAATCTGAAGAAATTTTCATCTGATACAAATATCAAAGGCATTCTCGTCAGAGTCGATTCACCCGGAGGGACCGTAGGTCCTACACAGGAGATATACAGCGAAATAAGGAAGATATCGAAGAAGAAAAAGGTATATGTCTCTATCGGGAATGTGGCGGCATCGGGAGGATACTATATAGCATCTGCCGGAGACAGAATCTTTGCAAATCCGGGCTCCATCACAGGTTCTATCGGCGTAATTATGCAGACAGTAAATGTCGAACAACTCGTCAAGTTTATGAAGATAGACGTCGAGACAATCAAGAGCGGGAAATACAAGGATATGGGGACTCCCTTCAAGGAACTGACACCGGAAGAACGTGAGATGCTTCTTGGTGTAACAAAGGATATCCATAATCAGTTCATCGAGGATGTGGCAAGGGCAAGAAAAATCGGTGTAGAAAAAGTCAGGGAAATTGCAGACGGAAGGATTATGACCGGGCTTGCGGCAAAGGAATACGGTCTTGTGGATGAAATCGGTTCTATCGAGGATGCTACGGAAATGCTCTGGAAAGACCTCGATATGAGCGGTGATCCCAAAACTGCATATCCGAGAAGACAATCCCCCTCTTTTTTCAAAGAGCTGATGGACTCACTCTCCGAAGATGTGGAGCAAAGGCTCGGTATCCAGAAGAGAGGATTATCATTCTGGTTTCTCTCCCCGTTCGGAACGGATATCAGATAAGCAGGACAGACTTTCATTACAAAAATCTTTTCAGTATAAAAAATAATTTTGTTCTTTTGTGATATTTTATGCTTGAATAATTTGTAAAATAGTGTGATTTTTTTAACGGATATGAACTTGTTTATTTCTGAAAAATCATTTCTGTCACGGAGATAAAAATGGAAAGGATTTTTGCCCCATGGAGAGGTGAATACATCAGGTCGAGTATAGGTGAGTCCGGCTGTATATTCTGCGACAAGCCGTCCGAACAGAAAGACCGTGAAAACCTGATTCTGTTCAGAGATGAACTTGTTTTCGTTATTATGAACAAATTCCCGTATAATTCAGGTCATCTGATGGTTGTCCCCTTCAAACATACTGCCGACATGGCAGAATTGTCAGACGAAGAGATGAAAAGACTTTTCAGGCTGACGGACTACTCAATAAGGATTCTGAAGGACAAATACAGTGCTCAGGGAATAAATGTCGGGATGAATCTCGGCAGGGTGGCGGGTGCGGGTGTCGACCAGCATCTGCATATCCACATTGTTCCCCGCTATAACGGAGATACAAATTTTATGCCTCTTCTGGCAGAGACCAAGATTGTATCCGAACATCTCGACAGGACATACGATGAACTGTTACCTGAATTCAATAAATTAAAGAAGGGTTAGAGATATGGCAAATGTGGTTGTAGTAGGAATGCAGTGGGGGGATGAAGGTAAGGGCAAAATCGTCGATATGCTCTCCGAATTTTCTGAAATTATTGTCAGATTTCAGGGAGGGAATAATGCAGGACATACCATAGTCGCAAATGGCAGAAAGGTCATACTGCACCTTATCCCTTCTGGAATACTTCACGAAAACAAGAGATGTTATATAGGTAACGGTGTCGTAATCGACCCCAAAGTCCTTCTCGAAGAGATTGATTTTCTGAAAAATAACGGATTTCTGGACAAGAACAAGCTTTTCATCAGTCCGTATGCCCATATTATTATGCCGTACCACAAGCTTCTGGATGCCCTCAGAGAGGAGGGGAGTGAGAGCAATTGTATCGGGACGACCAGAAGGGGCATAGGTCCCTGCTATGAAGACAAGGCTGCAAGACTCGGTATAAGGGTAATCGACCTTCTCAACAGGGATTACCTAATAAGAAAGATCGAATTCAGGCTGAGGGAACTGAATGCAGTAATCTCCCATTTATATGGCAGGGAACCTCTTAAGGCCGAACCGATTGCCGAGGAATACATCGGCTACGGAGAGAAACTCAGGGATTATATTCTCGATATCTCGAAGACGCTTTATGAGGATATAAGGAAGGGAAAACACTGTCTCTTCGAAGGTGCACAGGGGAGTCTTCTTGACCTGGATTTCGGAACTTATCCTTTTGTTACAAGTTCGAATACACTTGCCCCGAATATTTTTATGGGAACCGGTATAGGGATAGGTAAGGTAGATGAAGTAATCGGGATTACAAAGGCGTATACAACGAGGGTAGGGCAGGGACCGTTCCCGACCGAGCTTTTCGGTGAGGAGGGTGATATCCTGAGAAATACGGGGCACGAATACGGCGCAACGACAGGCCGTCCGAGAAGATGCGGCTATCTGGATGTAGTGGCGCTCAGGTATGCTATCAGAATCAACGGTATAACTGCCATTGCTATTACAAAACTTGACGTCCTGTCGGGACTGAGGACCATTAAAATCTGCACTGCCTATGAATACAACGGCGAGAGACTGACCGAGTTCCCGTCAGATGTAAACATCCTCAGCAAATGCAAACCCGTATATGAAGAATTCAAGGGGTTCGGCAGTCCAATAAATAACGCAAGGGATATCTCAGAACTTCCTCAGGAGGCAAGGGATTATCTGAATGCGATACAGGTATTTCTCGATATACCCGTTGTAATGATCTCTGTCGGAGAGAAGAGGGAAGAGACAATCGTTATGAAGAATCCTTTTCTGAAAGGCTAAGTAAAGGGGATTTCAAATGGACAGAATGATAATTCTTATTGCCCTTCTGATTGTCATAATCGCCGGAAGCATAAACAGAAGGGTCGGAGGCATTCTCGGTGTAATCTTTACAGGCGGCCTGACTTACTGGGGTCTTAATGTAATTAAGAGCGGAGGCACACTTTTTATACTCAAATACAATATAAGCCGCGAAATCTTCCTCGCAATTATGGGTTTTTTCCTGATTTACAATCTTATACTTGCAGTAATCGGAGAAAAGAAGAAAGAGGAATAGAGATTCAGGGCTCCTGAAGAGCCTTTTCTGAAAAATCCTTTCCGTCAAAGCTTATTAGAGTTCCTCTCCCCTTGAATACGGTCCAGAGATGAACCGGTCTCTTCCAGATAAAATATATATTCTTCAGAGTCTCTTTTGCCCATTCGTAATGAAGTTCTACATCCTCGTAATGATGTTTAAGCAGAAGTTCATTTCTGCTGCCAAACATATCATCTATGAGAGAAATCACCGGATTACCCATATTCGTAAGCATAAAGAGAAGCTGTTTTTTAATCTGTTCGAACTGACGGCTCTTTATCTCATACTGATTGCTGTCCTGATTGTAGGCAAATGTAAAGAGTTTGTTTCTCCTTGCGAAATCCTCGGTCATAAACTCATCGATAAAAGTAACATCATTATGGAGTTTTCTTACCTCAAATATCTTCTTTAGTCCCTGATTGAGTTTTGTGTCCCAGTTTCTCTTGCGGGTCAGGTCCTGACATTCTTCATAATCACGTCCGAATCTCCCCTTGTTCCATCTCTCCTCGATGTCGCGGAATAGTTCCAGTCCTATTTTATAAGGATTAAATCCTCCCGGCTGGATCGCCACTGTCCCTGAATGATGGTCTGCATAGTCGATGAGTTCATCATCTCTCAATGCCATCTGCGTCATTATCCTTGAATGCCAGAATGTCGCCCATCCCTCGTTCATAATTTTCGTCTGTCCCTGAGGTGCGAAGTAGTATGCCTCCTCCCTTATTATGGAAAGAACGTCCTGCTGCCATTCCTTGAGCGGTGCATTCTGAATGAGAAAGTTCAGGATATCTCTCTGTGGTGCAAAGACTTTTCTGATGAGGGTATCCTTCTTCTCCTTCTCCCTGTTCTCCGTCTCTTCTTCCCGCGGATTGATGTAATGAGACATATATTCCTTTTTCACAGGGAATTTGCGGTTCTGTGTCTGCGTATCGCCCGGTAATTCGGCTTTTTCAGGTCGTCTGATATACGGTGAATGAATATCAATTAGGTTGTCTATGCTCAGACAGATGTCTATAAACTGTTCAACGGTATCTATTCCGTATTTGTCAATATATTTTTTTATCCTTGTTGCATGATTTGCCGATTCGTCCATCATCTTCCGGTTTGTATGTTTGAAATAGATATTGTTCTTGAAGAAATCACAGTGAGCATATACGTGTGCCATAACTAGTTTCTGGTCAACTTCCTTGTTGGAATCGAGCAGATATGCATAACAGGGGTCGTTGTTTATTACCATTTCGTATATTCTGTGCAGCCCGTATGAGTATCCCTTGGATAGTTCCTCATATTCCATACCGAACCGCCAGTGCGGATAACGGGTAGGAAAACCGCCGTATGCAGCTATCATATTGATCTGGTCGAAGGGCAGAAGCTCAAAAATTACCTCGAAGAAATCAAGTCCGCACTTTCTGGCATATTCTTCAATCTGTATTCTGATTTTATTCAGATTTTCGGGCAATGCCATATTCTACCTTCCCTTCCCCAGAAATGTCTTGATAGAATCATAGATTGCATCACGGTCCTGAATAAACGAAAGGGATATATTCTCAGTATCCCCGAAGTGTTCTTCCAGAATCTTTATAAAATCGCCTTCACCGTAATGACTTGCCACCTGACCATAACAGAAGAGATTGATTTTATTCAGAATCCTGCCTGAAAGTGTCTCCAGACATACCTTATTGTCATCGTTACCCCAGTTCTCCCCGTCGCTGAAGTGAAACGCATATATATTCCATTCATCAGCCGAATAGGTCTTTTCGAGGATGTCAGCGAGGAGAATATATGCACTGCTTATCATTGTGCCGCCACTCTCCCTCAGCGAAAAGAATGCCTCCCTGTCGACCTCCCTTGCGGCGACATCATGCACGATATATCTGGTCTCGAGACCGGGATAGTGCTTTCTGAGCCAGGCATCAATCCAGAAGGATTCAATCCTTACTATATCCTTCTGTTCGTCTCCCATCGAGCCTGAGATGTCCATAAGATAAAAAATTACGGCATTAGACTCGAGTGTCCTCATCGGTTTGCCTGATTTATACCTGATATCCTCCTTGACAGGTATGATTACCGGATTGTCGAGCCTGTAGGTTCCTGATGCAATCTGTCTCTTTAGTGCCTCCTTGTAGGTTCTCTTGAAGTGTCTGAGACTCTCGGGTCCTATTCTCGATATACTCCTGTACCTTGTCCTCAGGCTCTCAATTTTCTGTTTGCCTCTTGGCTGGATTCTCGGGAGCTGCAACTCCTCGCCGAGAATATCAGCCAGTTCGTCGATTGTCAGTTCGACCTCCATAAGATGGGCCCCGGGCTGATTACCGGCCTTTCCCTTTCCCTCCTGACCCTCATCTCCCTGCCCGATAGGTGTCCCTTCCTCGCCGTCTCCCTGTCCGACTCCTCCGCCGGACTGAGGATTATGTCTGAATCTCGGAAGTTCTATCTGGGGCAGAGGAATCGAGACGATGTCCTTACCCTTTTTCCCGAGCATATCACTGTGCTTTATGAATTTGCGGAGGTTCTCCCTTATCTTACCCTTGACAATCTTTCTGAACCTGTTGTGGTCGCTTTCAATACCGAGTGCCATAATAAATTATCCTATTTTGAATCACCTCTTGCAAAGATTGATGCCACAAACTGAAGGACGTCGGTTGCACATATCTCACAGTAACCGTAGTTGTTGATAAGTCTTGCCTTGACAATATCTATCTTTTCCTGAGTATCTCTGTCGACCACCGAAGAGACCAGTGAGGTTAATTTGATTGTATCCTTCTGGTCTTCGAAGAGTTTGAGCTCAAGTGCCTTGAATAGTCTCTCATTGGATTTATAGTCGAACTGCTTCCCCTCGAGTGCAAGGGCACCGATATAGTTCATAATCTCTTTTCTGAAGTCATCCTTACGGCTTTCCGGAATGTCTATCTTCTCTTCTATAGAGCGCATAAGCCTCTCGTCGGGTTCCTCGTCCTGTCCAGTATACTTATTATGAATCTTCTCTCTCTGCGTGTAAGCCTTTACATTATCGATATAGTTTGCGCAGAGTTTGGAGATTGCCGATTCATCCGCGGCTATGGCACGCTGGACCTCGTTCTTTACTGTATCCTCGTATTCCTTTTTTACCTCATTGAGCAGGTCCTTGTATTTTTTCTTCTGTTCCTCGCTTGTAATGAGGGAGTGGTGTTTCAGTCCGCTTTCGAGTTCATTTAGGACCATAAACGGATTTATACACCCTTCGCCTTTGTCGGAGACAAGGGCATTCGATATCTTGTCCTGAACATATCTGGGAGATATGCCTTCCATACCCTCACGGACAATATCATGCCTCAGCTCCTTTACCGCATCCTCCGTAAAGCCCGGCAACGTCTTTCCGTCATAGAGTTTCAGTTTCTGCATAAGCGAGAGATTGAAACGTTTGGGCTCTTCAAGTCTCGTAAGGACAGCCCACATTGCCGCCATTTCTATTGTATGCGGTGCAATATGTTTGCCCTTAATCTTCTCCTCATTGTAATCCCTGTGATAGATCTTAATCTCTTCGGTAAGTTTGGTTATATAGGGGATGTCGATCTTTACAGTCCTGTCTCTTAGGGCCTCCATAAACTCGTTGTTCTGAAGTTTCTTGTATTCCGGTTCATTTGTGTGACCTATAATAACCTCATCGATATCCGTCTGCGGGAATTTCTTGGGTTTTATCTTGTGTTCCTGAGAGGCACCAAGCAGGTCATAGAGGAATGCAACATCCAGTTTCAGGACTTCAATGAATTCGATAAGTCCCCTGTTGGCGATATTGAATTCGCCGTCGAAATTGAATGCCCTCGGGTCGGAATCCGAGCCGTATTCCGCAATCTTCCTGTAATTGAGGTCACCGGTCAGTTCAGTAGAATCCTGATTCTTTTCATCCTTAGGCTGGAATGTACCTATTCCTATGCGGTCTTTTTCGGACAATATGAGCCTTTTAATGCGGACATGGGAATAGACCTTTTCGAGGTCTCCCTTGTATCTGATACTGAGGTCCCTGAAAATAAATCTGCAGAACGGGCAGAGGTCCCCCGTGTCAGGAATCCTGAAATCGCCCGATTCGAGTTTTAATTCCTTTATTACCTTCTGTCTTATCTCCGGAGGAATCAGATGGAGAGGCTCTTCGTGCATAGGACATTTATGTTCTTCTGTCCCAGTGCCGTCTTTGTCTTTCGGAAGAATCCAGCTATATGTATAAAGTGCCCCTTCCTCCGTCTTGGAGTATTCCTCGAGTCCTTTCTTGAGAAGTCTCACAATGGTACTCTTTGCACACCCTACAGGTCCGTGAAGAAGAAGTATCCTCTTTTCGGTCCCGTAGCCGTTTGCGGCACTTTTAAAGATATTTACGAGCTGCATAAGCGGGATATCGAGACCGAAGACGGCATCTGTTCCGCCCGAGATCTCCCCGTCGAAAAAATTGTAGTGAATAATCTTCTTTCTGGCATCAATGTATTCCCTCGTGCCGTACGAAAGAATCATATCGTATATTCTCTGAAAGGCAGTTCGTGTAACTCTGGGATTATTCTTTACAATAGATAGATATTCCTCGAAGGTACCTTCCCAGTGAAGTTCCTGAAATGCCTTTTTATCCTGAAGACCTGCTATTTTTTCTATAAAGAAACTGTCCGGCATAAAATCCTCCTTTGGAAAAAAATATACCAACCTATTTTCCAAAATACAATAACAAAAAGACACAATACGTTTTGAAAAATTTTTCCAAAATTCCCTTGACATAATGACAATATTAAGGGTATTAAACTCTACTCTTGTTTTTACTTTTTTTAAGGAGTTATTAAGACATGAAGACAGAAGGAATCAGAAACGTTTCATTGATTGGTTACGATGGTTCAGGCAAGACCTGCCTTGCAGAAGCCATGGTCAAATACGGTTCACCTGACAGAGCGCTGAAGGAGATTGCTCCGACAAGACTCGACCTGGACAACGAAGAACTGAAGAGAAACCTCACACTTTCCACAAAGACGACATTTACGTCGTGGAAGGATATACACATCAATATTCTGGACACCCCGGGATTCTTCAATATCCTCGCGGAGACCTCGAACAGTATTGCAATGACCGAAGCCTCTGTCCTTACAATCAGGTGTGCAAAACCAATCAAGCATTATATCGAGCGTTTTGGCTTTATGACAGAGGACAGGGCAAAGCCGATGGCGGTATTTATCAATCAGTGCGACATCGAAAGGGCAAATCTGGACGAGGCATTCGATAGCCTGTCGCAGGAGATCAAGGGGAAACTCGTATTCATTTCATATCCCATCGGACTTGATACAGCACATCAGGGTGTTATTGATGTCCTGAGGATGAAGGCATACTACTATCAGGGAGCATACGGCAAATTTCAGGAAAAAGAGATTCCATCCGAGCTGAAGGATAAGGCAGAAGAACTTCATACCAAACTGGTTGAGATTCTCGCCGAGACAGATGATGAACTTGTAAACAAATACCTCGAAGGGACAGCCCTAACCGAGGAAGAGCTCATCAACGCCTTCAGAAAAGGATTTGCCGCAAGGTCTTTCTTCCCTGTATTCTGCGGTGCAGTAAAGAAGGCCACGGGTGTAAATCTCCTTCTGGATTATATCGTAAACTGCTTTCCGGACCCGTTGGCAAGGGAATGGCCTTCAAAGATAAGCGAAGATAAGATGGAGATGAGGAAAGTCGATGCAAACGAACCGTTCTCTGCAATAGTCTTCAAGACAACCGTCGACCACTTTCAGGGGAAGGTATCCTATATGCGTATTATTTCCGGTGTAATCAAATCAGATGCGCCGGTTTACAATTCAACAAAGAAGATCGAGGAGAAGTTTGCAACACTCATTAGAGTGGATGGCAAGAATCAGATTCCTCTGACAGAGGCAATTGCAGGTGATATTGTAGCCGTTACCAAACTCAAGGATACACAGACCGGAGATACACTTTCTACTCAGGAGAGACCCGCTGTTTATCTGACGATGGAATTCCCGAAGCAGACAATATCTTTCTCCCTCAAGGCCAAGACAAAACAGGACGAAGACAAACTCTCCAACGGTCTTCAGAGGCTGATAGAGGAAGACCCGTTACTTTCCTACACACGTACAACGGATACCAAGGAACTCCTGCTTTCGGGTATGGGTCAGGCTCACCTTGAGATTGCAATCGAAAGGCTCAGAAGAAAATACGAGGTCGATGTTACTACACAACCCCCGAAAGTCCCGTACAAAGAGACCATTAAAAAGCCCGCAAAGGCTCAGGGTAAATACAAGAGGCAGTCCGGCGGCAGAGGTCAGTACGGAGACTGCTGGCTCGAACTCAAACCGATGCCGAGAGGTAAGGGCTTCGAATTCACAGAGAGCATATTCGGAGGAGCGATTCCCAAAAACTATATCCCTTCGATTCAGAAAGGTGTTGAGGATGCAATGCTCGAAGGTCCTCTTGCCGGTTATCCCGTTACAGACCTTTCGGTAAATGTATATGACGGTTCGTACCACGAGGTTGACTCATCCGATATGGCATTCAAAATTGCCGGTTCAATGGGATTCAAGAATGCATATTCACAGGCAAATCCGATACTGCTCGAACCTATTATGCAGCTCGAGATAGTAATTCCCGAGGAGTTTCTGGGAGATGTGATAGGAGACATCAACTCCAGAAGAGGGAAGATTCAGGGTATGGACCCGACTCCGAGAGGGAATGTTGTAAGGGCACTTGTCCCCTACGAAAACACTGCCACATACGCCACAGACCTCCATTCGATAACACAGGGTATCGGTTATTTTACGATGCAGTTCTCACATATGGAAGAGGTTCCGGCCCAGATTGCACAGAAGATTATCGAGGCTTATCAGAAGCAGAAGAGCCAGCAGGAGGAAGAGAAATAGGCGTCTCCTTTACTCTGAGGCGGAGTTTTATCACCATCAGGAGTGCCTCGAAGAATATCTTCTGCGACATCTTCGATTTGCCAAGAATCCTGTCAGTAAAAATAATAGGAAGTTCAAAGACCCTGAAGCCTTTCTTATAGGTCCTGTAATTCATTTCTATCTGAAAACCGAAGCCGGAAAGGAGCAGATTATCAAGGTCTATTGATTCGAGGACGACTCTTCTGAAGCACTTGAATCCCCCGGTCAGGTCCCTTATCGGTATGCCCAGAATCGTCCTTGAATAGAGTGAACCTCCCTTACTTATAAGCATTCTGAAAAACGGCCAGTTCTGAACACCGCCTCCTTTTACATATCTCGAACCTATCACAAGGTCATAATCCTTTATCTTTTCGAGAAAGAGCGGCAGATAGTCCGGATTGTGCGAAAAATCAGCATCCATTTCAAATATATGCCTGTATTCTCTTGCCAGAGCCCATTTGAAACCGGAGACGTATGCCTTCCCAAGTCCTTCCTTTTTCTCTCTGTGAAGTACGAAAAGTCTGCCTTTGTATTCATTTTCCGAAAGTTCATCCGCTATCTTTCCGGTGCCATCAGGTGAATTATCGTCGACAATAAGTATGTGCGTATCAATTCTGTCGAATACAGCCTTTGTTATGTTCCGGATATTCTCTTTTTCATTATAGGTCGGGATAATAACGAGATTTTCAGACATACTTTTTCTCCGGTAATTGTGTTAATATACAAACTTAATACCGGCAGAACCTATATGTCTCGAATAATCAAATATTCCGCTCTTGACATCAGACATATTCATAACAAAGGCGTAGCCGGTGTTCAGGAATAATTTATCCGAATAAAGTCTGAAATCTATTCCGGTCTCAAAAGAGAATTTCATATCTGTACGTGCATTTGCATTGCTGTCGTAGAGATAATCGGGATTGCTGATCTTTTCAGAAAACATATAGTAACCGAATCCGCCGGATGCATTCAGGAAGACCGATTTGCCGTATTTATAATCAAATCCGAGTCTTACTTCGGGCCTCATATATTTCCAGCCGTCGCCTTCAGAGTTGTTTATCCCGAAATAATCCCTGTTATAGACTGAGAAATTCGGACTGAATGAATATGAGAAATGCAGATACGGGTCAATCAGAAGCGATGACCTGTCAAAGTCTTTCGAATATACCTTCTCGAAGTAGTGTTTCAGCTGCACGGGTACACCAATTGACAAGAGCGAATTCGAGAAATGATATGCAAACTCCGGAATAATCCTGTGTCCGAAAGAATATGCCTTGTATTTGTCCGAAATGAAATCGTAGGAGTAGTTATATGCAAAACCCAAGTGAAATGACGGCTTTGAATACCGGTACAGAAGCTGAAGGTCGTTCGAATTGAAATTGTAAATATTGAAATTGGAATTAATTCCCTGATAGCCGTTGTAGAGTATTCCGAGCATATTACTCGAGCTGTTGATAAACCTGTAACCGAGTGAATATCTGGCCTCTGTCCTGAGGTCATACCTTTCTTCATACTTGACGCCCGGCAGTTTTACCGCATCCTTATCAGGGTAAAGGGCAACGTTCGTATCAAATACCTCGTTGAGGGAAATCATAAACCTGAAATTATCTTTGCTGTCCTGTTTGGTGTTTTTCTCTATACTGATTATTTTCGAGGTAATAATAAACTGATTGCTGTATTTGTCTCTGAAATTCTTTAGTTCCGCAATCGTCCCGTCCATATCTCCTGACATTGCCTTGTTGATTATCTCCAGAAACTCCTTCTTGTTTGCGTGCTGAATCTTAGGGTTTTTTTCAATCCTGTTCAGAATCATCCGGAGATTTTCAATGTCCTGCATACGGTTGTAATTCAGTGCAAGATAAAGAAGAATGACAGGGTCATCGGAATACTTAGGAATCTTTTCGAAATATGAAACCGAACCCTTATAGTCCTGATTATAATATCTGGATATGGCCGAATATTTAATTATCTCGTAATTATAAGGGTTGGACTGAATATACTTCTGGAAGTATTTCTCTGCATCGGCATAATTTTTCTGCATAAAATGCGAGATACCTGCCAGAAAGAGAGCGTCATTATTATCTCTGTCTTTTTCCAGAACGGCCTCACAGATTTTTATCGCCTCATTGTAATTTTGCTGTTTGTAAAATCCGTATGCCTTCGTAATTTCAACATCGCTGTTGGCATACAATATTAGAGGTACAAATAATAAGGCAGATAAGAGCAGATACTTTCTCATATTCAATCTCCTTTATTCAATATAGTTGATTTTGATAACTGCCAGATATTTTCTGCCGTCAGCCTCATAATATGCCCCGAGATAGTGATTCTGACCGGAGGGGAGGGCAGAGGGGCCGCGGATTGTGGCGGAATTGCCGTTACTGGTAATCAGCCCGATTTCATTATTGCCACCTTCGATATTGTCAATTGTCCATTTCAGTTCGGGGTTCTTCAGACCTTCAGGAAGTCTTGAAGAATCAATTTTGGCTGTAACTATTACCTCGTCATTAAGGGTAAGATTGATAATTCTTGTATCAAATTTAAGAGGAGGTGCAATTTCCATATCCAGTGAATTTTTTACGTCAGGTATAATATTTACCTTTTTCCGGTCGAGCATATATACAACATTTTCGTTCGGACCGGTAATAAACAGTTCAATCATCTGTTCACCGACGGGGAGATTCAGTATGAAAAAATCTTTCTGGTTTTTGATATCACTTGCGGTGCCCTTTGCCATCATTTTTCCGTTGCTGTATATAATTACCTGAGCAGAATCCCCGATGAGCTCCTGAATATCGGCCGGCAGCTTTATCTCCGGTGAATTAACCTCGGTCAGTGACAACGGCTTTTCACCGCAGGAAAGCAGAAGCACTGCAAAAACAGGTAAAAATATTAATGACAGTCTTTTCATAATATGCTCCTTGCCTGAATGTTTTATTTTACGTTAATAATCAGTACAGAATCCCTCTGCATAAGATTTCTGTCATAATCGACCGGCAGAGAAGGTGAGGTATATACCTCTTTACAGCTGTTTTTCTTATCTTTTGTGCCTGAGAAGAAGCCGTCGAGCTGGAATTCCTCAATAAATCTGTCAAACGCAGCTTCTTGATTCGATGAAATCCTTGCCTGACTCAAAGGTGTTTTTACCTTTTTTATACTGTCCTCGATGTCTTGAAGTCTGAAAGGAGACGGTTCGGTCGGAAGCACCTGAGGAAGTATCTTCGAAAAAGTCCCCTGTTTCACAATCTTGTAATTGTTATCAGACTGAATCAGGTTCTTTACGGATACCTCATCCTTTAAAACTATTAATTCCGTATTCCCGTCCTGTGAATTAACTTTTATAAGCATTTCGGATGGTTTTTCCCTGATTATTTCTGCAGTGGGCGTGTTTATTATACCTTTGATCTTGCTTTCCGATGAATTGATGAGAATATTCCCTTTGAGGATGGTTATCAGTTCCTCCTGGTCGGTCAGTTTTGTGAAATTCACATCCGAATCAGGTGAAACGAAGATAACGAATCTTTTGTCGAGTACTATTCTTAAAGATGTATTTTCATCGGTCTTGACTCTAAGGCCGCTTTTGAGAGCAATATCACTGGTATTCGTAACCCATTCCTTTGCACCTTTGACCCTTGTCTTGAATTCCTTACCCGAAATCATAAAGATATTTCCTTCGATGTTTTCTGCAGCAAGAAAGGCTGGCAAAATAAAGATGAATAAAAACATCAGATATTTTCTCATTTTCGACCTCCTCGGCGGTCTGATATTATATACTTATATTCATTATTTGCAACACATCTTTTAAGTTTTTCGTTAACAATCAGAGTATCAGGAAAAATCAGGGATTCTCTTATTTCGGAGTCAAGAATTGTCACATTATCGCCGATAACCGAATTACGGATTACGGAATTTTCTATCTTTACGTTTTTACCGGTTATATTCCCGTATGAGTCGGTTATTTCGTTGCGATATTCTGCCGTAAAGACAGATGACTCCCATTTTTTACCCAAAAATGCAAAATTAGCCCTGTAAAGATTTTCCGGTTTACCTATATCAAAAGAATCGTTTTTGGTTATAAAGCCGTAAACCCTGAATCCGTTTTCAATGAGCCTTGGATAGGTATTTTTGTTGATACAACCTTCTTCGGGAAGGTATTCAAAAACTTTTGGATTCAGGATATGCACGCCCAGAAACCGGAATTTTACAAGACCTTTCAGGTTTTTCGGCTTCTGTTTGATGTATCTGATTCTGCCTTTTTTATCTGCAAAGACCGAATTTTCGTATGGAATATTCCTGTCCCGTATAAGAAGCATCACGGCATCACAATCCATCTTTTTGTAAAAAAGTATCATTTCCCTGATATCAGCAACAGTTATCGTATCGCCGTTGAGCACAATAACAGGCTCATTTATTCCGAAGGTATTGATTATATTCCTTATACCTCCGCCTGTCCCCAGAATTTGAGGTTCATAAACATATCTGACACCGCTCAGATTTTTCCCTATGTAATCTTTTACAGGTTCCGGTTTGTAGTGGAGGTTGATATAGATTTTAGTGATACCCTGATTCTTCAGAAGCATAATCTGGTGCCAGAGTGGTGTCCTGTTGAGGAGCGGAACAAGAGGTTTGGGTAATTTATCTGTAAAAGGTCTGAGTCTCGTACCAAAGCCGGCAGCAAGGACTATTCCCGAAAAATCTCTTAATTTTCTCATATCAGTTATTGAACTCCGGTACATATTTCGATAATATTTTATATAACTCCTTAAATTCAGGCAGCTTTTTCATAGATTGGGCTGCATATCCGAATGAATTTGGTATATAAGGTAAAAAGGACGGATTCTTTTTGACACGGTCGATAAATACGAATCTGCCTCCGTCCTTGAGCTTCCTCTGTATTGTCTGCAGGTCAAAGAGCAGTCTGAATGATTCCGAATCAGTCTTAATACCGGACTTGTTCAGTTCATTAACATATAACCCTATGAAATCATTGATTATTTTATCTTCAAATCTTATATAACTATCCCTAAGTAAAGCCACAATGTCATAGGCAGGTGTACTTATAAGTGCATCCTGAAAATCAATAATATAAAATTTACCTTCTTTTATCATAAGGTTACGGCTCTGATAGTCCCTGTGTGTAAATGTATCGGATAATGAATCGAGTTTTTTGGAAATCTCTGAAAAGTAGTTTTTCATAATATTCTTATCATTTTCGGGCAGTTTGAAATCATTCCTTGCTTCGATTCCGTATTCGATAAAATGCTCGAATTCCCAGAAATACAGGTCATAATCGAATTTCCTTGAAAATGCTATGCAGTTCTTTTCCGGCTTATTAGCTGCGGCAACCTTCATCTGAACCAGCAGCCTTATGGCATCCTGATAAAGTCCTAAGTCATTATTCTGGCTGAATTTACGTTCGAGGGTAGTATCACCCAGATCCTCAAGAAGAATAATTCCTTTTGAAATATCCGAAAAGTAAATCGCAGGTACAGGTAATCCGGCTGATTTAAGGTAATTGCAGATGTTTACAAAAGGGAATTCGTCTGTCGAAATATTTTTGGAAGCTTCTTCGGATTTGTTTGTAAGTTTAGGGTCCCATTTCATTAAAATTACGGTTTCGGAAGGCTTATTGCCAAGAATCCGGTAATAGGACCTGTATGAAGCATCTCCCTTGAGTTTGATTATATCTTTGATCCCAATTGAAATATTTTGTTCAATAAGTTCTTTAAGTTCCTGTTCTAACTCATTGTAATTATTCATAAATATTGTTCCTTTCCCGGACATTGGGGTGTCAATGGCAAAAACATATTATACCTGGCACCTGAAGTTAATGCCATTAACAATGTCCGATAATATATATTATGTTAACTTATTCATACCTACCTCTTCTTATAGATATATTGATCACGAGCGCTATTAAAATCATTGAGCTTACAAGGGACGACCCTCCGTAACTTAAGAACGGGAACGTCACCCCTACTACCGGCAATAAACCCAGAAGCATACTGATATTAATCGAAAAATGAAGGAAAAAGTAAGCAAATATTCCAAAAGAAATGTTTTTACCGAAAATATCTGTTGTAGAATACGAAATCCTCAGAATCTGGATGAGGACTAATATACATAACAGAATCAGAACAAGTGACCCTACAAATCCCCATTCTTCCGCAAAAATACTGAAAATAAAGTCCGTATGCTGTTCCGGCAGAAAACTGAACTGTGACTGCGTCGATTTCATATATCCTTTGCCGAAAATCTGGCCCGAACCTACCGCAATCATTGATTGAATTGAATGATAAGCCGAGCCAAGGACATCTGATTCGGGGTCCAGAAATGCCAGGATTCTTTTTTTCTGATAGGGCTTCAGAAACTTTAACCAGGCCAGAAATGCAAAGCCTATTCCTGCAATAGACATAAAAATAAAGTGCGAAAATCTTACCCTGTTAAAGAGGATGAGAAGTATTCCGATAAGAAATATGATCATTGCTGTTCCGAGGTCGGGCTGTTTCAGGACAAGTACAAAAGGTATTAGAATCAGTATAAGCGGACCTAATAGTTTATAGACAGGCCAGCTGTTGTAAACCTCTTTTTTATCGCTGAAATACTTGGCAACCGACATAATTACTGCAATTTTGGTAATCTCCGCGGGCTGCATCTGGAAAATTCCGAAATGTATCCATCTCTTTGCACCCATTGCTGTTTTACCGAACAGAAATACCCCTATAAGCAAAAGTATACATATTACATACGAAGGATAGGCAAATATTTCCAGTTTCTTATAGTCAAAAATAACAACAGGAATGCATATAACCAGACCAAATACTGCCCAGATTATCTGGTTGTAGTAATACTGGTTCTCTATTCCTCTGGGGGTCGTAACCGAATAAAGATTTACAATTCCGGCAGTAATTATAACCATACACAGCAATATAAGAAAAATTACGTCTGTATTAGACTTTTTCTTGGTAAATATTTCCAAATTCAGTCCTCTGATTCAATGAAAGAGACATTTCTCATATTTATATTCTTATCGAATTCCATACCTTTGTATTTTTCGTAAAAGAGTTTGATTGCATTGAAAACATACGGAGATGCCCCTGATGCCCCGTGGCCCCCGTGTTTGTGCAGAACTGCAACAAGTATCTCCGGGTTATCCACATCTGCAAAGGCAACAAACCAGGCATGGTCCTTATGCATATATGATTCGGAAATATTCTTCCCGTCCCTCATTTCCACTACCTGTGCCGTACCTGTTTTTCCCGCTATCTTTATCCTCTTATCATTTCCAAACACCTTGTATTTCTGAAATGTAGCGGTCCCGCCCGGCTCACTTGTAACACCATAGAGGCCGTCAACAATAGCCTCGATTATACCTTTATCGGTATTGAGTTCATTTATTACCTCAGGCTCATTCTTCAGGATGACTTTGTTCTCCCTGTCTCTTATCTCATCCACAATTATCGGCTTTATGTGTTTCCCCCCGTTTGCAAGGGTCGCATAAGCATAGGCCAGCTGAATAAGCGTGACTGCCACATCACCCTGCCCTATAGACGAATTGATTGCATATCCTTTGTGATAGGAACCGAACTTCTTATTCTTTTTATAGTAATCCCTGTTGGGAATAATTCCCGGCGTCTCTTCATCAATTTCGAGCCCGGTTTTCTGACCAAAGCCGAGCATTCTGGCGTAATTGTAAATATTATCAATATCGAGTCTGTCCCCGAGTCTGTAAAAATATACATCACAGGACTGCACAATCGCCCTGTGAAGTGCAAGATTGCCGTGCCCCCTCTTTGCCCAGCACCTGAAAGGTCTTGTCCCGAACTGAAAAACGCCGTTGCAGAAAGAAGTCGTATTTTCTGTAATGAGTCTTTTGTCGAGAGCTGCAAGGGCGGGTACGATCTTGAAAGTCGAACCCGGCGGATAGTGGTCCTGTGTTACCTTGTTTATAAGAGGCTTTAAGGGGTCGTTTATAAGGTTATTCCAGTCTGTACGGCTTATTCTCTGACTCAGTTTTGCCGGCGAAAATGAGGGCCTGCTTATAAGGGCATATATCTTTCCTGTAACCGGATTTATTGCGATCAGTCCGCCGTCGAGAACATTGAACATCTTCTCCAGTTCCATCTGATAATCCAGATCTATCGTCAGATAAACATCAGCACCCTGACGCGGCGGAAATTTCTTTATCTTCTCCTTTAAAAAATCCTTGACCTCGGAGGAATCCACCTTGAATCCCTTCGCATCGACAAGAATGAATTCCTTACCCTCCTCTCCCCTGAGATAATCTTCATAGGAGAGCTCGATTCCCCGCTTGCCGATTATATCGCCCTGTTTGTATATTTCCTGATTCTTATTCCTGTCAGAGAGCATCTTTTTGTCAATCTCACCAACATAACCAACTATATGCGAGGCCAGTTCCCCCAGCGGATAATCCCTGTATGAATCCATCAGAATCTCTGTCCCGGAAAGTTCCTCGATATTGGACTCAATTATTGCCACCTGGTCGAAATTCAGGTCTGAGAGGATTTTTATCGGCTTGAATCTCTCGAGCCCTCTCTTCTTTTTTATCTCCGAAATAATGTCATTGAACCTCTCTTCGGGTATTCCTATGAGTCTGTCGATAGATTCGAGTGTCTTCCTGTAATTCTTTACGAATGCCGGTGTAAGGAAGAGATTGAATGAAGGTCTGTTCTGTGCAATCACCCTCCCCTTTGTATCCAGAATTCTCCCCCTTAACGGGCTGAGCCTTACTTCCTGAATAAAATTCTTCTCCGCCCGGTCATAATAATATTCGCCCATTCTCACCTGTATTTTATAGAGTCTGATAATTATTATGGAGAATACAGCCACAATGATGAATGCAAATATCAGATATGATATCCGGTAAAAATTTCTTATTTCCGACTCTGTGACTATCTTGTCTTTCAGCATCTGTCGGCGGCGCTCCTGAATACAGCGATTCGGTAAGAATAATAATATAATACTCCGGCAAAAAGGTTAATAAAGACAAACTGATAGAGGTCTGCAAATACTATTATCTTGTCCTTTGCAAAATAGGAAAGCATCTGCACCAGAAATACAATGAGACTTGCGGTAATAACGGAGATTAGATAATTGAAGAGATTTATAAGACTGTATTTCTTTGAAAAGTTCAGCAGAAGTATCAGTGAAATTCCGTATCCTAAGAGATTTGCAAACATCTCATCGTAATAAACCACTGACGATACAAATCCCATAATTACGAAAAGCAGAATCTGCAGGGCGTAATTGTCCAGAAGTACGAAAAACGGGATGAGCGGGATGAAGACATCTGCATAATAGTATGAAACACCAAAAATCAGAGTCAGAACTTTAAGGAGTATGTATGCACCGAAGAAATATAAAGGTATTCTCAGTTCATCTCTCATATCACATCTCGGTTATGATAAACATAAATTCAATATTGTCGAATTTTACAAAAGGCATTATGTATGCCTCCTGAAACATCTCCTTCGAAAACTGTCTGACATCCTTGATTATTCCTATCGGGATTCCCGGGACAGAATATGTCTCGATACTCTGTGAAGTTACTACGACGTCGTTCAGCTCGACATTCGAACTCATAGGTATATATTTCATTGTAAGCCGTTGATTCAGTCTGCCCTCCCCCTGAACTATTCCTCTGGTCTGATTATTTATGCTCGTAACGGATAGAAGCGACCTTCTGTCCGACAAAAGTCTTATATGGGAAAACGAATTAGATGTCTCGATAACCTTTCCGGCAAGACCCGCATCGGTTATTGCATACATACCCTTTTTTATGCCCTTATTCTCACCTGCATCGACGACGACTATATCCTTCGAATAACTCCTGACATAATCTATTACCCTCACTAATACAAGCTTGCTGCCGGTCTCATACCGGTAATCGAGAAATTTCTTTAACTGTATATTTTCATTCTGACAGTAATCATACATATTCTCTTTTACCTTCAGTCTTTTTGTCTCTTCCTTAAGGAATCTGTTTTCCTCTGCAAGTTTTTTGTGTGACTTCAAAAAATCGGCCACCTCGGATATCCTGTCAGTAATACTAACATACAGCGATTTGACAGGATAAACGACCGAAAGAAGTTTTGAGGATATTATTATAGGTTCGCTCTGATATACAATCGACAGCATTATCATCAGAAACGGGATCAGTATGAAAATAACATATAGAGACTTTTTATACATTTTCAGGGCTTCTGGCTGTCACTGAAATATGACCGTATAAACCTCCGTTTATAAAAGCCTTATTAATCAATCACAATTTGTTTGAGAAGATCAAGTTCATCGAGAGCCTTCCCGCCACCTGTAGCCACAGCACCGAGAGGGTCTTCTGCTATCATAACCGGCAGTCCGGTCTCCTCCCTGATAAGCGTGTCGAGATTTGTCAGAAGCGCTCCTCCTCCCGCAAGGACAATACCCTTATCAACAATATCAGCTGCGAGCTCCGGTGGTGTCTTCTCAAGTGATTCCTTAATGGCGTTCAGTATTGCATTGACCGGTTCGCTTAGGGCATCCCTTATTTCACTCGAATTTACCTCTACTGTTTTGGGTACACCTGCTACCAGAGAACGTCCCTTTACCTCCATCACCGAATCCTCTCCGGTAGGATATGCCGAACCTATCTGTATCTTGATCTTCTCGGCGGTAGTCTCTCCTATAAGAAGATTGTACCTCTTCTTTATGTGCTGGACGATCGCCTCATCCATCTTGTCGCCGCCGATTCTGATCGATTTGGAAAAGACAATGCCCCCCAGAGATATGACAGCTATCTCTGTGGTCCCGCCTCCTATGTCCACTATGATATTTCCTGATGCCTCGGTAATCGGCAGCCCTGCCCCTATAGCTGCAGCCATAGGTTCTTCGATGAGATATACCTCACGCGCGCCCGCAGAGAGGGCTGATTCCTTGACCGCCCTCTTCTCCACCTCTGTTATCCCGACAGGGACACAGACAATTATCCTTGGTTTGACGAGAGTCTTTCTGTTGTGCGATTTCGTTATGAAATGCCTCAGCATAGCCTCGGTGACTTCAAAGTCAGCGATGACTCCGTCCTTCATTGGTCTGATAGCCACTACATTAGACGGGGTCTTCCCAAGCATCTCCTTTGCCTCCCTGCCCACGGCAAGTACCTTTTTCGAACCTTTGGAATCCTTCTGAATAGCAACCACCGACGGCTCATTCGAGACAATACCCTTACCTTTGAGATAAACAAGCGTATTTGCAGTACCAAGGTCTATTGCAAGGTCGTTTGAGATAAGACCGTATAGCCAGTCCAGAATCATATTCAACTCCGAGTTACTGTTAAAATATACAGGGCTAAACTGATATCAGAATATATTCCCTTTTTCAACCCAAAAAAATAGAATAACTGGAAATACCCCAAAATTTTTCATACATCCTCCGCAAAACTAAATCTTAGCTGGTTTTTATTCACTTTTTTCTCTTTACTAAGCATCTGCTTTATCCTTTTCATAATGATTTTAAGTACTTC
>Ga0067045_1003228_pt1 | contig 25821 bp, 19 predicted proteins | sample TerdegcTABiofilm_FD_59184 | JGI IMG/M metagenome (GOLD analysis project Ga0067045, IMG submission 59184) | Combined Assembly of (Gp0054472, Gp0054536) Wastewater bioreactor microbial communities from Singapore -Terephthalate degrading... | reverse complement strand
CCCTGCCGGATGCGCTCGCCACGCTGGTAATGCTCCCGGCCAAGAAACTCTGTCACCTCTTCTTCGATGGCGACCTGGAGCATATACCGAGCACCAGTCCGAACCAGGGCATCAAGGAGCCCTTCTCCTTATGATAAATATTATGAGTTGCGCTTTCCTGGCGGTTGGGGGAGTCTTTTTAAAACGGGTTTAAGTATATTATGTTTTAAAGGAATCGGTGCATTAACTTTTCCGGATAAAAGACTGTGTCTGTAGCCGTAAACGAAATACATAAACAGGCCGGCGATTACCCATATAACGAAACGTATCATGGTCAGTTTGGGGAGATTAATAACCAGGTAAGTGGACATGGCGATACTTAAAATAGGCAGAAATGGTACCCACGGGACCCGGAAGGGTCTGGGAAGGTCTGGCCGCTTTGACCGTAAAACCAGCAACCCCACTGATACGGCGATGAATGCGCTCAGGGTGCCAATGTTGGCCAACTCGGCTACTATGGTTATTGGTATGAAGGCGCCAATAGCTGCTACAACCAGCCCGATAATCAGACTGTCCCATAAAGGGGTGTGCAGTCGCGGGTGAACCCAATCGAAAATGGGCGGCAGCAATCCGTCCCTTGCCATAGCGAAAAAAATACGGCTTTGTCCGTAGAGGACGACAAGCAATACACTGGTAAGTCCCGCTAAAGCCCCAACGGAGATAACGGCGGCAGCCCATGGGAGTCCTATGCGCAGCATGGCTGTTGTTACGGGAGAAGCGGTATTCAGAGTCGAATAATGAACCATACCGGTAAGGACCAAAGAAACAAGGATATAGAGAGCTGTAGCTATGATTAGTGACGCCACGATGCCGATGGTTATGTCCCGCCGCGGATTCTTAACTTCTTCCGCCGCTGTGGATACAGCGTCAAAACCGATATAAGCAAAGAACACAATGGCTGCTCCATGCACGATTCCCGCAGTGCCGAACGGCAGAAAAGGTTTCAAGTTGGCAGGATCGATGTGTCTGAAACCAAGGCCGATAAACAACAAGATCGCGGCAAGTTTGGCTACCACAACGAATTTGTTTGCCGTCGCGCTGTGTTGAGCGCCGGTGATAATCAGTCCTGTCAGCGCCAGCACAATCAGTGCGGCCGGCAGGTTGACAATACCTCCGTTAAACGGGGAACTGGTTACTGCATTTGGTAGCGTCACTCCGGCGGAAGACAGCAAATCAACAAAATACGAACTCCATCCAATTGCTACTGCACCGGCGGAAACTATATACTCCAGGATAAGATTCCATCCCACCAACCAGGCTAATATCTCACCGAGCGACACGTAGGTAAAAGTATAAGCGCTGCCGGCCACCGGAATCATCGAGGCCATCTCCGCGTATATCAGTGCGGCAAGTCCACTCGCGATACCCGCCAGCACAAAAGATAGGACAATACCCGGACCGGCATAATTAGCGGAAACAATTCCGGTAAGCACAAAAATTCCCGTGCCGATGATGGCGCCTATCCCCAGGGCTGCTAGATCCAGTGCCCCCAAGGTGCGTGGTAAACGGTGACGGCTCGTTTCTTTTTCGGTCATCAACTGTTCGATGGATTTGGCCCGCCATTTGTTCATCCCAATTTTATCCCCTTTTTCTTGTGCTTAGTGAACTCCTTCGTTGACCAGCGCGACGGAATTGCCTGACCACCATGCTGCTGACGCAGCACCAGCAGAGTATGAAAATTATATTTTCAGGATAGAGTACCCGGAAACAATATAATTTATAGACAAAAACAATAATAGATAACGAGGAACATAGTTGCTGTATTTTCTATGATCCAACAGTGACTTTATATCCAAGAGATTCCAGTTTCTTAATGGACTGTTTGACTGTGTGCTGCAAACCTATTTTAATGTTGGCTGTAGTGCCTACCACATGGAACGGCGGGCCTAAAGACGACAGATGCCGAAAGGGACCTGTTTATCATTATCCTGTCCTTGAACTGCCTCAGATTAATCTGGAAGGATGTGTAGGTCATCAGCAGCTTGGCCCAACTAAGCAGTAGAAAAGGCGCGTGGTTTTTCCATATGCCTTTTCCAGTTTGTACTTGGAAAATAGTATATTATTGTTTGATAAAGATATTGTTTGGATAATGTAGTTACTTCATAGTAACTCCAACTTTTTATATAAAGTTGACCGGCTTATACCTAGTATTTTTGCTGCTTTAGATTTATTTCCATTTGTAGCTTGCAAAGCTTTAAGAATAGTAACTCTTTCAATACCCGATAATGATAAAATATCTGTCTCACTTTCAACATTACTATTATTAACGCCCAAATCTTCCAGTCTAATAATTTTCTCTTTGCAAAACAATATAGCCCTCTCTATTAAATTTCCCAATTCTCTAATATTACCAGGCCAATCATAACTTTGTAAAAAATTCATTGCATCTTCGGAAATGCCTTTAATCTGTTTATTATTTGCTTTGCTATAAATATCAATGAAATAATTAACTAAAATGGGAATGTCTTCAGGATGATTAATCAATGGCGGAATGTTTAAGGATATGACCTTTAATCTGTAATATAAATCTTGCCTGAATTTACCTTCATAGTAAAGTTTTTGGAGATCTTGGTTTGTTGCGGCAATGATTCGAACATCAATTTTTTTCGGATGCAATCCTCCTACCCGCATAACCTCTTTTTCTTGAATAATGCGTAGCAGCTTGCTTTGAAGCGGCAGGGGCATATCGCCAATTTCATCCAAAAAAATAGTGCTTTTATCCGCTAATTCAAACTTGCCCGGCTTACCATGTTTGCTCGCGCCGGTAAAAGCCCCACCTTCATAGCCGAATAGCTCTGATTCAGCTAGTTCGGCTGGTATAGCCGCGCAGTTTATGTTAATAAATGGTTGATACCACCTGCTACTAGCATTGTGAATAGCCTGCGCAAACAATTCTTTTCCCGTCCCGCAAGGCCCTGTAATAAGAATGGTAGACGCAGTTTGCGCCGCCATTAAGGCCAATCTTTTAAGTTTATCCATGGTTTCACTGTTGCCGATGATTGAATCGATGGTATATTTTGTGCCGTTTATTTTGTAAAGTTCTTCATGTCTGGCTTTATGTGAAGATTTCTTTGAGGAAACCTCTTTGGCATTATTATCCCGGTAATATTTTTCAATGTGGTCAAGTAAGAAACAGACGATAATATCCCGGGTCACAAAACCTATGGGGTGTCCCTCAAGATCAACTACAGGGGTTTGACCGATAGGTACTATACGCAGCCATTGATTAAGTTCAGAAAGATTATTAAACACCTTGTCTTCCTTAAAATATATTACATCCGTTATGAAATGGCCCAATAATTCAGTGTTAATATCTACTCCGTTTAGTAAGGCATCAAATACATTTGAACGTGTAAGTATACCAATAAGCCGGTTGCTTGAATCAACTATGGGAATCGCGCCAAGCCTGGTGTCCCGGAGAATACTAATAGCTTCACGTATTTTATTGTCGGGATAAAGGCTCACAGTGGTAGGCACCATAATATCTTTCACCAGCATTAAGTTAGTCACCTCAAACTTTCAGTTGTGTTTGTCCAATAATCATACAGTGTATGTTTTGAGTACAACATCTACCAAACACTTATGATACAGGAGAGATGTGTATAGTGAATATGGCATTCAATTTTTCTTAAAATAGTATAAATATTCCAAATCTATTGATTATTCAGACATAAGTAAATTAAACACCTCTGTAGTCTAAACCTTTTATTCGGCAAAGATCAAAATTTTTCTGGTTAAAGATAATTTGATGGCATGAAGATTGCAATAAGTATAAAAGCATTGAAATAAAAGCATTGAACAAATATGAAGTAGATTTGTTTACACACCAGATATTGTACTAGACATTGTAACATTAATGCAACCATTTAGGAAAGGAGGTTATTGGCTCATTTGGCTCATAGTGTAGCGGCAGACTGTGGTAGTCCAAATTAATAAGGAAGAATCGAATACCAACAAGTAAAATGGGTTGATATGGAGTTTATTGGCAACCAGCATGAATAAGCCAAACAGTATGACGCTACCTGTGTGGAAGCTATATACTTCTTTTAGTCAGTCAGATGATTGAGGAGAAGACACAACGAATGAGGAAAAACATTTTATGATCATCAATGGTTCTACTTTATACGCTCATTAAAGGGAGTGGTAATACATGTCTGTTAAAACAGTTATCAGCGACTGCATGTTATGTGTATGGGATTGCGGTATCAAGGCACATCTCGAAGGCGGTCGTCTGGTTAAGGTTGAGGGCTTACCGGAACACCCAGTAAGTAAGGGCTACCTTTGCCCGCGTGGAGAAGCCTTACCCGATTACGTATATTCGGCCAACCGCTTGCTTAACCCGATGCTGCGTGAAAAGGGGCGCTGGCAAAAGGTAAACTGGGATACGGCCCTGGATTATTGCGCGGAAAAACTAAGTGAGATTAAAGGGAAATACGGAGCCAAATCGTTAGCGGTATTTTGCGGATCGGTAGGAGTGGAAAACATTGAAGTTGCTACCTTTGCCCGCCGTTTTAAAGGGGCCTTCGGCACACCCAACCTTTTATCGGTCGAAAACATCTGTTACCGTGCGCGAATTCTGGCCCGTCAGTTAACCACAGGCCGTTATCCCCTGGACGACCCGAAAGATTCGCGGTGCATCGTTCTTTGGGGTCACAATCCAGACGGGGCTAAAGGTATGCTTGGTGAACTGATCCGGAAAAAGTTGGCTGAGGAAGGACTTACCCTGATCGTTGTCAACCCCAAGAGGATCCCGCTGGCAGAAAACGCCTTCCACTTGCCAATCCGCCCGGGCACCGATATGGCGCTGGCTCTGGCCATGACAAACGTGATTATAAATGAGGACATTTACGACCATGATTTTGTTCAGGAATATACGGTTGGCTTTAATGAACTGGTTGAACACGTTCAGAAATATACCCCTGAATGGGCTCAGGATATTACCTGGATACCGGCGGCCGATATCCGGACAGCGGCCCGCGTTTTCGTGCAGGCCAAACCTACCTGTATTATCCAGGGGGTGAACAGCCTTGACCAGCACCGCAACGGGCTGCAAAATTCACGTATTTTAACCATTTTACAAGCGATCACCGGTAATCTTTTTAAGCCGGGTACGTGGGTTACAGTGCCACGCGTACCGCTGGCCAACTTGAGCTTAAAGGATGAGGAAAAACCAATCGGAGCGGATGACTACCCGGTATTTAGTTCGCTTTGGGGCCGGAAGGCGCCCTTTGGTATCGCAACATTGTTTCCCCAGGCGGTTCTGGAAGGGAAGCCTTATCCGATTAAGGCTAGTATTGTCACAGCAGCCAACCCCGTAGTTTCCTTCCCGGCTGCCGGTCTGTTTAAAAAGGCTTTCTCAAGCCTGGACTTTTTAGCTGTTATCGATCCGTTTATAAATGAGACTGCGGAACTGGCTGACGTTGTCCTCCCGGCCAGTACCTTCCTGGAGAAAGGCGGCCTGTCGTATGTCTACGGGGTGGTATTTGGTGAGCCTTACGCAATGTACCACCACAAGGTTATCGAACCGGTCGGGAACAGTTGGCCAGACTGGAAAATCTGGAGCGAACTGGCCAAGCGTCTTGGTCTGGGGGAATACTTCCCCTGGCAGAGCGACGAAGAAGTAATGGATGCTTTTGTCGAGCCCGGGGAATTCAAAGATCAACTAAAGGCCAACCCGATCGGTACTTATTACGGCAAAAAACTATATAACGTCCACGAGAAGAAAAAACTGGGCACACCCAGCGGCATTATTGAACTTTACTCGCAGACTCTAAAAGACTATGGCTACGATCCCTTGCCTGTATACCTTGAGCCCTACCAAAGCCCCGTCAATACGCCGGAACTGTACCAAAAGTACCCGCTTATCCTGATCAGCGGGGAGCGTAAGCAGGAATACACCCATACCCAGCAGCGTTACGTTACGGCCTTACGTAACAGTAACCCCGAACCACTGGCCGAGATCCACCCGGTTACCGCCGCCCAGTATGGAATCAAAGATTACAGTATGATCCGGGTTGAGACAAAGAGCGGCAGTATGAAGCTCCGGGCTTGCCTGACAGAAAAAATGGCGCCTGGTGTGGTTGCTGTGCCGCACGGCTGGGCCCATGCCAATGTTAACTTGTTGGTGGATATGGAAGGAATTGACCCGATTACTGCTTATCCTGATTTCAAGACGGTGCTTTGCCGGGTGGAAGCCGTAAAATAACTTTATTTTGGTAAGAATCCAGCGGCAACAAGCCTTGGACTTGAGATGGATGTTAACCGGACGTATTATATCTACCTAAATGACTTGGAAAGTGGTGCCTTGTACTTGGTCAAGCTGACTGTCGGTCAGATTATAAATGATTGATTAAGTCAGCTTGCCAAATACCGGTAAAAAGGAGGTGGGGAAAAATTTATCCAGAGACACATGCGGGGCGAAATCACTAACCTAACCAAACTTTCGATTTAGAACCACAAAAGGGTTGTCATGCTTGGATGTTTTATCAAACCGTACCTCATTTTAGAAGAGTTTTTAGCGCCGAAGTTAACAGTATATTTGCAATAGTCTAGGTTAAAAAAAAATAACAAATATTTTAAATAGGAGGTTAATAAAGTGAGTGGTGACATAGCTACATCAACAGGTATTAAAACAGGTACTAAAGAAGAGGTAATATCGCCGGAAGGGAAAAAGGCAGTAAAGGGAGCTTTTGTGGGCTTTTTTGTTGATATGTTTGATATCTATTTGCCTACCGTTGCCCTGGCTCCGGCAATGATATATTTCCTGCCAAAAAATTTGCCGGGCACCATAGTGAACACTTTATATTACGTAACCTTGTTGGTCACGTTGTTAGGGAGGCCCGTCGGTTCAGTCGTGTTTGGCCATTTTGGAGATAAAATAGGGAGGAGAAAATCATCGTTAATTTCAATAATGGGTTTTGGGACAGTAACTCTACTAATGGCTTTGCTTCCCGGCTATCAAACGATGGGGTTAGGGGCAATTGTCTTGCTTTTGTTGTTGAGATTTGTAGATGGGGTTTTCCTGGGAGGACAATACTCGACAGCAATTCCCCTGGCAATGGAGTATTCACCCAAACATAAGAGAGGGTGGTACAGTGGCTTTATTCAAAGCGGTTTTAACATTGCATATATAATAGTTTCTATAATCACGGCGGTATTGCTAAAATATATGCCGTGCAGCGACATGAGTTCACCATACTGTGTGTATGGCTGGAGGATCCCATTTATAGTTGGTGCTATAATATCGATCGCTTATTACTTTTATTACAAAAATGTTGAGGAATCAAAAAAATAGGGAGAAAACGGAGAAAGTTAAAGTACCGATGGTTGAAATTTTTAGCAATAGACAAAGTCGGCGCGATTTTCTGCAGGTGTTTACTTTGACGACCGGTCAGTCCTTTATATGCAACGCTATCATGTTTTCAGTGCCAGGTATTCTCATAAATATTTTGAAAATGAATGCTGCTGTGGTGACGAATGTAATGTGCGGTGTTTATTTTGTTACCTTCTTTATGTATCTGTTGGGTGGCATAGTAAGTCAGGCAATCGGCCGGAGAAGATTGTTTGTCATTGCAGGAATGCTGAATCTTACCCTCTTCCCATATATATACTACCTTGCTGTCAAATATGGTCCGCAAATGAGTTTTATTGCTCTGACTTCAGCACTGGCGTTAATTATTTCCATGAGTATGGGAGGAACATTCGCACACTCAACAGCATACCTCAATGAAAGGTTTAGAACGGCGGTAAGATCTTCAGGATATGGAATGGCATACAGCTTCGGGTTTATAATTCCTGCGTTTTATTCGTTCTATATGCTGGGTTTAAAAAGCATAGTCCCTTATGAGTATACTGCGATAATACTGGAGATGTTAGGTGGCGCTTTGGTTGTGATAGGCGCCTTGCTAGGGCCGGAAACGAAAGACGTTGACTTTGTATAATATGTGTCGCAAGTTTGGGAAGGTGCAAAATTCTGTGCTGTTTGGTTTGGCCTAATCCGGCAAACCAAACAGCAGTCAACGTATATTTATATTAAACACGAGGAGGTGTATAGCACGAAGACCATACACGCATCTCCTGTCAGGAAAAGGCAGGCGTTGATGCCAAAGGCAGCACAGTAATTTGGTGAAACGAATAGGAAAAGGTTTTGGCAGGCCGCTAATAAACAGGGAGAGTCAAAAAACAGATGATAATTCTGGCAATAAAAATTTTATGATATTTAAGTGGAGGTGTTGATAAATGCGTTTTAAAGGAAAAGTCGCTGTTGTTACAGGCGGGGCAAGGGGTATCGGCGAGGCGGTGTCGCTGGGTTTAGCCAGGGAAGGGGCCATCGTAAATATCATTGATGTTTTAGAGACGGAAGCAAACGATACAGTTAATAAAATCAGGGAAAATGGAGGTGAAGCGCGTAGTTTTATAGTTGACGTTACGAAAAGCGATCAAGTGAATAAAATGGTCGAAGAAGTTATTAAAGCTTATGGATCAATAGACATATTAGCTAATTGCGCCGGAATAATTATTGCCTCACCAATAATTGATTGCAAGGAAGAAGATTGGGATAAAGTCTTAAATGTTAATCTCAAGGGTATATTCCTGTGCAGCCAGGCAGTAGGAAAACAGATGATCAAGCAAAAAAGGGGATCCATAGTTAATATATCATCTACAGGCGGAATAAGCCCGTCGTTCGGTTTGTCGGCCTACAGTACAAGTAAAGCGGGTGTCAGCATGCTGACCAGACAAATGGCGATAGAGTGGGCCGCCTATAATATCAGGGTTAATGCTGTATGTCCCGGTCCCATCGCAACTTATGTTCTTGATCGCGCCTATGAGGATCCTGTGAAACGTGCAGCGAGAGAAGTTTCGATACCGCTAAAAAGGTTTGGAAGGCCTGAAGAAGTTGCCAATGCGATTCTTTTTTTAGCTTCCGATGAAGCCAGCTATATAACAGCGGAAAATCTTTTAGTGGACGGAGGCGCAGATTCCAGCACCACCCTTCTGGTCGATGTGATCAAACAGCAGATGATGGAAAAGAGCTAAAATAGGGTGGATTTTCGGTAACACCGGGTGATGACGGAAGGTTCGGGTTTGAAAATAAGTGGTATAATGGAGGGTTAAAAAAATGGCGTTACTGGAAGGTAAAGTAGCAGTAATCACGGGGGCGGGCGCGGGCCTGGGCCGGGAAATAGCCATAGCCATGGCGGAGGAAAAGGCCGTGGCGGTGGTAGCGGCCCGCCGGGAGGAAAACGGCCGGGAAACGGTGGATCTAATCACCCGTGAGGGCAACCAGTCTGACTGCATCGTTACCGATGTGGAGAGCGAGGCTTCGGTGCAGGCCATGGTGGATAAGGTGATGGACAAGTACGGCCACATTGACATCCTGGTCAATAACGCGGGTATTATTGTGCGCAAGTCGCTTTTGGACCACACCCTGGAAGAGTGGGAAAAGGTCCTGCGGGTGGATTTAACCGGAACTTTTCTTTGCGCAAAATACGTGGCGCCGCATATGATCAGGCAAAAAAAAGGAAAAATTATTAATATTGCCTCCATCGCCGGCCTGAATGGTTATACCTACCCCTCTTACGGAGCCTCCAAGGCCGGAGTGGTTAATTTGACCCGCGGTTTGGCCTGGGAATTGGGGCCGCACGGCATCAACGTCAACTGTCTCTGCCCCGGCCTGGTGCGTACCAATCTCAACCAGCCACTGGTGGACAACCAGGAATTATACCAGCAGGTAACACGGAAAATCCCGCAGCGGCGGCTGGGATTACCCAGGGAAGTAGCTGACACGTGCATATTTCTTGCATCCGATCGGTCGGATTACTTTAATGGCGCGGCACTGACCATGGACGGCGGATCTATCGCCTACTTCAACTTTTTCGAGTAAATTAAAGTAAACTAAATTATTTTACACATAAAATGATTGTCTATCCTGAAAATATAATTTTCACACTCTGCTGGTGCTGCGTCAGCAGCATGGTGGTCTAACTAAAAATATCATGTGGGAGGCGGCTTTAAATGTTGAATTTGACACCGGAGCAGGCTATGCTTCAAAAGACGACCAGGGAAATCGCCATGGAGAAGATTGCCCCGCTGGCAGCGGAAATGGACCGTGATCAAGAGTTCCGTACAGAAATACTGGATCTTTTTGATCAGTGCGGATACCTGAGTATGATGCTCCCGGAGGAATACGGCGGCATTAACGCGGATACGGTATCCCTGTGCCTGGTGATTGAAGAGCTGGCCAAAGTCTGCGCTTCGACCTCGGTCACGCTGACCGGACATATCACTGGGTCGGTAGCCTTTTTACGGGCGACCGACGAGGAGCAGAAACAAAAATTTCTGGCCCATAGCGGCCGGCCAAAGATATTTGCTATTTCCATCAGCGAACCGGGGGCCGGATCGGATGTGTCCAGTATAAAGGCGTCGGCCAATTTAGAAGGGGACTATTACCGGATTAACGGTACCAAATGTTTTGTTACCAACGGGGGCCTGGCTGATCTGTATATCGTTTTCATCCGGACCTCGCCGGACCGCAAGGGGGGGATCAGCACCTTTCTTGTTGAAAAGGACACACCCGGCTTTTCGATCGGTAAAAAGGAAGACAAGATGGGCTTTCGCGGGTCCAACACCACTGACCTTGTTTTCGATGATGCCCGCGTCCACAAGGGGAATATCCTGGGCGGAGGCAGCGGCGGCTTTGAGGTAGTTATGAGGACGATGGATAAAATGCGGGTCATTGTTGGCGCGCTGGCTTTAGGAATTGCCGAAGGGGCGCTGGAATTCGCCTTAAAGTATACCAAAGAGCGGAGCCAGTTCGGCAGGCCGATTGCGGAATTCCAGGGTCTCAGGTTTATGCTGGCGGATATGGCCACCAGGGTGAACGCTGCCCGCCTTCTTGTTTACAGCGGGGCTAAAATGGTTGACCAGGGTGTGGAGGACGTGAGCATGTATTCTTCGATGGCCAAGTATTATGCTTCGGATGTGGCCATGTACGTCACCACCAACGCCGTCCAACTGATGGGTGGTAACGGGTATATGAGGGACTACCCTGTTGAACGGATGATGCGGGATGCCAAGGCCACCCAGATTTTTGAGGGCACTAATCAGATCCAGCGTTTGGTGATCGCCAAACGGCTGTTATCATAAGATTGATAACAAAATGATTGGAGTAACAGGTATGCATGAAGATAAACAAAATTTTTTTTCCAAGATTCGTATTCTGGATTTAACCAGGTACCTGCCAGGCGGTTTTTGCACCCAGATCTGGGCTGACCAGGGNGCAGANGTGATCAAGATCGAAGAGGTGGAACGGGGTGATTNCTGCCGCTTGGACCCCCCTTTCNTNAACGGNCAGAGCTANTATTACCTGGCGCTAAACCGGAATAAGAAGAGCATGACCTTAAATCTGAAAAAGGATGAGGGTAAAAGAATATTTATTGACCTGGCGCGCACGGCGGACGTGGTTTTTGAAAACTACCGGCCCGGCGTCATGGACCGCCTGGGCCTTGGTTACGACAGGCTTAAGGAGGTGAACCCGCGCCTGGTGTATTGTGCCTTGACGGGCTATGGCCAGGACGGCCCTTACCGGGACAAGGCAGGCCATGATATCAATTTCCTGGCCGAAAGCGGTTACCTGGATACGTCTATCAAGTGCGGCAACAAAATGCCAGCTCTGTTTTTTGGAGACATGGCCGGAACTATGTATGCCGCCCTCGCCATCGCCATGGCGCTGCTGGACCGGGAACGGACGGGCCAGGGGCAATATGTCGATATCTCGATATTTGACAGCTTATTCTCCTGGATGACCTTGCTCGCGGGCAGGTCCAGCGCCCTGGGCAGGCCCCTGCAGGCTGAAGACCTGGACCATTCAGGCGAAAGCCTTTGCTATAACATTTACCGCACCGCGGATGACCGGTTTATTGCCTTGGGTGCTATTGAGGAGAAATTCTGGGTTAATTTATGCGAGGCGCTGGATCTGACCGATCTGATATCAAGTCAGTTTGTCAAGCGGTCACAGGACCCGGACGCTTTTGCCCGCCTGGAGAAGATATTTGCCGGCAAGACCCTGCAGGAATGGATGACATGGGCAGAAGGGCGCGACATGTGCTTTTCCCCGGTCAAGTCCCTTAACGAGGCTCTCGCCGACCCAAATATGGCGGCCAGAAATCTGACCTATATGATGCAGGTGCCCGGGGTGGGGGAAGTGATTCAAGTGGCAATGCCCATGAAATTTTCCTTCACCCGCGGCGCCGGCGAAAATAATCCACCGCCTGCTCTGGGCCAGCATACCGAGGAGATACTGTCGTCAATCAACGTTGACGAAGAACAGATAAAAAGGTTAAAGATGGAGAAAGTAGTATAATAAGGGCTCCGAGTCAGTCAGTTTTATAAAAAAATTACATGAAAAGAGGGTATAAAACGTGAAAAGTTATAGCCAGTCAACCGACGGAGTTATACCTGCGGGAATAACTACCGGTGAGTACTTAAGCAGAGCGGCAAAGGAAGTAGGCGGGAAGCCTGCCATCATTTTTGAAGACAAGAAAATAACGTACTGTGAACTGGCTTCGCAAGTTGACACCATAGCTGCCTCGCTTATTCGCATGGGTATCGGTTACGGCGACAGAGTAGGCATTCTCATGCCCAACTATCCGGAGTATATCTGCGCCAGCCAGGCGATCATGAAGATCGGCGCCGTCAAGGTGCTATTGCACATCAATTTCCGGGAGCTTGAAATCAGGAACACCCTTAAACACAGCGGGGCCAAGGCGATATTCGTTGCCTCGGCATTTAGCGGCTTTTCTTTTGCCGAATATATTCACAGCCTGCGCGAAGAACTGCCCGACCTCAAATACGTAATCGTAAAAGGGGAAGCTTTGCCGGGCATGATTCCCTATGAGCAGGTTATTGAAGACAATCCCGGCGCACAGGAAACGGTGGAGAATTATCTAAGTGAACACCAGGTGGAGGCCGACGACGTGGCGGCGATGGTTTACACCTCGGGTACAACCGGCACGCCCAAGGCCGTGCTGCACACCCACAACACCATTTGCCGGCTGGCTTACGCCAGCAATGCGCGGCGCAGGGTGACGGAAAACGATATATGGCTGAACATGCTGCCCCTGTCTTCCGCATTCGGTCTGCAGTATGGGGAGCCCTGCCCGCTCATCAGTAAGGGTACTCTGGTGCTGACGGAAAGCTTCAATGAGATCAATGCCCTGGAATTGATTGAAAGGTACAAGATTACGTCCCCCGTGGGTGTGCCCACCCAGTTTATCAGAATGCTCAAAAACCCTCGCTTCAATGAATTCAATGTTTCCTCGGTGCGAAACGCCTACTTGGGCGGGGCTGCCGTACCAGCCGACATGATGATTGATATTAAACAAAAGTTCGGCTGCTCCATTGTCCAGACTTATGGAGCGTCCGAAATGGGCCATGCCACCATGCACTATTTGGATGACGATATAGAAACCATCTGCGGAACTTCGGGCTTTCCCACTTACGGTGGAACAGAAGTAAAAATAGTCGGCGCCGACGGAAAAATAGTCGATATCGGGCAGGTCGGTGAGATTTACTCGCGCAGCTGTGGCAACGGCCTTGGCTATTACATGGACCCGGAAAGGACGAAAGATACTTATGACGACCGGGGATGGGTACATGTGGGCGACTTGGGAGTGATGAACGAACGAGGTTACATCACTGTCATCGGCCGCATCAAGGAAATGATCGTGCGCGGTGGATTCAATATTTACCCCGACGAGATTGAATCCTTGCTCTATACCCACGAAAAAATCGCCCAAGTGAGCATAGTGGGCTACCCGGATCCGGAATTGACGGAGCGTACCTGTGCATTTATCATTCTGAAGGCCGGCTACGAGGATATTACCAGGGACGAATTGGTAGCTTTTATGGAAAAAAAGGTGGCACGCTATAAGATCCCCGATCGTGTGATAGTGGTCGATAGTTTTCCGATGACGGCCAGCGGCAAGGTACAGAAACATAAACTGCGTGAACTGATAACTAGTTGTGCCTTATAGAATGCGTCTGGAGGTGCGTAAATATGCAACTGAGCGGAAAATTATCCATTGTCACCGGTGGAGGAGGTGGGTTCGGGCGGGAAATCAGTCTCACCCTGGCCCGGGCAGGATCAGCCATCGCGGTGGTGGATATGGACGAAGAGCGGGCTGAGGAAGTAGCCCGGCAGGTGCGGGAAGCGGGAGGCCAGGCCCAAGCCTTTAAGGTGGATATTACCAATATCTCCCAGATAACGGAACTGATGGAGCGGGTGAAAGAAAAATTCCAGAGGATAGATATCTTGATCAACAACGCCGGCGTAACGCTGGGAAAACCTGCCGTGGAAGTGACAGAAGAGGATTGGTACAGGGTGATGGACATCAATCTGAAGGGTACCTTTTTTATGGCCCAGGCGGCAGGTAGAGAGATGATCGCCAGTGGGGGCGGGAATATTGTCAATATCGCTTCCATCAACTGCAAGGTGGCCGAAATCAACACAGTGGTCTATTCCACCAGCAAGACCGGTATCGTAGCTATCACGCGCAACCTTGCCCGGGAATGGGCGAGGCATAATATCCGGGTCAACGCAGTGGCCCCCGGCTATGCCCGGACGCCCTTGACCGAGTTTGTAATGGAGCAGGAAAAAATTCTTAACGCTTTCTTAAGGCAAATTCCACTGCGGCGACTGTGCACACCTCAGGACGTGGCCGAAGCCGTTTTATATCTTGTTTCCGACGCCTCTGCATACGTGATTGGCCATGTACTCTCTGTTGATGGGGGAAGGACGATCATTTAATAAGGGCAGGGGCCGATAGGCCTTGTACTTTAAAAAAGTAAGCCATTTACAATCGAAGGTATTAGATTCCAGCAGGTTTAAACGCTGGCAATTATATCAACCAGGAAGTATCCTTGGTGCTAGACAAACTGGCGGTGATTTTTAACCGTGAGCTATGTCAAACCCCCATTACTACATCCATAGCGGCAAGCCGGTAAACTAGCTTGCCGCATTTTTTTGAAGCCCGACGTCAGGCCGAGTATTCAAATTCCCGTCTTGGTCAAGGTAATTGATTTTTTCCCCGCCGCGGCTTGATAAAGTGCAGCGATTCAGGCTGCGGGAAATACTGATTAGGGAGTTCAATTAAAGACTAAGTTTAAACGGAGTGATTGCATTGGACAAAGCTATAGCAGGGATCAAGGATCTGTTGGAGGTGGCCGGTGGCAAACGGGAAGCAGAGCTGTACATAGAAGGGGGAACCCTGGTAAACGTCTTCACCGGAGAGATGTACCCCGCCAATGTAGCAGTTTACCAGAGAAAAATCGCTTATGTTGGTGAAAGCCGCAAAATGGTGGGCTCCCGCACCGAAGTGATCAAAGCCTCCGGATATTACATGTGTCCCGGTTTCATCGAGGCACACGGCCACCCGTGGATGGTCTGCAACCCGGTAAAAATGGTCGAGGCTGCTCTTCCGCTTGGGAATACCACCTTCGTGTGTGACAACCTTTTCTTCTTTGTTTATTTGGGGGCAGAGGGTCTGATCAAGTTGATCGACATACTTGATGACCTGCCGGCCAGCTTGTTCTGGGTGGCTAGGATTATGCACCAGACTTCGGACCCCCGGGAGCAGGAATACTTTTCGTTGGCGAACCTGGACCGGGTCTTCGGTCACCCCAGGGTGATAAAGGTGGGCGAGATCACTCGTTGGCCATTGCTGGTGGAAGGAAATGACTTTCTCATGACCAAAATGAACTTGGCCAGATCCCATAACCTGGGCTTCGAGGGGCATACAGCAGGCTGTTCCTATGACCGTCTTAACGCATTGGTAGCGGCTGGCGTGGAATCCTGTCACGAGGCGATCACGGCGGAGGAGGTGATCCAAAGACTGCGACTGGGGCTATGGACCATCCTGAGACAAAGCTCGCTGCGGCCCGATTTGCCGGAACTGCTAAAGGCGGTAGGGGAGTGGAATGTGCAAACCGGGCGCCTGTTGTTCACCACTGACGGGTCCACACCCGCCTTTTTGAAGAACGAGGGTTTCATTGACGGAATGTTGCGGGTGGCCGTGTCGGAGGGGCTGAACCCGGTTGCTGCTCTGCAGATGGCCACGATCAACCCGGCCACCTACCTTGGATTGGATCGGGAAATCGGCAGTATCGCCCCGGGCCGGCAGGCTGACATCCTGCTTTTGCCCGATCTGAAAAACTTCAAACCCCATCTGGTGATTGCCAAGGGCCGGGTGGCGGCCGTGGACGGCAGGATATACTCACCCCTGCCCGAACCGGACTGGAAGTCCCTGGGGTTGTGCACCCAGTTGCCGTCCCTTGATATTGTCACAGACCCCTCCCTGTACGGCGTTCCGGCGGTTGGGACCACCGTCTTTCCGGTGATCGAATTGATTTCTGCCGCCATTACCAAGTTGCGGGAGATGAGAGTCAGTTCACGTGACGGTTTTATGTCATGTGAGGGGGACCTGCTTTACTGTTCCTTAATTGACCGGCATGGCCAGTGGGTGACCAACGGCTTTGTGGCAGGTCTTGGTAAGATGGAGGCACTGGCCACAAATTTTACCACATCCTATGACCTCCTGGTTTTGGGACAGGACCGCGCTGCCATGGCCAGGGCCGCCGCTGATGTGGTGGAAATGGGCGGCGGAACCGTGATTATGGAGAACGGGGAGGTGGTGTTCAGAATGCGCCTGGAATACGGGACGATGAGCGCCGGCTCCTTTGAACAGATATCGGAAGAGGTGGAAGAACTGGCAAAGACGGCTGCAAACTGCGGCTATCCCTTCAATGACATACTTTTTACACTTTTATTCCTGGTCTGTGACTTTCTCCCCGGCCCCCGGATTACCGCCAGGGGGATCTATGACGTGAAAAGCCGGCGGGTGCTGGTTCCCTCCAGGTCATTATAGGCCTTCCTGGCCCGTATCCTGTAAAAAGGTAATAACATCGGCAAATGCCAATAACATTTGTCTATTGAAGCCGGTAATGTAAATTATTTCAGCGATTTTATCCCAAAGCTTATAATAAATTAATTCAGGAGGATAAATATATGTCGTACCTTGTAAAAAAATTTGCAAGGATACCTGTAACGATGTACAGGAACGGCTTTTTTTCAGTTAACGACGACGTTGTAGTTAAAGAGACACCAATCAACTTGTTATTAAATAATCAAGAATTCGCCACTCTTGTTTGTTCCCCGGGTGATCTCAAGGAGATGGCAGTTGGTTTTTTGTGTTCAGAGGGTATAATCCGAGGCTCTTACGATTTAGCTAGTATCACTATTGATGAGAATGAAACAACGGTAAAGGTGGAAACAACCAGAAAGCACCAGCTTGGGAATGACTTTGTGAAACATTTTACCACAACTTGTTGCACTAAAGGAGGTCCCTCATTTAAATTTTTCAATGATGCCAGGCGGTTTACTCCCATTACTTCCAACATTAAGTTGACACCCGGTGAGATTTTCTTTTTATGTAAGGAAGTTGAGGAAAACTCTCCTCTCTTTCAGCGAACTGGTGGCTCTCATAGCGCGGCGCTATGCCAAAAAAACAAAATTATTGTTTTTTTTGAGGACATCGGCAGGCATAATGCTGTAGACAGGATTTTCGGAAGGTGTATTTTGGAAAATATCAACTTATCAGATAAAATTCTTATTTTTAGCGGACGGGTTTCCTCCGAGATATTGATCAAGATAGCTAAAATGGGCATCCCCATAATTGCCGCCCGTTCTGCTCCGACTGAACTGGCAGTGAACCTTGCAAAAAAATTGGGGATAACAGTGGTGGGATTTGTCCGTGAAAACAGGCTGAACATATACTCGCATGTAGATCGGATAATTAAAGATATCTAATTGCTTGTGGTATACCTATATACCTACATGATCTAACGTTATTAACACGATTTTCCATTCACCTTTTAAGGAAAAGTAATAACTGTTGCTGAAGAGTATAAAAATTTAGACATATTGGCACTAATTTTGCACTTAATTTATTATAAAATATATTATAAAATAATCCGTTGTTAATTTTTTAATTCACCATGCAAGGAGGTTGTCTCAGTTGTTGCCTGATAGCGATTACAGAAAATTAACCGCGCCGGAATCCGTCGCTTTGGTTGGAGTTACCAGGCGCACCGGCAAAGGAAGTATTAACCCACTGGAAGTATTGCTCAAATGGGGCTACCGGGGGAGGATTTACCCGGTTAATCGAGAGGGAGGATTAATTTTGGGGCGCCAAGCCTATATTTCCCTGATGGACGTGCCGGAAATACCTGACCTGGCGGTTATTTGCGCGCCCCGTGACGCAGTGCCGGAACTTTTCAGCCAGTGCGCCGCCAAAGGGGTCAAAATTGTAATCATCGTAGCACAGGGCTTTTTCGACGGGGATGAACGTGGCAGGTTGATGCAAGAAGAACTTCTTAAGGTGGCTGCTAAAAACAGCATCAGGGTNCTCGGGCCNAACACCCTTGGNATTGTCAACAATTTTGATAATTTTTGCACTTCNTTTNTNAATTTTATCAANCCCNCTAAACCGATAGGGATTACTTGCCAAACGGGCGCTTTCTTTTTGGGCGCTTCTCAGATATGCACCGGCATAGGACTCATAGTTGATACCGGCAACACAACAGATATAGAAGTCAGCGACGTATTAGGCCATCTCGCGCGGGATCCCCGTCTCAAAGTAATAAATATACACATGGAGAGCTTGAGAAACGGGACTAAGTTCATGGAGGCGGCTAAAGACGCCGTGGCGCTAAAGCCGGTAATTATTTATAAAACAGGAGCCAGCCCCGCCGGCTCAATCGCCGCCAGTTCACATACCGGCTCTCTTGCCGGTGAAGACAGGGTTTTTGACACTGCTTTCAGACAGTGCGGCTTGCTCCGTGCGGTGGACATCGAAGAAATCGGCGACCTCAATAAAGCATTCTGCACATTTAGCGGTATCAAGGGAAACCGGATCGGAGTTGTTTCGATATCCGGCGGCGCAGGTGTGATGGCAGTGGATGCCTGCACCCGTTACGGCTTGGAAATAGCCAAGCTAAGCAAATCAACTTTTGATCAACTTAATGAATTATTTCCGGAATGGGCACATTGCGGCAACCCCATGGATATGTGGCCGGCCAGCATGTTTCACGGATTTCACTATTCCTACCGCCGCATCCTGGAAGCCTACATGGAAGACCCGCAGGTAGATTCAGTAATTTGCATAACCGGCTCATTTTTGGATAAAGAAGAGGACTTTTTAGACGTAACCGGCATAATCAGGGAGATCGCCGGTAAATATCCGGATAAACCGATAGTCGTTAACACATGTGGGGGGCGCTATCATGACTATGAATTGGAATTAGAAAAAGACAACAATGTTGCGTATTATTTTTCTCTTGACCGCGCTGCCAGAGCGCTCTCCGCGCTGTATAAATATCACCACATAATCAAGAGAAAAAAGTATCCAAGAGTATCGCTGCCAGTTAACCCCGGACAAATCCACGCCGGGAAGATTCTTGCCGGCAAAGGCGCAGGAAACTTACCTCAAGTTGATGCTTTCAGGCTCCTGGAAACCTGCGGCATCCCTGTAGCCCGCTGGGGAAAGGCTGAAAACATTGAGGAAGCCGTTTCTTATGCTGAAAAAATAGGGTATCCGGTTACTATGAAGGTAATTAGCCCGGATATCATCCATAAATCAGATGTCGGGGGTGTGCGGCTGAATATCGGGAACGCGCAACAACTTGAAGAAGCTTTTAAAGAAATGTATCGGGAAATAAATCGCAGGCGAGCGGGCGCAAAAATTGAGGGAGTGCTTATTCAAGAGTTTCTGCAAAAGGGAACCGAACTGTTAATCGGATGCAAAAGAGACCCGCAATTCGGTCCGGTTATCGCTTTTGGCGCCGGAGGTGTCTTTACAGAGATACTGAATGATATTTCGTTAAGGATACCTCCTTTGAGTAAGGAAGAATTCAGAAGTATGATCAACGAAACAAAGGTAAGTAAAATACTGGCCGGCGCCAGGGGCGGTACTGCGGTAAACTTTGAGATGTTAACCGATTGCCTGGTAAGTTTTGCGCAGCTGGTACTGGAAAATCCGTCCATATCGGAGATGGATATAAATCCTTTACTTGCATATGCTGATAAGATCGTGGCTTTGGATGCTAGGGTTACATTGGGATAATGACGAACGAGTGATGTCCAAGAGCACCGTGAGCCGGGTGGCCAGGGCCATCCAGGAAGAGTTTGATGCCTGGCGCAAAAGGGATTTATCCAAAGACCCCGTGCTCTACCTCTTAATTGGTGACATGTCATCGGCTTTGACAACAGGGACACATTATTAATAATTATGTTGTTGTAACATGTCATGTTTACCGACATAATAATCGCCTTATTGGCATTGTGGAAGGTGAGAGAAAAGATGATTCAAGCCACAGGGGTGATCCTGGCCGGCGGGAAAAGCGTTCGTATGGGTACCGATAAGGCGTTTCTGAAAGTAGGACCTCAGTGTATGATCGAACACATAGCCGGTGAATTAAAAAAAGTGTTTTCAGAGGTTTTTATTTCCGGAGGGGACCCGGAAACAGGCCAGAAACTCGGGTTGAGAGTTATCGCCGATCTGATTGAAGGTAATAGTCCCCTGTGCGGTATCCACGCTGCGCTTCACGGGGCATTATATGAAAAAATCCTGGTAGTTGCCTGCGATATGCCTTTCATTACCGCGGAACTGGCGTGCTTTATGATGCGGCAAGTGAAAGGATACGATATTGCCGTGCCGCGCCACGGAATTTACCTGCAGCCTCTTTTTGCCGTTTATAGCCGGAGTTGTCTGCCAGTTATAGAAAAAGCTTTGTCTACATTCAAATACAAAGTTGATAATTTTTATCCCTTTGTAAGGGTACATTATGTCAATATGGAAAGTTTTTGTCCGGATATAGATATTGAAACTGTTTTTTTCAATATCAATACGCCGGTGGATTTGCATAAAGCAAGAGAGATAGCTGACAAAAAGATAACGAATTAAAAATAGTTAATCAACTTTCTGTACGGCTGGGCAAGGTCATGTAGTTTAGCGGGTAAAAATCCCGTCTGGTAGGACACTAGCATGACTTTACCAAATAATTGTTTCTTTTTTTGGGAATCCTTTCATATCAAGGCTTACAGGGCCAAAAACGTAGTACTAAATGCAGTAACCAGCTAGGTCCAAAGCATCAAAAAGTTTCTTTTGTTCCGAATCCATTTGGGTCAGCATAGTTACCCGAACAAGGGTTCCCGAATGCGTTTTGGAGCGGGATATTCAATCGTAACCTCCTGAATTTTTGATAGCTTTTCAAAAGCTCTTGTTAAAGACATGGTAATCTCCTTTGCCGTCTGGTAAAGTGAGCCCAATTACAGAAGTGGAGGTCTTTGAAATCTGATCAATCCTGGATAGTATTAGATATACTATCCAGGATTGTCTTTGTGTGTATAAAGTACCCTTCTCGGATAAGGTATCTCGATACCCGCGCGATCTAAGGCGTATTTGAATCGCCGGCGCAATTCCCGTTCAACAGTCCATTGTTCTCCGGGGATGGATGGAGCGATAGCGCGAATGTTTACCGAGCTGTCAGCTAATTCTGTAACTCCTTGTACTTGGGGCAAATCAACAATAGCATCGATTTCCTGGTGGGCTTTAACACATTCCTTTTGTAAAACTTCGAGCGCCTGATCTATGTCCTCTTCATAAGCAATACTTACCGTCACCAATGCTAGAATTTGCCCCTTGTTATAATTGGTTACCTTGGTTATTTCCCCGTTAGGAATAATGTGCAACTGACCTGTCCACCGCCGTATCTTACAAGTGCGCAGGCCGATTTCCTCGACCGTGCCGACTACGCCGGCGGTTTCCACAAAATCTCCCACGCTGAACTGATCTTCTAATAAAATGAAAAATCCGCTAATGATGTCTTTGACCAGGTTCTGGGCGCCGAAGCCAACAGCCAGACCCAGGATGCCCGCACTTGCCAGAATGGCGCTGGTATTAATGTTGAAAATTTGCAGGATGGTTAAACCGGCCAGGAAAAAAATAATATAGGTTAACACGCTTTGCAACAATATCTCCAGGGTTTGAGCACGGCGGTTTTCCATAAAATTTTCCCTTAGTTCGTGCCGCTCGAAAAACTGTTTTATTACCAGTCTCCCAAAATTTATGACAATCCTGGCTCCCACCAGCACACCGATGATTTTCAATACATTGGTGCCTAAAGATTTTAAATCTTCAGGTGAAATTACCATAACATTGAATATTTCCAAAATAATTATAACGGCGATAAAGTAACCTCCATATAGAAGCAGTGTTTTTAGAAAAGTTCGCAGCGAGCGGATAAAGTTGTCGGAAAGAATTTGTTTTTCCTGTCCGCTCTCTTTTAAAGTTCTGTCCAGAACGTAAGAGAATAATTTTATTAATAAATATGTAGTGACCAGGATCGCTACTGAGAGTATAAAATTAGTGAAATAGTATGCGATTTTTTCGGACGTAAGCCGTTCGTTAAAAAAGTTGACAATCAGCTCTAAATATTTTTCCATGATTTACTATACCTCACCTTGTCTTGCCATTTTATCGTCATAGAAATCACGCTATAAGATGCTTGACTATCCAAACACTTGTTTGTTACAATACTTCCAGAACAGATATTCGAGGGAGGTTTTTATATGTCCGCGTACACACACAGCCAATGCATTCCCGAAAGCGTGGTTCAGGGAAATACAATCTTTGTTATTCGTTCTCATAAAAGGTTGAAGTATAACATTCGCAGGCATTTTTTAAAGAACGAATTCCTTTACGGCACTATTTTATGGTTCTTGATAATTTTCACCTTGACGGAAGCCTATCTCTGGCGTGTTGGTTTTTAGATTGACAATATAATCATAATAAATATTATTACCGTGCGATTACGGTAGTCAACCCATGAGCCGCGTTGTAAGTCTACAGGTCGCCCGAACTTGATATAATATTGTTTGAAGCAAGCTTGAAACCAAATAATGAAAAAAAGTTGAAAGAGGAGCGGAGGTATGAAATACACTGAATATCTAGACCACGCCGCTGCCCTTGCGCGGCAGGCGGGGGAACTGATCAGGAACAGGTTTGAAGGGGATTTCAAAAAAGGGTATAAGTCGTGTCCGGCTGACTTGGTAACCGAGGTGGACCGGCAGTCTGAGGATTTGATAACAGCGGGGTTGCGGGCAAAATTTCCGGAACACGCGATTGTAGGTGAGGAAAACGGAGGCAGAGAACAAGTGGAGCCGGGCGGTTTTACCTGGTATGTCGACCCGCTGGACGGGACCACCAACTTTGTTTACGGTATCCCGTTTTGCTGTGTTTCAATCGGTTTGGCCTGTGGCGGGAAAATGACGGCAGGGGTAGTATATGATCCTTTCCGCCGGGAATGTTTCAGCGCCGCGGCGGGCTGCGGGACATTTTTGAACGGTAACCCGGTGCATGTCGACAGATCCCGGAAAACTCTTCAAGAAGCCCTTCTGGTTACAGGTTATCCTGCCAACAAGGCTTTTAGCGAACGCCTGCTGGGTATTGACTACTACCGGATTATTGATCGTTGCGCGAATCTGCGGGCGCTTGGTTCCGCCGCCCTGGAACTGGCTTATGTCGCCTGCGGCCGCTTGACCGGTTTCTGGGAAAGTACCCTGATGCCTTGGGATGTGGCAGCCGGTTCGCTGCTGGTGGAAGAGGCTGGTGGTAAAGTTTCTGATATTAACGGCAATAATCTCTATCTGGGGGAGTTCCTTTCTATCGTGGCTACCAACGGGTTTATCCACGGAGAGTTGCTGGAGAATCTGGTGACGACGGATGGTGGGAAGGCATATTAACCCATGTTGTTTGAATCTTTAATAATAAATATTTCTTTTGGTGTGATATCATAACCCTTTCACAAGCAGGCTTGTCCGGGTATTTAGCGGCTTTTGTCAACTTGTTAAGAGTAGTGATATATTTAGTGAAACTGGCTGTATATTTGCCGAATCCCAGAAATCTTGAAAGCTGGGTACGGGGGACCCATTTTTGGGGTGAATCACAATTCAACCATAGTTAAATGGTGAATTGGGTAGGGTATCTTTTACCGAACCCGTCAGCTAACTCCGGAGGCAACAAAAGAAAGGGGAAATGTATATGGTCAGCAATAAACGCATTCTTTTATTGGCTGCGTCTTGTTTCTTAATGCTCTTTGGCACTTTATCCGCTGCCGGCGCAGCAACAACAGCACAGGCTTCTACAACTTCTTCATACTGGTCCTACTGGAGCAAGTATAATCTGCCCGGCGCGCCTACCAAGACTCAGCCAACAATGCCTACAGCACCTACAACACCTACTACGCCAACAACGCCGCAACAGCCGGCTCAGCCAGGGCAGGACAGCAGCCAGCAGGCCGGTCTGAGCCAGGACGAAAAGCTCATGCTTGACCTGGTAAACCAGGAGCGGATAAAAGCAGGGCTTCCTGCGTTCACTGTAGACATGCGCTTAGTCAATCTTGCCAGATTGAAAAGCCAGGATATGTATCAGAACAATTATTTCAGCCATACTTCACCTACCTATGGCTCAGCTTTGGACATGGAAAGAAAAGCCGGTATCAGCGCTAGAGTAATGGGAGCTGAAAATATCGCCAAAGCTGCAACCACTCAGCGGGCGCACGAGTTATTCATGGGCAGTGCCGGCCACAAGGCCAACATATTGAATGCACAGCATGACGCTATAGGTATAGGCATAGTAAAATTAACCGGTGGGGTAATTGTCACCCAATTATTTTTAGGTGATTAACGGTCATTTACCGGGCGTCAAGGTTTTATGCCGGACGCCCGGCCACTTTGGTTCAACAAAGCATGTATAATGTTTTTTCTCCCCCTCTTTTTTTGACCAGATTTCCCTGACCAAATTGCTAATTTCATTTAACTCAAAAGGTTTTGTAATGTAGTACTGCTCAGGCTCCCCCTTTTTTTTCTCAAGCACTGTGTCTAATTCCGTATATGCTGTCATTAGGACTACCGGCACATCCGGCGCGATTTTTTTGATCTCTTCCAGAGTCTCTATACCGTTCATGCCAGGCATTTTAATATCCAGAAGGATTAATGCGGGAATTCCGGCACGGACTTTCCGGATTCCCTCTTCACCGCTTGATGCGGTTTCCACTATATACCCTTCTTCGCTGAACAACTCATATAATAGAGTACAAATTCCTTTATTGTCATCAACTATAAGGAGATAAGGGTCATTTTGCGTCATGGATCTCTATCCCACCATTTTAGTTTTATCACCGCAGAAATTACCCGGCAGTAACAAAAAACTACCTCGCCGTGAAATAAGGTAGTTGTCAAGTCTTTAAGTTATATCCACGGTAGCCCGGCCATCATAGCTGTCGCTTTAGATCCGTAGCTTTGCGCCCCTGACTTTCGCCTGGTTTGCCTTTTTTTTGTTGTGAATATTATAAATTGCGCAACAATAGTTGTAAATGGGACGATGGTCCTAAGTCAGGACAATAGCCCTAATGCTTAGGACCATCGTCCTATAAAATTGTCGACTGGCAAGGAATTTGGTTGAAAGTGTAGAAGTTAACTGTGATAAGTACTTGAGAGGAGTTATTAATTTTTGATTTCGATACGTTCAATTATTTACGCCTTTCTCGCGCTGGTAACGGTCATGAGCGCTGTGATTCTCAGCCTGATGAAGATTGAGGGCATGTCCTTTATCGACGCCTTTTGGCTTTCTGTTATCAGCATTTCCACGGTTGGATTCGGTGACATTG
>Ga0067045_1028920_pt1 | contig 25824 bp, 18 predicted proteins | sample TerdegcTABiofilm_FD_59184 | JGI IMG/M metagenome (GOLD analysis project Ga0067045, IMG submission 59184) | Combined Assembly of (Gp0054472, Gp0054536) Wastewater bioreactor microbial communities from Singapore -Terephthalate degrading... | reverse complement strand
CCCGTATTGCCGTTTCCATCATAGGTTAATTCCACCAGCCAGTAGGAACCGCTGGCTTCCCCGGAGATGTAAGTTCCGTAATCATTTCCAGTATAAACCTTGTAGTAGTAGGTTTGAAGAGCAGAGGCGGTACTGTCCAGGTAGGTTTCCGTATTTGCCGGTAAGGTCCCGGAAAGAACAGAGAAGCCTGTTCCGCTCTCAAGGCTCCTGTGGATTATGAAATAATTTTCCACCCCCGAGGTGTCGTCCCAGGAGAGCAGGACCCCCCGGTTTCCCGGCTGAGCAGTCAGATTCTCCGGGGCAGAGGGAGCAGAGTTGAAATCCGCATTGGTGAGGGTTACAGAGGCGGTGGTAGGAAGATTGTTGTAGATCTGCAAAGCGGTACTGTAGGAAGCCCAAAGGAGGGAACCCTCGTTACCGTAAAGATTTACCATAAGAAAATAGGAACCGGAGGATAGCGTGGTGCTGTAACTTGCCGTTCCCGTTCCCGGGGTAAAACTGAAAAGGATTTCTTCCGGTTCCCCCTCCTCAAAAACCAACCAGGCAGTTACAGTGTCAATGTCTTCGATCTCTGTGCCCTCCCAGTTCAGGGTTATGGCAAAGGTTCCAAAGTTTCCGAGGGTCTGTTTTGCCTTAAGAACCACCGTAATCTGAGTTGACATACCCGCCAGTATTTCAACATTCTCCTTCACCTCCTCCGCCACCACCTCGCCCGATTCATTCAAACCGGAGACTGTAAAAGTCCACAGCCCTGTAGGAAGCTCTGTCCTTGTATAGGAGGAGAGTCCGCCTGTAAGGACGGAATCAACGGACTCGGGACCGTCAAAGTCAATCCTGTAATCTGTGATATGACTGGCAATATTTTCCGGAAGCAGGGTTTTTACTGCTCCCGGATTGCTGATTGTAAGAACTGCCTGCCCGGTAAGGGGTGTATCCTCCCCCGGCAGAAAACAACCGCTTAAGGATACTATCACAACCACCAGGGCAAACAGCAGGCGCCAGGGTATGAATCTCTTTTCTTCTGACATTTTTACCCCCCCTTTCACTGGTTAACAACCTGGAAGCGAAGGTTTTTGGAGTAATACTTTCCATCCTTCCTGGCATAAAGGGTAAGCTGATGAACCCCGTAATTGAGACCTGCCGTGTCAACTGCCACTGTATCGGTATTTGCCCCGGAAATTGGAGTTCCGTCCAGATACCAGGAGTAGCCATCAAAGACCTCGGTTACTGTAACAGTTAAAGTGGAACCCTTGGATACTTCGATATCCGAAGAGGTGTCAAAGCTTATAGTCTCATCCTGGGGATCCTCTACGGTGATGAAAAAATCTCCGCTTCCCACAGGTTTCCATTGAGCATACAGGATATGATCCCCTCCTGGATTGAAGGTGTCCCCTTCATCGTAGGAGATCCCTGTGCCGGCGGCATTGGTATTCCAGCCGTTGAAAATATGCCCTGTCTTGGTTAAATCTCCCCTGGGCTTTACTTCCACGGGAGAGAACAGTTGATAGGCATAAAGATCAATAGGTGCTGAACCTCCGGTATTGCCATTGCCGTGGTAAACCACGGAAACAGTATCGAGGGAGGGATAAACCTCACTTACCATTCGCACCGCTTTTACCTTGGCATAGGAATAGTTCTTTGAATTTCCATACTGAGAACCTGAATCGAAGACCTGCGCCCAGGCCTGGCTTGGATCATACTCCGTAGAGCTCCAGTAGGCACAGTAACCGGTTATGGTGAAATCCCCCAATCCTGCCAGTCTCAAATTTGTATAGAGAAGATCAAGCTCATCCTTGGAGGGCAGGAACCAGTCCGCAAATCCCCCGTAAGTCCAGTATTCGCTGAGCTGGGCAGCTGTATTTGACTCGCCCAGATTGTCCAGATATTTGGCTATGAGGATAGTATTTGTCTTCCCGCTGCCTAGAGCCGTCTGGCTCGCTCCCACCAGAGTATTGGCGGATGACCAGGCAATATTTGTCCATTGACTTGGGGCAGCCTCAAGGTACCTCCAGCCGTTTGTCTCCTCGCCCTTATCGTAGAATATGAGGCCTCCCGCAGGACCGGTTGCTCCTATTATGTCCCACTGGGCATAGAGGATAAGGTCAGCACTGCTGAAGGAGTGGGTTTGGTTCGGCTGATATTCTGTTCCCGATCCGTCCCGGGCAGTGTTCCAGCCGGCAAACCGGAGGGAGATTCCATCCTCCACCTTTTCCAGGGTGTTCTTATCCATAATAGTAGCCTGGTCCCCGAACTCATAGGCGATATAGTCTTCCGGGTAAATTCCCCCAGTGTTACCATTGCCGTGATAAACCACTGCGTAAGTCGGATTTATCGACCGGAACATTCTGGCTGCCCTGACATTATACAGATTATTCTTACCAAGGTTCGTTATAGACAAGGTTTCTGCACTTGAATTGAATAGTCCCCGATAAGCGGTATTGGCATTGACTTCCGTGGAGGTCCAGTAATCCGATTCCGAAAAACCTCCTAATCCCTGCTTGAATAGATTATTATGCATCTCCACAAGCTCCAGCCTGGAGGGTAGAAACCAGTCGCTGTAACCGCCCTCGGTTAGAGCATCGCAAATTTGAGCTGCCCGATCTGTTTCACTATCCTCTATATGCACTACAATGCGTGTTGTATTGCTTTTTCCTGTTCCCAGGGCAGAGGGAGCAGCATAACCTGTAGGCACCATCAGGATACCGTACTTGCCCCACATTTTTGCAGCCTCCGTAGAAACAGGAGCTGCCTCAAGATACCGCCAGCCCTGGGATACTGAACCTTTATCGTAGAATACCAAACCGCCGGCCGGCCCTAGTCCTCCAAGCACGCTCCACTGGGCATAGAGGGTTATATCGGAACTGCCAAAAATTATAGGATCCCCGGGCAGGTAATTTAACCCCGTTCCATTAGCTTGGGTATTCCATCCGGTAAAACGCAGGGTTATTCCATCCTGGAGTCTTTCCAGGTCTCCGGTTTCTGCTGCTGAAATCTCCTCATTTTCCGAGTACTCTGTGGTATCCACCGGAACTGAACCGTCGGTATTGCCGTTTCCATTATAAACCACAGAAACATACCAGTAGTCCGATGATTCGGAAGTCCAGTCGGAGGATCCGAAATAATTCACAGCCTTAAGCCTGTAATAATAAACAGTATTGCTCTCGGCGGTATCATCAAAATAGAAATCAGCATTGGGGGCAATTGAATCGGAAAGCACCTGAAAGCCTGCACCGCTTTCCAGGCTCCGTTCCAGAACAAAGGCCTCCTCTATTTTCGAGGTGTCGTTCCAGGTGAGCAATATTCCTCCGCTCCCTGATCCTCCCGCGGCGGTAAAATCTGCCGGTGCGGAAGGGGGAGCCGTAAAGTCGGAAGCGGACAAGGTTATAGTTGCGGTAGTGGGAAGATTATCCCAGATTTGAAGGGCTTCCACTACCGTGGCATAGAGCTGGTCCCCTGCAAAAAGCCTGATAATCAGCAGATAAGAACCTACAGGGAGGGATTCACTGTAATTTCTGATTTGTCCGGTTCCTGTAAAACTGATGGCCACAGGGTCTTCCGGGATGCTTCCTGTTTTCAGTTCCCTGGTGGCAAGGATCGAATCGATCTCGTTAATCCCCGATTCACTCCAGTTCAGGGTAATATTCGCTATTCCAGTCCCTCCAGAAGTCTGCTGCGCAAAAAGGATTATGGTCACCGGGCTGGTTGTACCCGCACTGATCTCCACCTCCGGGTCGTTTCCCAGGGCTGCGGTATTTCCTGATCCATCGAGCCCCTTTACGGTAATAGCCCAGGTGCCTGCAAGAAGGTTGTCCTTTGTGTATCCATCATTATTGTAAGCTTCTTTTAATATTTCCACCGGGGCAACTGTTTCCGGTCCGGAAAACTCAATCCTGTATTTTACTATGGATGCTTCTATATTCGTGGGAAGCAGGGTTTTAGTCCTCGGTTTTTCTATAAACAGGGATAGACCGCCCCGGGTAAGACTTCCCTGGGAATTATCATCTTGAGGACCGAAGAGTTTACAGCCCCCCAGGAAAACTAAAACTGCCATGGTAAAAAGCAGAACTAATTGAAGACCTTTCATTTTATTGAAATTCATTCTTCCCCCCCTTAAATTAATTAATCACAGTAAAGACAAAGCTTTTGGAATGACTCCTGCCATTCAAAACCGCATAAAGTGAAACACGGTGAACTCCATACCCTAGCTCCTCTGTATCCACATTTACCGATTCCGTCTCGGCTCCAGGAATCAAATCCCCATCCAGATACCAGAAATAGAGATCAAAACTCGGAGGTATAGATAGGGCAAGCAGCCCTCCCCGGTAGATCTCAAGGTTATCATCCTCATTGAAGGAGATATTCTCATCCAGAGGATCGCTCACCAGGATAACAAAGGCGAGATCCACTGTAGCTATCCATTTTGCATACAGGGTTAATGGTTCTGTTACAGTATCCGCGGCAAAATCCCAGGCTTCGGTACCCTCCGGATCCCTGTACCATCCTGCAAAAAAGTAATCCTCCCAGACAGGATCCTCCGGTTCTTCCAGAAACGCTCCTTCCGTGACCTCCACAGAGTCGACCTCGGGTCCTCCCTGGCTGTCAAAGGTGACGGAATAAACCAGAGGTGGGGTAAGATCCTCCGAAGTCAGGATAATCATCCCCTGGGTAATCAGGTTGTCAAAAACATTAAGGAGGATAGTCTTACTGCAGTATTCTCTGTTGGAACCATTGTTTTTAAAAACCGCCGACAAGGTGTAGGAACCGGAAGTCAAACCTGAGGCCAGGGAGTAGCTCGCCTTAACTGCTGGAGCGCCTCCAAGGATGGTAAAAACCACCTGGGAGGGATTTCCCCCTTCCCTGGTTAAACTCCCAGTAACAGTATCTATTTCTAAAATTCCCGAGGAGGTCCAGTCAAAGGTAACATCCATCCCACCCATGGCGATCTGGGAAGGGTTTACAGTAATGGAGAGCGGCAGTGCCACCCCTTTGGTAAGAGTTGCAATACCGGATCCTGAGACAATTACTGCTCCTCCCGAATTCTTTCCTGTTACAGACACCTCCCAGACTCCAGGCTCAAGACCTTCCTGAGTAAGGGTTGTGCTTCCTGCCGGCAGGGTTACCGGTGCCTTATACTCCGCCCCGGAAAAGGAGACATAGTAATTTACTACTTTTCCCTGCAAAACCGGCACCAGCGTATTCTCTTCCTCTATCTGGGCAAGCAGGACGGTAATATCGAGACTCCCGGTGGGTTTCTTAAATAAATTAAACAGATCGCAGGCAGATAAAAAGAGAAATAAAAGCCCCACAAATCCCGCCAAGCCGGCTTTAATAAATTTTTTAAATATTCTTCCTTTACTCTGTTCCAAAACACCCCCCCCTTTATGAAAAAGGATAAAAGGCAAGGAAAAAACCTTAGCCGAAGATTTCCATATCTGCTTTTTGGCATTAATAAGAAAATCATGATAAAACTATATATTCCCGGGAATATTATTAAAGGCTTTTTCAAGGACAATAATATGTTTCCGTACGATTTGGGCCACAGAAGAGGTAGATCAATCTTTCCTTATTTTGAATAGTACTTATCGAATCTTGTCATCCATCTCAAGATAAACATTCTGTGACAGGGAGATCTTCCAACCATCCTCCTTGGCCGAGGCGGTTTTGGGGGGGCTTTTAATGGTTCCAAGATCCAAAATCTCAAGTACCCTTCTTAGCTCCTGAATTTTTTTATAAATTCGTTGATAAGCCGGACAAAGAGCAGCCTTGCAGCTATCCAGACAGCGGTCTGATTCTTCCGGATATAATTCTTTTACAATCTGCCGGCATAACAGGATCTTCTCCTTGGAGGAGAGAAATATTTTTAACAAGCGGAGATTTACCCCAGGGACAACCATCTCCAAGGCCCTTTTATTAAGAAAGACACTCTCCTCCCGGATAGTCAGAATCTTTATCCTGTAGACAAGAAAATCCAGTACCAGCAGGCAGGAGAGAATCAATAGAAGCTGGTCGTGGAAATTAAAGATAATCTCCGGAGAAAAGGGTTCTTCGATTAATAAAACAGAGAGATCCGGAGAGTCTCTTAAAACAAGAAGTGCTGCAAAATAAGACCAGAGAATCCAGAAGATGCTTGAATCGGTAAACCGTTTTATTGAACTTATCTTTTCTACATCGGGAAACCTACGGAAGCAATAGATAAAAAAGGCCAGGAAAAGGCAGATATTTTTTAAAAAAAGGAAAAGAGTAAGAGTTTGAAGACAGGTTCTGGTTAATATTATTGCGGCCCCTTGAAAAAAGATGAATTCCAGGAAAAACAGAATTAAAAAAAACTTCCAGTTCCTTATGAAAAGAGGCAAGGTTAATAAGACAGCTCCTAAAATACCAAGGATAAACAGAGTTACTGTTGGTTCAAGAGAGGAGAAGGTACAGGAGGCTCTTATTCCTAGTTCATAAAAAAATACTGCAGCGGTAAGGAGAGAGAAGAAAACCCCAGGGAAAAGGGAGATTTTATTTATGGGGAGAGATTTAGTCGATTCCTTCATTTGTCCTTGGATAATTGAATAATTGTTCTTATTATTCCCGGCATTGTTTTCATACAACGAAACCTGGGGATCCAGACGGATCGACCACCCTTCCTGGTAAATTTCTCTTTTATTATCCGGGGTAATAATGGTGCCGATGCCGAGGCTTTCAAATTTCTTCCTTATTTCATTAATCCTTCGGTAAACAGACATATATTGAGCGCAGGCGGAGGGCTTGCAGAAATTCGAGTCTACTGAATCGGGGCAGAAGGAAACCTCCTTATTAATGCCCCTGCTAATCTCTGCACAATTAATTCTTCCGGTATACTTTCTCAACAATAGGTATACTATTAAAAACTGGTTACCAGGAAACAGAAAGGAGATTTCCGAACCCCGGAAGGTTAAACTTCTCGGGGAAAAGGCAAGAATCTTACCGGAGTCTCTTCGAAGCAGAAAAAGCAAATAGATAACAGAAAAAGAGGTTAATAAATTAAAAATTGCATAATAATACTCCGGAGATGGAAAGGCAGCACCTCTTATAATCATTGAATAAATGGTAAAGGTATGGGTAAGAAGGAAGCTGGAAAGGAAAAGTATAAGGGCCAGATTTATAGGCCATCGGGCCTTTTCCAAGTATCTTTTTATAACGTGCTTCCTAAGAAGATACAGACCCAGGGAGAGATAGGGGTTGATCTCCAGGTAAAAGATAAGTTTTAAATAATTAGGATGGACCAATCTGCCCAGAAGAATGCTTAAACCTGTTTTTAAAAGAACGAGAAAGAGTGGTGCCAGAATTATCACTAGTCCAGTAGGAAGTCTACAGAGAAGATAAACGAAGAGAAATTCCACTAAAAACAGAATCAGGCCCGCGGAAGGATTGCTGTTGTAAAATCTCCACGAAATTAATGAGATTATCACAACCGGCAGGCTTATATAAAAAGACACAAGAAAATCCTGGAATGAGTGACTAGGGGTTATTTTACCTTCTGTTTCTATCTCTCCCCTCATTCCCACTCCTCTGGGTTGGATAGGAAAGAAAGACGGGATAGGATGAGAGGCAAGGCAAACATCAGAAGAGCTAAAATCCCGAACTTTGGAAAGGAGAGGGCTACCATTAAACTGGAAAGGCTTAAAAGGGATGCAGAAGGGAGATGAATGACAAAGGTATCCCTAAAATATCCCCAAAACTGCCTGCCCTCCTCAAGTTTATAAAAAAGTGAGTTCAGAAGGCATGAAAAAATAAAAAAAAGGGGGGCTATTATTAAAGAGGGCAGGAAAACCACTGTGCCGGGTACTCCCTTTAACACCCTGTAGAGAATATCAATCACCCAAAGGATCAGGATATAATGAAAAAAGTTAAAAAATGTAAGCCTGAAGGGGGTGTTAAAAACATGTTTTAAGCCCTCCGTTTTATGGGAAAGGTAGATAAAGGAGGCAGAAGAAATAACAAAAAGGGTAGGAATCAGCCCGAAGATCAGATAGGAAGCGCAGAAAATTGCTTCTGTAGAAGAGATCTGTATATTCCCTTTTGGCAGATGGATGGAGGAGGATTCGCTTAAAGAACCCATGAAACACCATACTGCCACCGGAAACCAGGAGAATAAAGGGAAACCGGTATTCCATGGGACAGAATAAAGGCAAAATATTCCAAAAAGCCCGAGGAGAATAAGAAAAATCAAGGCTCTTAGGGGATATTTCATACCCTTCTTATAGACAACGGGTGCCATAATAAGAGTATATATATTTTCTCTGTAAAATAAACAAAGGAATTAACAAATCAAAATAGATAAAGTTCCCGCTCTCCCGAGCCGAAAATATAATCAGGGTAGGTAACCCACCCTTGATAAATTAACGGTATGCTTAAGACGTCCAGGCATACCGTTTTTTTTTCTGCCTTCTGCACCTTCCGAAAGGCCGCAGCCAACAGCCCTACCCTATTCCTTCATCGAAGGGTGTTTATAATTTTCGGAAAAGTATTCCAGAATCTCCTTTTTAACCTTTTTCCGGAAAGGTACATTGGCTATTGTTCCATACAGGGCCGCATTTCCGGTTTTGGAGAGCTCTGGATGGAGTCTTGCATAACCTACCGATTCCTCCAGATCCGCAAGGAATTGATCGGAAACCTTCGAATGCCCGGGATTAACCATAGCATGGAGAGCCTGTGGGCGGTGAAGGCGATCCACCTGCCACCCCTTTTCTTCCAAAAGGTCCGCCACGGCATAGATATTTACCTTTCGGTCCGTGGAAGCATAAGCAAAGATACTTGCTTTAGGAGACCCTAGAACCTGCAGTCCTGGAATTCTGTTTATCCCCTGAATAAGCTTTTCCGTGGTGGTCATTATCTCCTTAACCAAAGAGAGATAGCCGGATTCACCGAGAGAATGGAGAGCAGCCCAGGCTGCGGCATAAACACCTCCGGGTCTTGTTCCCAAAAGAGCAGGAGAGGCAAAGACCCCGCCGGGCCAGTTTTCATATACAAAAATCTGGTGCTTAAGAAATTCCAGGTTTCTATAGGTTATGGTCGAGGTTCCCTTGGCCGCATACCCGTATTTATGGGTATCGGCGGATATGGACGTTACCCCAGGAACCCTGTAATCCCAAAGGGGAATCGGATATCCCAGTTTTTCTGCAAAGGGGAGAAGGTAACCTCCTACACAAGCATCCACGTGGAGAGGGATCACCCTCCTTTGGGCTATCTGTCCAAGCTCTTCAATGGGATCGATGATTCCATGGGGATAACCAGGGGCGGATCCAAGAATCATGGCAGTGTTGCGGCTTATGAGCCTTTCTGTGGCGGAGAGATCTGCCTTATAATCCTTGTCCAAAGGGATGTGTCTTATCTTTACATCAAAATACTCTCCACCCTTCTCCCAAGCAACGTGGGCAGATTCCGGTATGACCATTTCCGGTTTTCTTATACCCTTAACCCGGCGGGCATAATCCCTGTAGGTCTTAACCGCCAAAAGGCAGCTCTCGGTTCCGCCGGAGGTTATTACTCCGCACACCTCGTCTCCGCCGGATAAAAGTCGGGAGGTCATCCCTATAACTTCCCTTTCTAGTCTTTGCAGGCTTTGGAATACCATGGGATTCAATCCATTGGTACTGGAAAAAAGATCGTAAGCCTCCTGCACCAGTCTGGAATGTTCCTCATTTAAATAATACACAAGACTCCAGGTTTTACCCTTCCTGTAATCCGGATCAAGGCCGGTATAATCCTTTAAGGTTTTCAGGATATCTTCCCTGGAGAGGCCCTCTTTGGGTAGTTCAAAGTTTTCTTTCATAAATACCTATTCTAACTCAATTTTTTATAAATGATCATAAAAGTGCTCCCATTTCATAAAAGTTTTTAAAGATTTTTTCATTTAGGGCTATTTTTCTTATATTGACTTTATTAAAGTTAGATAATATAAGAGTTTTCATTAAATACATAACTTAAGGAGTTGTCATGAAGAGATTTCGAACTTTGTTTTCCTTTGCCGCACTACTCGTGCTGATTTTTGTTGCTTTTACAAGCTGTGATCTTTTTGGAGTTAAACCTGTAATCAGCATCCAGAATTATTCAGGAGACGTTATCTGGTCTGTAGAATACAGAGAAACCGGATCCTCCACCTGGACATCGATCAATTTTTACGATTACGAAGGGACAAGAAAATACAGCATCAATGATTATTCAACTGGCTTAATTGTCCTCGATGGAAAAGGCACCTACGATTTTAGATTCTATGGATCTGTTACAAATGAAGGCTGGGAACTCGGCGGAGGGATACTCGAAGCTGTAGAGATCCTGGAAGGGGTTTCCAACTGGAATTACGACAGCCATGATTATACAATTACCGTTAATGCCGATAGTTTTGCAATTGCAAACCTTTGGGAATAGAAAATCCTGAAATCCTAAACACTTTAATGTTTCACAGAGCTGCCTTTTAATGAGGCAGCTTTTCTTTTATAAAATATGTGGACAAGGGATGTTTCTACTTATAGAATTGCCACAAAAATTGAACCTGTTAAAGGTAAACATTAAACTTGAACAGGCAGGATTAAACTGGATGTCGGGAGGAAAGTTTTGGTCTGGAATAAGAACAGGGAAAGCCTGGACAGAGAGGAGCTGGAGGGTATACAGCTGAAATCCCTCCAGGTTCTTTTGGAGAAGATATACAGCAATGTCCCCTTCTATAGAAAGAAATTTGAGAAAGCAGGGGTAAAACCAGGGGATTTAAAATCACTTGCCGATCTTGGGAAATTCCCCTTTACCACCAAGGATGAACTACGGGATACATACCCCTTCGGACTTCTTGCCCTTCCCAAGGAGGAGATTGTAGAGGTTCATACTTCCTCCGGCACCACGGGAATACCAGTGCTGGGAGCCTATTCCAGGGGGGATATTGAACTCTGGTCGGAGTGTATGGCCAGAACCCTGGCTGCCGCTGGTGCGGGGCCTGGGGATATAATCCAGAATGCCTATGGATACGGCCTTTTTACCGGAGGTCTCGGGGTCCACTACGGAGCCAGGAAACTGGGGCTCTGTGTGATTCCCATTTCCGCGGGAAATACTAAGAGACAGCTTATGGTGATGAAGGATTTCGCAGCCACCATCCTGGCCTGTACACCTTCCTATGCCCTCTATATGGCGGAGGCGGCCCGGGAGGAGGGCTTCGATCTTAGGGAGTTATCCCTTAAGTCGGGTATCTTCGGAGCGGAACCCTGGAGCGAAAGCATGAGGGAGGAGATAAAGAAGGCCCTGAATATCAAAGCCCACGACATCTACGGTCTTACCGAAATTATCGGCCCGGGTGTGGCCTGTGAATGCGAAAATAACGATGGGCTCCATATTCAGGAGGACCTCTTCTATCCCGAGATCGTTGACCCAGCTACAGGGGAGGTTCTTCCCGAAGGGAAGCCGGGAGAACTGGTGCTGACCACCCTTACCAAGGAGGGAACCCCTCTTCTCAGGTACAAGACCCGGGACATAACCTATCTTATGAGAGAACCCTGCCCCTGCGGCAGAACCCTTACAAGGATGCACAGGCTCCTGGGCAGAACGGATGATATGATTATCATACGGGGTGTAAACCTGTTCCCCTCCCAGATAGAGCAGGTGCTTTTGAATATTGAAGGAACCCTCCCCCACTACCAGATAATCATTGACCGAAGCAGAGCCTGGCTGGATGAACTGGAGGTGGATGTAGAGGTGGACAGCTCCATCTTCTCCGATGAAACCAAGAGGCTTGAGGAACTCCGGGATCTTATAAGCTCTGAGCTTAAGACCACTCTGGGAGTACAGGCAAAGGTAAGACTTGTGGAGCCGAAAACCCTTGCCAGGAGCGAAGGCAAGGCAAAGAGGATCCTGGATAAAAGGCAGATTTAAAGGAGAAGGGTTATGACTCTGAAACAGATATCGGTATTTCTTGAAAACACCAAGGGAAGGCTTGCGGAGGTAACAGATCTTTTAGGGAGAGAGGGGATAAATCTGAGAGCCCTTACCCTGGCGGACACAAAGGATTTCGGCATCCTGCGTCTTGTTGTGGATGACCCAGAAAAGGCTCTATATCTTCTGGCAGAAGCCGGTTTTACGGCAAAGGTGACGGAGGTGATCGGAATAGAGGTGGAGGACAGTCCCGGGGGGCTTGCCACGGTTCTCAATCTCCTTAAGGCCGAGGAAGTAAACATTGAATATATCTATTCCTCCCTGGAAACTACAAAGAAAAAGGCTGTAATAATCTTCCGGATAGAGGATACAGAGGAAGGGCTTAAAATCATTTCTAGAAAGGGAATAAAAACCATCTCCCATTTCTAAATTGTAAAAATCTTTGCCTATTCCCTGCTTGTAAAACCCTGCCGGAGGTTTTACAATACTAGTAAAGGAGCTGTAAGATGCAGGAGCACAGAAGGATCCCCAGAAGAAGGGTTTTCTACTATCTTGAGATACTAGACCTGGATACAGGAGAGCCCCTGGGCAGATTAGGGGATATCTCTCCTACAGGAATAATGATCCTTACCGAACACCCTCTTGCCATGAACAGAACCTTTAGAGTCTCCATCCGCCTACCGGAAACAGGGCTTCTGCCGGAAAAGGATCTTCAACTGGAAGTGGAAACCCGGTGGATGAAACCGGATCTCAATCCAAAGATCCTCTGCACCGGATGCAGCATTATCAAGGCAAAAAAGGAATCCATTGGAGTAATCAATTCCCTGGTGGAATTCTACGGGTTTTCCGACGGATTTAAACATCTGAAAATACCGGAATTCTAAAAATAGAACCTACGATAGATCCTACCCTAGATCCTACGCCAGGTAACAATGGAAACCCTAAAGTCCTCCCTTTCCCGCAGAAAAGAGATTACAGGATCCCAGGTTTTTATAATCTCCGGTTTTACAGTATAAAGGGTTTCTCCCTCTAAAACCATGATTCCCTGAAAGGGAAAGGGAAAACGGGGATCCAGTTCCTTTAATAGCTCCCTTACCTGAGCAGAGCTTCTCCCTTCGGGGAAATAGGGGATTATACTGAAGGAGGAGAGAAGAAGGGTATAGGCGTCGCTACCCTTGGTTCTTTTTATCCAAAGCCGGAAAAAGGAGGAATCCTCACAAAGAAAGCGGAGTATCCCCTCCCTTAAGGTTGCAGGTTCAAATAAATTCCTTTTAAGCCCTAAAAGCGATTTTTTAAGCCAATCCAGTTCCTCCTCTCTATCGCAGATTTCCTCCTTCCTTAAATATTTTTCCAGGGAGGATTCCGGTTCCTTCTGGGAGAGGAGAGAGAAAATTAATTCCCCCAGGGTGTTCAGCAGGGTAACTGCGCGGTTTTCAAGGAGAGAAGCTAGCTTCCGGTCCGACAACTCTTCCCGGGAGAGGACAAGATAGGATAAAAAGGAAGATTCTTCTACAGTCATTATTACCGTATCCTTTAAAACTATTTGAAATCCAGGGCCATGGCTCCCCCCCAGTCCGGCGGGGGCGGATTCTCCTGGAATTCCTTACACCGGTCCAGGTAAAGCTCGCAGAGGTAATCCCCTGGGGCGATCTGCAGGGTTTTATTGAAATAATCGCAGGCTGTATTCCAGTTTCCCATTTTATACAACACAAGGCCTTTTTTGTAATACTGCATAGCCTCTTCGGAGAGCATGCCCTGGGATTCCGTTTCTACAGAGTAGAGAGTTGTTGGCTCCTCCTTTCCCTTAACCTTTACTGTATCCACCTCCCTTAAAGGTTGAAGACCCTGAACCTTTTTTGCCACCACCTCGGAAACAATTATCGGTTTTTTATAGTGTTTGGTTATTCCCTCCAGCCTGGAGGCTAGATTAACATTATCCCCTATTACAGTGTAATCGAATTTATCCTGGCTACCGATGTTGCCCACAATTACAGTGCCTTCGTGTATCCCTATACCGATCTGAAACCCACCCTGGGGAAGCACAAGGGAGGAGGCATCTATCTCGGAGAGCTTGTTTATCATTCCCACCGCTGCCTCTACCGCTCTTTCGGCATTATTATCATAACTAACCGGAGCCCCGAAAATAGCTAAAATCGCATCCCCGATGAATTTATCTATAACCCCGCCGCACTCCTTTATAATACTCACCATCTTTTGAAAGTAGGAGTTAAGAAAGGAGACGATGTTTTCTGCGGAGTTATTTTCAGAGATTACGGTAAAGGAGCGGATATCGGAAAAGAGGATCGCCACACTCCGTTTTTCCCCCACCTTCATGGCTGTATCCCCCTCCTTCTGTTCCAGGAGTTCCTTTATGATCTCCTGGGGCACAAATTTGGAGAAGACATTTCTTACCTTTCTTTCCATCTCATTGATGCGGTTAAAAAGAATGGCATTTTCCAACACCATTCCCGCTCCCTTGGCGAAGATTGCGATATTATCCGAGATCTTTTCGGAAAAATAGTTGTTGCTTAAATTTCCGATATGAAGAGTACCTATAACCGCTTCTCCCTTTCCCAGCAGGGGGAAATAGGTGTAGGAGCTGAGTCTTTTATTATCCAGCCTAACCTTTTCGTAATCCTTCCTGTTTTCCAGGCCGTAGGTTACCTCCCGGAGTTCCTCCTCCTCTCCGCCTGTTTTTTCCCGGAAATTGGAGAGGGAGATTTTTAAAAAGTCTTCCACATCCTTTTTAAAGATCCCCTCCGAGGGAAGGGAATAAGCTAAGGCAAGCTTTCCATAACGAAGAAGGATAATCCCCAGGTGTGCCTCGCAGATCTTAGAGAGAAGCCTAAGAATCTCCAGGGAGGAGAGGGACAGAGAACCGATATACTTTTCCACCGCCGCTAGTTCATTGAGAATAGTAGACCGGAAAAGCTCCCGGTCAAAGAGATTCCCCAGCATCTCCAGGGCGGTTACATCATTTACTCCCTCGGCGTCCTCCTGGATAATCCTCCGGTCCAAGGGTTTTGCGGAACCTAAAAGCTCCCTTACCTTTTCACTAATCCTTTCCAGATTGTCAAAATCTTTAGTTATAAAGGCATCCACCCCGGAGGAGAGTGCCCAGAACCGATCCTTGTCCTCGGAGAGGCTGGTATGCATGATTATCGGAATATCCCGTACCCCTCTCCTGCTCTTAAGAAGTCTGCTCAGCTGGTATCCCTGGAGACGGGGCATCTCCACATCCGATATAATAATATCCGGTATCTCCCGGTAGGCTGCCAGAACTCCCTCCAGACCATTGGCAGCTCTTACCACGGAAAAACCGCTTTGGGTAAAATGCTCCTCCAGAACTCCGGCAATAAGATCCGAATCATCTACAACAAGAATCTTGGCCATTCTTCCCCCTAGGCAAGTTTTTTAGCAATATTTATAAGACTGTTCCGGTCAAATTCCGATTTTATGATATAGGCATTTGCTCCGGCATTCAAAGCCTTTTTCCTTAGATTGTCCTCAGTATAGGAGGAGATAACGATTATCGGAAGCTCCTTGTACCTGTTTTCCTTCCGGATATTCTCTATCATGGTTATCCCGTCCATCCTGGGCATATCGATATCAGTGATCAGAAGATCGATTCTTGCATCCTTAAGCTGGCTTAAACCATCGATACCATCCACCGCAGTAAGAACCTTGAAATCCTCCAATTCCAGAATCGATTTCTCTATCTCCCGGGTATTAAGGGAATCATCCACCACAAGCACAGTTTTTCTCGATATCTGGTCTGCTCCCTTGGTGCGAAGGAGGTCTATGTTCTTCATCCTCTTAAAGGCATTTATCAATTCCGGGATAAAAAGGATGTTTATGATACTGTAGGTTTCATCAAACACAATCCCTTGAAGAAGCTTAAGTTTCTGCATATTCCTCGGTAAGGGTTTATAGATCAGATTGGCATGCTGTAAGACCGAATCCACCACTATTCCGATGAACTCCCCTACCGATTCCACCACCACCACATAGATATGCTCCCCCCGGCTTTTCCCCGCAGTTCCCATAAGGGCAGAAAGGGAATAGAGGGGGATGATTTTGTCCTCCAGTCGGAAGGCCTCCTTATTGTAATAGGTAAGCTTATCCTTAACCGGAAGCCGAACTATTTTATGCACAAAATTGCTTGGAATAAGGAATTTCTCCCCTCCGCTTCTTATAAAGAATCCTCCCACCGTGGCCAGGGAGAGGGGAAGGGCAAGAATAAATTCCGTACCCAAATCCTTTATACTCTTAATGGTAATTTTCCCTTTAACCTTCTGGATATTGTGCCTTACAATATCCAGACCGACCCCTCGGCCGGAAAGGTCGGTTATCTGGGATTTGGTGGAAAAACCGGACATAAAGAGAAAACTGTAGATATCGCTTTCCGTAAGCTCCGAAAGATCCTCCTTGGAAATCAGATTTCTCTCCAGGGCCTGCCTTTTTACCTTTTCATAATCAATACCCCGCCCGTCATCCTGGATACGGATAATGATGTTACCCCCTTCGGAACTGCAGGAGATGGTGATATTGCCCATTCTCGATTTTCCCCGTTTTTCCCTCTCCTCTGGAGGTTCGATTCCATGATCAATGGCATTTCTTACCACATGGATTATCGGGTCGTTCAGTTTTTCCAGAATCGCCTTGTCCATAAGCACATCCATACCCGTTATAGTGCAGGCCACCTCTTTTCCTAAAAGGGAGGAGATATCCTCCACCATCCTGGGCATGGACCCCAAAATAAGCTCCAGGGGAAGCATGGTAAGGCGCATTATCTGTTCCTGAAGCTCGTAGATATTCCTTTCAAGCACAGTTATCTGGTCGGAGAAATTCTTGCGTATTCCCTGCACCTCCTTTTGGGTTTCCAGGAAATCCCGGTAAACCGGGATAAGCTCGCTCTTTCCGGTAATTGTTACGGATTTTCTAAGACTGTTAAGCTGATCATGAAACCGGAAGTCCAGCTGAGACAGGGTCTCCTGGATCTGTTTGAACTGAAACTGCTTTATCACCACCTGGTTCATGGTTTTTATTATCCGGTCTATATTTGAAAGCTTAACCCTTATGGTTTCGTACTCTGCAATCTCCCCCGTTTCCTCTGCCCGGGAATCGAATATTTTTCCCGTACCCTGGGACTCTACCTCTTGCTCTGCTTGTGGAACATCCTCCCTTTCTACCTTTTCCTCCCCGGAAAGCAATCTTCCCAGGGTGCGTCTGAGTTCCTCAACCTCGTAGGGTTCATTGGAATAGACCTTCTCGCAGGAATTCTGATATTCCGGGATCTCTGGAAGATCCTCCGTAGTACGCTTTATGCTCTTTGTGCCGGTTTTCAATAAATCACACCCCAAGAAAACCATCTGGATGAAATTTCCGGATATACTGTATCTCTTCTCCTTTATCCCCTTGAAGAGGTTCTCCATTCCGTGGGCTGTTTTTTCCATGCCCGGGAATTTCAGCATTCTGGAGGAACCCTTAATGGTATGGAGAGCCCTGAGAATGCTGTTAAGTTCCTCCTCATTTTCCGGGTCTTTCTTTAATTTTACAATTCCATTCTCCACCCTCTGAATATTTTCCCCGGTCTCCTCCAAATAATTACCTATAAAGGCTTCTCTATTTATTGCCACAGACTCCTCCTAAGGAACGAGACTCTTCTTTAGTTTTTCGATCCATCTCTTACATATATGAATAAAATATCCCTTATCAAAACCTTCAAGAAAGGGAATATAAAAACTGCTTTCCTCCTCAGAGATCCTTTCCAGTTTATACAAACATAGTTCAAACTCCTTGAGAGCCTCGGCAGGAGACTTCGCTGTACAGGAGAGGGCAAGGTAAAAGCGGGCTGGCCACAGATCCTCCTTGAGGCAGAGAGCCTTTTTAAAACCCCCCGCCGCTTCCTCTGCTCTTCCCTGTCCCCGGAGGATCGTGCCCTCCAGAAAGGGAATCATGGCGGAAGAGGGAAAACCGTTTTTCATTTCTTCCAGAATCTTCCGGGAGGAATCGAAGTCGCCCTTGTTCAAGGTATCAAGAAAGGAGTCCATCAGTTCCTGGGGCTTGGAAAGAAACTCCCTTAAGGCTGGCCTTCCCCAGATCTCCAGCTCCCCGGGCTTATAGGCCACACTCTTAGGTTCTTCCTGTTCAGCTCCCCGGAGGATCCCTTTTGGAACCGGTTTGGTTTCGGACGGATCTCCCGCAGGCCCTAAGCCCTCTATCTTTAGACCGGATACTTTTACCTTATCCTCCTCTCTTTGGGAACGCAGTTTTCCACGGAACCATTCTGCTCCCCCCAAAACCTCGGGGAAATCCTGTTTCCAGAGGTGTTTACGGAAAAAATAGACGCCCAAAGATTCCTGCAATTCCAGTTCCGGCAGATATACAAAGGGGATCTCGCTGGAGGCTAAAAAGAGATACCCCCCAGGGGAGAGTTTCGGCACGATCCTGGAAAGGATTTTCTCCCTGGTCTCCCCCTCCATGTAGATGAGAGTGTTACGAAAGAAGATGATGTCCAGATCCTGGGGAATGGAATCTAAAGGATCCTTCAGAAGATTGAGACGGCTGATTCTTATCTTTTCCAGTATCTCCGGTTTAAGGAAGTAACTTTTACCATAAACCGGATTATCCTCCCAGCGGCCGTAATCTGCTAGAAGAGGATGATACGTCTTGCCGTCCCGTCTTAAAGAATTTTTTGTAAAGGCCCCTGTGGAGAAGTTTTCCAGCACTGAAGTATTTATATCCGAGGCAAAGAGGGTATAATCCAGGTTCGGATTGAAGGATCTCTTTTTTTCCAGGAGGAGTGCCAGGGATACAGGCTCCTCGCCGGTAGAACAGGAAACACTCCATAAGCAAAGCTTTTTTTTCTTTCCCAGGAGTTTTGGAAGGAGCTCTCTTTCCAGCACAAGAAAATGTTTCTCTTCCCGGAAAAAGTAGGTTTCATTAATCGTAACTAGGTTTAGGAATCCCCTTCTTTCGGCACTGTTTCTGGACAGGACCGTAAGGAATTCCTCCTCCGAAACCCCTTTTTTCTTCAATAATCTTTCAAGATCCCGGCGGATCTGTTTTACATGGGAGGCAGGTATAGATATTCCGGTCTCCTTTTCTGCCAGAGAAAGGTATTCTGCAAAAAGCTCCTCCGTCATAGACACCCCTGTCTTATCCCCCCGCAAGCCGGATAAGGTAATCCGGGATCTGTAAAAGAGGCAGGACCTTGCATGCCCCTCCCCTCTCAATGGCCGCTTTTGGCATGCCAAAGATTGTAGAGGTTTCCTCGTCCTGAACTAGGGTGTAACCTCCCCTGTTTTTAATGGTAACACACCCAAAGGCTCCGTCGGTTCCCATTCCTGTAAGGAGAACGCCGATTAGTCGGCTGCCGAAATAGTTGCCGGCGGTCTCAAAAAGCCGGTCTACTGCCGGCTTCTGGTTCACCACCTTGGGACCATCCTCCCGGACAAGGTATCCCTCCCGGCAGAGGAGGTGCTTTCCTGCAGGAGCCACAAGGACGGTGCCGGGGATAAATTCATCCCTGTCCCGGGAGAGGCGCACCAAAAGATCCACCTGGGAATCTAGCCAAAGGGCATAACTTTGGTCAAAGCGATCCTCTATATGCTGTACCAGGGCGATCCCCAGGGGAAAGGTTTTGGGAAGCCTGCTTAATACCTCCTTCACTGCCACAGGCCCCCCGGTAGAGGCGCCCATTACCAGGGCAGTATAATCCGCCCTTTTTACTGTTTCCCCAAAGGATCCTGTCCTCTTCGGTTTAACCAGCCTGGCGGTAGAGAGGGTTCGCAGACGGCTTAGAAAGGATTGCAGAAACTCTTTATCACTGAATTTATCTATATCCGGTTTTCTTAGGGCATCTACAGCCCCAAGACCCAAGGCTTTTATAGTAAGATCACTGTCCACCTCATTGGAAAAGATGCAGATCGGTACTGGTCTTTCGGCCATTATCCTCTCCGTTGCCTCAAGTCCATTCATCAGAGGCATGTTGATATCCATAATCACTAGATCTGGAGGATCCTTTTTTACCATCTCTAAGGCAGCGACCCCGTTTGAGGCCTCTCCAAGAATGGTAAAACCTCCCGCTTCCGTTAAAAGGGATTTAAGGATGTTTCTTATGAGAGCGGAATCATCAACAATTAGAATTTTCATATATCCTTCTTTTCCTTTTCCAACAATAATCTCCCCCTAATAAGCACCTCCAGATCCAGAAGGTACTGCATACCCCCGCCGGCAAGAAACCGGACCCCTAAAAGACCTCTTTTCTCCAGGCTTCCCCCAAGAATCCCAGGCTGGGGCCTAATCTCCCGGAGGGGCACCTCGGAGATCTCAGTCGCCGATGTAATTCGGAAGGCGAGCAGACCGGAATGAAGGGAAGGAATCTTAAGGTAGGGGAAAAATCCCCTCTCGAGAAAATCTCTGGTATCGGGATTAAAGGAATCGGTCTCACTCAAAAGAGCCAAAAGCGGATTTCCCCGGGATTTTACCCTGAAGGTCTCCTGCAGGAAGGAGTCCAGGTTGAAAAGGAGAATCAGCTTATCCCGGCTTACCAGAAACTCTTTTAGATAGAGATGTCTGGAAGAAACCCTCCTAACCTCGGAAATATAAAGGCTTGTGGAGCATTGCTCCCGGTTAAGAAGAAAATCAAGGCCCTGGTAATGCAGGGTTAAAACCTTTAGGGTTTCCTTATCGTTCAAGATCCCTCTCCAGTCTCTCCAGGATTGTGGCAATATTTAATACAAAGATCTCCTTCTCCTTTACAGTCACAGATTCCAGGAAATAACGGCTTATATCATCCGCCGAAGCCAGGGTATGGATATCTTTTTCCGGCACCTTGATAATCTCGTCCACATCGGTAATCAAAAGGCACTCCTGATCATTCTGAATATTGAGCACCAGGAGAGTAGCGGAATCCAGGGGTTCATTATCAAAAAGCATTTTAAGATCCAGCACAGTGTAGGGCTGACCGTGCCGGTTGGCATAACCTCGGACATAGGGAGGAACAAAGGGGATATAGTAAAGGGCATTGTCAAAGGAGATCTCCTTTACCTCTTCCGCCGGAAGAGCAAAGGATTTTCCCGACAAATTAAAAACCACATATTTTTTGTAATTCTCCTGGGCCTGCTTCTTCCCATCCCCCTTAGAAGCCTTTTCCTTTAAGGCGCGGATAATCTCCTGATTATTCATCCAATTCCACCTCTTCCTTTACAGTGTATTTTCCCACAACAGAATTGAAGTTATCGGAGATCTCCTTAAGCTGATCAGAAGCCTCGGTGGTGGCATGAGTAGATTCTACAAAATTGTCTATGCTTTCTGAAATTTGTTTAAGGGTAAGAAAGATCTGCTCAAAGGAGGACACCTGCATCTTAATGGAGGCGGCAATCTCGTCCGCCGAGGCAGCGGAGATCTCGCTGGAGGTTAATACATCCTCGAAAACCCCCCGGATGTTGTGGGAAACCTCCCACCCCTCCTTGATCCTCTGGGTTCCCTCCTCGGAGGCAATTATAAGTTTATCCGAGGCATGCTGAATTTCATTGATCTTTGCCTTAATCTCATTAGTGGAATCTACGGTACTGTCCGCAAGTCGCCGGATTTCGCTGGCTACAATCTGGAAATTTTTTCCCGCATCCCCCGCTGCCGCAGCCTCTAGTTCTGCATTAAAGGCAATAATCTTTGTCTGATCCGCTATCCCGTTAATGATATTTACAATATCCCAGATTGTATCGATCTGGTTGCCGAGATTCTTTATGCCTCCGATAGTATTGGCATTGGTGCTCCTTATCTCATTCATCTTATCCAGACTCTCCTGGATAAGGGTAAATCCCTTTTCCACATTCTCCTTGGTACTGTTGGCAATCTTTACTACCTCCTGGACCATCACCGCCACTCCCTTGGAAAGATTATCCGAATCCTCCATGGTGCTAAGGATCTCCCGGACGGAGGCTGCCTGCTGATTCGCGGTGCTGGAGATCTCCATGGTAGAGGCCCCTAGGTTGTGGGTGGATTCCAAAAGCACTGCCACTGCCGACTTTATGCCATACAGGAGGTTTTCGAATTCCTCAATTACCTGGTTGAAAAGCTCTGAAAGCTCCCCTATCTCGTCCTCGGAGTCTACAGGAATTCTCCTGGAAAGGTTGCCCTTGCTTACCTCATTGGTTATGCTTCTTATGTTGTTAATCGGTGCCAAGGAACGAGCCATAAAAAGGCGGATAAAAAGGTGAACCACCACCGCAGCAATGAGAATGGCAGAGGCAAAGATTATGCGGAGAGTATTGATAATCCTCCTGGACTCCTGGGCATACTCATTTGCTGCAAGAAACCAGTTTATTCCAGGTATAGGTTTATACCGGGATACAAGGATTTCCCTTCCCCGACCATAGACGGTTTCTCCATCAGGAACTGATTTTATGGAATCGGTCAGATTTTTCAGAAAGTCGGCATAATTTTCCCTCAACCTTTCCCTTGCCCTAGAGGACCCTGCCAGCACCTCTCCCTGGTCACTGACAAGAAGGACAAAACCTCTTTCCCCCACCCGCAGGGATTCCAGAGACCCGGCAACGGATTTCAGATCAAGAAGATCGGTGAACTCCTCCTTGTAGGAGGAAGCCCAGACCATAATATCCCAGGGTTCAAAATAGGAAAGATAACCCACCTTGGCCCTCTCTTCCGTTTCTCCCACATTCTTCCATTGATACTCCAGGTAGCCGTTCTTCATTGCCATGGCCTTCTGCATGAACTCCATACCGCTGGCATCGGTACCGGGAGATTTTGGATGTATCGCAAGGATTCCCCGGCTGGTAACCCCGGCAAGGTACCCTGTAGCTCCTATCTTTCCGTAGTTCGGATCCAGAAAGATCTCCCTTACCCTTTTTTGAGCCTCTGCTTCGGAGATCTCCCCCCTCTGGGCTTTGATATAATAAAGCTCCATGATATCCCTGTTTTTCTCAGCCAGGGATCTCAAGTAGTTCCTTACCGACACCTCTACCTCTGTCCTTACCATCAAAGCAGAAACCTCTGTAATGCTTTCCAGATTCCGCGCAGAGAGGAGCCGTATCTCCCTCTCCATGCGTAAAACTGTAAAGGTCCCAAGGATAATCATTACAAGAACAAAAGGAAGAGTACTTGTGAAACTTAGTTTACCTGTTAAGGTTTTAAAAACCGATCTACCCATGCTGTTGCTCCCTAGACATTAAACTTATTGATCTCTTCCCCCACCTGTTCCAGCTCCTCCAGAGTCTGCCGGAAGGTTGAAGCCTGACTTTCTATGGAACTCTTTATGGTTCTTTCCGAGCTTTCCGAAAAACTTAGAACCTCTATAAAGATCTCCTGGAGTTTGCCGGATATTTCCGACCCCTCCTGTACGCATTCCCTCTCCTTAAGGGAGGATTTGATCAGAGAATCGGAGGATTTTTGGATCTCCTCGATTTTATCCCTTATCTGCTTAGTGGAGGCAACAGTGTTATCTGCCAGCCTGCGGATCTCTCCTGCCACTATTTCGAAGCTCTTTCCTGTTTCACCAGCAGAGGCGGCCTCCAGTTCCGCATTAAAGGCAATGATTTTGGTTTGGTCCGCTATAGTGGAGATTATGCGCACTATCTCCCAGATACTTCCTATCTGACTGCTCAAGGTCTTGATCCCTTCTGTGGTTATGGAGGTGGAATCCTCTATCTCCCTCATCTTATCCAGGCTTTTGCTTATAAAGGCAACCCCGCGGTTGACATTCTCCTTTATCTGCTCAGTGATAAGAGCGATCTCCCTCATGGAAACAAACTCCCTGTCCCCATCCTCTTTATCCCGGCTCACCTCCTCGGTAAGCTGCCTCATCGCCCCGGTGAGACGCTCTGTAGACTCTTTCATCCTATCCATAAGGAGATTGAGAACATCGGTTCTGCTGGCTCTCTCGTAATGGAAGCAGTTGGAGGGACGGTTCAGGGAATTGTAGATGGCTATAGCCATGGCCTTGCAGTTCCCGTAACCGCAGGCTCCGCAGTTTAGGAAATCCTCCGGCTTAAGCTTATGCATCTCCTGATAGATCTTTTCCAATTCCTGATTGGAGGGGGTTTTTACCTGGTTGCTTGAACTTCGGTCTGTATAAAACCGGTCGTATAGCCCTTCCTGCCAGTAATCGGATATAACCTTTCGGACCACCCGTCTGGAGAGTCTTTTTATTCCAAGGCCCTTCTTAAGATACTCTTCCTGTACCTTCCGGTTTCTGTTTTCAATATGGAATTCAATTTCGTCGGGAGATTTTTCAAGGTTAAGGGTTCCCGGTCCTCCATTACAGCCCATATCACAGTTAAGACAATCTAGAAGCTTTGGAGAATAACCCTGGGAGATCATCTCCGGCAGCTTCTTAAAATAATCATAGATGAGATGGGGGCCCTCTATTTTTCTGGTAATTCTAGCTGCATTGGGAAGTTCCCTCTCTACGGTACGCATAAGGCCTCCGGGAGTGGAAAAGAGAACACCCCTTTCTGCAGCAGGATTTTCAAACCCTACCTCCGGATAGCTTCTGATCTGAAGCCCCGTTTCCTCAATATACCGGTTAAGGGATTTATAGGTTACATTGAAATCTCCGAAGCCAGTGGCATCGAATTCCCTTCTTTTTGCATAACAGGGAGATAGGACAGCAATCCGGTGGCGTTTGTACTGAGGATAATAGGTACGGATCATCTTTATGGTATGAAGCATGGGGGAATCCGCAGGAGCCAGAAAGGGGAGAAGTTCCGGCTGATAAATCTCCAGGTAGGTTACCAAAGCCGGGCAGGGCTGGGCAATAACAGCCCTGGGGTCCCTCTTTTTAATATGATGCAGGTAGGAGGAGACGGTGAGTTCCGCCCCAAAACTTACATCAAAGAAGGCCTCCATCCCCAGAGATTTAAGCCACCCGTGGATCCGCAGATAGTTATCCGGAAAATTGGAGGCTATAGCCGGAGCCGATATAGCCACCAGGGGTTCTTCCCTTTTTAAGGCCGCAAGAAAGGCTGGAAAATCATCCACACCCCGGCGGGCTTCGTGGGTACAGGCAGCTATACAGGAGCCACAGGCAATGCAAAGTTCCGCATTTACCTCCACATGATCCCCCGAGGCATCGTTGCAGTACTTTACCGGACACACATCAATACAAGCGTGGCAGTTTACACACTTGTCAGGATCTACCTCAATAACCTTAGAAAGCCTTCTCATTCTATTTATCCCTTTCCTTGTATTCGTATCTTTCCACAATGCCGTTTAAAAACTCCACCGTCTCCTCCAGAGCCTTTGCAGTATCGGTACTCTCATCTATGGAGTGAGCAAAATCGCTAATACTGTCAGAGATCTGCCGAAGGGTTATCAGTATCTGTTCAAAGGCGCCTATCTGCTTGCCTATGGAATCGGAGATTTTATTGGAGGAGGACACGGAGAGTTCGGAGGCTTCCAGGATCTTAGTAAAAAGCCCCTCTATTCCCTGGGACATCTCCCAGGCCTCCTGTATCTTATGCGAATCCTCCTCAGAAGAGTGTATCAACCTGTCCGAGGCCTCCTCTATCTCGCTTATCCTGCCTTTTATCTCTCCGGTGGAGGCTACTGTATTATCCGCTAGACGACGGATTTCGCTGGCCACGATCTCAAAGTTTTTACCCGCCTCTCCGGCGGAGGAGGCCTCCAAAGCGGCATTAAAGGCAATGATCTTTATCTGACCTGCGATATTATTGATGATCTTTACAATCTCCCAGATGCCATTTATATGCTCCCCAAGGTTCTTAATTCCCTCTATAGTTTCTCCATAGGAAAGCTTAACCTGATCCATCTTTTCCATATTCTGGGAGATTATGGAAAAACCATCCCGGACACTCTCCTTTACAGTTACCGACTGATCCGCCACCTCCTTTATCTGCCTTCCTACATGTTTGGAAAGGGCGTCCACATCCTCCATGGTGGAAACCACCTCTGCGG
>Ga0067045_1003227_pt1 | contig 25824 bp, 26 predicted proteins | sample TerdegcTABiofilm_FD_59184 | JGI IMG/M metagenome (GOLD analysis project Ga0067045, IMG submission 59184) | Combined Assembly of (Gp0054472, Gp0054536) Wastewater bioreactor microbial communities from Singapore -Terephthalate degrading... | reverse complement strand
GCTCTCTCTCCCATCCTCATTATCATGGGAGAAAATTTCCACTCGACCCATTTCGTTCCCTCCTTTTTTTGATGGAGGGGGTCAATTTTCATCCGCCATATGGGGTCATTTTACCACCGCCAATGACAAATCGTATGGAGAGGGTTTGTTATGCACAAGTATACCCAAAATGAAATTGATAATTTGATAAAATGCCCGAAAGTGATTACTAATCCACCTAAGAGAGTAATGACACTAGACAACGGCCATTACCGCAATAATATGGAATTGAAATCAGAGGACGGGCAACATATATTTCATGTTTTTATCAGGGAAAACGCTAAATTCGCAGAAAATTTTTCTATTGGACTTGATTATTTGCCACCCGAGGGGGAATCTATCTGCCTATTCCGTTGTAATGGCCCCCACGGTGAGCATTCTAATGATTTAACCACAACACATCACTATGCCTGTCACGTTCACGTTGCCAAAGACTATAATATAAATGCCGGACGGAAATCCGAATTATACGCAGAAACCACCGCTTCCTATATTTCCTTTGAGGAAGCTTTGCTACATTTTTTAAATTATTGTAATATAAAAGGTGCAGAAAAATATATGCCAAATTTGAGACAGCTTTCACTTCCATTTCCTGATAAAGAAGGGTAACCCTGATGAATTACGATTATTATCTTGGATTGCTAAAAGAACAGTTTAACAACAGAATTAGTTTCCGAGAGAAGCGGCCTGGTATTATACAGTTAATCGCTCCTTTTTACCATGAAGATGGTGATATGTTGGATATTTTTATTCAAGAATCACCAGAGGAAAAAGGTAAAATCCGTATTTGTGATTATGGAATGTCGTTAATGCGTCTTTCTTATTCCTATAATATTGACACTCCGAATAAGACACGTATATTCCAAAAGATTATTACCGAAAATGGATTAAATGAACACAATGGCAATATTTATCTTGATATTGATCCAAGCCTTCTATATGTATCAGTCCTTCAATTCGCACAAACTATTGCTAAAGTATCAAGCATGAGGCAATTTAAAAGAGAAGTGGTCCAAAGCCTGTTTTATGAACTTCTAGATGACTTTATTACAAAGCAACTTATAATATATAACCCAACACCTTCTGTTCAACCATTACCTGAAAGAGATGACCTTGAAGTCGATTATGCATTGAATGTTGGCAACAGACCAATCTATATTTTCGGTATAAAAGATGTTCCCAAAGCTCGACTTGCCGCTATATGTTGTCTTGAATTCCAAAAAGCCAGAATCCCCTTTAGAAGCATAGCTATTCATGAGGATTTTGACTCACTCCCCAAAAAGGATCGCTCAAGACTAACAAGTGCTGTCGATAAACAATTTATAAGCCTTGAGGACTTCCAAGAAAATGCCCAACATTATCTTGAGCGTGAAACAGCATAATGTCTCAGAGGAAATAATGATATGGCAACTGGCCACCTTCGCAAGCGCGGCGATTCCTGGCTGATCACGGTCGAGACTGGTCGGGACGCATCTGGCCGCCGCAAACGTATTTACAAGTCTGTGAAAGGCCCAAAAAAAGAAGCACAGCGCATCCTCTATGAAATCATAGCTGAACTGGAACGCGGGACATATGTCGAACCGGCGAAAGTCACGATAGAAGAATCCATGCTGTATTGGCTGAAGGGGAAAAACCGAACCTGGCCCCGCGAACCTATGAGAGCTATGAATACATAGTCAAAAATCACCTCATCCTCGTACTGGGGCCGTTCGAGTTATCGAAACTCCAGCTCCTGACCATAACCGGAACCCTGTCGAGGCCATCGAAAGGCCGCGGCCACCAAAAAGACGGGCCGAATTCCTCACGCCCGGCCAGGTACACATCCTGCTTTCCGTCGCAAAAACAAAACGAGAATATCCAGCCATACTCTTCGCGCTGCATACCGGCATGAGGCTAGGGGAAGTCCTCGGCCTGCTGTGGGAAAATGTCGATCTGGAAAACCGGCTGGTGCATGTCCGGAAACAACTGCAGGTCGTCGAAAACAGACTTGCCCTGCGCGACATTTTGAAAACCAGTTCTATCTGCCGGACAATTCCTATAGCGCGCGAAGTCGCGGATATGTTATCCTACCTCCCCCGGCTGAGCGAATACGTCTTTTGCATCCCGGAGAGTAGACATGCCGGGAAACCATACGATCCGAACAACTTCGCTAATAGGTTCAAGGATATTGCTCTGGAAGCCGGATTCGATATATCGTTCCATTACACGGTTGCGGGTTCGATTCCTGCCGCCCCTGCCATTATACAATCACAAACAAAAAGGGCTGACCATACAGTCTGAGATATGGTCGGCCCTTTTTTTGCCCGCTTTTCCTTTTTCGCCCTTATTTCTGGGCTTCCTGCTCGCGTTTTGCCTTTTCGATAATCTCTTTGGCAATTTGCTGGGGAACGTCTTCATAGTGGTCGAATTCCATCTTGAAGCTGCCCCGCCCCTGAGTTATCGATTTCAGGTCTATGGCATACCTGTACATCTCCGCCAAGGGAACCTGGGCCCTAACAATCTGCCATTTGCCTTTCGGCTCCATGCCGAGTATACGCCCACGTTTGCCGTTCAAATCGCTGATGATGTCGCCCATGAACTGCTCGGGGACATACACCTCGACGTTCATGATCGGCTCCATCAGAACTGGCTTCGCCTTTTCCACGCCCTTTTTGAAGCACATGTGCGCCGCAATCTTGAACGACATTTCGGAAGAGTCTACTTCGTGGTAAGAACCGTCAAACAGCGTCACCTTGATGTTGGTCATCGGATAGCCGGCCAGTATGCCTTCGGCCATGGCCTCGCGTACGCCTTTTTCAACAGCCGGGTGATAGTTCTTGGGCACAACTCCGCCAAAAATCGTTTCTTCAAACTGGAATTCCTGGTCGGGCAGCGGTTCGAAGCGCAGCTTGACGTGGCCGTACTGGCCATGCCCGCCGGATTGCTTCTTGTGCTTGTATTCGAACTCGGCGCTTCCTCTGATTGTTTCACGGTACGGCACCTTCGGCGTCCTGGTGTTTACTTCGACACCGAACTTGCGCTGCAGCCGCTCGATCGTGATTTCCAAGTGTTGCTCGCCCATCCCGGTAAGAATGGTCTCTTTGGTTTCGGTATTTTTTTCCAGCCGCAGTGTAGGATCCTCTTCCACCAGCCTGTTCAGCGCTGTGCCGACTTTATCTTCATCGTTGCGCGACTTTGCTTCAACGGCAACGGAGAAAGTCGGGACCGGGAACCTTACGCCTTCCAGCAAGGCGGTCTTGTCTTTCACGCCAAGCGTATCGCCCGTAGTGGTCTCCGAAAGTTTGGCAATGGCTACGATGTCTCCGGCCCGGGCCTCGGTCACCGTGTCCTGGTTTTTGCCTCTCATCACCATCAGCGAGCCGAAACGCTCCTCTTTTTCCTTATTGACGTTATAGACGGTGGAATCACTCTTTAAGACTCCGCTGACCACCCTTACAAAACTGAGTTTCCCGACAAAGGGGTCAGCCAGGGTTTTGAACACGATAGCCGCCAGGGGCCTGGAATTCATCTCCTCGTCCTTAGCCCCGGCCACATCCAGCGGGGAAGGCATCAAATCAACAATCGCGTCCATCAGCGGCTGTATCCCGATGTTTTTCAAGGCCGAGCCGCAGAACACCGGCACGATTTTGGCATGCATGACGCCAGACTTCAAACCGCGGTGCATCTCCTCGTCGGTGAGCGGCTCCCCTTCCAGGTATTTCATCAGGAGTTCGTCGTCACCTTCAGCGGCTATCTCCATCAGCGATTCCCGGTATTTTTCCACCTCTTGCTTAAGGTGATCCGGAACAGGGATTTCCCTGGCCTTGTTCCCCTCAAACTGGTAGGCCTTCTGCTTTAAAACATCGACCACACCGGAAAAACTGTCCTCACTCCCAATGGGCAGCATCAGCGGCGCGATGTGATGGCCGAACCGCTCTTTCAAATTCTCCAGGGTCCGGTTGTAGCTGGAATTCTCTCTGTCCAGCTTGTTTACAAAAATGAGGCGTGGAAGCGTTGCTTCTTCCGCGGCATCCCAATGTACCTCCGTCTGGACCTCAACGCCGGCCACCCCGTCAACTACCAGGATTATACCGTCCACAGCCCTCAGCGCGCTCCGCACTTCGCCGATGAAATCGGCATACCCGGGGGTGTCAAGAAGGTTGATCTTATGGTCCTTCCACTCCACTGGAGCCAGCGCGGTACTCACCGTAACCTTTCTTTTAACCTCTTCCGGCAGGTAATCAGTGGTTGTAGTTCCTTCATCGACCTTTCCCAGGCGTGTGGTATGTCCGGCATTATAAAGCATGGCCTCGGCGAGTGAGGTTTTACCCGCACCGCCGTGAGCCAGGATGCCCACATTCCTAATTTTACTGCTGGGATATACTCGCAATTGTCAGCCCCTCCTTCAGGAAAATATTTTTTGCCTTGGCCGTCAGTAATAAACCAGGCCAAAAAAATTAAAAAACTAACTATTATTTATACCTCACAAATCAAAAAAATCCTCTTTTTAATTATGACAAAATCAACGGGATTTGACACCAGCCATTTTTCATTTGCCTTGAAATTTTTTCGCGCCTTCAACATAGTAATTTGTTTAGGCGGGTATCAAGGGGAGAAAAGCTTTGCGCAGGCAGTCGTTTTTAAAAGGCGCTTTCATTCTTGTATCGGCTAGCGTGTTGGTCAAAGCCCTGGGGTTTTTATACCAAATCATAATCATCAGGTTGATCGGGACGGAAGGGATCGGCATCTTTAACATGGTCTATCCCTTGTATATCGCGGCGCTTGTGGTAATAACCGCAGGCCTGCCGCTGGCCATCGCCAAGTTCGTGGCGGAGGAGGCCGCCCGTTCTGACCGCCTTGCCGCGGAAAAAACCCTGGTTACGGCCGCGTCCGCCCTTTTTCTGCTGTCGGCCTGCGGTTCATTGTTGTTAATAATCTTTTCTCCGCGCTTGATCAGGCACCTATATGCCGATACCCGCGTCATCCCGGCGTTTCTGATCCTGGCCCCGTCGCTGGTGCTGGCGGCTCTTTCCTCTTCTGTGAGAAGCTTTTTCCAGGGGATGCAGGACATGAGGCCAACCGCTGTCGCGCTACTGGTCGAGCAGGCCATCCGCTTCCCGCTGGGCATTGTTCTTGTATACTTTTTCCTGCCGTTCGGACTGACCTGGGCTACTTTGGGCCTGTCTTTTGCCATCCTGTGCAGCGAGATCGGTGGTTTTATCTATTTATGGCGCCATTTCCAAAGACAAACTCGAAAGGTTCGACTGCTTGCGCTGCCATCGCCCGCGACGCTCCTCAGGCTGTTTTCCTTTGGTTTTCCGGTCACCATCACCAGGGCTGTTTCCAGCATCTTGACCGCCGTCGAAGCGGGGTTAATCCCGCGCCAGCTAATCAAAGCGGGGTTTTCCGTATCTCAGGCCACTTCATTGTATGGGGAACTCACAGGGGTTGCCTTCACCCTGTTAATGATACCCTCCACCCTGTCCTTTTCCCTCTCCACCTCCATACTGCCTGCGGTTTCTGAAGCGCAAGGCATAAATAGCAGCGAGCTTCTGCGGGGGCGTGTTTCCGATGCGCTAAGAATCACCTTGCTGGCCGGCGTGCCAAGTGCCTTAACCCTCTTTTGCTGGGGCCCGCAAATGACCTTCCTGCTTTTCAACTCGCAACAGGCCGGACTCCTGTTGCGCACTTTGTCCCTTGGCGGAATCTTCCTTTACCTGGCCCAGACGTCCTCAGGCGTTCTCCAGGGTGCCGGAGCGGTCATAACCATCCTTTTCAACAACCTCGCCGGCGGGGCGCTTCGCCTGTCAGGCATTTTCCTGTGGGGAAGCCACCCGGTTTACGGCTTACAGGCCATAGCATTCAGCTATGCAGCCGGCTTTGTTCTGGTTGCCTTGTTAAACCTGCTGGCGATAAGACTAAAAATCGGGTTTCGACTGGGTCCGGTTTTCTGCCTGCGCTTGCTACTGGCCGGGCTGATCATGGTTTTTTTCCTGAAATCAACTGCACACCTGCTAGGCGGCAGCGTGCTCTCTTTGCTGTTCTTTCTTTTGCTAGGCGGGGCTGTCTTTTTCACCACCCTGGTCTTGTCCGGCGACAAATACAGCAGGATCGTCCTCGCCCGGCTGTTCAGGCCAGACGGGGATTAAACCGGGTTTTCCATTGCCAGCCGTTCAAACCCCACAGCCTTGATGCGATCGATTAACCGGTAATTGGTCAGATCGAAATGAATGGGTGACACCGAAACAAAGTTCTGTTCGACCGCAACCACGTCGATTTCTGGATCCTCCTCATCGTGGGGAATAAGGTCGCCTTTCAGCCAGAAATAGACGTTGCCCCGCGGATCAACCCGCCGGTCAAATACATTTTTATACTCACGCATCCCCAGGCGGGTCACCTTGAATCCCTTGATCTCTGTTTTGCTTACGGGGGGCACATTGACGTTGAGCAGCGTATCCGGCGGCAACCGGTCCTTGTTCCTTTGCCAATGGGATGCCAAAACAAACGCCGCTTCCGCAGCCGCGGCGTAATCGTCATGCTCATCGGAGGCCAACGAAACAGCGATCGAAGGAATTCCGAGGATAATCCCTTCAATCGCTGCCGACACCGTACCCGAATAAATAACGTCTGTGCCAAGATTAGGCCCGCTGTTTATTCCGGAAATCACCAACCCGCACTTGCCGATCAATTCCTGTACAGCCAGTTTGACGCAATCGGCAGGCGTTCCCGTCACCGCCCAGGCGTTGTTGATGCCTTCAAGACTCGCCTTCTTGATCCGAATAGGGTCCCTGACTGTAATGCCATGGCCTGTGGCGCTTCTTTCCTCAGCCGGAGCAACGACCACCACTTCGCCCAGCCCTTTCATTTTGCGGGCCAGTATTTGAAGCCCGGGTGCCAAAATCCCGTCATCATTCGTTACCAGAATCAGCATTTTTCCTCCTTAAACCCATTAAACCAACCTTTAGAATTCGTAAACATTAATCTTCATGGTGTTCGTTTCTTTACTTTTCGTCAGTCCAAGCATTAAATGCTTATCCTTGATGTTCTTATTCAGAAAATCCACCACCTGGTACATTTCCTCATAGTAAGGAAAACTCTTGGCCGCCAGCAAAACCAGCTTGGCCTCCTTCCCTTCCTGCCCTTCCATACTAACCTCCTGTTTGGCTGAAATTATCGGTTGCCGTAAATAAGCGCCAGTGCTTCCGCCCTTGTGGCCTCCTGCGTTCTGAAAATCCCCCTCACGGCCGAAGTTATGGTTTTGCTCCCCGGTTTGTTTACTCCTCTCACGGTCATGCACATGTGCTCGGCTTCAATGACCACAATTACCCCGTAAGGCTTCAGCCCTTTCATCAAGGTATCGGCTATCTGGGTGGTCAGCCGCTCCTGCAACTGTGGCCGGCGCGCATACACCTCCACCACCCTGGCCAGCTTGGAGATTCCTGTCACCTTTCCGTTGCGCGGTATGTAAGCCACGTGCGCTTTCCCGAAAAACGGCAACAGGTGGTGCTCGCAAAACGAATAAAGGGGAATGTCCTTGACCAGCACCATCTCCTCATGCTGCTCCGTAAAGCTGACCTCCAAATGCCGAGCGGCATCCTGCCCCAAACCGGAAAAAACCTCCTCGCACATTTTGGCGTAGCGGTAAGGCGTTAACTTCAAGCCTTCCCGGTCAGGGTTTTCGCCGATGGCCTCCAGTATTTCCCTTACCGCCCTTTGAATCCTGTCCAGGTCCATCAACGCTGCTCCTTTTTCGTTATGATCCACTGCTATCACGGTACAACTCCCTTATTATTCTAAACCAAAAGCCTTGTTATAACAATCCACCGCCAGCGTATTTGCACCAAGGTGCTCATAGATCTGGGCCAGGGAAGACCAGGCAGCCCTTTCCCATTCCCGTTTTCTTTTCAAATGTTCGATGGCGTTGATTGCTTCCAGATAGTTTTTCTGTTTCTTCAGGCAACAAACCAGGTTATAGGCGATCTTGGGGTCACCTGCCGACACCGCCAGCCCCCGCAAGTAGTGCTGTTCTGCTGATGTAAAGTCTGCCATACTCTCATACACCCAGGCAATATTGTTCAACACCTCGGGGTCCTTGGAATCCTTTGCCAGGATTTTTTTAAATACCTCCAGGGCCTGCCCGGTCTCTCCTTTTTTTGCCCAGACGGCAGCGAGGTTCAGCAGCGCTTCCCTGTTGTTTTCATCCAACGCCAGCGCTTTACGGTGATAATAGAGGCTTTCCTCGTACCTTTCAAGCATCCCGTAACAAAAGCCCAGCGCTGCGCATGTTTGCGGCTGTTCCTCTCCGCCTTTTATTTCGTGCAGCATGGCCACCGCCTCCCTGTACCTTCCCAGCCTGATATAAGCTGCGGCACAGTTATAGCGTATCTTCCCGTCGTTCTTATTCATCTTGACTGCTTTTTCCAGGCAGGACAGGGCCTGAACGGTTTCGCCCAAGCCAAGGAAACACAACCCCAGGTTATTTAATGTCCCGGCATGTCCGGGCTTAAGCTCCAGGCACTGCCGGAAGCATTGCGACGCCCCTTCAAAATCCTCTTTTTGCAGCCTGATCTCGCCCTTGGCATAAAGGGCTTCCCACAGGCGGGCGCATTCTTTCAGGCCCTCGTCATAATACTGTTCCGCCATGCCCTGGCAGCCCATCCCCTCGCATGATTTACCGAGCCAATACAGGTTCCGTGCCTCCCGGCAGCCCATTCGCGCTGCCTGCGCAAAAGCGCGATAAGCCTTGTCCCATTGCTTCTGTCTGGCATATAACGTTCCAAGCGCTGACCAGTCTTGATAATTGCACCTCTCTCCTTCCACAACTTTTTCCCAGTAATTGATGGCTTTCTTGCCGCAACCGGCCAGGAGAAAAAGCACTGCCAATGCTTTAAAATATGTTCGTTTCAGGCCGTCCCGGTTTATGATCATCCGCCAACACCTCCTGCCGAAAATAAGGACTTGTTTATGGCCTCATCCAAATATATTCCACACGTATTTTCCATTTCCTTCCAGCATATGGGTTTTAAAGGCGTATTATTATCAAATTCGGCCTTTAAATTTTGCCTTTAAAACATATTTGCCTGTTGTCGGCATATGGATAATATATAAAAAAAGTGAGGTGAATACCGGGCATGAGTAGGATCACTTCGAAAGCGCCGTCGTCTGCGGGATTTCAAATAGCCAGCGTTGCAACAGGGCTGTGTTGGGCCCTGGTCATAACCATCCTGCTAGGAATAGCCGTCAGCCTGCTGCTGCAATTTACCCCTCTGTCCGAGACCTTGTTGCAAAACTTTTCCGCTTTCATTTTTTTCATCAGTATGTTCCTGGGCGCCACTATCGGTGCCAGGTCTGCAGGCGGCAAAGGTCTGCTCCATGGCCTCTGCGTAAGCGCGCTGTACCTGCTGCTGGTCCTGATCACCGGCCTGATCTGGACCCCGGAAACGTTCACTCTTACCGGCCTGCTGAAAAGAGCCGGCAGCGCCTTACTGGCAGGGATACTGGGCGGTTTTGCCGGGGTTGGCCTTGCAGCCAAATGAATCTCCAGCAAAAACTGATGGGAGCGAGACAGCGCTCCCATCTTATTTGGCCGCTTTTTTCAGTAAAGTGCGCACGAATCGGGGCAGGGGAATAAAATAAACGGCTTTGATGTCCTTCATGTCGGCACCCTCCATCTCCTGTTCTTTTCAAAACATTTTATTGCCGACTTAAAAAAAGGTGACTGTTTGCCGGAAAAAATAAACGTAGCGATATACACCGCCGCCCACCATAAACCCTCCACCCAGCCGGAATAAAAAAGCAGCAACAAGAAAAACGCCCGCCGCCACAATTTCAGGCCCTTGTCCAGGCCCTTGCCGATCAACAGGCTTACCGCCATCACTGTAAGCGCTCCCTGCAAGACCTGCGTTTTTTGGACCGCCATTAAACCGGAAAACGCCAGCCACGGCGTAAAAAAAAGCCCCCTGGTTCTCCGTGCAGCTACGGCATTGCCGATGACATACATTCCGGAAGCCGCCAGGCAGTCGATCTGGTTGCCGTTGATGTCTGCACCCTTCAAGAGCAGTCCCCAGACATAGCCTTTTGCAAACGCAAAAATCCATGCCAGGGAAAAAGCGAGCAATCCCCAATCGTCCTGGAAAACCATCCAGCCAAAGTGTTGATAACCCGTTTTTTTACGCAGGCGTTCCAGTGAAGACTCTTCATTCAATAACAATCCCGCTGCCAAGGATAGCGCTGCCAGCAACACCTTTGCACCCCCCATGTCCAGTACCACCATATGCCGGACAGGCAGGGACTATGACAACAAATCAAACCGTGCCGTCAGTATTTAGGCACCTTGATGTTGCTAACCATAAGGTAAGACAAGACCAGCGAGGCCACGGCATAAAACCCGGTAGGCAGCCGATTGGACAGCAAAACAAATATGGCCATCAGTGGCCCGGCAATCGTGATCGGTACTCCTATAAAATACGTTTTGATATTCAGTACATTGAAACGCGCCAGCCTGATGGCACCGCAAAGCGCGAACAGGGTCGAAATCATCAGTCCCCAGTAACCCATTTTGTTAAGTATTTTGGCATAGGTCAGCAACGCTGGAGCCACACCGAATGTAACAAGGTCAGCCAGTGAATCCAATTCCTTCCCGAAATCGGAAGTGACCTTCAAGCGGCGCGCCAGCCTCCCGTCCATTCCATCCAGTACCATCCCGAATAGAACCGCCGCCGCCGCCTCTCTATAATGTCCCTCCATCGTGAACCACAGCGAGGTTACGCCCAAGACCAGATTTACCAGGGTAATCGTGTTTGGAATCAACCTTCTATCCATATTTCACCCTCCCGATGACCGTTTTCCCCCCGCTTACTTTCTGCCCTGGCTTAACTGCAATAATCGAGGCCTCGGGCAAGTATACCTCCACGCAGGACCCGAACTTTATCAAACCGAACCGCTGACCTTGCTCAAGCCTGTCGCCCTCTTTCACCCAACAAACGATCCGCCTGGCGATAAACCCGGTCACTTGAACCACCAGCAGGGCAAGCCCAGGGTCCGTTTCGCTCCGGATGCCCACATAGTTCCGTTCATTCAGCTGCGAGGCGTGTCCTTTGAACGCCGGCAAGAACTTTCCCGGCTGATAGTGTACGTATTCCACCCTGCCTTCAATCGGGCTGCGATTGACGTGCACATTAAAAACATTCATAAAAATCCCGACTTTCACGGCAGGTCCCCGCAAGTAGCGTGTCTCTTCCACCTTTTCTATGGCCAGCACAACTCCATCCGCAGGGGAAATCACCTCTTGCGGCTCAGCCTGAACGCTTCTTTCCGGGTTTCGAAAAAAATACAGAACAAAAACAGCAAACAGGGCCGGCAATATGGCTGCCAAGAATCCGAACCACAGACAGGCAGCGCCCGACAGCACAAGCCCGGCAATAACAAAAGGGAAAGCGTCCGGCATGACTGGCCAATTGTCTCTTTTCAATCCTTCCACTCCCTCTCCGTCATGTTATAATTTTATCATCTTTTTCTGTAGAGGTGAAAGTTATTTGCTTCCTTAGGCCAAGATCGTCAAACCACTCTCTGATTCTGGCAACGACGAGGCTGGTGTCGCCCGCGAAAAACCTCTGAGCGGGGAGCGAGTTGATGAAGATCTGGCCGTATTTCTTTTTGGTCAGCCGGCTGTCAAGAACAACGATAACCCCGCAGTCGTTTACGGTTCTTATCAAGCGTCCGTAACCCTGCCTGAACTTCAGGACTGCCTGCGGCAGGCTGAAGTGATAAAAACCGTTCTTGCCCTCGCTGGCCAATTCCTCTACCCTGGCTTCGGCCAGCGGGTGGTTGGGTGGAAGAAACGGCAACCTGACAATAATAAGGGAAGTGAGGGAACGGCCCGGCAAGTCAATGCCTTCCCAGAAGGTACCGGACCCGAAAACCACGGCTTGCGGGTTGCTTCTCAGCTCTTCGGCAAGGGTGTTCCTCCTCCCGTTGATGCCGTCGGCGAATAATTCCAGTCCAGCTTGCCGCAAAGGCTCAACCAGGCTTTCAAACATCCGGCGCAGTTGTTTGTGAGAAGTAAACAACACCAAAGTGTTGCCTCCTGTGGCCAAAACAACATTGTGCAATGCGCCGGCAACAGCCTGGTTGTAACTCTCTTCTCCGGTTCGCGTCGGATCAGGGACGCTTTCATCAACCAGCAACAGGGCTTGCTCTTCGTAAAAAAACGGCGATGGGGCCTGGAGAGTATCCGCCATTTCTGACGGTATGCCCAGCTGCTCGATCAAATAACCGAAACTCCCCTCCACGCATAAAGTGGCCGAAGTCAGCACCACTGAAGTCTTATTGGCAAAAATCAGGTCGTGGAACAATTCTCCTACCTTCAGTGGAGCGACATTCAGACGCAGGTCGTTCTTGGCAGCATCTTTCTCCAGCCAGTAAACCTTATTGTTATCCTGTTCACCCGCAAAAAACCTCCTGGCAAGCTCATAATCCGTTTTCAGCTTGCCGTATACAGCCTTTAACATCCGCAAGGCCGGAACACCATCGCCGCCATTTTTATCTTCCACGGCTGCCATTAAGGAATCAAGGCGGTCAAGCAACCGGGCCGCACCTACCAGCAGGTTGTCAAACATCATTTCCAACACCTGCCACCAAGGCTCAGTTCTGGTCTGTTCACGCACCCTGAGGGTCTCTGCCGGCAGGTCCTCCAAAAAATGCTTTTTGATCTCTTCGCCGGCTTCATCAATCCTTGAAACTAAAGCCTCTGCTTCTCGAACAGCCAACAGCGCCTCTGTTGCAGCCGCGTCTTCATGCCTGGCCATAGCTGACAAATGCTGCCTCCAAAAATGAAGCAGCCCGGTTTTCAGCACAAGGTCCCGTTTGTTCTGCAGCCTGGCTAGGCGTTTAAGAAAATCCTGCAGGGAAAAAATCTCGCTGAACAGCCTGATCCCTTCCTCTTCCAGGTGATGGGCCTCATCCACGATAAGGTATTTGTAGTCCGGCAGGATGTTTTCGCCCGTTTTAAGATCAGACAACAGTAGGGAATGGTTAACTATGACCACATCTGCCTCCTGCACCTTTTGTCTGGCATTCTGATAAAAGCACCTCTCGGCGAAGGGACATTCGGCACCCAAGCAACTCTCGGCCGATGAGGACAGCTGCAGGTACAAATCGGTTTCGGGTTCCCACAGGTTGATGTTGTCCCTGTCTCCGCTACGTTCGATGTCCATCCACAGGCTGAGCCTGGCCATGAACAACTTTTCAGACCAAGTCATGGAATGGACGCTTTCCTGGGCCATCTTCCATTTGTATAAGCAAAGGTAATTGTTTCGGCCTTTTAACACGGCGGCCTTAAACGGTATACCAACATTTTTTTGCAACAACTTTACTTCCTTTTTAAACAATTGTTCCTGCAAGGAGATGGTATGGGTGGCTACCACCACCTTCTCCCCCTGCGTCAAGGACCATACAACAGCCGGCAGCAGATAAGCCAGCGACTTCCCTACTCCCGTACCGGCTTCAACCAACAAATGGCGCTGCTGCTGGAAAGCCCTGGCCACCCCTTTGGCCATTTTGACCTGCTGGGTCCTTGTCTGGTAATCATTCAACGCTGCGGCTATCCGTCCCCCCGGTTCAAACATCCTTTCCAGCTCGGCCAGGTCCCACTTGAGGCCGTGCGCTTCCGCAACATCTCCCAAGGATATGCCCCGATCGGGCTCGATGCTTGTTTCAAAAAAATGAAAATGGCGGCCTGCCTTCTCCTGCAGCAACTCCTTGAACAGAGCAGCCAGACCGCTTTGTTCCTGTTCAAAAAACCGCGCCGCTCCAAGGAGCGCTTTCAGAGGCAGCGACCTGACCCTTTCCACCAAGTGGAAAAACAGCCTTTCCAGAGCTAGGGCGTCGGGCAAAGCCCGGTGCGACGCTTCCACCGCGAGTGAAAACTCTCTGGAAAGGTGGCGCAGGCTGTACGAAGTCAAGCTGGGATAAACAAGCCTGGCAAGCTCAACCGAGTCAATCCGCTGGTTTTCCAGGCGCCTGCCCAGGGCTTCTTCCAGAAAGCCGATGTCAAACCCAGCATTGTGCGCGACCAGAACCCTGCCTTGCAGCATACCAGCCAGGGTTTCTCTTATCTCTTCAAACGGCGGCGCCTCCTGCAGCAATAACTTGTTTATACCGGTCAAGGCGGTAATATATGCTGGAACCTCAATACCCGGATTAACCAGGGAGTTGAACACTTCGCGCTGGCCTGCGCCGCTAACTGCAACCGCGGCAACCTCTATTATCCTATCTATCCGCGGATTGATACCCGTTGTTTCCACGTCAAGGAAAACCCACTCGATGCCCTTCATGTACTCCTCGCTTACAAAGCCCAATCTTCCATGTATTCCTGCTGCGCGCCGGTCAGTTCGTCGATCTCCAGCCCCAGCGCTTCAAGCCGAAGTTTGGCTACCTTTCGGTCTATCTCGGCCGGAACAGGTTGAACGCCTTTTCTCAATTTCCCTCTGCAGGTGTTAAGATAGGCCAGGGACAGCGCCTGTAAGGCGAACGAAAGGTCCATGATCTCCACGGGATGCCCGTTGCCCGAGGCAAGGTTCACCAGTCTTCCTTCTGCCAGCAGAAACAATTTCCGCCCGTCTTTCATTACATACTCCTCAATCCCCGGCTTGATCTGGCGGCGGGCCACAGACCTTTCGCGCAAATCCGGCTTGCTGATTTCCACGTCGAAATGACCGGCATTTGCCAGCAGAGCGCCGTCCGGCATCAAATCGAAATGCTCGCCGCGGATCACATCGCGGTTACCGGTAACCGTTACGAAGAATTGTCCGATTGCGGCAGCTCTCTTCATCGGGAGCACCTCAAACCCATCCAGCAGGGCCTCGTTTGCTCTGATCGGATCGACTTCAGCAATAATAACCCTGGCGCCAAGTCCTTTGGCCCGCATGGCAACCCCCTTGCCGCACCATCCGTAACCGGCCACCACCACGTTTTTCCCGGCCACCACCAGATTCGTGGCATGCATAATGCCTTCCCACACAGACTGCCCGGTCCCGTAGCGGTTGTCGAACAGGTATTTCATATGAGCATCGTTAACAGCGATAACCGGCAGGTCAAGCGCCCCGTCCTTTTCCATGGCTCTAAGACGCAGCAGACCGGTGGTAGTCTCTTCGCATCCCCCGATGATCTCCGGTAGCAGGTCGCGGTATTCCTTATGAAGAAGAGTGATCAGGTCCGCACCGTCATCGATAATGAGGTTAGGGCTACAGTCCAGTGTTTGCCGGTGGTGGTGCTGATACTCTTCGGCTGTCGCCCCGTGCCAGGCGTATGCCCTGATCCCGTTTTCCACCAGGGCAGCGACGACATCATCCTGAGTCGATAGAGGGTTGGATGCGGTTACCGTCACTTCCGCGCCTCCCGCCTGCAAAACCTGGGCCAAATAACCAGTTTTTGCTTCCAGGTGCAGACATACTGCAATCTTCTGGCCGGCAAAGGGTTTTTGCCTCCTGAAATCATCGCCTATCCTACTTAAAACAGGCATGAAGTTTTTTACCCAGTCAAGTTTAGCCCTCCCGGACGGTGCCAAGCCAATATCTCTGATGCTGGATTGTTCGTTCAAATCAATTCCCCTCCCAATGGATACATTGCATTGCCCGCCTCAACAGCCAAGACCTTTCGCCCCGCTGCCGTTCCGCACAGGCTCGCCCGCGGCGGGCGGGGTGCAGAATTAATGAGCCTGCGGAAAGTATTGTTTTGGCACTATTTTTTGCCTTTGACTTTTTATCCCTGATGTTTTATAATTTTTTTGCTGCTTGTTGGCATCCATTCGCGCCCGTAGCTCAGTGGATAGAGCGCTGGCCTCCGGAGCCAGGTGCGTAGGTTCGATTCCTACCGGGCGTACCATCTGAAACCGTTTTGCTTCCGGCCCGGCCGGAAGTTTTCTTTTTTTCGCCGCCTGTTGACCTTCGCGTTCTACGGGCCTGTCATCTCAAGCCGGCAAAATCGTTCTGTCGAAACGCTTCATACACCAGTATTGCCACGGAATTGCTGAGGTTCAGCGAGCGGACGTCCGACCGCATGGGAATTCTCACCGTGCGGTCAGGATAGCGCTCCAGCATGGAATCCGGCAAACCTTTGGTTTCTTTGCCGAAAACCAGATATGCGCCAGGGGGATAACACACATCCGTGTACTTTTGCCCGCCGCGGGTGCTGGCAAAAAACAGCAGCGTCCCGTCAGCCTTGGCTAAAAATTCATCTATATCCCGGTAAATGTGTACGTCGAGGAGATGCCAATAGTCAAGGCCGGCTCTTTTCAGTTGCCGGTTATCTATTGAAAAGCCCAGAGGCTCCACCAGGTGAAGGCTGCACCCGGTAACCGAACAGGTCCGGGCGACATTTCCCGTGTTTGCAGGTATTTCCGGTTCAACCAGCACAACGTTAAACATCGCTTTCACCTTTACCGCGCAACCTAGCCCACAGTTCCCGGCTTACCAGATCGACCAGCAGGACGTCATCGAAACCAGTCTTCCCTGTCCATCCGTTTTCCGGCCAGTCTGCAGCCCTCACAGACGGGCAGTCGGCCTCATGGACTACCGCCGCCGTTCCGCCTGCAGCCAACCATAACCGCACCAACTCGTCTTCCCCAGTGTTGACGACCGCTTCCCTAAGATCTTCAGCCCGGGGAGAACAGACTGTGCATATGTATGTCCGGCAAACAAGAGGTCTTTGTTGATAATGCCGACACCTCTTGTTTTTCTTGTCCAAAAAAATGCAATCCCCTTCATGGTCATGGGCCAAAACAATATCCACCGATCGGCCTGAAACAACTACATAAGCGAAACGGCTCAACACTTCGGCGAAACCCATCCCCGGAGCCAGGTCCTTCTGGATTCTGAGAACATCGCCGCTTGTCAGCGGCATCCTCTCCCGGCAGCAAACATCACATCCTTCACAGACCTGCCGTTCAGTTCTCAAACGGTCCAGGCCAACCGAAAGGATGAATTCTTCCACCGCCGTGCAATAATCGCCCACACTGGCCCGATCATCGCCCACCCGGACATCAAGACCTGTGACACCGTTTTTGAAGTATGGTACGGCTTCAACTCTGACCTTGCTCATAACCCTTTACCACCGCTGTTGTTTTTATGGCAGCATCATATTTGATTTCATGACAATAGTATAATAACGATGCTGCCATTTTAAAAGAAGGCCTGTTTTTCAAAGAGCCTTCTTCATTTTTGCTTGCCTCATCTATGTTTCTTTTCGTTTTCCAAACTGTAAATAAAGGCCAGAACCCTGGCAACAGCCTCGTACAACTGTGGCGGTATTTCCGTGCCCGGGGAAAACCTGGCCAGCCTGTCCACCAGTTCCACGTCTTCCACCACAGGGATGCCATAACTGCGGGCCAGGTCCAATATTTTTTCGGCCACGTGACCTTCCCCCACCGCAACGATCCGCGGCGCGCCGTGCTGCTGTTCCGGCTGGTAATTCAGGGCCACGGCTTTCTTCTTTGGCATAGGGCTTCACCTTAAACTCAAACCTTTATGTCCAGGTTGATTTCCTGTTTTTTGGGAAGAATTGGCCCTGCGATGGCCGGTACGATTTCGATAACAGAAATGGCTGCCCGGATTTCATCTTTTCTTTCCCGGAGAAGGGTTTCCGTTTCCGGCAGCTCAGCCCAAATGCGGGCAGCGATGCTGCCGTCCACCTGGGTCAGGGCAGCTTCAATCCTTCCCAGGGTGCTCATGTTGAGCTCGAGCCAGACCTCAAAAACATCCGCACCGCTTTGCCGGCTTTTGTAACGGTTGACCTCTATTTTCTGCCAGACGTCTTCGCTTGCCCCCGCCGCAAATAGAACAACCGTCACTAAATGCGGATCGAGCAGGTAACGAATCCCCACCTTTTCTTCCACCGGGATTCTGTCCATGGCGTCCATAAGTTTGCCGATCCCTTTTTCGCCGACGAACCCATGCCTGACCAACAGCTGTTTGATACTGGACGCAAGGTTTTCTTCTTTCTCTGCGGGCCAAAACGGCACTCTTTTAAGGACCACTGTTTGGTCTTTGGCCCCCAGGACAATCAACCTTATCACTTCACCCGTTTCCAGCGGCAATTCCGATTTAGCCAACAGCCTGCGGTCTCCCACCTGCAGGATATAGGAATCCCCCTCCTGGCCTGCAACCAGAGCAACAACCTCCTGCCCTACCGACAGGTTTAAACCCGGTTTTCCGGCCGGGTGCTCAAGGCTCGGCAACAGGGCAACCGTGGTGGAAAAATTGGTTTTTATCTCTATGCCCATATATTACCACCGCTGTTGAAGACTTCCCGATAAAAAATAATTAATAAATATAAGTAAATATCAATAAAAGATCAATCCCACTGTCCCGGCCCCGGCGTGAGTGCCTACAACCGCGCCGGCCTCGCTAATGATATGCTCCGAGCAATCCACTTCCTCAACCAGTCTCCGGTGAAACCGGACCGCCTCTTCTAGGGCATCGGCATGAACCAGGGCACAATGAATCGGTCCGTATTGTTGCGAATGCTCTTTAGCCAGCTGCAGAATCCTGTCCAGGGCCTTCCCTTTGCCTCGAACCTTTTCGAAGGGGCTGACATACCCGTCTTCAAATGTCAATATTGGTTTCACGTTCAACACGGTTCCCAGCAAAGCCGACGCCCTGCCGATGCGCCCGCCTTTGGCCAGGTTTTCCAGGGTATCGACCACAAAATATGTATTAATCCTGCTCATTGTCTCCAGCGCTATTCTTTCCACTTCATCCGTCGGTTTCCCGTCCCTGGCGGCCTTTGCTGCGGATATCACGACCAGCCCCAGGGCCATAGACACCATCCGGCTGTCAAGGACTCTGATGTCCCTGTCAGGCAACGAGTTTCTGGCCATAAGCGCCGACTGCAGCGTTCCGCTCATGCGAGACGAGATGTGAATGGAAACAACGCTGGAACCGTCCGCGGTCAATTCCGCATAAGTATCTTTAAATTCACCGGGGGTCGGCTGCGAGGTCCGCGGCAACTGAGGGGAAGAGGCCATTTTTTCATAAAACTCTTTAACCGTTATATCCAGCCCTTCCCGGTAAACCTCATCGCCGAACGCCACCTTCAGCGGCACAACTCTGACATCCAGTCCGCTAACTAAAGAAGGCGGCAGGTCGGAAGTGCTGTCAGTGACTATTTTGACGCGTCCCATCAGCTTGCACTCCTTTTGCCCTATTCCAAAGAAATCAGGTAATAATACAGCGGCTGCCCCCCAAAATGCAGTTCAAAATCTACCCGCGGATACAACCCGGAAAGCCTCTCCACAATTTCACAGGCCTCGGACTCCTGAACATCCTTCCCATAAAAGAGTGTCACCAGCTCATGCCCTTCTTTCAAGTGTTGCGCAATAAGCCCTTCCGCTACCTGGCCGGGATCGCTTCCGGCAAAAGTCAGCTCGCCGTCGCACAGGCCTATCGCCTGGCCCTTGGCAATTTCGCGGCCGTTCAGGCAGTAATCCCGCACCGCATATGTGACTTCCAGGGTCACCACCTGATTTCCAGCTTCTTCCATCTTCTGCCAGTTCTGTTCCAGTCCGGTCTCGGGATTAAAAGCCATCAGGGCCGCAATCCCCTGGGGTATGCTTTTGGTCCTAACCACCCGGCATGGTTTGGCGACCGCCCTGGCAGCCTGTTCAGCGGTAAGCACCACATTGCCGTTGTTCGGCAGGATAAGCACTTCTTCTGCCATGATGTTATCGACTGCTTCTATAAAATCGCGGGTGCTGGGGTTCATCGTCTGCCCGCCCTCAACCACCACATCAACGCCCAGGCTTTTGAAAATATCAATGAGTCCCGCGCCAACCGCCACGCTTACCAGGCCCAGGCGTTTGACCGCTCGTAATTTGGCTTGCATCTCCTGGCTTTGTTCAAACATGTTGTGAATCTGTATCTCGTGCAGTGTCCCGAGTCCGGTGCAGAAATCCAACACTTTTCCGGGGAAATTGGTATGGATATGTATCTTCCCGGCATCAGCGTTGCCTACCACCAGGACGCAATCGCCTTTATCCGCCAAAAAGGCCCGGATATCCTCAAGGACCAGCGGATCGGTTTTCCGTTTCAGGATAAATTCTGTGCAATACTGGTATTCCAGAGTTTCGCCGTTATGATACTGTACCGTCAAAAGCTCGCGGTCTTCCGGCTCAATCGTTCCGGAGTCAGTTATCAAATCCTCTCCTGTTATCGCCTTCAACATGCCTTCCAGAATGTAGACCATCCCCTGGCCGCCCGCATCAACCACCCCGGCCTGTCTCAGCACCGGCAGCATATCCGGTGTTTTTTTCAGGGCGCTCAAAGCTCCCTTGTAGGCTGCTTCAAATACAGACTCCAGGTCGCTGCCCGGCAGTTCCGCAGCTTCACCGGCGTAACGAGCAGCCTCCCGCGATACGGTCAAAATTGTTCCCTCCACCGGGTTCATGACGGCCTGATAAGCGGTTTCCACCGCGGTCCTAAGGGCAACGGCCACGCCTCGCACATCAAGCTCCGTCTTGCCCTCGGCGGCCTTAGCAAATCCAGCCAGCAACTGGGACAGGATGACACCCGAATTACCCCTGGCGCCCATAAGCGCTCCATAGGACACCGTTTTGGCCGCTCTTTCGATGCTACCGTTCTCATCCTGCTGAATCGCTCTGCAGGCAGACGCCATCGTCAGGCTCATATTGGTTCCAGTATCGCCATCCGGTACAGGAAAAACATTTAACGAATCGACAAAAGCTTTTCTCTCTTCCAAATACTTCCCTGAAACAACCACCAGCCTGGCCCACAAATGGCCGTCCAATCTCCCGTTTTTCACCCTTTTTTCCTCCGCTGGATGAACCGACAGGCGTCAGGTTCTTTTTACGGGCAGCCGCCCGGTCGCAAATATAGAAGACATTACTATACTATTATAAGCTGTAAGACAAAACATCGTCAATTTATTCTAAAACGGCCCCCAACAGCCGTTTCTTTAACATTTTTGGCTATCGCTTTTTGCCAAGCCAGCGCTGGCCTTCGACACCAGGCAAAATAAAGCATCTTAACCCGGGTTGCGGCCCGTCTCAATTCAAACGGCTCTTTCTAGTTCATTTACGAAGGGCCTCTTTTGTATACCGGTTGCCAGCATTCCACAGCATCCATTCCTCCAATCCGGCATCATAAACAGCCCTGATCTGGGCCAGGACTTCTTCCCTGCCATAAGCAGGGCTGCCCAGGCTAAAATCTTGCAGCCACGGTCTAACCGTAACGCCTGTAACACCGGCCTCATTGATCTTCTTCTTGCCGTCAAGCAAGGCCTGTCTGACCACTTCATAGGGGTAAGCATTGGGATTGCCAAAACCGTAATTGCCGGGGCCGTAATGCGAAGGGTAAACCATTGGGCAGATATAATCGACCTGAGAAATGACCTTCTCAAACTTCTGTCCCATTCCCATGTCGTCAACGGTCAGGGTGGTCAACCCGAACACGTCTGCCGCAACAAAAACCTCGTACGGCTGCAGTTCAGCCTGGGCATACCTCAAAAAGTCGCTGATGACATCCTCCTTGCACTGGTCTCCGGCAAAAGGGTAAACAGCATTTTTCACATCGCCGTCAGTTGGAAAGCGGACATAATCGAACTGTATCTCGCGGAAACCTATCTTGGCGGCTTCTTTGGCCACATCAACCGCATATTTCCAGACCGTTTCCGCATGAGGATCCACCCAGGCCAGACCTTTCCTGTCCCGCCACAAGCCCCCGTCTTTCCTTTTGATCGCCAGGTCCGGCCTTCTTTCGGCCAACACCGGGTCCTTAAACACGACAATGCGGGCAATCGGGTAAATGTTTTTTTCATACAGCAGCCTCATCTTGTCTTCAAAGACCCGTTCGTTGCCGTGCGTCCTGGCCTTGATCTCCCGGGCTAATGGTATATCGAAATTAAATGTCAGAACCCCGCTGTCGTCTTTCATGTCGACCACCAGCGCATTGAGCTCCGTAGTGTCGACCAGATCGACCAGGTATGGAAAAAGAACGCTGCTGTATACAGCGCTCCCGCTCATGTAAATGCCCTTGACCTTTACCGGTTCTTTCGACAACGGCCGGTTGTCGCCGGTAAGGCTGCCGCCTGGTATAATGAACCTTTCCCTCCAGGGAGATGATCCGCGAGGCGTCGCGGAGCTCCTGCTTAAAGGCATAGTCCTGCCCTGTCACCTGCCCGCTGTCCGGGGATATGGCACTGTATGAATAAACGACGGCAACAATAACTGCCAGTAAAACAGTGAACGTTCCGGCAAATAAGTATCTTTTCAACATTCGCTGCATCTCTCCCGCTGCTCGTATGGCTACAACCGATACAACTATATTCGACAGCACCCGGCAGTTTCCTACCCAATCTTCTCTGCCAAATCATGCCACTCATTAACCGGCTCTTTTTATTTCTCTCTCTACTTCGCTGATCTGCGCCAGCAGCCGCTGCAAGGTACGGACGTCTTTGCCAGGCACCCTGGCCAGTTCTTCTATTCTCAACCTGATAGCCCGGAAGGCGTGTTCCAGCTCCGGCATCTCCCTTATTCCTGCAGGCCCTGCCGGTACCGGCACTTTTTCAAGGGCATCGGTTTCCAGGTCGTACTGCGCGCCGTAAGCCGGAATCTCGGCTTGCTGGCCGGTCTCGCTTAAAATCACTCTCCGCAATGTCTCCAGTGAATCCGTTTCACCGTGCACCAAAAAGACCTTCTTAGGTTTTGTCCTGAACGCCTTCAACCACTCCAGGAGCCCTTTCTGGTCGGCATGGGAAGAATAACCTTCAATCCTTACCACATCAGCCCTCACCGCAATTTCTTCCCCGTGTATCCGCACCTTCTTTTCTCCTTCCAAGATCCGACGTCCAAGCGTGCCTTCGGCCTGGTAACCGACAAACAAAACGGTTGATTCTGGGCGCCAGAGATTGTGTTTCAAATGGTGCTTGACCCTCCCAGCGTCAGCCATGCCGCTGGCGGAGATGATAACAGCTCCTCCCTTGATTTTGTTTAAAGCTATGGACTGTTCTGCGGTAAGCACATAATGCAGGTTGGGCCATTGGAAAAACTTTTTGGCCTCTTCGCCGGAAACCTGACAAAAAACCTCGTCGGTGCAAAACTCATGGTTGTTGATAAACACCCGGGTTGCTTCCACCGCCATTGGACTGTCGATATAAACGTCCACCGGCGGTATCCGCCCTTGCTCGCTAAGCATTTTCAAGTCAAAAATCAAATCCTGCGTTCTTTCCACCGCAAAGGAAGGCACAATAAGATTGCCGCCCTTCTTCAATGTCGATTTGACCGTACTGGCCAGTAGTTCCAGCTTGTTTTCCGCTTCCAGGTGGTACCGATTGCCATAAGTCGATTCCATAACTACAATATCCGCAGCATGTATTTGTGTCGGATCATCCACTATCGGCTGATTGACATTACCGATATCTCCGGAAAAAACGATCTTGAGTTCCTTTCCGCCTTCCTCCACAAACAGCTCAATCATTGCCGAACCCAGGATGTGTCCCGCGTCCTGGAACCTAACCTTTATACCCGGCGCGGGCTCAATCATTTCTTCGTAACCGTAGCCCCTAAAATTTGCCTGGCAGCGTCTGGCATCATCCACGGTATATATGGGTTCCAGCAGTTTGTTGCCGCTGCGCATGAATTTGCGGTTCTTCCTTTCGACCTCCATTTCCTGGATATGAGCGCTATCAGGCAACACTATGCTGCACAGTTCGGCCGTCGCTTTGGTGGTGTAAATCGGGCCTTGAAACCCATGCCTGAAGAGCTTCGGGATCAGCCCGCAATGGTCCACGTGAGCATGCGTAAGCAGCACAAAGTCGATTTCAGCCGGGTTGAATAAGAACTCCCCGTAATTCCTCTCCTTTATCTCCTTCGAACCCTGGAACATCCCGCAATCCACAAGAAACTTTGTCTTGCCCGCGCTTAGCAAATAACACGAACCGGTAACAGTGCCGGCCGCACCGCAAAACATTATCCTCATACTTGTTTTCTCCTTTCTGGGCCAAGATTCATCTCCTATCTTCCTGTTTCGGCTTTTTCCAACATTCATATCCATTTTAACATATTTAACACAAACAATTTTCCCTTCATGCAAAAAAATCACCGGCCGCCTGTCATCCCGAAAAGGCAACCAGTGATTTTTCCCCTGCTTTCAGCCCGGGCTTGCCAACACGAAGTCGCTACAACCGGCTCCGCTTGTTATTTCTTATGTTTTATACCGTCGGCAGTCGGTCGATGTATTTCTTCAATTCTTCTTCACTGAGCTCCGCATCCTCAAGATTACCGGACAGGTAATTATCGTATGCGGACAAATCCAAATGACCGTGCCCGCTCAAATTGAAGACAATACAGCGGGACTCGCCGGCTTCTTTGGCTTCCAGGGCTTCATCAACCGCGGCCTTTACGGCGTGAGCCGACTCCGGCGCAGGCAGGATGCCTTCCGTCCGGGAAAACAGCACGGCCGCTTCAAATACTCCTTTTTGCTTATAGGCCCTTGCCTCCACAATTCCGTCATGATAAAGCTGGCTTACGAGGGGAGCATCGCCATGATACCTTAAGCCTCCGGCGTGAATGCCAGCCGGCGTAAACGAATGGCCAAGCGTGTACATCATCAGCATGGGAGTTATACCGGCCACATCGCCGAAGTCGTATGCAAATACGCCCCTGGTCAGCGTCGGGCAGGCTGCTGGTTCAACAGCCATCAAGCGCACCTTTTTGCCGGCCAATTTGTCCGGCACAAACGGAAAAGCGATGCCGGCGAAATTGCTTCCTCCCCCGCAGCAGCCGATAACCACATCAGGATAATCGTCGACCATCTCCATCTGAAGTTTGACCTCCTGGCCGATGATGGACTGGTGAAGGCAAACATGGTTCAAAACGCTCCCCAGGGAATAATTCGTATCGCTCCTCCCGGCGGCATCTTCCACGGCCTCGCTGATGGCAATGCCAAGCGTTCCCGGAGTATCTGGCTGTTCTTGCAGGATTTTTCGGCCCACGGATGTTTTCGTGCTGGGGCTGGCAATGCACTCCGCGCCATAAACCTGCATAAACGAGCGCCGGTAAGGTTTCTGTTCGAAGCTGATCCTGACCATATACACGGTGCACTGGAGGTCAAACATCTTGCAGGCTAGCGACAGTGCCGTTCCCCACTGGCCGGCTCCCGTTTCGGTGGCCAGGCGTCTGATCCCTTCCTTTTTATTGTAATAGGCCTGCGGCACGGCGGTATTCAATTTGTGGCTGCCGACAGGGCTTACTCCCTCATATTTGTAATAAATACGGGCCGGCGTATCCAATACTTTTTCCAGGCTCCGAGCACGGTACAACGGCGACGGCCGCCATTTTTTGTAGACCTCCCTTACTTCTTCCGGTATCTCGATGAACCTCTCCGTGGATACCTCCTGCTCGATCAGGGCCAGGGGAAAAATAGGCGCCAGGTCTTGGGGCTGCAATTCCTTTTTGGTCTGCGGGTTCAGTCCGGGCTTTAGCTTGTTCGGCATATCAGCCTGGACATTGTACCAAGAGGTTGGCATTTTCTCTTCGGGCAAAATGATTTTTGTCATCTCTGCTTTGCTCATCTTTCTCTTCTCTCCTCTTCTGTTGATAATTGGTGATTAAATATGTTTTAGTTTACCATATAACCCACGGACAATTCAAGTAAAACGCAGGCACCATGTGTTCATTCTGTGATAATGTCACCCCTGAAATATTTCTAAGAAAATGTCACCCTGGTTAAAATGAAAGGATGATATTATCAATGACACAGGATGAACGAAACAAATTATACGTAGCCCGTTGTTTAA
>Ga0067045_1028917_pt1 | contig 25835 bp, 20 predicted proteins | sample TerdegcTABiofilm_FD_59184 | JGI IMG/M metagenome (GOLD analysis project Ga0067045, IMG submission 59184) | Combined Assembly of (Gp0054472, Gp0054536) Wastewater bioreactor microbial communities from Singapore -Terephthalate degrading... | reverse complement strand
GCTGCCCGGCGCTACGCGGGCGCGCGGGGTAGCAAGGCGCGGCGTCGCCAGTTCCGCCGGCAGGCCGAACAGGTAGGCAAAGCCCGGCGCGAAGCCCAGCAGCGCCACGCGATAGGTCGCCTGGCTGTGGCGGCGGATCACTTCGGCGGGGGAGAGTCCGGTGTGCGCGGCGACAGCCGCTAAGTCTGGCCCGGCCTCGCCGCCGTAACGGACGGGGAGCTCCACCAGGCGGCCCTCTGGAAGCGCCGTAGCTTTCAACCCGACCAGCGCCCGTTGCAAATGCGCCTGGACATCCTCAGCGGTGACCACCAGCGGATCATAGACGACCAGGAGCGAGCGGTAGGTCGGAACCGTCTCCACCAGGCCGGGAAAGGGGGACCTGGTGAGCGCCGTATCCAGCGCGTGCACTCGCTGGTTGAGCGTTTCATCCAGCGTGTCGCCGAACTCCACGGTGAAAGCCGTCTCCCCCACCGGGCGCAGGATTGTTGAGTCACTGAGGCACTGATTCATAGATCATGCAGATAGTATAGTAGCGCAAACTTTAGGCTGCGTCTTATGGCAGGCTTGGGTTTGTCCTACCTCTTTCCAGCGGCGCGATGGTCACGCCGGCGGCTTCCAGGGCCGTCCGCAGGGCAAGGGCCAGCTGGGCCGCGCCGGGAGTATCGCCGTGCAGGCAGAGCGTCTCTATCGGCAGGCGGATGGTCTCGCCGTTGCTGGCTTCCACCGTCCCGTGCGTCACCATCTGCACCGCGCGCGCGGCGACCCGGGCTGGATCGTGGATCACCGCGCCCGGCTCGCTACGCGGCACGAGCGTCCCGTCGGGGCGGTAGGCGCGGTCGGCGAACCCCTCGCGGGCCACGCGCAAGCCCGCTTGTTGCGCGGCTTGCGCCAGCGCCGAAGCGGGCAACGTGACCACAATCAGCTGCCGGTCAAAGGCCGCCACGGCCCGCACGAAGGCGGCGGCCCGTGCGGTATCCCGCGCGACGACGTTGTAGAGCGCGCCGTGGGGCTTCACATGGACGAGCGGGACGCCGTGGGCACGGGTGAAGGCCGCCAGCGCCCCGATCTGATAGAGCGTGAAGGCTTCCAGTTCCGCCGGCGTCAGCTCCAGGATACGGCGGCCGAATCCCTGCAGGTCGGGGTAACCGGGATGCGCGCCGATGGCGACACCGGCCTCCACCGCCAGCGCCACCGTCTGCGCCATCACTGTCGGATCGCCGGCGTGCAGCCCGCAGGCGATGTTCGCCGAGGAGATCACCGGCATGAGCGCCGCATCCTCGCCCAGCGTGTAGCGGCCAAAACTCTCGCCCAGATCGCAATTCAGGTCAATGAACATGGCTTTTGGCTCTAATCCGAAATAGTCCAGCTTTTATCGGAGGTCAGCTCCACATTCTGTTCGGTGACCAGATCCTGACCTTCGCAATCCTTGACTAACAGGTCGTAGGAGCCGGGTTTAACGTAGAAAAGGCGCTCGCCACCTTTCTCATCTATGACTTCTCTGCTGCCCATCCAGTCTTTGCCCCAGTTATCGGCGGTGGTCGGGGCAATGTAGACATAGCAGATGGCGACGCTGCTGTTATTGATCAGGTGCAGGGCTACGGTCTGACCGGGACCGCCGATGGTGAGGGTGGTGCTGGCGGCAATGTCCCAGGCCGTCCCCATCCTGATCCCGTCGCAGCTTCTGACCAACACGTCGTACCGGTCAAAGGGCATCTCTATCATTCGGGAGTAGCCTGGCTCTACGTCATCGCCTTCCGTCAGCTGGTCCTCCCCCCAGGAGTCGCTGTCGGCCTGGGAGATGTAGATGTCACAGATGTTTTCGGGGGATTCATTGGCGATGGTAATGAGCAGCCCTTCAGCCAGGCCCGGCTGACCGGTGGCGCCCAAAATGGTCCAGACATACTCAGCGGTGATTTTGATATCCAGATCGCTTTGGATCTCCTGGTGATCGCAGTCCTCGGCCCGCAGATCGTAGCGCCCCGGCTCAACGTAGAAGATGCGCCGTTTGCCTCCGGTGCCGATGCTCTCTTTAGCGCCCAGCTGGTCCGCGCCCCAGTCCTCGCTGCCGGCCGGCGGCAGATACAGGAAGCAGAGCTCCTGCGGGCTTTCGTTGGTGACGAGCAGGGCAACCTTGCCGGCTCCGCCGACGGTTACCGTGGTCGCTGCTGAGACTTTCCACGCGGTCTGGACGGCGATGTCGTTGCAATCGCGGATCATGACATCGTAAGTGCCGGGGGGGACATTGAAATCGTGGGTTGCCCCAGAGATGATGGTCTCGCCGGCTGCCAACCAGTTGTCGCCCCAGGCCTGCTGGTCGCTGGACGAGATGTAAACGTAGCACAGTTCGCCCGGCGAATCGTTTTGCACCCGGAGGCGGAAAGTTTGCTCTGAAGGGGACGTCGTCGGGGGCGTTAGCTCGGTGGTCGGCGGCGCTTCGGTGATGGGTTCCTGGGACGGCGCTTCCGTGACGGGCGGCGAAGGCTGCACCAGAGAGCAGCCTAACGTTATCCCTAACAATCCTACCATGGCCAACCATTGCCAGTTCCGACGCATGTTTGACCTCCCATGAAAGCCAGATTTAACCGCCAAAAGTGCGGACATGCAGAGTTTTTCTTGTTCCCCAGCCTTGCTGCCTCTCAGCACAGGGTGGGCGGAGCCGATGCCATAGCTGGCGCCTTTTGCCTGACAATGAGTGAGGCTGTAGTGACGCCTTCAGGCGTTCCCATGGCGCAAGAAGCAGCTAAAGCCGCCACTACAACCCCGGATTTGCGTAAGCCTTTATTTAATTAATCAGAGATTGTCCAGGTAGTCTCCTTGTTAATGTCTACACCCTGTTCCTGAACCAGGTCCTTCTGATCGCAGTCCTGGGCCAGGAGATCGTAGGTGCCGGGGTCAAGATAGAAGATGCGCTGACCGCCCTGAGCGGCAATGCTCTCCTTCGCACCCAGCCAATCATCGCCCCAACTGTCATTGCCACTCGGGGAGATAAAGACGTAGCAGACCTCCGTGTTGGAGTCATTTTGTACCATCAAAGAGGTTTTGCCTGCCCCGCCCACCGTGACCGTCTCATCGGCAGAGAGTTGCCAGGCTGTCTCCACTGGAATATCGTTGCAGTCTCTCACCATCACATCGTGCTCGGCAGCCGTGTCTACCTGGAAGGCCTTGGATTTGCCGCTGGCGATTTTGCCGTCCAGCCAGCTGTCGCCCCATGATTCCTGGTCGCTGGCGGAGATGTAAACGTAGCATACGTCATAGGGACTCTGATTTTTCACAGTGATGGTGAAGCCGCCGGCGGCCGGCGGTTCGGTGGTGGCCGGCGGTTCGGTAATGCCCGTCGGCTCCGGTGTTTTGGTGCCTCCGCCGACGCAGGCCAGCGAAAGGAGCAACAGCCCAGCAATGGTCGCGAACACGAGTTTCTTATTCATCTGAATCCTCCTGTGGTTATTTAGCTAAGAGCACAATTTTTACCCAATGTAACGATAGTTTTGAATTCTTATGCTACATTACCCTCCTACCTTATTGAGACCTACTGGCTGCGGGTCGTGGCGGGGGCGTTATGGGCGAGCAGATCGGCCTTGACGCAGGCCCCGTGCCTGCAACACCGGCAGCACGAAGGCGATCCCGGAATAGGGCTGGTTAAACTCTCCCAATATCCGCTCAGTCTCGTCCAGCAGATGATCCACGTCAAAGTCGTCGCAGACCACGCTCAGCAACATGCGCTGGCTGCCGCCGATCTCCTCTTCATCCATGAGCAGATGTAGCGACGGTATCAGGGGCAGATCATCCTGGAGGAGCCGTTCTTTGAGTGCCGCGTAGCCCAGGCTGCCGATAATGGTGGTGCCCGGCACTCCCAACTGCTCCCAGAGGCGGGCGACCTGACAGGCGCTGTGGGGATTCATGATGATCGCCAAAACAGCTTTAGGCATCTTGAACCTCCTTGGATGGGGTTGGGTCTCCCGTGAAAGCCAGATTTAACCACCGAGAACGCGCAGAGTTTTTCTTGCTCCCCGGCTCCCCCATCCCTGCCGGTTGGTTCAGCCGTATACTGATCCAACCACTGGCTGGGGCCATGAGCAGCAACAAGACTAAGATGAGCAGGGCAGGGGCCAGCGGAACCATCGCTTAACCTCCAGAGGGAATCGTGTGGGTGAGACCGGCCAGATTTTGTGGATGGTGCGCCATCCTGGCGCTCACACGTTCAAGTTATTCCCACACTATCCTTTGTGCTCATTATACCGGTATTTAGCTGATAGTACAACCGTGGGGCCTCCTTTTATGAAATTCTTTTCTTCTGAGCAAGTTGCTTCTTTTTGCAATTGTGCTATACTCCTGCATAGAGGTTCGGCGGTAAGAGAGCCGAAAATGGACAAACAACCGGTCCAATTACTTTCCCCTTCACAAGTCATGCAGCTGACCGAGCTGGCCGAGCGGGCCCGCCTCGGGTTAAGCCGGTTTTCGGGTGCCCCGGTAGAATATAATGTGAACGGTTTGCAGCTACTGGATGAATGGATTGATCGCCATTTGCGCCAGTTCCCCCAACCCTCCCCGCAGATTACTACCGTCTGGGGAGCTTTCCTGGGCGCCGTCTTCTGCAAACGTTTCCAGGGGGAGTGGGGGATAGAGACGGCGCAACGTAAACCTAAATTGGGCATTCGCTGCCCCAAAGAGGACGACGGTTTCGTGTTTGTGGACGTGATGGAGCAGATTGAGCGCCGCATCAAAGGCGGTATGGAAGAATCACTGGCCTATTATTACACAGTGAAGGGTGTGGAGATTAGAGAAGAATCCTTCTGACGCTGGCGGCGCATTTGAACAGAACGCTCCTCCCGTGGCTGGGTGCCTGGGAGGAGCGTTCTGTAGGAAGCAGCGGAAGTTCGGGCCGGTTATTTGGGGATATTGCCGGTGGGCGTTTTGGTTAACAGGGTGAATCCCCCGCTTGCCACCGGAACCTGGCCCGCCAGTACCTGGACCCGGTAAGGGCCTGGCACGAAAGCCAGGCAGCGCCAGCGGAGATCGTTCCCCTGTTTCAGCACGTTCCCGACGAAGATTTCGCAATTCTCAAACCCTAACCGGGGATCGGTGATGGTCGCGCCATTCCTGGCGACAACGGTGAACAGTTCGCCGATGCCGGGCTGCGCCGGCTCAAACGACAGCTGGACATTGCCCGGCGTCACCGGCACGACCGGGGTCGGGCCAGGGGTCGGGCCGGCTTCCACCACCGTCAACTCGGCGTCGTCCCAGTAAACATCATTGTGCTTAAACCGCCACAGGCAACGGCTGCGCAGGAAGACCGTCACCGCGGGGCCCTGGGCTACCGCCTCCACGGCCGGGACCTGGGCGAAAGCGTTGTAGATGTGGGCGCCTTTGCCCCAGACCACGGTGGAGGCCCAGGGATCGGTGCCACCGGTCGGGTCAATGCCGACCTGGAAGGTCATGTTGCGGGCGGAGTCGTCGCTGATGCTCCCCTCCAGCGCAAAGAAGGCATTGCGACCTACGCCGGCCCCATCGCTGATATGGGCGTCGTCTTGGGTGCTGGACCAACCGTGGGCCCAGGCGGAGAAGCGCAGTTTTTGGCCCGGCGTGACCCCTGTGACTTTTTGGTAGACACCGGCATCGTGAATCCGCCAGAAAGTGAAATATTTGAGCGAGCCTTTGCCGGTACGCGAACGCGGCGGGTCCAGGTAGGGCGGAAACGGGCCGGCTGCCTGCATCTCGGGGCGACCATACCCTTCGGTGTTGTCCGGGTCGTGGGCCATGGGGCCGCCGCCCTCTTTCCAGTAAGCCACCCAGGACATGGGAGCCAGGATTTCGCCGTACTCCTTCCCTGTGTGTGTCTTGCGCCACCAATCACCGTCAAACCCCGGGTTCTGCAAAAGATTGGTCATGTTGCCTCCTTGAATTTTCTACACCTTTTTTCTAAGCGGAACGAATGCCTGCGCCCGAACGGAGCGCTTCAACCGGTGGCCGGATCATTGTAGCTGCTTACATTAACCATAATATAACAAATTATTCAAAAAGGCAAGCTTTTGGCAATCTGTCGCGGTGAGTGGCTCACTGCTGCCCGGCGCTAACCCGCGCCGGCCGCCACCAGCGCGTTGACGGTAGCTTCGTCGGGAAACCCCTCGGCGGCATGACGAGCGCCAATCTTGCAGGCGGCGAAGCACTGGGCTTTGCGCAAGGCGGTGTAGGGATCGGCTGTTTGCCAGTAAAAGTGCAGGAAGGCCGCGAAGAGTGCATCGCCAGCGCCGATGGTATTGACGACCGGTCGGGGGGGAGGCCAGGCCGGGAGACGCTCCAGGAAGTGATCCCGGCGCACTGCCAGTAACGCCCCTTGCGCGCCCAGCCCGATGACGATGACCTCAGCGCCGTACCGGTTCAGCAATTGCCGGGCCCATGCTTCCGGTGAGCAGGGCAACTGTTCGTCGCTCAGGAAAAGGATTTGGGCGGCGGCCATGAAATCGCGGTTGTAGGAATCCTCCAGGTCATGGATGGCATGGACGTCGGTGGCGATGGGCAGGCCGACCTGGTGAGCCAACGCCAGCAGCGGTCGCGAGAAGTTGATGTTGCAGAGCACGGCTAAGGCGCAGCCCCGCCGGGCCTGCTCAAATTGCCCGGCCGGATAGGTCTGTTCCTGGATATCTTTCAGATCCACATGGATTTGGCGGCGGCCACTCGCATCGTACAGGATGACCGATTGGGGGGTTTCCGCCAGGTGCGGCAGGACGTAGCTGTCGGCGATCCCGGCCGCCGCCAGCGCTTGCCGGACGAGCCGGCCCACCGCGTCCTGCCCGATGAGCGAGAGGAAGCGCACCTGATCCCCCAGAACGGTGAAGGCTTTGGCGAGATTGTATCCCACCCCTGAAACGCCGCTGGTGACGCCGAAAAAGGGATACCGCACCGGGGAGTAAGGGAGGGGGAACCCGTCAATCTGCAGATCGGTTTCCAGGTTGATCAGGCCGGAGACGAGCAGGTCTGTCATGCTTTTACCTCTGGTGAAACCACCGGCAGCGCAAAAATAAAGGTTTCACGCCAGGCCATCATGGAGTGAGTGAAGAAAACCTTTGCGCCTGGGCGTGAAATTTCGGGCTTTTCGCCGTAGATTGACTCATGCAAAAAGGCCGCCGACTGCACAGCAGTCGACGGCCATTGTAGCGTGAAATCGTTTTAAATGCCAGTCGTGATTACCAGGAAGAACGGCGTCCGCCGGAGCGCTCACCGCCACCGCGCCGGCCACCGCCAAAATCGCGTTGACCTTCTTCGCGCGGGCGTGCTTCGTTGACGCGGAGGGACCGCCCGTTGAGTTCTTTGTTGTTCAGCGCAGCAATCGCTGCAATTGCCTCGGACTTGACCGGCATTTCCACGAAGCCGAAGCCACGGGACTGCCCCGTCATCTTGTCTTTAATCACAGCCACCGAGGTCACCTGGCCGTAGGTTGCAAATTCCGCCCGCAGATCTTCCTCGGTGGTCGCATACGAGAGATTACCAACGTAAATGTTCATTTTTCTCCTTAAGAGTGTGTTAGAAAATTTCAAAACCTTCCTCTTGCAGTCGCCAACTCCACGACCACCGAGTCAAAGGACGCTCTCTGTCGCCGACGCGAGCCCTACGTTTGTCAGGCCCAGCTATACAAACAGCCCGCCTGGATTATCACGCAGGCGGGCTTGGGTTTACTGTGGTCCCCAGAACGATTTCACGCTTAACCGCGGCCCTCAAACAGGGCTTCTCTGCCGTGCGACTTACAAGACTATCTTACCACAATTGGCTAAAAAGGCAAGGCCGCCAGGGGCTGAAAAGCCGGTTTTTGTCCCGCACGGGAAGGGTGCCGGTCATGGTTCGGCGGCCAGGAGCGCCGCGCCCCAGGTGAGCGGAGAGTCAGGGGCGGCCTGGGCTGCCGCCAGCTGTTCGGCGGGGAGCGTGCGCGCTACCTCGGCGAGCAACTGTTGGGCCTGGCGACGCAACGCCGGGCGCAACGGCGGGTATCCCACCAGCGCAGTCAGGAGGGTCGCGGCCGCGGCGAGGTGGTTTTGCTGGAGCTGCCAGCCGGCGATGCTGATCAGGAGCTCTAAGATCAAGGGAACGGCCTGATAGTGTAACCCCAGGCGCAGGGCTGTGCTCAGCTGTTCCCAGGCCAGCGCGAGATTTCCTTCGGCCAGCGCCACCCGTCCCAAACCGTGATGCAGCCGCACCACAATCCAGTTCCAGGCGGCCGTGGTTTGACAGAGGCGCAAGCTTTCCTGGTAATAGCGGCGGGCGGTCGGCAGGTCGCCCTGGGTGCGCGCCAGGTCGCCCAGATGTTCCAGCGAGATGGCGATGTTCCCTGGCTCGCCGACAGCTTGCCGGATGGTGAGTCCTTCGGTAAACAGTTGCTGGGCCGTGGTTGTGTCACCCTGCTCTAAGGCCAGCAGGCCCAAGTTATCCAGCGAGCCGGCGATGCCCAACCGGTCGCCGATCTCGCGGGAGAGGGCGAGGCTCTCTTCATGCAGCTGGCGGGCTTCGGCGTAGCGTTCCAGCTGGCGGCTGAGGTAGCCCATGAAATCCAGGCAGATCGCCACACCCCAGGGGTCGGCCAGCTCCCGGTGGAGGGCCAGGCTCTCGGCGTAGTAACGCCAGGCCACTTCCAGCTGTCCTTCGCCCTGGGCCAGGTCGCCCAGGGAAAAGAGGGTCAGGGAGAGTCCCCATTGGTCTCCCAGGGCGCGATGGAGCTCCAGACTTTCATGCAGATAGCGATGGGCGGTGGCGTAATCGCGTTGCTGGTAGTAGGCCAGCTCCCCCAAGGTCTCCAGGACTTTGGCCCGTTCCCAGTCGGCGCCGGCCGCGGTATAGAGCTCCAGGCTTTGATGGAGCCGGGCCATCGTTTCCTCCAGGGAGAGGTTGGCCTGTAGCACCATCAGGTTGGCCGTGGCTAAAACCAGGGGCGGGCCGTCCGGTTCCAACAGCCGCAAGCTGCGCCGCGCGGCTGCCTGCGCAGCTTCCCGGCAGTAAAGCCGTTGCAGGAATGAAGATTGCAACGGCAGCAGCCAGCCCAGTAATTGCCGCTGTTCTTCTATTGTCTCATCCAGGTGGTCAATGGCGCTCATGAAGAGCGCCTGCCCTTCCCCAAACCGGCTGCGGATGGTGTAGAACAGGTAAAGCCCTAACGCGGCCTGGTTCAGGAGCTGACAGGCGCGTTGCCGGGCTGCCCACTCCCAGGCCTGACGGATGTTATCCAGTTCGCTGCTCAACCTGTCCAGCGCAGCGCTTTGGTCACGCCCGCGCAGGGAGTCCGAGAGCCCCTGCACCAGGTGGAGGTAGTACCGGGCATGGCATTCCTGGAGTGTGCTGTGGAGGTCGGGTTGCGCGTGGAGCTGTTCGGCCGCGTATTGGCGCAGGACTTCGTGGAGCTCGTACCGGCCGGTCCAGGTCCGGCGGACCAACGATTTATCCACCAGGGCGGCCAGGGTTGGCAGGGAGGCGCCGGCCACCTGTTGGGCGGCCTCGCGGGTGAAGCCGCCCCGAAAGAGCGCCAGTTGGGCGAAGAGCTGTTGTTCCTCGGCGGTGAGCAGCCGCCAGGAGTGTTCAAAGACCGCCCGTAAGCTCTGGTGGCGGGCCGGCAGGTCACGCCAATGGGTGGTGAGAAAATCCAGGTTGGTGGCGATCTCATCGGCGATCTCCCGGCAGGACATCAGTTTGACCCAGGACGCGGCCAGTTCAATCCCCAGCGGGTTGCCTTCTACCAGCTGGCAGATGCGGGCGATGGCCGGCCGGTCTGCGGCCGTACAGACAAAATGACCGGCGGCCCGTTGCGCGCTCTGGATGAAGAGCCGCACGGCACTGTAGGTATCGGCTTCTTCCGCGGTGAGCGTTGTGGGCGGGAAGCGCATCCCGCCGACCTCAAAGACCCATTCACCGTGCAGGTTCAGGCGTTCCCGGGAGGTGACCAGGATTTTGACCTGCGGGGCGGCAGTCAGGATGTCGGCGACCAGGTCGGCGCCGGCTTGCAGATGTTCAAAGTTGTCCAGCACCAGGAAGAGCTGTTTGGCGCGCAGATAGTTGAGCAGCTGCACCCGGGGCGGCTCGGCGCGACGCGGGAAGAAGGGGAACCCTAAGGTATCGGCAATTGCCGGGACCAGCAGCTCGGGTGTGTTGACCGGGGCCAGGGCGACGAAAAAGGTCCCATGGGGGAAGGCCGGCTGCTGGGCGGTGGCCACCTGGAGCGCCAGGCGCGTTTTCCCCATGCCACCGGGGCCAACCAACGTGAGCAGCCGGCAGCCTGGATCGGCGAGCCGCTGGTGAATTTCGGCGAGCTCTTGCTGGCGTCCGACGAAGGGGGTCGGCGCGGTGGGCAGCGCGGAGGCGCCGGTGGTCGGGCTGGGGTAGGGCGCTTCAGGGAGGAGGGGGGGCGGCGGCGTTGTCGCGAGGGGAATGTCATCCCGGCGTTCCTGTTCCCCGCTGGCGGCGCTGATTTCGCCGGCGCGGATGCGCTGGTAGAGCGCCACGGTCTGAGCCGCAGGTGGCACGCCCGCGGCTTTGAGGGCGCGGAGGCATTCCTCGTACTGGCGCAAGGCTGCGGCCCGTTGACCGTTGCGGGCGTAGAGCGCCATCAGGGCGCAGTGCGCGGCCTCGTGGGCCGGATCCAGGGCCAGCCAGCGGCGGGCATAGCCGATGGCGGTGGTGAAATCCTGTTGGTCGTTATACCAGTGGGTCAGCCGCTCCAGGGCTCCGGCCTGTTGGCGGCGGAACTGTTCGGCCTGGAAAAATTGCCACTCGTCAAAGGCCGCGCTATCCCCGCCGGTAAAGCCGGCCAGGAAGTCGCCCCGGTAGAGCTCCACGGCGTCGCGGAGAGCGGTGAGGGGCCTGGAATCGGCCGCGAGGTCGGCGTGCCGGGCGCTTTCCTTGAGCGCCGCGTTGTACGCTGCCACGTCCAGCCAGAGCCCGGCGTCACGCACCACGGTGATCGTTTCCCGGTCGGCCTCTAACCAGCGGGCTACCGGCGTCTGATTCAACGCCCAGAGAATGCGGCGCAGGTAGGCGAAGGCGCTGGCCGGTTCATAATCCGGCCAGAAGAGGGTAGCCAGCGCTTCCCGGCTGTGCCGCTCGGCGGTCACGGCCAGATAGGCCAGCAGCGCCAGGGCTTTCTGGCGATCTACGGCCACCGGCGCGCCGTCGTACTCCAGACGCGGCGGCCCCAACAGCAAAATGCGCAAAGCTGGCACAGTCTTCTCCCGGTCAGGTTGGTTTCCAGGCTCTATCTTATCACATTTGCGCCGAAACGCAGCCGGCAACGGTGACCGCAACGGTGGCGGGAACGGACGCGCAACGGCCGGCGAGTATCATGGGGGCAGATCAAGAGAGAGGCCGACAACGGAGGTCGCCATGTACGAGTTGAATGTTTATTATAACCAGGGCCTGGGAGGGCTGGCGGCAACGGAGAAAGATTTCACCGTGGCGTTGACGAAGAGCAGTGTGGCGCTCTTCCGCCGCCACCTGCTGAAGGGCCAGTGGGGGCGACTGTGGGCGCGGTTGACCGGGCGCTCGCGCTCTCTGTGGGCGCTCAAGGCTCTGCTGACCCGCGTGCGGAACCGGACCTACGTGGGGCTGCGTACCGTGCCGCTCAGCCAGATCTGCGGCAGCGAGGGGCGGGAAGGGGATTTTGACGCCGACTTCAATCCGCTCCAGGAGCGTGACCAGCAGCGTTGGGTGCGGGTGGCCGTCGCCTGGCAGGCCGGCGAGCCGCTCCCGCCGGTAGAATTGATTCAGGTGGGCGACCGCTACTTTGTCCGCGACGGCCACCACCGGATCTCGGTGGCGCGCGCGCTGGGGCAGGAATCCATTGAGGCCGAGGTGGCGGTCTGGGAAGTGGCGGGGCCATGGCCCTGGGAAACTCCGGTGGCGCCCCGCCGCCAGGCTGTCGCGCCGCTTGCGTGAAATCAGCGTGCTTGACCGCCGGCTCTTGAACAGAGCCGGCGGTTTTTTTTTATACCTTTGAAGTTTCAAAATGGGCTATCTTATTCCTCCTGCCGGCCGTGGAGCGACCGGAACTCGTCTTCCAGGATGCTCAGCATCACGAAATCGGAGAAGTGATGGTCGTAATAGTAGCCCTCGCGCTGGATGCCCTCGCGCTGAAAGCCGATTTTTTCGTAGAAACGAAGGGCCGCTTCGTTGAAGCCGACTACGCCGATGGACACGCGGTGAAAGCCCAAATAGCCGAAAGCGTAGTCCAGCAGTAACAAGATTGCTTCACGGCCGTAGCCGGCGTGCCAGGTCTCTTTCTCACCCAGGATGATGCTCAGGTCGGTGGTGCGCCAGGGCGTGAACATGCGCAGCAGCCCGCACTCACCGATGACGCGGTCGTTCTCGCGCAGCACGATGACGAACCAGACGCGGTCGCGGTCCTGCTGCACGCGCTCAAAGAAGGCGTCGGCCGCGGCGGCGCTGGTGGGAAATACCTCGCCGGTCAGACGGCGGAGGTCGGGATCGTTGGCCCAGCGGCGGAGGTGGGGCAGGTCCTCACGCTCCAACGGGCGCAAGTAGACCCGTGGTCCGATCAGAAACGGGGATGAGGGTTGCGGTGTCAGTGTCATCGTTTGCTCCTTGGATTTGCTTCAGGTTGACGGTATGCGCCTCTATGATACACGATTTTTCAGCCGGGGCGACTTTCAGGCCGACGGGTTTCCCTCGTGCCGGTTCAGGACTAAAATAAGGGGGCGCATAGCGTTAGACCTCAACGACAAAAGGGAGGGGAGGTCAGTGATGGGGATCCGGCAGCGGTTGGAAAGCCTGGCGCTCATGCTGAGCGTAATCCTGCTCTTGACCACCTGTGCGCCGGTTGCGCCGCCGGCGCACGAGGTCTCCCCTGAATCTACTCACACGCCGACTGCACCGGCGTCACCGGTCAGCCCGGTCTGGCCCGGCCCCACGCCCACGTGGCCGGCCGCGTGGCCCACGGCGGGGTGGACCAGCGCCCCGCCGGAGAGTTTGGGGCTGGATTCCAACGCGCTGCTGGCGTTCTACCGCACCATCCGCGAGGAGTCGCTCGCAATTCACAGCGTCATCGTGGTCCGCCACGGGCGCATCGCCGCTGAGGGCTACTATGCGCCGTTCGGCCCCACCAGCCGCCAGCAGCTCTATTCCTGCACCAAGAGTGTCATCTCGGCGCTGATCGGCATTGCCATCCAGGAGGGGGCCATCCGTAGCGTGGATGAGCCGGTGCTCAGCTTCTTCCCGGAATACCAGGTGGCGCACCGCAGCCAGCAGAAGGAGCGGCTGACCATCGCTCACCTGCTGAGCATGACGAGCGGCTTGCAGTGGTCGGAAGGGCCTCCGTACACCAACGACGACCTGGGGCAGATGGTGCGGAGCAACGATTGGGTCAAGTATCTGCTGGATCGCCCGCTGGCTCACGAACCGGGCACGGTTTTTCAGTACAACAGCGGCAATTCGCATTTGCTCTCGGCGATCTTGCAAAAGGCGACCGGGCAGACGGCGCTCGCTTACGCGCAGGAGCATCTCTTTGGGCCGTTGGGCCTGGAGGACGTGGTGTGGCAGAGCGACCCCCAGGGAATTTCCATCGGCGGTTGGGGGCTGTCGCTCACGCCACGCGAGATGGCGAAGTTCGGCTATCTATACCTCAATCGCGGTATCTGGGAGGGCCAGGCGCTCGTGCCGGCGGCGTGGGTAGAGCAATCCACACAGGTGCAGGCCCCGTTTGAGGCGGGTGCCGACCTGCGGTACGGCTACCACTGGTGGCGGGTGCCGACCCTTTCGGAGCGCACTTTCGCCGCCATCGGGCTGTATGGGCAGTTTATCTTTGTGATCCCGGAACTGGATGCGGTGATTGTGTTTGCCAGCACGGTGGAGAACGTGGACATTCCCCAGCTGGTGAGCCAGCAGCTTTGGCCCGCTTTTCAAAGTGACGAGCCGCTCCCGCCCAATCCGGCGGCCTATGCCGAGCTCCAGGCGTTGCTGGCGGAGCTCGCGCAACCATGAGGAATGAAAAGGAGGCGTTCATGGCAGCGCTACCGCCTTCACCTGCTCGTTCCGTCTGCCAGACCGCGGCCCTGACCAAGTTCTACGGCAAACAACGGGGCGTCCTTGATCTGACTCTGGAAGTCCGCCAGGGTGAGATTTTCGGCTACCTGGGTCCCAACGGGGCCGGGAAGACCACGACCATCCGCCTGTTGCTTGATTTCATCCGGCCCTCCGGCGGGCGCGCGACCCTCTGGGGGCTGGACGCGCACCGCGAGAGCCAGGCCATCCGGCGGCGCGTGGGCTATCTCCCCGGCGAACTGGCGCTCTACGACCGGTTGACAGGGCAGGAGTTGCTCCGTTATCTGGCGAATCTGCGCGGCGGCGTGACCTGGTCCTACGTGGAGGCGCTGGCCCGCCGCCTGGAGTGCGATCTCTCCCGGCCGATCCGCACGCTCTCGCGCGGCAACAAGCAGAAGCTGGGGCTGCTCCAGGCGCTGATGCACCGGCCTGAGCTGCTGATCCTGGACGAGCCGACCAGCGGGCTGGACCCGTTGATGCAGCAGGAGTTCTACCGGCTGCTGGCCGAAGTCCGCGCCGAGGGGCGCACGGTTTTTCTTTCCTCGCACAATTTGCCGGAAGTGGAGCGGATCTGCGACCGGGTGGGGATCATCCGCGAGGGGCGGCTGATCGCCGTGGAAGAGGTGGCCGCGCTCAAGGCGCGCGCGTTGCGGCGGCTGGAGCTGCATTTCGCCGCACCGGTGCCGGAGGCCGCCTTTGCGCGGCTGGAGGGCGTGCGCGACGTGCGCGTGGAGGGGACGACGCTGCACTGCACCATCAGCGGCCGCGTGGATGCTGTCATCAAAGCGGCCGCTCAGTTTGAGGTGGTGAACATCGTCAGCCACGAGCCGGGGCTGGAAGAGATCTTCCTGGCTTATTACACGCCGGAAAAGGTGAGTGGAGAGCCGTGAGCAGGTGGAGACGGCGCTGAAGCGCCTTACTACGAACATGCTATTTAAGGGAGTGTCCTATGTTGCGAACAGTGATGCTCAAGACGCTGCGCGATCACTGGCGGGCGCTGCTCTGGTGGGCGGTGGGCCTGGTGGGATTGGCGGTCTATCTGGTGCTGCTCTATCCCGGCATCCGCGATACCCCTGGCTATAACGAGCTGCTCAATGCCATGCCAGAGGCGCTGCTCAAGACGATGGTGGGCGAGTATCCCGATTTTGCCTCGCCTACCGGCTATCTCAACAGCAGCCTGTTCTTCATGGCGGCCCCTTTGCTCTTCATCATTTTTACCCTTACTTTTGATGGTGGGATGATCGCCGGCGAGGAAGAGCGCGGCACGCTGGAGTTGTTGCTGGCTTATCCGCTCCCGCGCTGGCGGGTGGTGCTGGAGAAGTTTGCCGCTCTGACCCTTACCACGGTGGCGCTGGCGGCGGTTTTCTGGCTTAGCCTGGTGGTGGGGATGCCACTGGTGGAGATGGAAGTGTCGCCGGGCAAGGTGGGGGCGGTGATGGTTAATCTGGCGCTCTTAGGGTTGCTGTTTGGCGCGCTGACGCTGGCGCTGGGCTGCGCAACCGGCAAGCAGGGGCTCAGCGCCGGCGTCTCCGCCACCCTGGCAGTGGCGGCTTACTTTATCAACTCGCTGGCGCCGGTGGTGGAGGCGTTGGAGCCTTACCGCCGCTTCTCGCCCTTTTACCACTACATTGGCCGCGATCCGCTGGTCAACGGGCTGGACCTGGGCAACGTGGCCGTCCTGCTGGGGCTGACAGGGGTCTGTCTGGTAGCCGCGCTGCTGGCGTTTGAGCGGCGCGATCTGGCGGTTTAGAGGTGCGGGTTGGAGAGTCAAGCGAGTCAAATAGAGTCGTTAGCGGCCGTCCGGCTGGTACTGCCGACGCCGTTTGCGGTGGGGCCGGTCAACGTTTATCTTTTAGACGGGGCTGAGCTCACCTTAGTGGACGCCGGACCCGATACGGGTGAGGCGCTGGCAGCGCTGGAAGCCGGATTGGCTGCGCACGGTCACACATTGGCGGACCTGCGCCACATCATCATCACCCATGCTCACCCCGATCACTATGGCCTGGCGGCCCGGCTCGCGGCCCTCTCCGGCGCGCGGGTCTATTGCCACCCGCTCAGCCGGGGTGTAATCACCGCCGACCCTGCCGATCTGACGCAACGGCGCGCCTGGTACGGTGAGTGGCTGCACCAGGCCGGCTTACCCCACCCGTTGCAAGCTCAGCTGCTCGGGCTGTTTCGCACCCTGCGTGACCAGCAGGGAGTGCCGGCCGGTTGTTTGGTGGAGATCAACGACGGAGACAGGCTGTTAGTGGGGGACCGCGAGTGGCAGGTGTGGCACACGCCGGGGCACGCTCAGGGCCATCTTTGCCTCTATCACCGGCCCAGCGGGACGCTCCTGGCCGGTGACCATCTGCTGCGTGACATTACCCCCAATCCCAGCGTGGAGCCCCCCTGGCCCGGCAGTTCTGAGCGGCCGCGCAGCTTGCTCCAATACTTTCAATCCCTGGAGCGTTTGGCTGCTCTGGAAATCACGACGGTCTGGCCAGGACACGGTGAGCCGATCTACCACTACCGGACTCACACCGAGGGGGTGACCGGCTTTCATCGCCAGCGTGCGGATGAGATTGCGGCACTGCTGGCCGGCGAGCCACAGACCGTCTATCAGCTGACCCGGCGTTTCTTCCCCGGGTTGCAACAGTTTGATCTCTTTCTGGGGCTGGCTGAGGTGGTCGCCCATTTAGATTTGTTGGAAGCGTCCGGGAGAGTGCAGGTGGCAGTCACCGATGGGGTGCTGTGGTACCGCCTGGCGAGCCAGTAGCCCTGATGCGGATCTTCTCATCCTGGCGGGCCCGGCGGACTGGAGGGGATTTTGGGCGCGCTGTGCGCCCAAAATCCCCTCTATCCTCAACCCCGGGCCGGCAGCGGTGCCGGTCGCCGGGTGGAAAGTCAGTGGTTCCGCAACACCAGCGGCAGGTAGAGCTTGCGGCTGGCGGCTAAGGTGAACTCGGTGAAGTGGTTGGCCACCAGCGTCGCCCGGTTGGCGCGGGTATCAATGCCGCAGCCCAGACAGGGCAGCAGATTTTGCCACCCCCCGTTGTGCCAGTACAGGAGCCGTAGCGTCTCCTCCCCCACCCCCAACGGGCGGAAATCGTCCTCGGTATAGGTCAGCACCAGCGTGTAGGGCAGCAGGAATTGGGTCACCGGGTTCCCGTTGCCGTCGGTAGCGATCAACGTGAAGGGGAAAATGTGGAAGCCTGCCAGCGGTCTGGAGCCGGCCCAGTAGCGGGTGTAGGTCAGGGTGATGGTGCGGGTCACGCTGCCGCTGGGGAACTGCACGTGGAAGTCGCCCAGCGGCCCGATGAGCGTGCCGCCCCCGGTGCCGATGGTCCCGGTGACCGGCGGTTCGGTGATCGGCACATAGCCGCTGGAGGCCGTGGCGAGCTTCTCGGTGCCGCCGAAGAAGCAGATCACTTCGCGCGGCGTGTCGTTGCTGCGCGCCAACAGCCCGGAGAAATCGCCGGCCTGGCTGACCCAGAGCACTTTGAGCGTGGCAGGCAGGAACCGCCGCACGGGACCGGCGATCCCTTCGGCCATGACCCATAGTCCTTTTTCTTCGTAATAGGTGGGATCAAATTTGAGCACGCCGCGGACCCGTACCCCGTCACGGGTATTTTCGGCGGTGCAGGTGATCCCGGTGCGCTCCATGACGCGCGCTTCCACCCGCACGCCGCCCAACGGCTGGAATTCCAGGTGGAGCTGGCGGGTGAGCGGTAGCGTGGGGTTCTTCAACTCGCGCTCGGTCTGCGCCAGTATGTCCACCCAGGAGGTGGTGCCCGGTTCGGGGTCGGGGCCAGGCCCGTGCGGCTTGATGATGATGGGGATCTCGCGCACCTCGCCGGGGCCTAAGGTCAGCCCCAGCTGGCCACCGTTGATGTCCAGGTCCCAGGTCGGGGAGAGGTGGGAGATGTAGCCGAGCCGGAAATATTGGGAGCTGGTAGTATTGTCATTGCGCAACCGGATGATGTGATCGTACTGCGCGCCCTCATCCGCCGGGTCTACAGCCTGGAAGTAATCAATGTTCTCCTGTTCCTCATTCCCGTCCTGGTTGCCCAGCACCGTTTCGCCTGTGACCGGGTCCATCCGCACCCGCACGCAGGTGTGGAAGTAGAAATTCCCGGCGGCCAGCTGCTCCGGCGTCGGCGTGAAGTCCGGCGTCCACTCCCAGTAGACGTCGGTGTAGCTGCCCGGCGCGATGTTGGCCAGGCCGGGGAACTGAGCCGAGGTCACGCTGCCCAGGTTGAGGAAGCCGTTAGCGCCGTTGATCCCCAGGCCGGGCGGGTCGGTGATGTCAAAGTAGACTTTGACGTTGGAGGCGGTCTGCGCGCCAACGTTGCGGATGCGCGCGTAGAGCCGGTTGAGCTGCCCCACGGTGGGATCGTCGCCGTTGCCGCGCGGGACGGTGTCGCCGAAAGTGGAGTTCCACGTGCCGTAGCGGTAAGTCCCGTAGCCGTTGACCGGGCTATCCACCCAGATGTCGGTCGTCTCCCAGGTGTTGCCCGGCTGCGAGCGCCATGGGCTGATCATCACGTCGGGCTTCATGCCGATTTCATTGTAATCCACCTCTACCCAGTAGTCATCACTGGGGTCGGTACAATTGGTGCCTTGCGGGCCGACCCGGATGATCACCCCGTCGCCGGTGTAGGTCTGGCCGCAATGCCAGAGCCGGTCGCTATTTCCCCCTTGTCCCTTGAGCTCCACCCAGCGCAGGCAAGTCCCGGTGGGAGCGCAATCGTTGAGGCTGGGGTTGCCGCCCTCCATCACCCGCTCAATCAAAACGCCCTCATCGGGGATGCCGTTGGGGGTGTAGAAGCCGTTCAGTTCATCCCCCAGCACCCGGCGTCGGACACTGATCAGGTAATAAAAGTTGGCGGTGACATAGGCCCGCACGGCCTGGACGTTGGGCTTATCGCTGGGATTGTATTCCATGGCCCAGAGTTGCGCCCGTCCACCACCAACTCCTGCCCCGGGCGGCCCCACCGCGGCCGAGATGGTGAAATCCACATACTTGTAGGCCGGCATCCAGCCGGGGAAGGCCATCGTGCCCAGCTTTTCAAAGACGCCGGTCTGACCGGGGTAGTTGGCGTCCATCAGCTCAAAGGCGCTGTTGTAGTTGCTGGGGTGGGCCGGGCCGCCCTGCTGAAAAGCGTGGCCGATCTCGTGCGCCCAGCGGCCCCAGACCTGGACGTCGGTGTCGCTGGGATTTTCGCTGAAGATGGCGCAGCCGACCGTTTTGACCGGTCCCCCTGACCCCATGTGCAGGCTGCACGTGCTGGCCCCCTGGCCCCGGTGGAACTGCGCGGGGTTGGTCTCGGCCATGACGACCAGGACGGCATCCACGTTGTTCCAGTTCAGACCGGCCGGAGCGTGGTTAATCGCATCATTCAGCACTTTCCAGAACTTGCCGTCGTCGGAGAGGTCGCCGGTGGCGTAATCGGTGATGTAAGCGCTGCGGTTGTCGGGCAGCTGGTAGAGCGAGGAGACAGTATAGGTAATGCTGATCTTGTTGTACGAGGTGTTGCGCCAGAGCTGATCCAGGAGCACAAATAAGCCCTCTACCTGGGCCTGCGTGTAGCGCGAGGTGGCGGTGTAATCGTGGAAGTAGACGCGCAACACCATCACTTTCTTGGGGCCGAGCACGTCACCCTGCGGTGCGAGCGCCGCCGCCGGAGCCGCTGCCGGGGAAGCCGCGGCGGCACCGGCCTCGGTCGCTGCCGGGGTGGGAGGCCGGCTTAACAGCAGAAACCCTCCTAACGCGATGAGCGCCAGGAGCCATACCCAACGGGTGCGCAACCGTTGAACGGCCATGGTTATCCTCCCTTCCTAAAAAATAATCTTACGCGATACTGGTGGATTACTGATTAGCTCGCCTCAGTGGCTACCGGTCGCTGATCAGGGTCACGTCTCTTGATGACCGCTGACCCCAGACCGCAGACCACTTTATTTTGACCGCCGATGGTCTGTAATCAGTCGTCTATGGCGATGCAGGCGGTAACTTGGGTGAGCTAACAGAAACCAAACAAGGGTTAGGAAAGAAGAGCGTTGAGGGCAGCTCAAGAACAGAGACCAGGCCGTGAAAGTCTATTGTTATCGTATCATATATCCTGTTGGGGGTCAATAGGAAGAATTATGTGGTGGATTTTGCGCGCGGAGAAGGGGAGCGCGAAGTTTTTGCCCTCATCTTGACGATTAGAATGTTAGTTCTATAATGGAAGGGATGATAATGCATGAATGTCGGCAAGACAAGGCAAATTGGTGTATTCGTGGACGGCCGGCAACCTTCAACTTGGTGACATGGCATGTTTGGTAGTTCAAGCTGCCATCCGCACTACACGGCCCGCGTAAACAGGTAAACAGGTAAACAGGTAAACAGGTAAACAGGAAGGAAAGACTATGGCTACTACGGTTGAAGAAGTTATTCTTGCACTTGAACAAGGCGCTATGGAACGCTGGCGCCAGGGAGATCCCTGGGGCTTTGTGGAGCTCAGTGCTGAGGACATCACCTATGTGGATCCTGGCCTGACCCGGCCCATCGTTGGCCTGGAGGAGTTGGGGGCCTACATGAAGCAGCTGGCGGGGCAGGTACATTACCAGCGCTCGGAATTCATGGATCCCCGGGTCGTAGTCGTCGGGGATGCGGCGGTGCTGTCGTATAACTATCGCTCATCGGTCGTCACGCCGGAAGGGACGGTCACCAGCCAGACTCCCTGGAACGCGACAGAGGTCTACTTCCGGCGAGCGGGCCAGTGGAAGATTGTGCATACCCACTGGTCTTATCTCCAGCACCGGCTCCCTGAGAGCGTGGAAATCCCCGTGCCGGTGCAGATGTCCCGGCGGGAATGCGAGGGGGTATTGGGCGAGGTCATGGCGCTGGAAGCGGCGGCGATGGAGCGGTGGCGCAAGGGAGACCCGTGGGGATTCCTGGAGATCAGCGCGCCGGAGGTGACGTACTTTGACACGGGGACGCCCCAGCGGTTGAACGGCCGGGAGGTCCTGCGAGCCGAGTACGCGCAGCGGGAAGGGAAGATCTTCTACGACGTGATGGATTTCATCGCCCCGCGGGTCCAGGTCTGCGGAGACCTGGCGGTGTTGACCTACCGGTTTTTGTCCACGTGGCTGAACCCGGACGGCTCGGTGGCGCACCGGACGCCCTGGAACTGCACCGAGGTCTTCGTGCGCATGGCAGGCCCATGGCGGATTATCCACACCCACTGGTCGTTCATCAGGGGCGAACGGTTGTGAAAAGGGTTCAAGGCATGGGCGGGTCATGCAGAGACGGACCTGGCGCGGCTTGATTTGTGGAAAGGCATGACGAGTGACGAATTTTGGCGCTCGTATGCGGCCCTCTGTCCCATAGCGCCCCTGTACGAGCAACGGCGTCCTGTTTACCAGTTGCTCTGGTGCCTGGAGTATGCCCGACCTACCGCCGGGCACCTTGCAGATACTCAACGTTTGTGCGCGGAACTGGGGCTTCCACGCCTTGAGCGGTTTGAATGAGATGCCTGGCAGTTGGAAGAATTATGAAGGATGTTAACCGAAATGTCAACAGATGCTGCACATAAAAGCTGGTGGCAAATCTTTGAGGTGATATTTGGCATTCCTTTCCTTATCGCTATAGGATTGCAATTTTCTGTGCCTTTATCACTCCCGCGCGGTTTCCTTACGCCAGTCACTCTCCCTCTGGGGGCTACTCTCATCCTCGTTGGCCTCACCTTTGCTATCCTGGCGCGGCGGGAGTTTGCACAACATAACCAGCCGACCGATCCAGGGCATCCTACGAGTCAGGTTATCACTACGGGCGTTTTCTCGATCTCAAGAAACCCTCTCTATCTCGGCGGCGTTTGCATTCTGGTGGGGATTGCGCTGGTCGTTAATCTTCCCTGGGTCTTGGTACTGCTGGTTCCAGCTCTTGTCGCCTGTCACTACGTTCTGATAGTACCAGAAGAAAGATACCTCGCAACGAAGTTCGGCGAGGAATATCGCAGGTACGCCGCGTCAGTCCATCGGTGGATTGGCCGTTCTCCGTCCTCGGGGAAAACAGCGTGATCTATCTGGGACTGGAGACCTGTACACAAAAACATGCTGCCCGGCATGTCGCTTAGCCGTGAGTCGTTAGCCCTCCAACAACCCTACCGCGAATGCGAAACTGGCGTCAAGGTGTTGATTCCCTGGGGGGCGCTCCTTACCCGTTCAGCCGCCGATAGATGCCCCGCAACTGGCGGTAGAGCGCCACAAACACCTCGTACCGCTCGTCATAAAGGCGACGGTGTTCCGGCTGCGGCGTGTAGCTCTGCTTGAAACGGACCAGCTGCCCCACCTCGGCCAGCTTGATTTCGCCCAACGCCGCCGCAGCGATGAACGCCGCGCCCCGCGCGTTGGCCTGGATCGGATCCTGCACCTGGCGCACCTCCATGTTCAGCACGTCGGCGAAGATCTGGCACCAGATATCCGAATTGCCGCCGCCGCCCGCCAGATTGAGGCGCTCCACCCGGCGGCCCAGGAACTTTTCCACCGGCGCGAGCAGCCAGCGTGTGTTGAACGCCACCCCTTCCAGAAAAGCGCGGATGATGTCGGCGCGCGTGTTGTGTAGCGAGAGGTTGTAGAGCCCGGCGCGCAACGTCCGATCTTCCACCGGTGCGCGCTCACCCCAGATCCAGGGTGTGTAGAGGACGCCGTTGCTGCCGGCCGGGACGCGGGTGGCGATGCGATCCATGATCTTGAAGACGTCGGGCACGTTTTCCTCCTGCAACAGTTCATCCTTGTGGTAGAGGATGTTATCCCGCAGGAAGGTGAGGTTGCCGCCCGCCGTCGCCTGGAGCGCGATGAGCAGGTAACGTCCCGGCACTGCGCACGGGACGGAGGCCAGGCTGGCGAAAATGTCGGTTTTCTTGAAGGGGACGTGCGCGGCCACCCACGACGAGGTGCCGAGGTAGAGGTGGGGCAGGTAATCCTCCACCGCTCCCGCGCCGATGGCAGCGGCGGTGGTGTCAATCGCGCCGGCCACCACCAGGACCTCTGGCGCCAGCCCCAACACCTCGGCGGCGGCCGGCTGCAACGGTCCTAACACCGCCGTGCAGGGCACGATCTCCGGGAACTTGTCGGCCTCAATGCCGCTCAACCGCACGAGCGCCGGGTCGTAGTGGAGCGCGTCCGGGTCGCGGTTGTCGGTCACCCACGAGGTCAGGATGGAGTCAAACGTGGCGGCGAAGCGCCCGGTCAGGCGCAGATTCAGGTAATCCAGCACGTTGAGGAATTTGTAGGTGCGCGCGTAGACTTCAGGGAAGCGTTCGCGGATCAGCAGCATGTGCCCGGCCGGGTCCTTGCCCGTGAGCGAGGGCATCCCGCCGGTCAGACGCACCCAGCGCGCCAGCTTGAACAGGTCCGCGCCGGCCACGTTGATCAGCCCGCGTGCCCGCCGTTGGAGATACGGCGCGCCGCGCATGTCCATCCACAGGACGCAGTTCATCAACGCGCGGCCCTCCCGGTCTACCGGGATCGTCCCCTCGCCCTGCGTGGAGCAACAGACTGCCGCTACTTGCCGCGCCTGCTCCGGCGCGCGCGCCCACAGGCGCTGCGTCGCTGTGCACAGCGCCGCCCACCACTCGTCCGGCGACTGCTCCGCGCCGCCGTCGGGCGTGATGATCAGCCGGACCGGCTCGGAATCCCAGCCGACGAGCTGCCCGCTCACGGTCATCAGCGCCACCTTCACCCCCGAAGTCCCCAGGTCCACCGCCAGGATCAGTCTCTCGTTAGTCATACATCCCTCATTTGCCATTCGCCATTTGCCATTCGCCATTTGCTATTCGCCATTTGCTATTCGCTCTTCGCCATTCGCGGCGGATCTTTCATCTGCGTGACCAGCCCCGCGCAGACCACCAGCAATCCCACCGCCAGCAGCAACGCCGGCGTGAAGGAGCCGTCTGCGGTCTTGAGCGCCTCCATGATGTAGACGAAGACGACCGATGCCTGCCCGCAGAGCTGGATCAGCCCGTTGGAGGTCCCTTCCGGGGTGGGGTAGGTCACTTCGGCGGCGTATTGCATCCCAATCGGGCTGATGCTGACCAGGAAAAAGCCGAGCGCGAAGGCCGAGACGAACAGCAGTCCGGCGCTGGTGGCAAAGGTCACTCCTACCAGCCCGGGGATGGCGAGCACCAGCCCCAGCAGGATGTAGCGCTGGCGGCGGCGCTGGCGGTCCGAGAGGGCCGGCATGACGACGGCACCCACGACCCCGCCCACCAGCAGCAGCGCGCCAAGCGTCCCGGCCTCGGTGGGCGTGAAGCCGCGCGGGCGGATGATTGCCTCCACCCAGGTGGTGAGGCCGTTGAAGAGGCCCAATCCGATGAAAGAGACCGCCAGGTAGAGCCAGAACGGTTTGACCGTGAGCGCGTGCTTCAATCCGTCCAGCATCAGGGCGCGCTCGACCTGATCGGGCGGACAGGGCGGCGTCGGCGGTCGCTCGCGCGCCAGCAGGATGAAGAGGACGGCCGAGAACGCCGCTATCCCGCCATAGAGCCACTGCACGGTGGGAATGGTCATGCCGCCGGCAACCAGGACCGGCGTGAGCACCATGCCCAGCCCGGTGCCGACCAGGTTGGAGAGCGTCACCAACCCCACGGCGGTGGCGCGCTCCTGAGCGGCAAACCACTTGGCCGGGACGGTGGTCCAGGCATTGAGCAGGAAGGGCTGCGCGGCGGCGATCCCAAAGGTGCTCCACAGGACTAACGTGTAGTTTGCGCCGGCCAGGCCGCGCGCCAGGCCAAACACTCCCATCAGCGCCGCACCGATGCTGACGGCGACGCGAAAGCCGAGTGTATCAATCACCCACGAGACCGGGATAGAGAGCGGGAGAAAGGCGATCATGAACGACATCGCCAGCAGGCCAATCTGCAGGTCGGTGACGCCGTAAAACGCGGCGGCCAGGCTGGTGATCGGCGCGTAGGCGATCCACAGCAGCTGGATGGTCAGGTTGATGGCCATGAAAGCTGCCAGCACGACCCAGCGATAACCATAGACGCGGTATGAACTGTCCACGGGGCCTCCCTTGCGCGTTGAGTGGTGTAAGACGTGTTGCGTGTGCTTTGTTTTCCCCTGGCGTGAGGCTTTATTCCACGCCCGCCAGCACTGTGTCAAACCGCTCCAGCGCCTCGTCAATCACGGCGTCGGTATCGGCCATGCTGGTGTACATCCGGCTGCCGGCTAACGTGATCAGGCCGTGCGCCATGTAGGCCGCGCCCATCTCCTCCAACATATGCTTGCGGGGCTTGAGCTCGCGCGCCAGCTTGAGCGGGTTGCGGAAGTCCAGCAGCATGACGCCCGACGTCTCCAGGTGGACGATGGACCCCTGGTTGTAGGCGACAAAAGGCAGCCCCCGCCGGTCAATGATCTCCTGCAAGCCTTTCGTGAGCCGGTCTCCGGCCCGACCCGCAATGACCGGGGCGTTGGTGCGCTCCATCTCCAGCAGCGCGTAATAGCCGGCCACGCACGAGAGCGGGTTGGCCGAGAGCGTCCCGCCGACGTAGGCGCGCTCGCCGGTGCCGCCGATGCCGGCCGCGAAGCGCATCACGATCTCGCGCCGCCCGCCGACACCGCCGGCCATCGGGTAACCGCCGGTGACGCATTTGCCGAAGATCGTCAGGTCTGGCTTGACGCCGAAGTACCCCTGCGCCCCGCCCATCCCTAACCGGAAGCCGGTCACCACCTCGTCAAAGATGAGCAGCGCGCCGAATTCGTCGCAGAGCGCGCGCACCTGGGCGTTGAAGTCGCGCGGGATGGGGCGGGTGCCGCTTTCTGGCCCCACCGGCTCCACAATCACG
>Ga0067045_1028919_pt1 | contig 25839 bp, 24 predicted proteins | sample TerdegcTABiofilm_FD_59184 | JGI IMG/M metagenome (GOLD analysis project Ga0067045, IMG submission 59184) | Combined Assembly of (Gp0054472, Gp0054536) Wastewater bioreactor microbial communities from Singapore -Terephthalate degrading... | reverse complement strand
AACAAGACCATCACCTCGCCAGCCTGCACATGGAACGACACCCCCTCAACAGCGACAAAGGTATCAAAGTGTTTGGTCAGATCCTCAGCTTTGATCATGGGAAAATCTACCCTTACCCACAAAACATACCATTAAAAGAGGGAAATGCAATGCAAACAGGGCGGATCTGGCCTTACATTTCTGCAAATTTAGCTAGCGTTTTCTTCACCGACGGTTGCCTGGCCAGAACGCCTGTGCCGCAAGAAAAGCATCGCAGCCGAAAGCAGCGCGATCACAGCCATCAGGGTCTGGTTTGCATTCAGGCCGCCTAATTTCGAGGCGTCCAGTCGCAGGAATTCGAATAAAAACCGCCCCACCGGGTAAAAGACCAGGTAACACAAAAATATGTCACCAGGTTTCAAGCGGTCTAAAAACCGCCGCCCAACCCATAGCAGGAAAACCATGTTCAGCAGGTTCCAAATCGATTCATAGAGAAACAGCGGATGGTAATGACTGATATTTTCAAACCCAGGCAGACGCTTGGCAGGGTCAATGAAAATTGCCCAGGGAAGGTCCGATGGCGCGCCGTACAGTTCCTGATTGATGAAATTTCCCCACCGGCCAACACCCTGCGCAAGAGCAAGACCTGGAGCAATAATATCCAACCAGGTAAAGAAGTTGAGCTTCTTCTTGCGGGAATAAAGGTAAAGAGCCAGAACTCCTCCCATTACTGCCCCAGGGATCCCCAGCCCACCTTTCCAGATCGCAATCGCATCAAGCGGGTGCGTCAGGTAGTAATAGGTGGTTAACCCTTGCTTTACCATCGACTCAGGAGGAGTTAAGAGATGCCAGATGCGGGCGCCGATGATTCCGGCAATCAACAACCATGGCAACATATCCCAAACCAGTTCTGGATCCAAACCGCACCGGCGCGCCTGACGGTCTGCCATCCAGGCCGCGCCTAATGCGCCCACCATGATAATTACGCCATAAAAATGAATAAATAACGGACCAACCTGAATTCCTTCTGGCATGAAGAATCTCCTCTTGCACCTTCAACTATTTGGGACCTGCATCCAACGGCCGGCCATACGATTCCCGGCGCACAAAAAATATTCTTTGTAAGGCGGTAAAGTTCGCTAACACGGCAATGATCCAGACCGCGATCCCCGGGAAGTTAAATAGTAGCCCAGGTATCAGAACAATGTACCGTTCAACACGTGTCAACAAACCAATTTTAACAGTAAATCCTAAACCTTCCCCTCGAGAACGGATATATGACACCATCAAAGAACCAACAGCCGCCAGATATACGCCGATGCAGGCAATCCAATCTTGATTCATGAGGTAATAGATAAGAAGCCCCCCCATAATAACAAATTCAGAGTACCGATCTGTGACCGAATCGACGAATGCGCCAAAAGCGGACGATTCACCGCGCATCCGGGCCATTGTTCCATCCAAAAAATCCAAAGGTGCCATGATGAGCAAGACCAGACCGCCCCAGAACATGTGGCCATACACAACCAGGAGCGCGGCGCCGATATGGCCAAGCAGACCAGCAAAGGTGACAGCATTTGGTTTCAGCCCGAGATTAAGAAGAAAACCGGCGGCAGAATCCGCTGCTCCTTTAAGGTGCACGCGCAGGTAATCCGTAAAAGTTTTAGGCCCTTCTTGTTTATTTTCCACAACACGGTCCACAACAATGTTCTCCAAAAGAAAATTTTAGAAATAAGAACGAAACAATGCTATCCCACCACCACCAAACTGTCAAGCAATCAAAAATCATCCTCCTCGGGGGCAATGTCTTCCCCTAAATCGGCATCATCCGGGGACCACAAAACCTCCCGCTCGCGCCCTCCCCCCTGCACAGGGCCAACAACACCAAGTGCCTCCATTTCGTCAATCAGGCGGGCGGCGCGCGGGTAACCAATATGCAGTCTGCGTTGTAAAAGCGAGGCGCTGGCGCGTTGGGTCTGCTTTACAATCGCAATAGCCTGTTTGAGTAAGTTGTCCCCGCCTGTTTCTTCATCCTGTTTGATCAATTCTTCCCATGGAGCCGAACTCTCCAACTCAGGATTTGTCTCCTGCCAAAAATTGACCACCCGCTGGATTTCATGGTCTGTTACCATGACGCCTTGAGCCCGCAAGGGTACGCCTGCTTCCGGGTTCAGAAAAAGCATATCGCCCCGTCCCATCAAGGTCTCCGCACCGGTACTGTCCAAAATAACACGAGAATCAATCGAAGATGCCACATTAAAAGAAATCCGGGCCGGAAAGTTCGCTTTTATCAATCCAGTCACAACATCCGTACTTGGGCGTTGGGTCGCGATCACGAGGTGAATTCCGGTCGCTCGAGCCATTTGGGCAAGCCGCACCAAATTGTGCTCGGTCTGGTCCGGTGCTGACATCATCAGATCAGCAAGCTCATCAATCAATATCACAATACGGGGCAAAGGGGGTTGTTTGCGGCGCTCCGCCCTACGGTTATACACCTCAATATCTCGCGCCCTGGCAGTTTCCAACAAACGATAGCGCGAATCCATCTCGGCTAAAGCCCAATTCAGAACGCCTAACATTCGATCGACATCCGTCTCCACCTTCCCAAACAGATGCGGGAGGCCATTAAACCGGATCAATTCCACCATTTTCGGATCCATCATTGCCAAACGAAGGTCCGATGGCCGGTTATTCATCACGAGGCACACCGCCAGAGCAGCAATGCAAACTGATTTGCCCGAACCTGTTGTTCCAGCAATGAGCAGGTGCGGCATTCGAGCAAGATCGGCTATCACCGGCTGGCCAGAAACATCGCGGCCCAGGGCTATTGCCAGCCGAGACTCCGACCGCCTAAAATTTTCCGATTCTAACAAAGGCCTCAAGCGAACGACCGATATCTTCCGGTTCGGCACTTCAATCCCGACGAAAGAACGGCCAGGAACCGGCGCCTGGATGCGAAGCCTTTCTGCCGAAAGCGACAAGGCAAGATCGCGAGAGAGTGCAGAAATTTGGGATACCCGGACTTTTTGCTTGATTATCTGTCCATCCGGGGCTTCCTTCTCAACAAAACCCGGTTCAACGGCAAATTGGGTTACTGTGGGACCAACGCGAAATCCAACCACCCTGACCGGGATACCAAACTCGCGCAGTGTCTGCTCAATCACCTCAGCTGTGGAGTGGATGTTTTCTTCATCCGGGCTATTCGACTGTTCGTGCATCAAAATGTGAAGCGGAGGCAGACCCTCCTCTTTCCTCGGAATCCCTTCCAAAAGGGAACGATCCTTTTCAAGACTGCCTTCCTGTGAAGGCGCTTCCGACTCCACAGACCGCGATATCGAGACAGGCTGTCCGGAAAGCTGTGCCGAGACTGCGGCGGGTCTTGGTTGATCGGCATTAAGCAGCCAATTTTCAAACTTGCGAACGAACCACGAACTCAAACCAAAACCAGAAACCGCAAACACAATGCACAAAATAATGAGCAGAATTGCCACGACAGGCTGGGGAAGAACAACATTCATCAGAGTAGCCAATCCCCACCCAATCAACCCACCATCTAATCCCTGATCTGCTCGCGTAACAGATCGACCGCCCGAGATTGATAATACAGCCAATAAGCTAAAAAAAAGACCCTCCAGAGCAAGAATGCGCCCAAGGCGGTATTGAGGGGAGTGAGTCAGGCGGCGAAGCAGCGTTAACACACCCAGAGCAATCAGGACAACCACAAACAGATAACTCCCCCACCCCAGCCAGCGTTTAAGTAACCAAACCAACACCTCCATCAAGTTGCCGGCTGACAACCCAGCCAGACCTAACGATGTAATCATCCCCGCCGAGAGCAGAAGAATGCCCAGCACATCCCAGCCAAAGCGGTCAAACCTCAACCACAATGAACCGAATCGATCGAGCCAATGTGACCTTTTAACTTGTTCGTGTTGGGGCAAAGCTTTCGGTTTTATTCTTTTTTCACTCATTCAACATTGACCAGTCCTAATCCAAGTCGGCGTCGCTCTGCATCAATATGCAATATTTCCACCTGGACCGGTTGGCCTTGCGAGAGGTACTGTTCAATCGTTTTACAGTCTGACGGTAACGGGATAGAAGAAATATGAATTAACCCCTCAATACCCTCCGCCAGTCTGGCAAAGGCGCCAAAACCCACAACCTTCGTGATTGTCGCAGGAAGAATATCCCCAGGGTGATAACGGTTCACTACCGTTTCCCACGGATTCTCATATAAGCGTTTTAGGCTTAAGGCAACTCTTGCACTTTCCTCGTTCACCTGAAGGACTAAGGCTCGAACATCTTTGCCAACCTGAAGAACCTCATTGGGGTGTTGCACTCGCCCCCAAGACAATTCGGAGACATGAATCAAGCCTTCCACTCCTCCCAGGTCAACAAAGACTCCAAATTCAGTGACATTAGTAACCACCCCTTCAACCAAATCACCAGTCTTCAGAGAGTTAAACAATTGTTTCCGCTTGCCCTCACCTGCCAGCGCGGCGCGTTCGGAAAGTACAATCCGTTCTTGAACAGGTTCGCACTCAATGACCTTTAGATTCAGATTCTGTCCAATGTAAGACGCCAAGCGAGCACGTCGCTGTTCTTCATCCAATCCACTAGGCACATTAACGAGATGCGAGATCGGCACAAAGCCCTGAATGCCATTGCCGGTCACCAGCAGTCCCCCGCGATTACTGCCATATACCTTCATCACGACAATCTCATCGTTTTCATATAATTGACGAGCAAGTTGCCAGTCAACGGTAACCAATCCAGCGCTACCTTCACTTTGTGCGGCAGTACCTGCATTGGCCTCAGATAATGTCTCTCCTTCATCGGCTAAGATCGACGCCCACCAGCCCTCATCTATTTCGGGTATCTCTTCTTGCTGGTGCAGTTCCATTCTTTTTACAACCATTCCATGACCTCCCGTCCCTTCCGACAAAATTAAACGAGAAAACCGGTTGAACTAACAAAAAAAAGACCACCTTTCAATCTTCCGCTTGTTCTCTGGCTTGAACTTCCATATCCAGGATCGTCCTGGCAACCTCATCAATGGCAACACGCTGTTTTCTGTACAAATCCGCTTCCGACATCGCCAATCGCATCGCAACTTCTCGTACTTTCCTGCCTTCAAGGAATTTCATCTCGAGTATATTATATAATATCCAGTCACCAGTGAAACGTCGCTCTCCCTCTGGTTTTATTTTTTCAATCGCAGAGCGGAGAATGGCGCGCAATGCATTAGGATAATTTCCTTCATGCTGATCAACTGAATTCTTCACAACCATAAGTTGCAACAAAGGACTGCGAGCCAGTTTTGGCCCGCCCCAATAGTGTGTCAGAGCTTCTTTGACCCATTGAGCCAGGTCTTCAGAAGAAGATGGCAGTTTCTCTTCCAGAAGGCGACTGCCATCATACCGGCTCGCGGCGCGGGCTTCCTGAACATATTCCATCTCCGGGGTCAACACCTCCAGCGCCCGAAACGCATCTTCCTGGGCAATGCGATCAAGCAGAACGGTCTCAATCCTTTTTACCAATACATACAGGGCTTGCGTTTGATCATCGTCCAAGAGCTGATCAGCTATATTGCTGACGCCTAATAAACCAATCAATTCGCCATCATATTTTTCATTTCCAAACAATGGCACCAAATAATCTCCCCCCCACTTAAACACCTCCGGCTTTGATCCAGACCGGTTGACAATTTCCAAAACCTGTTTCAGCGACCTGTCACTTTCAAGATCAACTTTGCCCACTTCAACAGCAAGTTCCAATCCGCTGCCATTCAAGGTGATTAGATAAGCTCCTGGTGCCTGTAAACGATCGCAAACGGCTGCAAGCACCAGCTCCAGATATTGTTCCAAATCATTCCGTGTTAACAAACGCTCTTGCACGCGCTGCAAAAGAGTGAGTTCTTCGCGGTCTTTGCCATAGAACAATAAGCGCTCCCACAGGGGGCTGAGTAAGGTAATCAAATACTGAAATAGCAAGATCGTAAAAACAACAGCAATCGGCACAAAAGCCGAATAATTAATACCGAACAATGCACCTGCGCGTCGGACAATCGTCATGACAGCAAGTGTAAAACTTGCGGTAACCGGCCCGCGCATGATCCATTTGAACAATCGTCCCTTAATGACACGATCTGGCCAGGATACCCCGAAAAATGCAACCGAATAAGACATACCCACCACCAGACCACCCAGTAAAAAATTAGCAGCTGCAGCCAAAATCCAGAAAAAGAGGGGATGATTAGCCGCAAAAGAGGAACCGAATAAAAGATACGGAAAAGAACCCAGCGCCGGCGCCAAAGCACCAATGATCAAATATCGCATTCGCCGGCGAGAGGTTGGGGTGATCGTACGGCGGTAGGCACGCACAAAAATTACCCACGCCATACCCATTACAAGGAGATAATAGACTGTAAAAACTTCCGTAACCGCTGTCGGTGCAAGATGAGGCGCTGGTTGTTTCTCCAACACAACACCCCCGGTGAAAGATCCCCAAAAAAGGCTAACAAGAAACAAGAGGGAGATGAAATAAGAGGCTCTGACAGCCCAAATCCGCCGCCAGCGGCTGGGTCTGCCTGTTGTTGCTAATAGCGCATCCGAAAAATGCAGGTAAACAGGTGGGAGCATAATGATCCCAATCCATTGGAAGTGCAACCAAAACTCAACCTGCCAGGGAATCGTAGCAGCGCTGCCGATAGCTTCTGCCGTAAAAACAATAACAACGCACGTTAAGATCAGCAAAAAGGTCCGAACAACACGATCTCGCAAATTTAGGGAGAGCGCAAAAAGAAAGAGAGAGAAAGCGGTAATTGCGATCGCGGCTGTAAGTATCTGGCTTACAGTTCTAAAAAAGATCAGCAGCCCATTCTGCCAACCACCAAACATCAGTAAACTTCCCCCTTCCTAACGTAGAAAACGCGTAAAAAAAAGCGCAATATCTTTATTAGCGTAATAATAATCATTATAACCACAAAATTCGTAGCCCATTTTCAGCATAAGGTGAATAGCCGCATGATTTTTCGACTGCATGTCGCAAATGATTCTCCTCAATCCCTGGTTCGCAGCCCACTCTTGCCCGGCCAACAATAAGGCAGTTCCAATCCCACGCCGGCGAATTTCTGGGCGGACGACCAGGCTGGTTACCCACCCCACACCAGGCAACTGGTTTTCATGAATACGGACATATCCCACAATTTCACCAGTCAACCAAGCGACCAGGGTGGCTATATTCAAATCAGCGCTTTTCGATGGAATGATCAGAGGGTGAGGCGACTCAACCCGAACAGAGCGCGGCAAACGCACTTCGCGAAAGGTGATCACGGTTTGTCCTTCCTCAACAGAGCGATCCATTTGCCAGACATAATCACTTTGATAGGAGGAATCAATCGCCATTAAATGGTTCAAATCAGCAAGAACAGCTGGACGGATTTCAATTTCGGGCATCTTTCGATCACCTTCTTCTTACGGGGGAGTCACCTGAACTGGCAATTCACAGGGCGGAAGTTGTTCATTTTGGGTATTGTACACCACCAGCCTGAGCTGATAATCTCCTGGAAAAAGCTGTTCGGTATTCCAGGTTCCAATCAGTTCATTATTCTTGGGGGTGTTTCCGCCAGTCAGTGTTACCCAATTCTCACTTCCCGATTGTTTATACTCGTATTTATAATAACCCAAATCTGCAATGTTGATGGTTGCGTACAGTTCAACAGCGCCCGAGATTTCTTCCCCTGGAGAGGGAGCATTCCACTCGATTTCACCAGCAACACAGCCTTCGGCAAGAGAAGGCTGCGGTGTCCCAGCTTGCAAAGGAAACTCGCCCTGAACCAGATCAGGCGGCAAAGTAATGGTGGGGGTTGCCAGGATATCCAGGGTGGGCGTTAGGAGGGCCGTCGTCTTCGGATAAACCGGAATTATAAAGGTAACCAGGACAAATTCTGCAACCGCAAGAAAAACCAACAGCCCCAGGATAGAAAGAGAGGCGCTCAATTTCCTTTGGGCGTTCTCACGCTCTAAACCAAAAATTGCCGAACGCCATTCTTGCCAGGAGCGAATCAACCTTTGAAAATAGAGAATAGCTACTGCCCCCAAAAGCAGGTACAACCAGATCTCATAGTCCTGTAAAAAACGGAAGAACTGTTCCATACAAATAATGTTCTATTTCTTTGTACTGAGTGATGAAATTGTCGCAGCTAGAATTTTTCATTCCATCTACGATCTCGTTCATAAATCCAGAGCACAGGCTCTAGAGATTTTTCAACACGCCTAACAGTACCGCTTTTAACTTGGGGACAATCACTCTGCCGGCTTCTAACACTTCTTCATGCGTTGTGATCGTACTTCCGTCCAGATTAGCCTTGTTGCTAATGCCTGAAATTCCTAACACTCTCATGTTCCCGTGACGGGCGACAATTACTTCCGGAACAGTTGACATGCCAACTGCATCAGCCCCAATGGTACGCAAAAAACGGAGATCCGCAGGAGATTCGAACGACGGGCCGGCCAGGCAAATGTAAATGCCTTCTCGATAATTAATACCAGCTTTGCGGGCTTCTCCGCGAGCCAATTCTACAAGCTCCCGGTCATAAGCCTGGCTCATATCAGGAAAACGTTCGCCAATTTCGGCCAGGTTTGGCCCTCGCAATGGGTTCAATCCTGCCATTCCAATCAGAGCGATATGATCAGTAATGATCATGATGTCACCTGGTTCGAATTCTGGGTGAATAGCGCCTGCTGCATTGGTCACAAAAAGGGATTTAACGCCCAACCGCTGCATCACCCGCACCGGCAGGGTGATCTGATCCATGGGGTATCCTTCATAATAATGGGTTCGTCCCTGAAGCACCATCACTTCTTTACCGGCCAGACGACCGACCACCAGACGACCAACATGACCCTGAACAGTTGATTTCGGCCAATAGGGGATCGTTTCGTATGGAATGACTATAGGTTCTTCAACAAGATCCGCCAGCTCGCCAAGTCCTGAACCAAGAATCATACCTACCTGTGGAGGCGTTTTTATTTTTTCGCGAACTGCATCAGCAGCCTGATCAATTTGCTGCAAGGTAAGAAAACCTTCCATAAATTCCTCCGCCCCTTTTTCGATTTCGTTATACCGCCTGGATTTAGAAGCACAATTCATCGAATCAAATCAATTTTCGACCATTGTCATCTTCTGACAATTATATCATCGAAATTTTTAACAAAACCGCGAGCCTCACAAAACCCTGCTGAACGCCTGGATCGTTCTTTCAATGGCTTCGTCATCGATCCAGTAATGGGTCACCATTCGAAAGCGGTGAGCGCCAACAACCCCAACCTTGATGTGATATTCCCTGAACAGGCGATCGGCGATTACAGCGGCCATATTCGACCTGGCTTCTTCAATCTCCAGGGTTGAGAAGACCATATTGGTAGAAGGCACTTCAGTATCCAGTCTCAAACCGGGTATTCTCGCCAGTCCACTGGCTAACATTCTGGCGCGGCGGTGGTCCTCTACCAATCGGTCCACCATCTGTTCCAGCGCAATAATCCCGGCTGCCGCAAGGATACCTGCCTGCCGCATCCCGCCTCCAAGCTGTTTTCTCATCCGGTGAGCCCGCTGGATAAATTCAAATGACCCGCACAAAACTGACCCCACCGGGGCGCATAACCCCTTGCTCAGACAGAAAGTAACCGAATCAGCGGGTTCTGCCAGCTCGCCGGCAGACACCTTTAAAGCCGCCGCAGCGTTGAATATTCTGGCACCATCCAGGTGTAATCTTAAGCCATTTTCGCGCGCTACTTTAGCGACTTGCCAGGTATATTCCACAGTGAGGGGCACGCCGCCACAGCGATTGTGAGTATTCTCTAAAATGATCAATCGGGACACCGGAAAATGAGAATCCGAGGTGCGAATCGCCTCCTCGATATCCTTCAGGCGCAAGCTTCCATCGGGTTGGTTTTGCAACGGGTTCGGGTGCACGCCGCCCAACGCCGCTGCTCCTCCTGCTTCAAAAAGAAAGGTATGCCCAAGATTACCCATGATTGCCTCATCCCCGCGCTGGCAATGCGCAAGGATAGCAGCCAGATTCCCCATCGTTCCAGAAGGCACAAACAATCCCGCTTCCTTTCCCATTTTCTCAGCGGCCAACTGCTGCAAGCGGTTAATAGTCGGATCTTCGCCAAGCACATCGTCCCCCACCTCAGCGGCAGCCATTGCCGCCCGCATTTCGGGGGTGGGTTTTGTAACAGTATCCGAACGTAAGTCTACAATTTCGATATTGTCCTCCACAAAAAATCATTTTAACGCCACCGCAAGGCAGCTAAGACTTCTTCCAGTTCTGCTGGTAAGGGTGCTTCAAAAATGCACTCAACATTTTCACCCGGCAAGCGGATGGACAAACGGCTTGCATGCAGAAACTGCCGCTTGAGATCAACGGATGGATGCCGCCTGCCATACAGGTTGTCCCCAACAACCGGACAGCCCAAAAAGCCCAAGTGAATACGAATCTGGTGAGTACGCCCGGTCAGCGGGTAAACTTCCAGAAAAGTGTGGTTGGGGAATTTCTCCAGCGTAAAATACTCGGTGATTGCCTCGCGCCCTTTGCTTTCTGGGACAATGGCCATCTTCTTTCGATGAGAGGGGTCTCTTCCTATCGGCGCTTCAATTCGGCCTTCGGGGGTAGGCGGAGTCCCGTCAACCAGCGTTAGGTAGGTTTTTTTGACTTTTCTAGCCTTGAACTGATTTTGTAGAAAAGCGTGAGTGCGCTCATTTTTCGCCAGGATAATCAAACCAGAGGTGTCTTTATCCAGTCGGTGCACCACACCAGGCCGCTGTTCCCCGCCAATCCCCTCCAGATCTGGTATATGAGCCAGGGCAGCGTTAACCAGTGTGCCGCTGGAATGGCCAAAAGCCGGGTGCACTACCATTCCGGCCGGTTTGTTGACGATGATGAGATCTTTATTCTCGAAAACGATCTGCAGAGGAATGTCCTCTGGGATCAGATCGGTGGGTTGCACCGGCGGTACCTTGATGCTGATCCGGTCTCCTGTCTCCACTCCAAATCCGGTTTTTAAAACCGGCTCATCGTTCACCATAACAAATCCATCTCGAATGAGGTTTTGCAAACGAGACCGGCTAAATTCTGGCATACAACCCACCAGGAACTTATCCAGCCGCGCACTTTCCCCCTCTGGGACTTGAAAATGGTAACACGGATCGCTCAACGAGTTCCCTCGCTATTGACAATTTCATTTGGAGGGTCAACTTTCTTTTCTTCTATTTCGGCCTTTTGCTTTGCTCGCTGTTCTTGGATCAGCATGCCTAAAACCAAAACCCCCACACCGACCGTGATACTTGAATCGGCAATATTAAATACCGGGAAATTCCCCACTGCTATGAAATCTGTCACATGTCCAATTGTCACGCGATCCACCAGGTTCCCAAGCGCTCCGCCAAGCTGCAATCCCATGGCTAACCGCAATGTCCAATCTTGCTCTGGAACCCTCGGGTAATAATAAATAATAGCAATTGCCACAAGGATCGCTAAAACGGTAAAAAAATCTCCAAAGCCCTGAAACAACCCGAAGGCAACACCAGTGTTATACCAATGCACGAACTTAAAAAATGGAAACACTTCTTCAAGCGGTGTAATGCTTGATCCCAAAGGAATATTCGCTCGAATCCAGGTTTTAGTAAACTGATCCAGCCCTACAATCAAAATGGTCACGAAGGCAAGAACCAGATAACTCTTAATATAACGCTTCAATATACCCTCCCAAGCCGATTGTCCCCTAATTGTACACGATTTTCACCGGCTGTCATGAGAGAGCGGTTTTCGCGCCAAAAAATCCATCTGATGGGCAATGTACACCAATTCTCGCTGTTCAATTTGCTGTTGCCGTCTTAAGGTCCAGCTCTCAAACCGTTTCTGATCCAGCACCGGGTTGCCAGCCAGGGCTTTATATATTGTATCGAGAAGAAAACTTAAAAAGTAGCCCTCGTCCGCTGGATATTGCCCATTTTGCGAAAAAACCACCCAGTCCGAGCTTCCCGCTTCGAGGATTTCCATACCCACCTTTCGCAGCCAGGTAAAGAGCCGTCGCCCGGTGCGGCTGTCTCCAGAGGGAACGCCGTTAATTTTTCTTTCGTCCATGGTGAGATGATAAAGTCTCATCACCTCCTCGTCAAATACCGGGTCAATTTCCGGCTCTAAAATCGTCAACCCGTCGAAGTTGATGGTGAAATACCACAAACCGCCTGGTTCTGTCAGCGCTACCAGGTTTTGCATCACGCCGGGAAAGTGGATCAAATCAAGAAAGGCATGAGCGGCAATCAAATCGAACAGTTGTGCAGGGGGCTGAACACTGAGGAGATCGAAAAAATCCTTTCTCTCAAAATGGATCTGGAGATAATCCGAATCGCAAGTCAGGATGCTGCCTTGCTGGATTTGAGAAAGCCGCCAGCCATTTTTCTGTGCCCAGATGGGCAAGCTCAGATTGGCTTCCTGGATATTTTCCTCTACAGAATCAATGCCAAGATATTCAAGTTTTTTAAAAAGACAGGCATCCAGCATTCGGTAAAGCATTGCGCCCGTACCACAGCCAATTTCTAACATTTTCAGCGGTACAATCCCATACGTGAAATTAATCAAATCTTCCAACCTGCGCCAGACGCGTTGGCTGAGGCTGCGATCATCCACCGTGCGCTTTGCAGATAAATACCGTTGAAGCGAATAGTCATTTTGATTCATGGCGAACTCCCTTTCCAGTACAATAAGAATTGCCGCGCTTTCGCGGCGCTTTCATCCCAGCTTGGGAACTGTCGAAATCGAATCAAAGCCTGAAGGCTCATTTGCCGCAGACTTTCCCGGTCTTGGCAGAACTTTTGGATCAGACCCGCCAGCCGCTTTACATCACCTGGGTCTAACAGAAAGCCATTGATACCATCCTCTACAATCTCTACCGCTCCACCTGCTGAGGACGCGATAGCCGGCAAGCCAAAAGCCATCCCTTCCAGATAAACAATTCCAAACCCTTCGTAGTATGAAGGAGCGACGAGTATGTGACCCTTTAAGAACAGATCAGGCAGTTCAGTATCATCCAACTCGCCCAAAAAATTGACCCGTCCAGACAGACCTGCCCGCTGGATTTGATGTCTGATTTCAGCTTCATAAGTCGGATCCACCACTCTGCCAACCACATCAAGGTTCCAGGGAGCTTCTTTTACCAACTCAAGCGCCGCAACCAAGACATGGAGCCCTTTTCGCCGGATTAGATTTCCAATGAACAGCAATCGCAACGGAGCATTTTGTTGAGAGCGAAGGGAAATCAATTCTCTGATATCCCTTGATGGAAAACGGTCCCCTGCAGGATAGGCAACCACCCCAGCGGCCGGCCGCTGTATCAAAGATTCAACCGAACGGCGCGTTGTGTTCGAGTTAAATAAAAACCCATCTATACCTTTAAGGTAAGCGCGTTCAACCAAGCGATATAAAAACCGCACAAAAGCCGGGAATTCTTCGTTGCTGCGCAAGTGATGGACTATGGATAGGATCGGGTAGCGGCGACGAGCGCGAATCAACCGATTAAGGAGAAAAAGCGAAGGGTGATTCAACTCATCTTGAAGTAAAATGTCAACTGGTAAATCCTCCAGCCGCTTTTTAAGGTTCCAGTCGAGATTATGAGCCAGGTGCCTCGAATAACCCTGCCAGGGTAGAGAAATGATATTCACTTCATCACCCTGCGCCCGAAGATACGCAACCATTTTCCGGTCGTAAAGATACCCTCCCGAAAGAGAATCGATGCTTCCGTAAATGATTAAGGCAATCCGCAATTATCGCTCCAGCTCAAATGAAGCCCAGGCCTGATCGTTTTCCCAGAGCTTAACCTTTATTTTGGCAAGGTTCTCCGCCTGGATCGCAGCGGATAACGCCTGACAGAGAATGCGGGAAAAATGTTCAACAGAAGGATTCAATCCAGCGAATTCCGGCAGCTCATTAAGGGTTCGATCGCGGTAATATGCCACCTGTTTCTCCAGGTTGGTTTCAATCTCCACGATATCCACAAGATAACCGTGCTGGTCAAGCGTTCTGCCAGTCAGTTCTAACTCCAGAATATAGTGGTGAGAATGTTTAAAATTCTCAGCGCCCCAATCACCACCAATTAAGTAATGCTGGGCAACAAAATCTCTTCTGACTGCAACGCTATGCATATCGTCTTCCTCCATAATCACGAATATTTTAGAACAACTTGAATGGTCTCTTGGGGTTCCTGCGCAATTTTTCGGTAAGCTTCTGCTGCCTGCTCAAATGGAAAAACCTGGGTAATCCAACGACTAGGCTGAACTTTTGCCAGTTGCTGCCAGGCGACTTCGAAACGGCGGTTCTTGGTCCAGCGCCCGCTTAATTCTGGAGAAATTGTGCTCACCTGACTGCTGATCAGTTTGATGCGAGAGCGATGAAAAGCACCCCCTAACGAAAGCTCCGCTGTCTTTTTCCCATACCAGGACCCAATGACAATACGGCCATCAAAACCGGTCATCGCAATCGACTGATCCAATGCAGAAGGCGAACCAGATAGTTCGTACACCAGATCGAACCCATCTCTACCCGGAGGGAACAGCGAATTTTCCGGTTCTTTCAACTGAACTTCCTCCGGACTCAGGCTGGCGCGGGCGCCCAATGCCAACGCAACCTGTCGGCGGCTATGAAATCGGTCAAAGGTCACCAGATTGCCCAGAGGGAACTGCACCAACAAGGCAGTCGTCAGCAAGCCAATCACCCCCAATCCCCAGACCGCCGCTGCCTCCCCGATTACCGGGCGGCCATCTTGTAAAAAATTTACAGCCGTTTCCATATTGGGCAAAAACAGTGCATCTTCTATGGATAATCCTTCCGGCAGAGGGATCAGGTCTGACAGGTTGGCGATAAATGCGCTCTCGTGGGGATTAAATTTAAAGACCTGTTTCCCTAACCAGGCCTCAGGAACGTCTTCCCCGACCGCGATGACCTCCCCTACAGAAGCATACCCATACTTGAATGGGTAGCAGGAAGAACCTTGCAAAACCTCAATTGAGGCGTCGAGCGGCATTTCTTCGGGCACAAGCCCCCTATACAAGAGCATCTCGGTTCCAGAGCTGATAGCGCTGACCAGATTGCGAACTAACGCCTGGCCTTTCGCCGGCCCTGAGAAAGATTCCGATACAATTTCCACTTTCTCTGGGGCCGTAAAAAACAGGGATTGGCGTTTCAAGGCTGCACCTCACCCACCTGACCGTATATGATTATGTCGCTCCCTAAAATTTCTACAGAGGGTTCTCGAATTGAGGGTAACACGGCTGGTGAGCTAATTCCAAGATTTTGAACCAGGGGCTGTCCAATCAAGGCTAACCCGCCCAGCCAGAAAGGAGCGATGGTGATCACGGCGCGGTCAACAAGGCGCTCATTAAGAAAACTCGCGATGACCTTAGCGCCCCCTTCCACCATCAGCTTTCGGATACCATGCTCCCAAAGCGCCCCCAGTGCTTCCTTTAAGTTAATAGGCTGACCTGGCGTAGCTTCATTTTCCAACACGACGGCTCCCTTTTTCTCAAGAGCAGCCTGTTTACCCGCCTCGACTCCCCGTCCGGAAAACACGATCATTCGATGGTCCTTTCGCTGCAAGAGATTGCATTCAAGAGGGATGCGAAGGCGAGAATCCAGGACAACAGCCCTGGGACTTTTGCCTGGCGATAATCTTACCGTGAGCTGCGGATTATCTGAGAGAACCGTCCCAATTCCCACCAGAATTGCATCGTGTTGTGCGCGGATTAGGTGCGTCAGACGCATGGACTCTTCACCGCTGATAAGTGTTCTATGCCCGCGCTCAACTGCGAGACTGCCATCCAGGCTCTGAGCATAGCTCAACGTGACCAAAGGACGGCGTTGATCTTGAGGAAACGTCGCATCCTCAAGCCATTTCTTAATGGTCTCCATTTTTTCTTTCTCCCGATACGATTTGAAAAACCTCCTCCATATTCAACAGGTGATTCATCCGCTGCACTTTTGTTTGAAGATAAGAAAAATTATCGGCGTAAATCGTCGGGACGACTGGAATTCGCTCTAAAACCGGGATACCCGAACTCTCCAGGTCTTTTATTTTGTCAGGATTATTGGTAAGGAGCCGCACAGAACGGACGCCCAAATCCCGAAGAATTGCTGCGGCCAGGCCGTAATCGCGCTCATCTGCCTGATGCCCAAGCGCCAGGTTTGCTTCTACGGTATCCAGCCCATGATCCTGGAGGTTATAGGACTTAAGTTTTTCTACCAATCCGATTCCCCTTCCTTCTTGGCGCAAGTAGACAATAACGCCATGCCCTTCAGCAGTGATGGTCTCTATTGCCTTTTGCAGTTGCTCGCCACAATCGCACCGCCTGGATCCCAAAACATCACCGGTAAAACACTCGGAATGGATTCGTACAAGCACGGCGGTCTTCTCATATACATCCCCAAAAACCAACGCCAGATGCTCTTTGTTGTCTTTGGAATTTTCATACGCGCAAAGCTGAAACTCACCTGCAGCCATTGGCACACGCGCACAAACCACCCTTGTCAATTGGTTATCACGATCCATAGGTGCCTCTCCTCTTACTAAATTTCTCCCTGGTACAGCCATCCCCGCCCTCGATGAATTCATAACGCTATTATGGTCTCTTAAAAAGCAGCAGGATCACAAGGCTGAGCTCGATCAACTTGGTGATATAACCCAGCATGGTATAGGGCTTGCCCATAAACACCCACAACACAATCGTCAACACCGTATAGCCAATCATAACCACACGTACGAGGCGTCGGTGATCTCTTGCCACGGGCAAAGGAAGGTATAACCCAGCCAGCAGGGCTAGATAACCTAATCCATTCAAGGTGAACAGAATATCGAGCTTACCCATTATTACGTTCAGGTAAAAATGAATGAGGGCTGTTGCCATTGTCAAGAAGACAATCCCTATTTGTAATCCCGTAAATTTATTTGTGCTGTTCATCGTTTCCTCCTAAAACCTCTAATCCGAATATTTAAAGGGCATTGGAGTTCTTTTCATTGTCCAGCCGCTGATCCACAATCCCATTAATCCGACCAGAACATCCCTGGCGCGAATCAACAGGGCAAGAGACAAACCCAAACCTGGGGGATACCCGAACATTTGAAGTGCAAATACCTGGCTGGCTTCCAACACACCCAGCCCCGCTGGCACAGGGAAAAGAAATGCAAGGCGCGCCGCAGTTAAGGCGCTGATAGTCTGCGCTAGACTCAAACGAACACCCAAAAATGTCAGCATTAACCCATATTCGAAAATCATCGCTGCCCATGTCAATCCGGAAATCAGGACCGCAACCCTTACTCCGGAAGAATTCTTCCGGAGGTATTCAGATAATTCAGTCTCAGTCTGAACGCTCAAAGCAAGAATACGGCTCACAGCAGGCCAGGGAAGAGAGCCGGGCGTGATCTTCCCCAGCAATAATTTAAGAGGCAAGACCCCCCGCCGCAGCAAAACCAGATGCAATAACGGAAGAAAAAGAATAAGCAGCGCAAGACCAAACAGCCAGGGTTGAAACTGTCCAGAGGAATATCCGCCAAGGAAAATGGTCACCAACCCAATGACCAGAAAGGTAAAATTTGCCAATACCTCAATCACTTTATCCAGGAACACACTGGAAATCGCCTGCGGCCCCGGAACGCCATGATGCCTTTGGACCAGGAAAACTTGCAACGGCTCGCCGCCAAATTGGGTCCCTGGCGTGAAATAGCTGACAGAAAAACTGGCTATCCTGTAAAAAGTCAACAAGAAATAGTGAATAGAATGTCCCATGGACTTAAGTATGAACCACCACCTGCCGCTAAAGAGTAATAAAATGGCCAGGTTAATCACCAATAAGGCAAAGATTTTCCAGGCTCTCAAAACCGCCAGCGCCTCGACCACTTGTTTAAGCGGAATATCCTTCACTGTCCACCATATAAGGAGGGGAACAAACAGCCAGAGCAAATGGACAAAGCGCAATTTTTTCTTCACCCCTCGCCCGTCCTCCTTTTGCCTGCGCGTTGAAATATTAGATGATCTTCTGGCGACCATTTTGAGAATCGCCCAGAGCCGATAAAAAAGAGCGCCATACTGACAAAGAAAATTACCCAGTATTCCAAACGCACAGGCTCCAGGCCTGCCAGATATCCGGATACCATCATCAAAACCACTGCGATCCCCCGTGAGACCAATCCGAAGAGCAAAAAGCTGTTGATCAGCGCCATCCCAACCCAGACCAGACCGGATTGGAATGGCAATGAGACGGCGATCACGACCCAGGTCAAAGTCGCGATGAGAAAGATCCGTAGAAACAATGACACCCAGTCGCTGCCGCCCTTGATCAGTTTTTTCCAAAAGATCAGATCTGGCCCACTTTTCTCAGAAATCTGTCCGCTGAAAACTAACCAATCCCGAAAAAACCCTGCCAGGAAAGGAAGCATGAAAAAGGTGGCCGCCCACCTGGCGACAGTTGGTGGATAGATGGGGAGCAAGATAATCCCGATAAAAAGCATTTGCGATCCTGCCAACGCTCGCCGATAGGGATTATCGCTGAGAGGAAAGATCGGTTTTCTCAATCGTTTACGCATCCATCCCCCAAAAAGAAACAGGAAACGCGCCAGGCCAACCAGTACAAACCAAAGCGGAGCCTGGTCAAAACGCCACGCTAATAAAGCCCCAACGAGAACACCGGTTCCATCCAGGCTCATATCCAACACCTCCCCAAGTGGAGTGGATTGCCCAAGGCTGCGGGCAGCGTAGCCGTCCAAAAAATCCATAATATTGGCAAGGATATACAGAGTTCCTGGCGCCCAAACCAGACCCTGGACTGGAGGTAAACCTACCAGAAATCCCGCCATGAAAGCAACCAGAGCGCCGCGAATGAGTGATAACCAGTTCGCCAGGCCAAACGATTTATAAAGGCGGCCACTTTTAGGGTTTACATTCTCGTGAAGATGCCGCCAGAGAAAAGAGAATTGCAGAATCAAAATTGCCGCGCTGATGACCCCCCACCCAATCGCGGCGCCTCTTTCCCATCGTATTCCCAATTGCCATACGCAAAACGACACCAATGCAGCACAAAAAATGGCCCATATAATTGATGTCCGCCTGAGGAGAGAGAGCGCGTAGCCGGAGTCGTTCGAGATCATCTTGGACTAATTTTAGCATTTTTATAATAATTGTAAAGAAAATGTCGAATTTATACCCGATAAAAAATCCCTGATCACGTTGCAGTTGCAACGCGCCAGGGATGACAATCATAAAATCTACTTTTCTTCTTGTTTACAAAGCAGGTCAAATCTAATCCGTAAACTTCTCCAGAGCAATCGTCAATTTTTCCCCGTCGAATTCGTCCATAGCAGAAGGAATGCCCGCAGGTGCCGGCGCTGCCAGCATTTTCAACGCGAGCGTCTCACCCATAATGTATTCTTTGAAAGCTTCAATCGCCCGCTCTAATCCAGGGGAAGCTTCGTAATAGATTCTTATCCGGTCTGCAATATCAAGATCCGCTTGCTTTCTCAAATCTTGAACTCGGCGGACAAATTCGCGCGCCAGACCTTCTTGAACCAGTTCAGGGGTTAGATCCGTAATCAAGGCAGCCAGATATCCTCCCTCAGAAGCAACAGCAAAACCAGCCCTTGCTTGCGCCCGGACCTCAACCTCTTCAGGCAAGATCTCAATCACTTCCCCATTGACCTGGATGACCAAATTTTGCCCTGCCATCAGTTTGTTTGCCGCCTCAACCTGGTTTTGTTCGAGGATTGCTTTCTGAACAGCCGGGAAACGCCCACCATATTTCTGACCAAGCTGCTTGGGCAAAGGTTTAAGGCTGTAGTCAACGGCTTCGCCTACTGCATCCAGCGGGCGAACTTTCTTTACGTTTAACTCATCTTCCAGCAACTCGGCGTATTTTTCAATGATGCTTCGCTCTTCCAGATTTCCAACCGAAAACGTCGCTTCTGCCAGAGGCTGGCGCACCTTCCGATTGGCTTTGTTACGAGCTGCATGGCCAAGTGAGGCCAGTTTCATGGTTAAAGCCATCTCACGGTTTAGAACCTCATCAATCAGAGCATCATCGTACTCCGGCCAGCTTGCCAAATGCACCGATATAGGCGCTTCTGCATCCCAAGAGCGGACCAAATTCTGGTATAACTGCTCAGCCATAAAAGGCATGGTGGGCGCCAGCAGTTTGGAAAGCGTCACCAGGGCTTCATAAAGTGTGGCATAAGCAGCCTGTTTGTCCGCATCCGATTCGGTCTTCCAAAAACGGCGGCGGGAACGGCGAAGATACCAGTTGGAGAGCTGATCCACAAAAGTTTCAATCGGGCGGGTGGCGCCCAAAATATCATAATTCTCCAGCGCGGCTGTTACATCTCGCGTCAGGGCATGCAGCGCAGAACGCAGCCAGCGATCTAGCGAACTATACGTGATCTGCGCGGTGGAAGGCCGCCATTGGTCAAGATTGGCATACATCACAAAAAACGAATAAGTGTTCCAGAGAGTCAGGGTAAAGTTTCGCACCACTTCGGCAACCAAATCGCTGGAAAAACGACGCTCTTGCCCTGGGGGACTGGCGGTGTATAAATACCAGCGCATCGCATCTGCACCCTGTTTGTTCAGAACTTCCCACGGATCCACCACATTTCCTTTAGATTTCGACATCTTTTGACCCTGACCATCCAGGATCAGCCCAAGACAGATGACGTTCTTAAAACATTCCTGATCGAACAAGAGAGTGCTGATGGCGTGTAAAGAATAGAACCAACCGCGAGTCTGGTCTACAGCTTCGCAGATATAATCGGCTGGGAACTGTTGTTTAAAGATCTCCTGGTTTTCAAACGGGTAGTGCCACTGAGAAACCGGCATCGACCCGGAATCAAACCAAACGTCAATTAACTCAGGTACCCTTTGCATACTGCCGCCGCACTCCGGACAGCGAAGTCGAACTTCATCCACGTGAGGACGGTGCAGATCCAAATCCCCAAGGTCACGCCCAGAAAAATCAGAAAGTTCTTGACGCGAACCAATGCACAATTGGTGGTGGCAGGCATCGCATTCCCAAACCGGCAGCGGGGTTCCCCAATATCGCTCGCGACCTAAAGCCCAGTCCACATTGTTTTCCAGCCAGTTCCCAAAACGACCGTGTTTAATATGATTTGGATACCAGTTGATTTTTTCATTTAGAGCAACCAGACGGTCTTTGAACTGGCTTGTGCGCACATACCAGGTCGGGCGGGCGTAATATAACAACGGCGTAGAACAACGCCAGCAAAAAGGATAGGTATGCACATAGGTTCCCGCCCGGAACAGGAGCCCTCGCTCTTCCAGGTCTCGGATGATGTAAGGATCCGCATCCTTGACAAATTTACCGCTCCAGGGCCGAACGTCGGAGGTAAATGTGCCGTCTTCAGCGACGGTCATGAGAATTGGCAAATCCTCTTCCAGCGCAACCTGCATGTCCTCTGCGCCGAAAGCGGGAGCGATATGAACCAAGCCGGAGCCATCTTCGGTGGTAACAAAATCTCCCAGCACCACCCGGTGAGCAGGCTTGTCAGTCGGCAGAAAAGTAAACAAGGGATTGTAGCGTTTCCCTTTTAATTGCTTTCCTTTGAACTGATCTACGATTCGAACCTGTTCATCGCCAAACACTTTTTCGAGCAACGCCTGCGCCAGGATCAAACGTTCCGTCCCGTTCTCCGGCAGAGAGCGTTCAACCATTACATAGTCAACATCTGGATGCACCGCCACGGCAACGTTCCCTGGCAAAGTCCAGGGCGTGGTGGTCCAAACCAACAAAGAGACTCCAGGCGCATCCACCAACGGCATACGCACAAAAACCGACGGGTCTTCAGCCTCATCATATCCCAGGGCGACCTCATGATCCGAAAGCGGTGTGCCGCAACGAGGACAATAAGGCACCACCTTAAAACCCTGATAGAGCAAGCCCTTTTCCCAAAAGTTCTTCAATATCCACCAAATCGATTCAATGTAACTATTTTTATAGGTGATATACGCCGTTTCAAAGTCAACCCAATACCCCATCCGGTCGGTCATCCTTTCCCATTCCCGAATATAGGTAAAAGCAGATTGACGGCACAACTCATTGAACCTGGCGATACCGTATTCTTCAATTTGCTGCTTGTTTGTAAAACCAAGCTGCCGTTCTACTTCAATCTCAACGGGCAGGCCATGGGTATCCCAACCGCCCCGTCGGTTGACATGGAAACCGCGCATTGTTTTGTAACGGGGAAAGACATCTTTGAAAGCGCGCGCCAGAACATGATGAACGCCGGGTTTGCCATTGGCAGTCGGCGGGCCCTCATAGAACACGTATTCACGGCCGCCTTTGCGCTCATCCATAGATTTATGGAAAACATCATGCTCTTTCCAGAAACGTAGGACTTCTTCTTCCATCGAAACGATATCAAGTTTTGAGGATACTGGTCGAAACATCCTGCCTCCTGCTATGCAGAGAATAAATCAATCAATTAAAAAATAAAACCCATCCCACACAGGGACGGGATCATAAACCCGCGGTACCACCCTGATTCCTGCATTGCTGCAGGCGCTTGATCAGATGCAAGCTGTTGTTCTCAAGCATCTGCGCCAGGATAACGATTGGCGAAACCGGCTCACCTAATAACTGGGAAAAACCCGGCGTTCAGATCGCAGCTCCAGAAGGATTTTCAGCCTTTCCGTCCAACCCGGCTCACACCACCCCCGGGCTCGCTGATGACGGTAACGGGCCTACTCGTTTCTATCGTCGCCTTTTTCGACCCACAGATTATGCCATAATCCACTGTAGAGGTCAACAAATTTTCGACAATTATGAAACCACCCCATAAAACAGCGGCAATGGCGGGCAGGGATGATCACTCCACTGGCAAGCCTTTAGCAAGCGTTTCCTTGCTTCGGCAAGTTTATTGCCATCATTGGCGTGAATCGTGAATAATGTCTCGCCTTTTTCGACACGGTCGCCCACCTTGTGGTGCACCACAATGCCCACAGCATGATCAATCGGGTCGCCTTTTTTGGCGCGGCCGGCACCCAGAGCAACGCTGGTTTCGCCAACTTCTCTGGCATTGAGCGCCTGCAAGTATCCGCTTTGTGGAGCGGGGACCTTCTCCACCAGCGCTGCGACCGGCAACCGCTCTGGCTCATCAATGAAACGAACATCGCCTTTTTGCGCATGCACCAATTCTCTAAATTTTCTCCATGCCCTGCCTTGTGCAATAGCACTTTCCACCATCGAACGAGCCGCTTCAAGGGTATCCGCTTTCTCGCCCAGCACAAGCATATGGCTTGCAACCACCACACAATGTTCACGCAAGTCGGCAGGCCCGCTCCCATGAAGAATGTCAATCGCTTCTTTCAATTCTAGGGCATTACCGATTGTCCAACCCAAAGGCTGGTTCATATCAGAAAGCAAGGCGACAACTTTTCTCCCCGTAATCTTGCCGATAGAAACCATCAGCCGGGCCAGATCGCGAGCTTCGTCAAGGGATTGCATAAATGCACCAACACCGGTTTTTACGTCCAGCACAATGGCATGGGCGCCGCCTGCGATCTTTTTGCTCATCACCGAGGCGGCAATGAGCGGCAGCGACTGGACGGTGCCGGTAACGTCTCGAAGCGCATAGAACTTGCCATCTGCTGGCGCGAGGTCTGCGCTTTGGCCGGTGACTACAATCCCTATTGTCTTTAATTGGTGCAAGAACTCTTCTTTATTCAAATCTACACGGTAACCAGGGATCGATTCCAGCTTATCGAGCGTACCCCCGCTAAATCCAAGCCCACGACCTGACATCTTCCCTACCGGCAGTCCGCACGACGCTACAATCGGGGCAACAATCAATGTTACTTTATCTCCCACCCCGCCGGTGGAATGTTTATCCACAGCCAGGGGCACAATCCCTGAGAGATCGAGGGTATCACCAGAATAAGCCATCGCGAGGGTCAGATCTGTTGCCTCTTGGTCTGTCATTCCATTCAGAAGCACAGCCATAGCCCAGGCGCTGGCCTGATAATCTGGGATCTCACCATTCACATACCCTTGAACAAAAAACTTGATCTCTTCAGCCGAAAGCTCGCCTTTATCTCTCTTTTTTATGATGATGTCAACTGCACGCATGTTACACTCCCACACCTATGTTGTCCATCCATAAAAAGACGTTCCTCACGATATTGATTTGTAAAGAACGCCTCGTCATTATTTTCAAGCTCAGGTGCTTATTTTTTCAGCAGAATGGTGACCTTACGATTGGGGTCTTCGCCAACGCTTTCAGTTTTCACCAAAGGATGGTCGCGCAGTTCAAGGTGAATGGTGCGCCGCTCATTTGCTGGCATTGGCTCCAGCACTTGAGGCCTGCCCGTCTGGACAACCTGCTCTGCCAGCCGGTGTGCCATGGCGCGGAGCTGGCGTTCACGGCGAGTACGATATCCCTGAACATCAATCAAAACAGGAACCCATCTTCCCAATTCCTTACCAACGATCAGGTTCGTGATGTATTGCAGGGCATTAATGGTCTCAGATCGTCGCCCAATTAAAATGCTCAGATCGTTCCCCTGGATATCTACCATTACGGTAGGCGCTTCTTTTGGGTCAGCCGGCTGCAGATAACTTGCGCTTACTTTTGCGCGGACTTTCATGCGCTCTAACAAGTCGCGCACCACCATAGTGGTCAATTTTAGCGATCGGTCTTCCTCATCGAGCGTGAGGGCTGTTTTTGGTGGCGCGCCGGTTGCAAAAAGCTCTTCTTCCACATCCCGGCGCATTTCAGCAGCTTCGGTTTTGCTAAAACCAAAGGTCAGGCGAACCCGCGCCTGGCGTCCACCCAATCCAAACACACCTCGGCTGCCCGTATCCAGAATTTCGACATCTACAGCATCGCGCGGCAGACCTAACTGGTCAAGGCCGCGTTCAACGGCTTCTTCTACGGTGGGGGCAATTATCTCCAAAGTCGATTTTTCTTCTGTCATTCTTTCGCCTCAAAATCGAAACGCGGATCACTTCTTTGATGCTTTTGCAACCACTTCCTTTTTTTGTGGAAGTAGGTTGCGCCAGTTCAATTTTCCGAGCAATGCATATTGCAAAATCCCAATCAGGTTCGAGGCAAGGAAGTACAATGCCAGACCTGAGGCCAGAGACCAGGCCAACCATCCCATCAGAAGAGGCATGTAAATATTCATCATGCTGGACATCATCGCAGCTTGATCTTTTTGTCCTCCCGATGAAGGGGCAGGCGACATCATCTTTGACTGAATATAGGTTGTTACCGTTACTACAATCGCCAAAACGGGAATTCCAAATGGCAAAAAGGTCAGATTCAATCGCTCTGGTTGGCTCAAATCCATCCACAGGAAATGGCTATTCAAGGGGATGAGTGCACCAACGTTTAGAAAATCCCCCCATACATACTTAGTTAACCGGAACAGTTCGATAGGGGTAGCAGCCAGAGCCTGAATGACAGCCTGATACAGGCCGATGATGATCGGAAACTGGATCAGCGTGGGAAGACAGGAAGAAAATGGGCTGATCCCCAATTCCTTATACAAAGCCATTTGCTCTTGCGCCAACTTTTCGCGATCGTTTTTATACTTCGCTTGGATTTCGATCCAACGCTTGTCCTTCTGCAAATCCTGCATTGCCGAAGCGCCTTTAAGCTGTTGAACCGTCAAAGGGTGTGTTACCAACCGAACCAAGAGGGTAAACAGGATGATGGCAACACCAAAGTTACCGACCACCTGGTAGATGAACAGAAGAACATTGATAAAGATGGAAATGAAAGCTTCCCACATATTTAATTCCTACCT
>Ga0067045_1028918_pt1 | contig 25847 bp, 20 predicted proteins | sample TerdegcTABiofilm_FD_59184 | JGI IMG/M metagenome (GOLD analysis project Ga0067045, IMG submission 59184) | Combined Assembly of (Gp0054472, Gp0054536) Wastewater bioreactor microbial communities from Singapore -Terephthalate degrading... | reverse complement strand
CATCGATTGCCCTTGGAAAATAGCAAACATTCTTTTTACCTCCCTTTTATCTCTCCTCGATGAGATAGCGCACCACCTAAGAACGGGAGTTTTCTTAGGTGACAGTGCTATGGTTGTTAACCATAGTCCCAGCCCAGGGCTTAGAGCATCAGCCTCTAGACTTCGGCGAAGACCCCTTTCCTGTTAGCTCATCGCGGCTCGAGCTTCCTAACAGTACTCTTGATCGTTCGCGCCTCTACCTCACTTCAGATAAAAAGTGAGGCAAACCATATTCAGTTGTTATTAACATTTTATCAATAAATTTTAAAAAGTCAAATTTAATAAAAATTTTTTTTATCTACTTAAAAGACTTCCTTTTCCTTTTTGTTTAGATTTATACTCTTCCCCAATTAATTTAGCAATTTCTTCTGGTTGAAAACCATAAAGTGCTGCTACTTTCTCTCCTGGTCCACTTTGTCCAAAACGTCTAATGAAGATACCTACTGAAAGATTAGGAATAACTTCATACCATCCCTGTCCTGTTGCAGCCTCAATAACTACTTGCACAGATTTCTTACTATTTAGAATATTCTCTCGATAATCTAAATTCTGGCTGGTAAATGCTTCACGATCCCAAATAGAAATTACCCGACAGGAAATTCGCTCTCTCTCTAAAATATCCTTAACCTGAAGTGCAGTCTGTACCTCACTTCCACTGGCAGAGATAACTACCCCGGGATTTTTACCACCCTCATAAATTATATAACCTCCTCGCCGAAACTCTTTACTGCCATTACTTTTTTTCAATAGCGGAAGGTTCTGTCTGGATAAAATTAAAACTGAGGGACCCTCTTTTCTTTCTAAAATAACCTGCCAGGCTTCCTTTACTTCTTCACTATCAGCCGGGCGAATAACCTGCAAACCTGGAATGATTCTTAATGATTCTAATTGTTCTACAGGTTGATGGGTAGGTCCATCTTCCCCTACATATATGGAGTCATGGGTAAAGATAAATATTACCGGTAAATGCATAAGAGCTGCTAATCTTATGGCCGGTCTCATATAATCAGAAAAAACTAAGAAGGTGGAACAATATGGCCTTATGCCCTTATGAAGAGCTAAACCATTACAGATAGCCCCCATAGCGTGCTCTCTTACTCCAAAACGAATATTACGAGCATTAAAACAATCTCTCTGCACCTCAGAATATTTTTCCAGATAAGTCATGGTAGAGGGACATAAGTCTGCCGAACCACCAATAATATAGGGTATTTCCCGGGCAATATTATTTAAAATTTTTCCTGAGGCGCTTCTGGTAGCCATTTTTTCTGTCAAATCCATATTCCAGAAGGTCATTTTTTCCGGAATGACCAAATTCATTGCCTCATCAAGCTGTCTTCTCTCCTCGGGATATTTTTTTGACCAAAGAGCAAATTTTTCCTCCCATTGTTTTCTAAAGGATTGCTGCTCTACTCTTCTATTCTGAAAATATTCCCTAACCTCATTACTAACATAAAATGGTTTATCAGTTGGTAAGCCTATCTTCCTTTTTAAAACATTTACTTCTTCCGGACCTAAAGGAGCTCCATGTGCTAGATGGCTATCCTGTTTGGTGGGAGCACCATAACCGATGTGAGTCTGGGCAATAATTAGCACTGGTTTACCCTTTTTTTCTTTGGCTTTCCTCAAGGCTGCTCTTACTTCATCAATATCATGACCATTAATATTTTCCATTACCTCCCAGTTATAGGCACGATAGCGTTGGGCAACTGATTCAGTAAAGGTTAAATCAGTCCGGCCAGCAAGAGAAATCTGGTTTTGATCATAAATTACAATCAGCTTTTCTAAACCCCAGTGACCGGCTAAAGAGGCAGCTTCTGAGGTAATTCCCTCCATCATACAGCCATCACTGGCTAAAACGTAGGTATAATGATTTATAATATTATAATCCTCTTTATTAAATTTTTCAGCCAGTATCCTTTCAGCTAAAGCCATTCCCACTGCATTAGCCAATCCCTGTCCCAGTGGTCCAGAAGTGACCTCTACTCCTGGAGTAAGTCCATATTCCGGATGTCCAGGAGTGATAGAATTCACTTGCCTAAAATTCATTATATCTTCTAAAGTAATACTAAAACCTGCTAAATATAATAATACATATAACATAATTGATCCATGACCAGCAGATAGAATAAATCTATCCCTATCTAGCCAATCTGGTTTTTCAGGATCATATCTAAGAATTTCTCCGAATAATACTGCTCCCAGTTCAGCACACCCCAGTGGTAAACCAGGATGGCCAGAATTGGCTTTCTCTATAGCATCCACAGATAAACCTCTTATTATTTTAGCTATTTCTGCTAGCATTTTTCCTCCAATATATTATAATTTACTTAAAATAATGGTTTTGATTAATTTTCAACCATGCTAACATTAAGTAACATTATCTAATAATTATAATAGCTCTTCTCAATTACTGCTCTAGTCTAGTAGCAGTCAATATACTTTTTACTTGTCCTGTTAAAAGATTACAAAAAATCTTGTTAGCCAGTTCTTACCAGCCTCTGGCAATTTCTCTTGGTGCAAAATCTTGCGGCTTTTTACCCAAAGAGCTGATTCCTATTATCACTTTACAGGAATTTTCTAACACACTATTATAGAAAAGAGCTTCTTCCAGAGTCTCTCCAACAGCAATAGCCCCATGTCCTTTAATTACCACTATCTTATTGTCCTTTAGGTATTGGGGTATTTCTTCTTCCATTTCTTGGGAACCACTGCCAAATTCAAAACTTAGCACTGGGACTTTTCTGATGGTATAGGACCCCTCAACATCTACTGGAATAATCTCATTATATATCAGGGAAAGAATCACTGCATTTATCAAGTGAGCATGAACAATAGCCAATCCATTAGTCTGCTTATAAATGGCACGATGCACTCCTATTTCACTGGAAGCAAGACTAATTCCACAATCATTTTTCTCTAAACTTACTTCGATAATATCATAATCATTTAAAAAACCAAGCATGGAACCACGTCTGGTGATTAGTATATGATTGCCAATCCGCATACTCATATTACCACTATGAGTGTCTTCTAATCCTGCTACATAAGCTGCCCATCCTATCTTCTGAAAATATTGTACAATACTTTGCTCTACCTTTTTCATACCATATCCTCCAGCTCTAATTCCCTTAATTTTTCCTTGGTGGGAATGCCATCTCTATCCCATCCCCTGAATTCATAGTACTCATTTAGAATGTTTTCCAAATCAATCTCTTCTTCTCCCAAAGAATCCTGCCTTAATTTAGGTGGCAAAGAATCATCCTTTCTGGAAAATCCTAACTTTAGATTAATTAACCTTTCCAAATTATGGATTCTTTCTCCTATCTTACTTAATGTTTGTGCAGAATAATTTTTCCCTGTTACCGCTGTTAAGATTCTAGACCAATTTTCTAAAGAGACACCCATACTGGCAAAACGACAAACAACCAAACTATCTAAAGCTGCTGAATCATTCTGTCTATTAGCTGCCAATGTTCCTTTCCCCACCTGCATTCTAGGATCAATTCGGCGGGGAAGTCCAAAAATTTCTGAACCTGCTGGATATCCTCCATGCAAATGACAGGCACCTCGATTGGAAGTAGCATAACATACAGCCATACCTTTAATGACACGAGGGTCATAGGCTGCCAATTCCATTCCTTTCACATTTATTGCAAAATACTCTGCCTCTTTTCCTAGTTCTTGGGCTATCTTTCGAGTACCCATTTTTAATTCTCGGCCAATCCCCTCATTCTCAGCAATCTGCTTTATTATATTAATAATCTTCTCTTTTTCTCCAAATCTAATGCCAAAATCCCTTACTCCTTTTTCGGTTGCTTCCATAGCAAATGCAATTGTACCTCCTAAGGAGATGGTATCTAAACCATAGTCATTACATAATCTATTTGCTTTCTGAATGAGAGGCAAGTCATTGAGACCTAAATTCGGTCCCAAAGCCCATATAGTTTCAAATTCCGGTCCATGGGCAATCTTACCCTCATTATCACGACTTATTCTTCCACAAAAAATAGGACATCCCCAACAGGTGCTGGATTTTACCAGGATCTCTTCTTGTAAAGCAGAACTTCCGACCTGTTCTATTCCTGAAAATTGATTGGTAGAGAAATTTTTTACCGGTAAAGCCCTTTCAAAATATACCACATCCAGCATAAAACTGGTACCTAATTCCGATAAAGCTTTAGAAGTAACTGGATTTTGCTTGATTGATTTATGTGCTTCGTATACTACACTGGTCAACTTATCCTTTTCTTTTATCCTGGGTTTTTGTTTACCACTAACTACCAATGCTTTTAAGTTTTTATAACCCCAAACAGCACCCAAGCCACCTCTACCAAAACCTCTAGCCCCATCAGTAATAACACTGGCAAATAAAACCCCATTTTCACCAGCCTTCCCAATAGAAAGAACACTGGATGCTTTAGAATATATTGCCTTTATCTGCTCAGTCACTTCTGTTGTACCTTTTCCCCAAAGATTCGTAGCGTCTAACATCTCTATTTCTTTATCACTAAGATAGATAACAATGGGCTGTTCTGATTTTCCCAAAATGATCACAGCATCATAGCCGGTAAATTTTAAAAGTGCTCCAAAGATTCCGCCAGAGTTGGAAGTAAAAATTGTCCCAGTTAAAGGTGATCGGGAAGTCATTACTGCTCTACCAGCAGTTGGGGCTGAAGTTCCAGTTAAAGGACCGTTAGAAATAATTATAGGGTTTTTTTCTGATAAGGGATTATTATCCCATGGTTGAGCATACTGAGTATATAAATATACTCCTAAACCCCTGCCACCTAAAAATTTATTATAAATATCTTCCGACAATTCTATTATTTTGGTTTTTTTGCTCTTTAAATCAATTTCTAAGATTCTTCCCCAACTGCCATAAAACATATTATCCTCCTGATGAGATATCTTAAACTAACATCCCAAATCAATATTTCAATAATTTTACCAGTAATCAATTATTCTTGATCTTCAAGGTTACAAACCATTTATTTTACAATTTCCACTTGATTAAGTTCATCTACTTCTCCTAATCTAACTTTAACAAATTCCCGACGAGAAGTGGGAACATTTTTACCAACATAATCAGCTCTGATGGGAAATTCACGATGACCTCGATCAATCAATACTGCTAATTGAATACACTTTGGTCTTCCTAAATCAACAATAGCATCCATTGCCGCCCTGATAGTCCTACCAGTATAAAGAACATCATCAACCAGTAAAATTTTTTTCTCCATTACCTGAAAAGGAATTTCTGTCTTTACTACAATAGTTTGAGGTTGTTTATCTTTAAGATCATCGCGGTAAAGAGTAATATCCAGGACTCCCACCGGAATATTCACCTTTTCGATATTGTATATATATTTAGCAATCCTTTTGGCTAAATACTCCCCTCTGGTCTTAATGCCAATAATCCCCAAACCTTCTACCCCTTTATTTTTTTCAATAATTTCGTGGGCAATTCGAAGTAGGGTACGGTTAATATCCTTTTCCGTCATTATAATAGCCCTGTTGATACAATCCACAGTATTACCCCTTTTCTTTGAACGGCAATCCAATAAGATAATCAGAAATCAATAATCCCCCTTTGATAAACAAGAAGAGGGATTTATCTTTTTTTACAAAACTTTAATCTATTTAGAAAGTCCCGAGTTAATGCCTAAAATTTTTTTATCATTATACTTGAGCAATAGCCTCTTCTAGAACATCCAGGGCTTCCGCCAATTGCTCATCAGTGATCACTAAAGAAACCAGTATTCTAAGTACATTTTTATTCTTGCCGGCCGTAGGAATCAAAATACCATTCTGGAGGCAATACTGTACAATTTTTTCGGTCTCCTCAGTGGCTGGCTCTTTGGTCTCCCTATCTTTTACTAACTCCATAGCTACCATAGCACCTAATCCACGAATATCGCCAATGATATGGTATTTATTTTGCATGTTCTGGAATCTTTGCTTAATAAAATATCCTATCTTCACCGCTCTGTCAAGAAGGTTATCCTGCTCCATAATACGAATTACCTGTAAAGCGACCTGACAGGCTATAGGATTACCCACATAAGTTCCCCCAATACTACCGATGGGTAAACTATCCCCAATCTCTTTACGAGCAATAACAGCTGACAGAGGTAGACCGGAAGCTATAGATTTTCCTAAACAGATAAGATCTGGTTCTATTCCCCAGTGCTCGATAGCAAAAAATTTTCCGGTTCTACCCATTCCACATTGAATCTCATCAGTAATCATCAACATCTTATATTTAGTACACAATACTTTTATTAATTCTAAAAAACCTTCCACAGGAATATTAAATCCTCCCTCACCCTGAATTGGCTCTATCACTACTGCAGCAATTGTTTCCGGGTTAACCATATTGTTCATGGTTCTTTCCCAATGCTCTATATTAATAGAGGGATGATACAAAGAAGGATAAGGTAAACGGTAGATTTCTGGAGCAAATGGCCCAAATCTATATTTATAGGGCATGGCTTTATGAGTCATGGTTAAAGCCAACAGTGTCCGTCCATGAAAGGAGTTTTCAAATACGATAATTCCTGGTCTTCCGGTATACCCTCGAGCAATCTTTACTGCATTTTCTATTGCCTCGGCTCCACTATTAAACAAGGCCACACTTTTAGGATGATTGCCCGGAGCTAACTGACTTAATTTTTCACATAATAAAACAAAGGAGGCATAAGGTACAACAGTAAAGTCAGTATGAGTAAATCTTTCGGCTTGATTTTTGATAGTAGAAATGACCTCAGGATGGGAATGTCCCAAGGCTAGACATCCCCATCCTCCAGTTAAATCAATAAAACGATTCCCATCCACATCAACAACCAGCGCACCTTTTCCGTATTCTATAAAAGCTGGAGAAAGGGAATTAGTTATAGGATGTAAGACAAATATTTCCCTCTTGCGGTTAATTTCTTCAGATTTTGGACCAGGTATTTTAGTTTTCAGGGATATAAATTTTCTTATCATTTCTCCCTCCTGGCAAAACTATTTTTAATTTTAAAGGTTATTATAAAAAGGATAAAGTATAAAATATTTACTGATATTAATTTCCTAAGGTGGCTACCATTACTGCCTTTATGGTATGTAGTCGATTTTCTGCTTCATCAAAAACAACAGAATGTTTACTCCGAAATACTTCATCGCTTACTTCCATAGATGATAATCCAAATTTGTCCCACACTTCTTTTCCTATCTTAGTATTAGTGTCATGATAGGAAGGTAGACAATGCATAAAGATTACCTCAGGATTACCAGTAGCTTTAATCACATCCATATTTATTTGATAATCCCTCAATAGTTCTATTCTTTGGGCAATTTGGTCTTCTTCTCCCATAGATACCCATACATCAGTATAAAGAACATCAGCTCCTTTTACACCATCCGTTATATCCTCAGTAATATGAATGATCGCTCCCGATTGTTCAGCCATCTTTTGCGCCTCTTGAATTAATTCCTCTTTGGGAAATAAAGCACGTGGTGAGATAATGCGAATCTCCATTCCAATTATAGTAGAGGCCAAAAGCAGGGAATTAGCCATATTATTTCTTCCATCTCCTATATAAACCAGAATGACCTCCTCTAAAGGTTTTTTAACCTTTTCCTTGATAGTCATTAAATCAGCTAAAACCTGAGTAGGATGATAGAGATCGGTTAAGCCATTCCAGACTACTGCACCAGAATATTTCGCTAAAATTTCCACTGATTCTTGCTTAAATCCGCGAAACTCTATACCATCATAATAACGACCAAGCACTCGGGCAGTATCTTCCATTGATTCCTTAACACCCATTTGCGAGCCCGTGGGACCAATATAGGTAACATTAGCTCCCTGATCAAAGGCAGCTACTTCAAAGGCACATCTGGTTCTGGTAGAAGCCTTTTCAAATATCAAGGCAATATTCTTCCCTTTTAATCTTTGCTGTTCTATCCCAGCATACTTAGCCTTTTTAAGTTCGATAGCTAAATCTAGTAAAAAATAAATTTCCTCTTTACTGAAATCCTTTAATGTTAGTAAATGGCGATTCCTCAGATTTACTGGCATATAGTATCCTTTCTAAATATTATTTACAAAATTAAAACAAAACATTATTTTTTCTCAAAAAATGGTAATTATTAATCACCATTATAAATATATTATTCTTTTACTACCTATCCTACCTAAAGAATAAAATAAATGTTTAACAATGTCAATTATAGACCTAAAAATAAAAAGATAAACTCTTTTCATAACAACATCTAACCATATCTGAATCTGAAACTATTGTGAATAGTTAAGAAAAACTGTTTTGCCTTAAGAATTTATAAGGTCTGTACTTTGTGAGGAACTAAATATTTTTTCCTCTAAGCAAAAAGGTGAATAAAAACTCCACTTCTTACTTTTGGCTCAAACCAGGTTGATTTGGGAGGCATAATTTGCTCTTGTTGGCCAACTTTGATGACCTCCTCTATAGAAATTGGAAATAAAGTAAAGACAATGACCGAGCCCTGTCTAATTCTGTCTTCTATTTGAGGCAAGGCCTGCTTTCCTCCTATAAATTCTATCCTGTTCTTCTGCTGGAGATTTCCAATACCCAATAAGGGTTTTAATATCTGGTTCTGCAAAATAGTGACATCCAGCTGAGCAATAATATCACTATCTGGTCTACTGTTAACATCTTCTTTATATAATAATCGATACCATTGCCCGCAAAGATTCATGCCAAATTCATGCTTTTGTGATGGTAAAAAAGGAATATGAGAATTAATTATTTCTACCTGAAAGTGCCGGTTTAATTGTTCCAGAAAATCTTCTTGAACCAATCCCGGAAATATTCTTACTATACGATGGTAAGGTAAAATACGAATCTGATCATGTGGTACCAATAATGCTGGAAAATAACTATACTCTTCTCCAGCATATTCTTCTTTTTGTTCGTCTTTCTTCAGTTTTGTTTTCCAGAATTGAGCAGCCTGGACTGCTGCTGCTGCTCGGTGATGACCATCAGCAATATAAAGAAAAGCAACCTGCCGAAAAGTAGTAATTAAAGAATCAATAACCTTTTTCTCTTTAATTCGCCAGCAGGTATTCACAACCCCATCATCAGATTTAAAATGATATATTTGCTCTTCACTAGTAATTACTTGCTGTAATAATTCTTCAATATGAGGATTATTCTTATAAACAACCAAAACACAGCCAGTATGGGCTTTGGTAACTATAATATGATAGGCTCTCTCCTGGGATACTTCTAAATCGATATGCTCATGTCTTTTAATAACACCACTCTGATAGTCTTCTACCGACAAGCAGGCTACCAGACCAGTTCTTTGACAAATATCATTACTCTGACCATAAAGATAAAAACTATCTACCTCATCCCTTAAGAATATTTTTTCTCTGATCAATTTTTTAAGATTTTTTGCTGCTACCTCGGCTAACCGAAAACTAGACAGGTATCTTTCTGGTATAACAGTTGCCTCTGGTTTAACTACCTGTAAAAAAGAGTAGGGATTATTATTAATCACCATTCTTGCTTCATCCCTACTGATAACATCATAAGGCGGGGAATTGACTTTATGGACTAAATCTTCTTTTGGTCTTAAGGCTTTAAACGGCCTAATAGTTACCATATCTTTCTCCTTAACTACTCATAAGTTTATTTTCCTGATAATCTTCAATTAATCGAATAATTTCCTGACCAATTTTAAATTGAGCCTCTTGGGTAGATGCAGCAATATGAGGGGTAACGGAAACCCGCTCATGATTCAATAAAGCCATATTTTTACAAGGCTCTTGACAAAATACATCCAAGCCTGCCCCAGCTATCTGGCCTTTATTCAAAGCCTCCAGTAAAGCCTCTTCATTTACTAAATTCCCTCGAGCGGTATTAATTAAAAAAGCGCTTTTCTTCATTAATTTCAACTGTGGTTCATCAATTACATAACCATTATTAGTTTCAGAGGAAGAATGTAAGGAAACAAAATCAGCTTGGCTTAGTACTTCCGGTAAAGAGAAAGCTTGCCAGCTATTCTCTATTCCTTTAATAGGTAAAACATCATAATAGATAATACGCATATCTAAGGCACTAGCTTTTTTAGCTAGAGTCTGACCAATTCGTCCCATGCCAATAATACCCAATGTCTTACCAGATAATTCTACACCTAAAAACTTATTTTTTTCCCATGTTCCCTGCCTCATAGTTAAATTAGCAGGAATCATCTTTCTGGCTAGTACTAACATATGAGCCAAAGCAAGTTCAGCTACTGAAATACTGCTGGCATTGGGAGTATTAAAAACTCTGATACCCTTAGCCTGAGCATAAGTTAGGTCAATATTATCAACTCCTACCCCTGCCCTTATTATTAGCTTAAGATAACCTGTTTGCATCGCTGAATCAATCAACTCTTTTGTTACCCGGGTAGCTGAACGAACTATTAAAATTTCATTCTGCTGTACTTCATACTCAAGGATCTCTGGTTTATTATATCTTTCCTGAACTGTAAATCCTCTTTTCTTTAATTCATCAACGACTAAAGAATCTATCTTATCGGTAATAAGAATCTTAAGCATAAATCTGTTCACCTCCTAAGATTAAGATTTGATCAATTGCCGATAATAATTCTTCAATCTCCTCTAAGGTTATATCACCCATATGAGCGATACGAAAAGTTTTATCTTTTAATGGACCATACCCATTGGAAATTACAAATCCCATTTCCCCTAGTTTCTTATTTAATTCAGTTATATTTATATTACGGGTATTGCTAATGCAGGTAACAGTTTGAGAAGCAAACTGTTCGGGAGGATATAACTGAAAATTTTCTTTGGCCCATTGTTGAACTCGTTTGGCCATTGTGGCGTGCCTGGCAAAACGGTTTTCCAAACCTTCCTGTAATATAGAATTTAGCTGACTATTTAGAGCAAACATATGGGAGAGAGAAGGAGTAAAGGGATATTGAAAATCATTTTTTCTAATATATTCATATAATCCCAACAAATCAAAATAAACCCCTCTATAGGGAACACCTCTGGCTGCTTCCAGTGCTTTCTGCGAGATAGAACAAAAAGAAAAACCGGGTGGCAATCCCATGCACTTCTGACTGGAAGTAATACAAATATCAATACCCAACTTATCAACCTCTATCTTCACCCCACCTAAAGAGCTCACTGCATCCACACAGAATACTATCTCGGGAAAATTTTTAACAATCTCAGCAATTTCTGACAAAGGATTCATTACCCCGGTTGAAGTTTCATTATGGGTAATAGTAATCAAATCATACTTTCCAGTAGCCAAAACTTTCCCGACTAATTCACCTCTTATAGGACTACCGTATTCTACCGTAAAGAGCTCTGCCTTAACTTGATTAGATAAAGCCATCTTATACCAGCGTTCTCCAAAATCTCCACAGGAAAATACGGCAGCACATCTTTTAGTACAGGAACGAATAGCTCCCTCCATCAAGCCACTGCCAGAGGAGGTGGAAAGTAAAATATCATTTTCAGTAAACATTAATTTTTGTAATTTACTGCTGATATCCTTTTGTAAATTAGAAGCATCTTTGCTCCGATGTCCAATTAAAGGTCTAGACATCTCTTTTAATACTTCCTCTTTCACCTCAATAGGACCTGGAATAAATAATTTTTTCCTCATTTTCTTGCCACCTTTCCTTAAAATAATAATAAAATTCCCCGGCAGTTATTAATAACTACCGGGGACGAATATTACTCCGTGGTGCCACCCCAATTTAGCTAACCATTAATATAGTGAAATAATTTGAGATAACCTTATTAGTTCTTATAGCTCTTCTTTTTTTTAACGCTTTCCGCGACCTGAGATAATTGTATTTTTCTCCCTGGCAATATTCAGATGGATTTTAGTCTACTTGCTGCTGATTTTCACCAAAGCACAGCTCTCTAAAAGAATTTTAGACTTACTCTTCTGAATTCTTTTGTTTATTATTTTTTTGTTATTGTCTTTTCTTAATCTATACTATTCAGAAATTGGAAACATCTTTTAAATTAATTGTATTATAAATTACCATCCAATTTCTCTGCTGTCAATATTTTTCTGGTATTTTTCTTAATTTTTAGTGTTTAAAACAACGATAGCCAGTAAAGACCATAATCAATCTAAAATTATTTGCAGTAGCAATTACCTCTTCATCTCGCTTGGATCCCCCTGGTTGAATAATAGCCTTAACTCCTGCTCTGGCAGCTAATTCTACTCCATCCGCAAAAGGGAAGAAGGCATCAGAAGCGAGATAGCTTCCCCGGGAACGTTCTCCTGCTTTCTGTACTGCAATCTGTACTGAATCTACTCGACTCATTTGGCCTGCACCAACTCCCACTAACTGTCTATTCTGTGACAGCACTATAGCATTTGATTTGACATGTTTAACCATCTTCCAGGAAAATAATAACTCCTCAATGTCCTCTTTAGTGGGACGCTCTTCGGTCACCACTATCAGATCCTCAACAGAAATGCTTTTAAAATCCCGATCCTGTACTAAAAAACCTCCCGAAATCTTTTTTAAATCCTTAATATGACGGTCTTGTGTTCGCAAATTCCCTACTTCAATTATACGACGATTTATCTTTTCCTGTAAAAGAGAAAGAGCGTTATGACTATAGGAAGGTGCCACGATAGCTTCAACAAAGGGGGTATTATGAATTAAATAAGCTAATTTTTCCTCTACTCTTCTATTAATACCGATAATACTGCCATAGGCCGATAGAGGATCACTTTGATAAGCTTTTTCATAAGCAGCTTCAATGCTTTCTGCAGTAGCCAGGCCACAAGGATTAGTATGTTTAATAAAAACAACAGTGGGTTCATCAAAATCTTTGATGATGGTCAAAGCTGCCTCCAGATCAACAAGATTATTGTAGGAGAGCTCCTTCCCATTTAGTAATCTTGCTGAACCTAAATTAGCTTCTTCTACCATATTTTCACGGTAGAATGCAGCCCTTTGATGCGGATTTTCACCATAGCGCAAATTGCCCACTTTTTTTGCTCCTATTACCAAATAATCAGAAAAGGAATCTTCATTGGGTATCAAATTTTGAGATAAATAATGATAGATAATACTATCATAATAAGAGGTATACTGGAAAACTTTTACTGCTAATCTCTTTTTTGTAGAAAGAGAAATTTTTCCATCAGTAGTTGATAATTCCTTTAATATATCTTGATAGTCTGCTGGATCTACAAGCACAGCAACATCCTGATAATTTTTTGCTGCAGCTCTCAAAAGAGAGGGACCTCCAATGTCTATATTTTCAATAGCATCATCTAAAGATCTTTCTTCTTGAGATATAGTCTGCTCAAAGGGATAGAGATTGACCACCACTATTTCAATTGGTAAAATATTCTGTTCTTGTAATTGTCTTTGATGTTCAAAATTATCACTACGGGCAAGTATGCCACTAAATATCGCCGGATGAAGGGTCTTTACTCTTCCGTCCAAAATTTCTGGAAAACCAGTTACCTCCGAAATTAAAGTCACTTCTATCCCGGCATCCTGCAAAAATTTCGCTGTACCCCCCGTAGAAATTATCTCATAACCAGCTCTGGTCAATCCACTGGCTAATTCCACAATACCCGATTTATCAGAAACACTAATTATTGCTCTCTTAGTTTTACCCACTTTTTTCTTCTCCTCTCCCTTTTTAAAAATAAACCTTATACCCGTAGAACGGGTGCTTTTGAGAACCTCATAAAGAGGTTTGATTATTTTTGTTTATGGCCTTTCCTGGTGAAATAAATATAAAATATATAATTAAACAACTTCCTCAGCTAAATAGAGTCCTTTTTGCCCAATATCTTTTCGGTAATAACTATTTTCAAAATTTATCATTCTTACCCCACTATAACTTTTAACAATTGCCTCTGATAAAGTGTCTGCCCAAGCAGTTACTCCCAACACCCTTCCTCCGGCACTGACTATCTGACCATTCTGTTTTTTAGTACCAGCATGAAATACCACCATATCTTCTCTACCCTTTAATTCTGCTAAGCCAGAAATAATTTTTTCTTGTTCATATTCTCCGGGATATCCTCGAGAAGCCATTACTACACATACAGTTGCTTGTCTGCTCCAATGGAGTTCAACATGATCTAAATAACCACCAATAGTAGCCAGAATAACCTCCATTAAATCTGTCTTTAATGAGGGAAGTATTACCTGGGTTTCTGGATCTCCCAAACGTACATTAAATTCTAATACCTTAGGACCTTCAGCAGTAAGCATTAAACCAGCATATAAAACACCTTTAAAAATCCTATTTTCCTTTTCCAGACCTTTAATAAGAGGCTGGAAAATTTTAGTGAGAACAGTCTTTTGTTGCTCTTCACTAAAAAAAGGAACCGGACTATATGCACCCATACCACCAGTATTTAAACCCTGGTCATTATCACCAATCTTTTTATGGTCCTGAGAGGGAATCATAGATACAATATGTTTTCCATCACAAAATACCAGCATAGAAACTTCCTCACCAGAAAGAAATTCTTCAATTACTACCTGTTTACCAGCCTCCCCAAATATTTTCTCCTTCATTATCTGGTAGAGAGCTTGCTCAGCTTCTGTTTTATTTCTTACCATTAAAACCCCCTTACCACTAGCCAATCCATCTGCCTTAATTATTAAGGGAAAACTAGTCTTTTTTAAATAAGACTGTGCCTGCTGATAATCATTAAAAACCTGAAATCGAGCAGTAGGAATATGGTATTTATCCATCATTTGCTTAGCAAAAACCTTGCTTGATTCAATTTCAGCAGCTTTACGTTGAGGGCCAAAAATAGGGAGATTATTCTGTTCAAATAAATCAACAATCCCTAAAGATAAGGGAACTTCAGGTCCTACAATGGTACAGTCAATTCTCTTCTGGCGAGCAATTTCTAATAAACCGTTAAGATCATCTGCTTTTACTTTCAGACATTCAGCCTGCTCAGCAATACCAGCATTTCCTGGTGCACAATAAATCTTCTTCACCAATGGACTTTGAGCTAATTTCCAGACAATAGCATGTTCTCTACCACCACTACCAATAACCAGAATGTTCACCTTAAATAACCTCACCATCTAATATTTTGTGACTAACACTAACATAGTAAATATCGCATCCTTATTACGGGTGACTTGAAGGACCCCGGTGAGGGGTTTAACTTTTTTGCTCTTTTTCTTGCGATTTTTTATTTATACCTTTAGCCCTAATCTTTCTTAAGCAATAGTATTGCCCACCCGGGACTTCAGGTGCCTTATTATCATAGAATCTATTTTCATCTTTTTATGGTAAAACCATATTATTTAACCATTACCACCTTCTTAGAGGGTGGTTTTTTATGGTTAAATAAAATAATAATATATGATATGGTACACCCACCAGCCTAATGTTTGGTACACCTTAGCTATACCCTATATGTACTATTATCCACCATAGAGGACAATTTTAAAATACTTCATAACTTAAAAAACGTAATAAGCTATTTATGGAACCAGTTGGAAAAAGATAAAGATGATCAGGAATTTTAATTCTTTCCTCAAAATTAGCACCAGCCTTCTTTAATTCTTGTACCGTCTTTTCCTTTTTGAACATCTGTACTAATATTGTCCCTCGGGCTAAAAAAAGAGCACTATATTGTAATGATTGGGGTTTAAATTTAGTACTACCTATATAACTAAAAATTAGCATATTGGGAGTGGTAGTGTATTTGGTTTTCTGAATAATAGTAATCATATGGGGTCGAATATCTCCCCTCACCAGATTAATAGGAATCCTTTTTAAACGATGATGGTAATCAAGATAGGTATGAGGACTATCTTCAATAGTAACCTCTACCCCGAGCTCTTGAGAAGAACGATCTTTTAAAAATTTTATTATATCAATATCTCCAACCATTGGACCACCAATGGTAAAAAAAGATGCCTTTAACTTTTGTTGCTCTTCAATCCATTCCTTTCTATCGTTTACCGCAAAAACATATTGCTGGTTATACTTCAAAAAAAGGGATATAAATATTTCAAAATTTCCTTCTATACGGGTCAATCTCTCAACAAAATCATTAATCCAGGCTTTGCTATTCACTTTTTTACCTTCCTCTTTAACTATTCTTGATTAACTATAAAGATAGGCATTGGAAACATATTGCAATACCATGCGATGGGTATTAAAGAAAGAGGCATTAATAGCTATACTATGCCTCATTATATTAATCCACTGCTTTCTCCTTTCATAATAAGTAGGCATTATTTCATTCTCTAATTTTTTATAGAGAGAATCTGCCTCTTCCTGATCGATACTCTCCATATTCGCTGCCGAACCTATAGACCATCCAGTAATACCTTCAATACATCCTTCTACCCACCATCCATCAAGGACACTAAAACTTGGAATTCCATTATGGGCTGCCTTCATTCCTGAAGTGCCAGATGCTTCCTGGGGTTTTCTGGGTGTATTTAACCATAAATCCACTCCAGAAGTTAATATCTTTCCTAAATCCATATCATAATTTTCCAAATAAATAATTTTTATATTCTCTTTTGCTGGTAATTGCCTAGAAATATTAATAATCTTTTGAATCAGCTCTTTACCTGGATAATCTTTGGGATGTGCTTTTCCTGCAAATACCAACTGTAGGTGTCCTTTTCTTCTGGCCATATCCATGAGACGATTTAAGTCATAAAAAATCAAATCAGCACGTTTATAGGCCGTAGCTCTTCTGGCAAAGCCAATGGTCAATACTTCTTTACTAAATTCTACATCAGTAAATTTATTAATATAATCAATTAACTCACCTTTAGCTTTCTGATGAGCATTCCAAACTTGTATATCAGGAATATTTAAGGCATATCGTAAGCTAAAGGGATCGGACTTCCAACCAGGAATATAATTATCATACAATTGAGCAAAATATTTTCCCGTCCAGGTAGCAGAATGTACGCCATTGGTAATAGAATCAATATGATATCCCGGGAACATTTCCTGAGAAACCAGTCCATGTCTCTTCGCAACTCCATTGATATAATGACTGAGATTCAGTGCTAACTGAGTCATATTCAGCTTCTCTTCTCCACCTAAGTTTCTTAATAGCTCTAAAGAAACTGTATCTCTCATAACCTGTTCTACTAACTGATAGGAAAATTGATCCATTCCGGCTGGTACTGGTGTATGGGTGGTAAAAACACACATCCTTTTTACCTGCTCAATATCCCATTCCTTTTTCTGGGTATTATTATAATTATGGAGTAATTCCAGAGCTAATAAACTGGCGTGTCCTTCATTCATATGGTATCTGGAAATATCTTTATATCCCAATTCCTTTAGCATCCTTACCCCGCCAATACCTAATACTATTTCTTGAGCCAGACGGTAACGCTCATCCTCACCATACAAATAATAAGAAAGACTACGGTCATAGTCATTGTTTTCTGGTAAATCTGTATCCAAAAAATAAACCGGGACTTTATCTCCTTCCACACCCTGCACCATATACATCCAGGGTTGAACAATAACCTTTCTCCCCTCAATTTCTACCTCAATACGCGCTGGTAATAATGCCAATACCTCTCGAGGATCCCATTTTTCTGGTAATTCCTGCTGGTAGCCTTGTGAATCAATTTTTTGTTTCAGATAACCTTTTTTGTAAAGTAGAGTCATGCCGATTAAGGGAACTCCCAAATCAGCTGAGGAACGAATGGTATCACCGGCTAAAATTCCTAAACCGCCACTGTAGGTAGGTATTTTAGAATCTACACAAATCTCCATCGAAAAATAGGCAATCTTGTTTTCTCTTTTGGTGCATTCCTCATGCTCGTGAAGAAGACAAGCTCTTCCTTCCATACTACCTCCCTTTTCTTGCTAATATTTACCTTATAATTATAATATAATATTAAAATAAAAATTTTATATTTTCCAAAATTTTATTTAGCTTATTTGATTTTATCATATTTGGTCAATTGGTCATAATTTACCCTCTCCCCAACAATACTTATTTTATAAAGTTTTAATAAATATTTTATGAGTATTTTAAAATAGTATTATATAATAATAAGAGAAAATAGGCAAAGGTTAATAAAGAAAAGGTAATATTAACTAAATAGGACATAAGGATATATGGGTCATAAAAAATGATGACCATTCAAAAAAGATTATGGATATCCAATCTAATATTAATACTAATCACTGTTATACTATTAATTGGGGTCAGCTTAATAATAACAGAAAACTTTCGTGAATTTATTGGACTACCACCCCCAGATAATCAAAAGAAACCTCTTGTATTCAACAGAGCTCTGTTCAGGGCAGAACGAACTATAATGAACATTATTGAATCAGAACCAGATCGATTCTTAAATCCTGATTATACTAATCAGATTGATAAATTCTTAAATTCCTTAAATACTGGCCTAATTGTAAAAAAAGATAACCAGATAATATATTCTTCTCCCTTTCTTGCTGAAATTGATAACAATTACCAGCATCTCTTACAACAACAGATAAATCAAGAAACAAGTATGTCTTCTCAAAAAGGAGGAGATATTGATAGAATTTCAGATACTTTATTTATGAAAATTATTCCTCTGCACTTTAGTGACCACATTCCTGGTACTATGTTTTTAATTAATGATGCCACAGCTATTTATCAAGAATTAAGGGCCTTTAAAAATTCAGTAATTTATACTTTAATTCTATTTTTAATTATCATGATCATTATCAATACCTTAATTACTTATTTATTAGCAAAACAGATTGTTAATCCCCTGATTCGTTTAAAAAATGCCGCTAAACAAATTCAAAAAGGTAATTATAATTTTCAATTGAAAGCATCATCTAAAGATGAAATTGGTGCATTGTTCCAGAGTTTTGAAGAAGCGCGAAAACAGTTGCAAAAATCAGAAGAAACACAAAAGAAATACGAGCAAAACCGCAACGAACTGATTACCAACATTTCTCATGATCTAAAAACACCCATTACCACTATCAAAGGTTATATAGAAGGAATTTTGGATGGTGTACCTAAATCAAAAGAGAAGGAGAATAAATACTTACAGACCATCTATCAAAATGCAGTACATATGGAATCCTTAATTGAAGATTTATTTTTACTTTCCCAGTTTGATTTAAACCAATCTCCTTATCATTTTGAGCAAATTAATATTAAAAATTATTTGGCTGACTCTTATGAAGAATTACAATTTGACCTGCAGGAAAAGGGTATTCAACTGGAACTTAAAGTAGATTATGATGAACAAAAACTGGTCAAAGCTGATAGACAACAATTAAAAAGAGTGATTCTAAATATTATTAATAATGCAATTAACTACAGAAATACTCTTAATCCCAAGATTGAAATGATCTTAACAGAAAAGGAAGGAACAGCACAGATAGAAATCAAAGATAATGGTAGAGGTATTCCAAAAGACATACTGGATAAAATATTTGATCGATTCTACAAAGAAGATCGAGCCCGTTCCAACAGCTCACCCGGTTCTGGTTTAGGTCTCTATATTGCCCGAAAAATTATTGTAGAACATGGTGGTAATATCTGGGCTAATAGCCAGGTTGGTTGCGGTACCAGTATTTTCTTCACTTTACCTCAGGTAAAGACTAATAATGTGAACAAGGATGAAAACTATGAAAAAGATTCTAATAATTGAAGATCAACGAAGCATTGCTGAGCTGGTAAAAGATTATCTGGAAATTAACAATTTTCAAGCTGATATAAGAATAAATGGTAAGGAAGGCTTAAAAGATGCTCTCCAGAAAGACTATGATTTAATATTACTTGATTTAATGCTACCAGATAGGGATGGTTTTGAAATCTGTAAAGAAATAAGAAAGAATAAGAATATACCAATACTTATTATTTCTGCACGAGGAGAAGATATTGATAAAATTCGCGGATTAGGATTAGGAGCAGATGATTATATCAGCAAACCATTCAGTCCCAATGAATTAGTAGCCAGGGTAAAGGCACATCTAAATCGGTTTGACCGTTTAACGGGAAAAAGTAGCCAAGCAAAAAATGAAATACAAATAAAAAATTTGACTATAAACCAGGTATCCAGACGTGTTTACCTGGATAATAAGGAGATAATCTTTACCACCAAAGAATTTGAAATATTAAATTTCCTGGCTTCTCACCCGAATATAGTTTTCAGCAAAGAACAGCTCTATGAACGTATCTGGGGGGATAATTCTTACGGAGATATAGCTACTATTGCCGTTCATATAAAAAAAATAAGAGACAAAATTGAAAAAGATCCCCAAAAACCCCGTTTCATTGATACCCTCTGGGGGTCTGGGTACCGATTTAATGCCTGATACTAAAAAATATCACCTGAATGAGAGTTGGCTTGAAAAAACTTTCCAACAGGTTTACCTTTTAGTCAGATTATCTCTATTCCATTCTTCTTTCCTTTCATTTTTTTATGTTTATATTTAATAAGTATAGTATATTTAACCATTACCACCTTTTTGAACAGGTGGTCTTTATATTTTATGATAATAATATGCTACAGGTATTTTTTCCAATTAAATAAGGTATAAAGGCATTCCCGATACATTTGTAAGCGATAACAGAAACCAGCATAAAAACCTAATTTGCCCTCTTTGGTATGATGAGTCAAACCAGATAGAACAGGGTAAACAATCTTAATGCCCTGGTAGAGAGCTATTTTGGTTAAAAAAATCTCAACTCCAAATTTAGTCCAGGAAAGGTCGGGAAGAAGCTGAACAAATTTCCCGGAAAGACCCCTTTGTCCATTAAGTATACTGAAATACTTCTGAGCCAAATCAACACCAACTTTACCACCTTGTTGAAAAATCCCTATAGTCATACCTGTATCAGAATTGTTCTTGAGGGGATGAAGTAAGGCCTCTATATGTATTTCCTTCAGATTGATCAGGTCAGCATCCAGAAAAAGCCAGTAATCAGCATAACCTACATAAGTAATACCAGTCTGCAAAGCTGCCCCCTTCCCTCTGTTGAAATCGTGTCTTAATACTTCTACAGAATAACGCTCAGCACATTTGGCAGTTCTATCAGAGGATCCATCATCAATGACCACAATTCTTTTTTTTCTCTTATCTTGACAAACGACCTCCAGAACAGGGCCAATTCTGGGCTCCTCATTGAATGCTGGAATAAGAATAGCCAAACTTTCTCTACTCATATCATCTTCCTTACTAATATTTCTCTTCTTTTCTATTTTTACACCTTCTCTTTTATAGATTAGCAATATATTGGCCAGTAATAAATCCACTTTTCTCATGACATAAAAACATTACTGCATGAGCAATATCATCTACTTTACCTATTCTTTTTACCGGATGTTGCCTTCTATCAGCATCACTCCAGCGGTTGTTCTGCCGAGCTGTATCTATCCAACCCGGTGCTATTGAATTTACTCTTACTTTACCAGCAAGACTTATGGCCATAGCATGAGTTAAAGCAATAATTCCTCCTTTTGCTGCTGAATAACTTTCTGTATCCGGTTGAGACATAAAAGCCCTGGTGGAAGAAATATTCACAATAGCGGATCCTTTATTAAAATAAGGTAGAAATAATTTTGTTAAAAAATAAGGAGCCGTAACTCCAACCTTGAGCACATAATTAAAATCATTAAAACCACAATTGGAAAGTAATCCCTTTTTGCTCAAACAGGCATTGTTAATCAAATAATCAATATGCTCAAATTTATCAATGACTATCCTGACAAATTCTTTTAGATTCTCTTCTTGGGCTATATCTCCTTGGTAAAATAATTCGCAATCTGTTTTGACATCATCTAAATCAATAATGGCTATTCTAGCTCCCTTTTTCTTAAACTGTCTTCCTATTTCTTTCCCTATACCCCTTGCACCACCAGTAATTACCACTTTTTTACCTTTAAATTCCATTTATTCCTCCTTATCTATCCCATTCTTTTTTAATTCCGTTCTATTTAATCTTAATGACCTTCACTGTCACCCACGATCATCATTTTTTAGTAAACAGGTCGCCTTTAAATCATCTATCCTATATTACCACCAGGAAAATAACAATCTTTCTTATTATACTTTAAAAAACTAATAGTATTAAAGAAAATTAAATTACTACCGCCAGCACATTTTTTGGTTTACATTTTCCATGAAAAATGATAAGTTTATAATAAATTATTTTAATTTATTATAAAATCAAAAGTACCAAGTTAGAAAATATGAAACAGGTTTTTCAAAAAACATGGGAAGTACATTCTTTTGACATCTTAAATAATCAGCAATTGAATCCAGTTAGGTTGGTTGACTATTTAAATGATACCGCAGCACATCATTCAGAATCATTGGGTTACTCAATGGAAACCTTATTCCACAAAGGATATTCCTGGATACTTCTCTCCTGGAATATCAGTATTAATCGATGGCCACGTTTAAGAGAGATTATTAATATTGAAACCTGGATTTCTCAACTTAAAAGATGTTTTGCTTATCGTGAATTTATAATAAAAGATCGTCAAAATAAACATATCATAAAGGCATCTTCTCGCTGGATTTTCTACGATATTAACAGGCATAAGCCGATAAAAATTCCGGTGGAATTATCCCATCTCTGGTTAATTAAAAAAGTAGAAGCATGTTCACCATCAATTATAGATGCAGACCTTTTCCAACAATCTGACGGCCCTAATAAAGAACAACATTATTTTATTCAAGAACAAGATATTGATGTATTAGGTCATGTACATAATTCCAGATATATAGACTGGATTTTGCTAAGAAAGCCTAAAATAATAAAAGAAAAATATTCCTTAAAACATCTACAGGTTTTTTATCATCATGAAATCAAATATCCAGGAGAAATCATAGTTCACCAGAAGATTTTTCCCCAGAAAAATAAATTAGAATACCTTATTTATGATCAAATATGGGATAATAGGAATAAGCAGAGAGTTGCTACTATAGTGGTAACTCAGTGGACACTTGATACCTAATTATTAAATCTTTTTTCTATAATTTATCTTCTTATCAATGATTTGAGCTGTCTTAGTAAGAGAAAGACCACCTCTTGCCGTACATTTTAAACTTGATGGTAATTGAACCCCTACCTCATACATAGCCTTGATTGTTTCGTCAAGCGGTATTACCACATCAACGCCTGAAATAATCATATTAGCCGCAGCAAAAGCATTAGTGGCAGCCATTACATTTTTTCCTAAACAAGGAACTTCTACTCGGTTAGCTACTGGGTCACAAATTAAACCTAACACATTTTGCAAAGCTATTGAAGCGGCATCAATACCTTGTTTAACATTTCCTCCTACTAGCTGGATTAAACCAGCAGCAGCCATTGCTGAAGCCGAACCACATTCTGCCTGACAACCACAAACCTCTGCAGAAAAAGTAGCTTGTTCTGAAATAAAAACTCCAATAATACCAGCAGCGAGCATCGCTTTGATTATCTTATCATCATCTAAATTCATATACCGAGCTGTTCCCAAAATTGTTCCCGGTACCACACCACAGGAACCAGCAGTAGGAGCAGCCACAATCAACCCCATAGAGCTCTTCACCTCCATCATAGCCATAGTAAAAGAAATAATATAATTCAATGCACCTCCAGGAATTAGTTTATTTTCTCGATGTGCTTTTTCCACCAACCAGGCTTGGGGACCTAAAATACGATCCTGGTAAGATGTTCCTTTTAAACCAGTTTCAATCGATGATTTAAGTATACTAACAATTTCTCTCATCTTAGAAAATATTTCCTCTTTGGTTAATTTTCCTCTCATACTCTCATATAAGGTAGCCATTTCCCACAGTTCTCCCCCCTTTTTTTTCCAATAGACTAACATTTGGGCAGCCCTACTATAAGGAATATGACTATCCTTTACTGAAACAACCGGCATAACAGGATCCAACTGTCTTATATATAAAATATCTTTTAATTTCTTTAACCAAAGTATTTGGGAAGGAGTCAATTTCGAACTACTCTTTAAATTAATAATCCCCTGCCTATTATTTTCTGATAAGTCGATATAAGCAATTCCTTTAATCTTATTCTTAATCTGTTCTACTATCTTCTTGGCCGCTTTTTTTGTGATTCCAGAATAAAATAATAATGTCTCGTAAAAATCTCCACAAATAGACAAGGGAAATTCTTCAATTTTTTTTATTTCTATCAGACCTCCACCAACCGAAATAGCTTCTAAATGCCACTTTTTGCCTTCTTGATCAGTTAACACCATTTTTATAGTATTGGGGTGATGGGCAACAAAATCGCTAACTTTAAATTCTATAGTTATATTTTCTTCTTTTGCCCTGTCCAAAGAAGTAGGTATAGTCTGATCATCCGTTGGTAATCCTAACAATCCTGCGGCAAGACCCATATCGGTCCCTTGAGAATGATAAGTGGGAGCAATAGCGCCCTGCCGGTCAAATTCAATTACCGCATGCTTTAATTTACTACCTATTAACTGGGTGGCAAGATTTCCAATCCTAACTGAAGCAGCCACATGAGAACTAGAAGGACCTCTCATAATGGGACCTATGACATCATTAAAGATACTGGCTGGTCGTTTTTTCATGAAATCACCGACTTTAATTTCATAAATTCTACAGCTTCTGCTAATAATCTATCAATTTTCTCAGTATATTCCTTACTTAAGGGTAAACGAGGAGAACGAAAATTACCGCCCTTTATTCCTCTTCTATCCATAGAATGTTTTACTATCTGCACTAACTTACCTGATTCTTCTAGTTCTATACATAAGGGTAAAATAACATGATAGATTTCTTGTGCCCTTTTATAATTTTTATTCAGAACAGCTTCCTCGTAGATTGCTACCGATAGTTCAGGTAAAGCATTACCAATTACAGAAACCCAGCCCTGGGCTCCCAAAAAAAATGATTCCAACACAAGCTCCTCACTACCACAGAAAGTAATTATCTTCCCTTGACTGAGCCGTTCAATTTCTCTTAAACGAATGATATCCCCAGTAGATTCTTTAATATATTTAATATTTTCTTTCTCTGCTAATTTAAGAACTGTTTCTAATTTGATATCCACTCCAGATGTGCCGGGATTGTTATAAATCATAATAGGAATATTTACATTATCGGCTATGGTCTCATAGTGATAGATAATTTCTTCTTGTGAGGGATTATAATAATAAGGTGGTAGAATAAGTACTCCATCTGCACCAATTTTTTCAGCATGCTGAGTATATTCTAATGTTTTAGCTGTTGTTTCTGCAGTAGTACCTATACATACTGGAATTCTATTATTTACAATTCTAACCACAAATTCGGCTATGTCATAGCGCTCTTTTTCAGTTAAACTGGCAAATTCACCAGTACTGCCAAGAGGAATTAATCCATGAACACCTTTTTCAATATACCACTCAATATTTTTCTCTAAATTATTAAAATCAATTTCTTCATTTTCATCAAAAGGAGTTACTATTACCACAAATATTCCCTTTAATGCTGTTGTTTTTTTTATCATCAAAAACCTCCCTTTTCCTAAGTTTAATTAAATTTTTATTTTCAGCCTTTTTTATTAATAAAAATCATTGGTTTTGCTGCTTCCAAGATAGATCCATAATATAAATTTATAATCATCAAGCAAACTAGTAATGAACAGAGTGTAATTCGTTTGCTTTATATAATTTATATAAAAAATAATTATATACCTTTACCCCCCACATATCAAAGAAAAAATCTTTACTTCATCACCATCACATAATTTATACTCTTTATCTTGGGGAGTATTGTTCACTAAAAATATTAATCCTATATTACTAGGGATAGCCAGATAGTT
>Ga0067045_1003224_pt1 | contig 25885 bp, 31 predicted proteins | sample TerdegcTABiofilm_FD_59184 | JGI IMG/M metagenome (GOLD analysis project Ga0067045, IMG submission 59184) | Combined Assembly of (Gp0054472, Gp0054536) Wastewater bioreactor microbial communities from Singapore -Terephthalate degrading... | reverse complement strand
GACGAGGGTCTTGCCGTCCTCACTCGGGGTCCAGTCGGTCGCCTTGCCACAAGACCAGTTTTGGCTGACCTCGCTCCCATCCTCAAGGGAGAGGGTGAACCGGGCACTGGGAGCCGCGTTTCCCTTCCCCTGGTAGTCGAAAATCTCGAAACGGGCTTCCTTCACGGTCGCGTTGATGTCGTCCAGCAGTCCACCACCTTCGCTGAAACCTTTGGGGTTCAGTAAACTCATCGTATTTCCTCCTGTAATTTGGGGTTGTTTAGATATGTTTGCTTTCTTCCTTCTGCCGTCTTCCCATAAACTTACTATTTCTGACGCATTCCTCCTTTCTAGTTTATGTTCGCACACCCCGCCATTAACCTGCTTGCTTTGGTTGCAGTTGGCGCATAAAACCTGTAAAGGGGGGTCTTGGGGGTAGTGGTTCCTTTTAAGCCACCTATAAAACGCCGACCCGCTACCTACCACCTTTCTGTGATTGTATCCGTCATCGTTCACATGGTCTAGTGTAAGGAAAGATACTCCCTCCTCCCCGCAACAAACACACTTCGGGCCTCCATAGGCGGCAAAGGCCGCTATTTTATCAGTAAACGCAGTCCTTATCTTTTCCTTCCTGCGGTATTCGGCCATCTTCTCCGGGTTTCTTCTCTTCCAATCTCGGATAGAAGCCTTTGCCTTATCTGACCTATCTTGTGCCATACGGATCCCCCGGTATTATAGTAACTCGTTTGCATGCTTGTAAGAACCAATTTTGGAAAAGGCCTTTATACTTAGACGAAAACCATTCCCAATGATTGTCAATTACAAACACTTCACAGTTATCGTCTGGTGCCCTCATCCCCCTACCACAGGCTTGAACTAAGGACTGTACCGCAAGATAAGATCCGTAGTCAGGATCTATCTTAGTCCGGGCCTTCATAACTTCACTACGACCGTCCGGGAACGGCAATTTTCCTATGATCTGCCACCGGCACTGGTCGTACGGGAAGTCGAACCCCGTCACCACGCTGGGGCTGACCAGTATCTTCGGTTCCGTGGACTCCTTGAATCTCTCCACTATAAGGTGCGTCGTGTCGGAGTCGTGGGTCATCATCCGGCTCTTGTGGCTGCTCGTGTGATAGATCCTCTTGCACCTGTCGTAGGAGACGGCATGGATGATCCCCTTCGTGTCGGGCCTCGCAGCGCAGATCTGCTCTATCCGGGCGAGCCATGCACTGATTTCGGCTGGACCCGCTTTATGGTCCATTCGAACAGTGGGAATGTAGTAGATGGGCCTGTTGTTAACAGGGAAATATGAAGGGTACTCGGTGTAAGTATAGCCTGTAATACCCAGGAGGTCCATGGTTTTTCTGGTAACAGTCGCGGAGGTGAAAAGGATACGTGGTATACCTCTGGTAAGGAAGGACTCGGAGAGCTTTCCGGGCCAGATGGGTTCGAACTCGATGGCGTTTCCCTTGTGTTCTGCGATCCAGTTGTCATGGCGCACCCTCTTGAGTCTTTCTATCTTGTACTTTAGCGTAAGGAGCCTGACCGCCTCCGGGTCCTCCGTGGCTCCCCTCTTCTTGCGGTCCGATATGCGGTCCTCTACCCGCTGAGCCAGAATGTGTCCCCACGCGAGGTAGTAGTTCATTCCCTTGCCGGGGGCAGGAAACTGGCTCATCCGGGCCACGTCATCCCGGCGAATGGACACGGAGAGGGACCCCAATAGCTGCTCCACTGAATCATGCGCCTCGTCGCACACCAGCATATCGAACCGGCCCAGCGCTTCCGGCTCATTGGCAAACCAGAAGGCATAATTGGTGACCACGATACGGGCGTCACGGGCTGCGTTGACTGCGTCAAAGTACTCGCAACCACGCTCCTTGATCGGGCACCGGTATCCCCAATGACAGGGGCCGTGGCTGACCGGGTATCCACTGACCCTGCAGCGGTACGCACTCTGCCCTTTTACTACCCGGATATAGTCGCCGAACTCAGCGGAAAGCTGGTCCTGCAGCCCCTTCGTGCTGGTGAGGATGACCGTCCTTCCATTCAGCAGTACGGCAGCGGTCAGGTAGCATATGCTCTTACCCCCTCCGGTGGGGACCACCTGGACCAGCGCACCCGAATTGCGGCTGTCGAGGATCTGCTGAGTGATGCGATCCTGGCCGGGTCTCCACTTGTCAAACTTGGGGGGAAGCCCCAACTGGGCTGGTGTCTTCATTTTGTTTCCTTCTCCCTCATTTCACCCTGCATTTTCAGTTCACGCAACAGCTGCTCGTTCTCGGCCTTGAGGCGGGCAAGCTCGGCGTCCTTGTCACTTATGACTGCCTTCAGCCTATCAATCATCAGTTCGTAACTGTTCTTTATCGGTGTAGTTTTGAAGTCACTCATCTTTCCCTCCCTTCAGGATTTGCATCGCCCTTTGTAGGTGGCTTTCTACGGCAGCCACTATTGGCTCATAAGCTTCCACCTTCCCCCGCAGCCGCTCGTTCTCCTCCTTGAGCGAGGTGATCTCGGCGTCCTTTTCCTGATTCATCTTTCGCAGTAACTTCAGTTCCATCTCATCAAGGTTATCCATCCCCGCCTCCCTTCAGGATTCTCCTGATTAACTTAAATCCCACGACTGGGACATATCCGTATTCAGTATCACATTGCTCTATAGCCTTCTCCACCCTCCCCCTCGCCTCGTCCAGCGCGGCGAACAGGGCGTCAACGTCGGAGATGCGAAGATTTGACTGTATCGACTGAAATAAATAAGGGAAATTCCCCTGCTTCTCTTTCGTGTAAGCTACTTGTGCCTCGTGCTTCCGCCTGATTGCGTCGATGTCAGTCATCTTTCCACCCCCTGAACTCTGCCACCAAATCCGCTAAGCGGTCTGGTGAGGAGAAGAGCCACTTAGAAAATAAGTGTCCCCTCTCTGACTGCATAAGTTCGCCGTTCTTCTCGTTGATGTACCAGTCTGCGAATCTGTTCTCTGCCCACCAGTAGAAATCTTCCCACGTAAAATCCTTGTGCTGGTCATCGTCCATCACCCACTGCTGAAGGGCGAGGATGTCGGCGGGGTATTTTCCAAAATCACGCTCTACCTGAATGAAGTCGTAGCCTTCTGGAGTATACGTTTGTGACAACCCCATCTGTTCGCAAAGAAACTGATCCCGTGTCATGTCCCTTACTCCACCGGTTTCGGTCTTGCCGTACTCGCCACACGGAACGGGCAATCCAGGGTCCCCTCGAACTCCATGAACTTGTCGCACGGGATACCCTTATCCTTGCTCTCCACCTTGAAGTTGTGGCAGGTGGGGCACCTCAGCTCCCCCTGAATCAGTCTCCAGTACAGGCTCTCGCTCGTTTTCATCCCAGCCCCCCCGTGCACGTTACCAGCAGTGTGATGAGTGCAGCCCATAAGACTAAGCTCAGCCCTATCGACCACAGCCAGCATTCCCTGCTTATAGAATGTTTCAATTTGTCAGTCATCGGACCCCTCCACTATGTCGCACCAGGCCACTATTACGAATACTACCACCAGTATCGCTATCGCCAGTATCTGTGCCAGCGTCGGGTGCATCCACCACCTCCTGCAAACATGGGTGAGGGGAGATAATCCCCCCTCTCCCAGGGTACCGCAGTTACTTCTTCGCGGCCTTCTTCGCCTCCTTCTTCTTGTCGACGAAGTTGGAGACCTTCCCTCGCGCCTTCCGGTTCTCCCGGATCCGGCGTCTTCGCGCCCTCCTCGCGCAGGGCTTGCACATCGTGACCTGATGCCTGTCTGCATTCTTCACGTACCGGATGTTGCCGCACTGGCACGTGATGACGTTGCAATAGACGTTGAAGTCCACCTGCTCCGGGATCCCCTTGTCGTTCAGCTGCTCCACCCAGACCGGATCGGGCCTGTTAAGGGGATCCTTCTCCACAGGCTTCGGCTTGGGTTCCTCCTTCGGGAGGGCGATCACCTTCCCCTTCTTCTCCGCTCTTACCTGCTTCTTCTCTTCCTTTTCCTTTTTCTTCGCCATGCCTCGTACCTCCTGTTTGGTAGTAGTTTTAGGCTCCCTGTCAAGGGAGTGCAAGCGTCATGCCAGGCCTTGAGATTTATACCGCTATCAGCCCGGAAAGGTATGTCTATGTGCACGCCCGTTCTCATATGTGTACTGCAGTATACATGTAATCACTATGGATAGCGTGCTATCTCCCCTTTCTGCGATATTCACCGATGAGGGTGACGTGCCTGTTGAGCACGTGAACGGAGGAGGTATGGTCGGTCCGGTTGGTCAGCAGGATGAACTCGGGCTTTGGTCCCCCGGTGACGGCCACCTTCCCCACCCTCTCGCCCAGGAAGGGCAGGTCCACCACGATCTTCTTCCCGGACAGATAGTAGGAAACAAACCTCTGGTCCAACAGGCTAAGGTCCGGTTTCTTCCCGCTCATTGACCCACCTCCTCCGGCCCGTTGATGGCCGTGAACAGCATGGACTTGATCATGCGAAGGTTATTGAGCGCAGCGTCTATGTACTCCGCGCACAGCACCACTTCCGCGACGGATTCCTCATCCACCTCGGCAAGCTGCGTCATCATCGCCTGAACGCTGATTTTGGTGCCTTCGAGCCTCAGCTGCTGCGACCTGACGTTGTTAAGGAGTCCCTCCAATATGAGCCTCCGGTCGTCCTCCTGCTTCTCCTCGGGAGTCTGTACGTCGAGGCCCCTTTCCTTCGCGCCTTGTATGTACCGCTCCTTCGCCTCCTTCGGGCCAAATTTCCTGATGCAGTTGTTACAGGTCACCTCCTCCCACGTGGTGGCGATGCGGACGTTTCCCACTGCCCCGCATTCCGTAGGAAAATCTCCTTCCCTTCCCTCACTTCTCTTCATGTGGATCACTGCCATAGTCTGTTGCCTCCGTTCCGTATAGTCTAAAAGGGAATCGCCCGCGTGTAGGAAAGGTACCACAGCACGGGCGTCCCCCACATGAGTAAAGGTATCAGTATCCTCATCTTCCCGCCTTGCTCATCCTGACGTTGTACTCGATGGCGTAGGCGTCGCACAGGTTGGCCAGGGTCCTAGTCCTCTCGTCGATGGAGAAGAGATTGATTCCCCGGACCATCCTCGTCACCGCACCGTGGAACGTGTAGAGACTGTGCTCCCCGGCGAGCCGGGCCTCCTCGCCATGAGCATTGAGGAACGCGTTGAAGTGGTTGGCACCGAATATACCCTCCCTCATCGCATCGAACGTGATGCACTTGAAGTCGACCGACGTGAGAGGGTAGTCACGCAGCTGATTCTGCCACTCGATGAGCAGCCTTCCCTCGTCGAGGACCTTGTTGAAGGCCCGGGATCCCAGAAGCAGGATCTCCTCCGGATCCAGCCCCGACGTGTGCTTTCGGAACTCGACGAACTCTCCGCGAAACTGCATGTTGCTGCAGACCACGACGAACGTTCCCGCGCAGATGCCGACGGCGAAATCCTTGGAGATGCTGTTGCGGAACCCCACCTGCACGTATTTCCCGTCCTGCTCCACATCCAACGTCCAGGCCCCGAACATGTTGTTTCCCTTGTTGGTCACGCTGTACGTTTCCTGCCGGATCCCGATTCCCTTCGCGTCCACCACTTTCTGCAGGCCCTCGATCACTTCCCGGTGGGGTATCGGGTGCCAAGTCTTCGTGAACGGGGGAGCGGGAATGGCCATCACGTCCACTCTGGTAAATCTCGCCTTGCTGTCCATAGACTATACCTCCTCTCTGGTATCCAGATGGTTACTCCTCCTTCTTGCTCGGGTCCACCACCAGCGTGATCGTGATCGTCTTGGGGATAGGATTCAGCCCCTTGCTCACGTAGATCGAGCCAGTGACCTTCTCTCCCTCGATCTCGTACCGATGATACCGCTTGCTGTCCTTCATGTACGTTGCTTTTACTTCCATGACAATTCTCCTTTGGTGAGGTAGTAGCGCGAATGCACCCAAGGATCGGGCCTTCCCCTCACTCAGGACAGAGAAGGCCCTCACCCAAGGAGCACTTACTTGTTTAGTGCCTTGTCGATCTCGTATGCCCTGTGTACGATGTCCTGCCGCACCTGTCCTACCAGTGCCGAGTGCTCCATGATGAAGACGAGGCCAAAGTACAGCAACGTAGCCATTACCAGTGCCCAGACAAATTCTCTCATATGACACCTCTCTTTACATCCTTAAACACCTTCACTCCGCTGTAATCGTCATAGTTCATCGCGTCACCTCCTCTGCCGTCAGGCACAGGAAATGGAGGCAGTCCTCGGTCAGGTAGTCATGGTCATAGAGGCCGTGCATAAGCGGTACCCTCACTCGCGAGGGATCCCTCTTCCATACCTTCGGTTGTCCATTCACTCGCCACCGTACCGGTGAGCCATCCCTGTTGCGATGAGTCACGTGGTACAGTACCTGTCCGCGTTTCAGGCTCTTCGCCTGTTCCAGTGTAATAGGCATGCTGGTATCCTCCTTGGGTTGTAGTCGTGCCAGATGGCCACAGCCCGGAGGCCCGCTCGTGACGCGGGCCTCCAGACCGAATCCACCTTGCCTTACTTCTTGTATCCCAGCAGAGCACGGGCCTCACGGATGACCGCGTGGAGCATCGCCTTGTCCGCCTGATAGGGGAGGAGGAGGATGCTAGCATCGTCGGCCTTGCTGCCGATCTCCTGCTGGAGGATGATCCGCTTCTCCGCCTTGCGAGCCTTCACCTTGATCCTCCGCTTGAGGCTGGTCTTGCGCCTGCGGTACCGCTTCTGGCAGACGTCGCAGCGGATGACCGTCCCCTGCTGGTAGGCGTAGATCTCGCGCTGGGTGCCGCAGTCCTGGCAGGAGATGGTGACCTTCTCTGCCTTCGCTCGTGACTTCTTCTCGCCGCTCGGACCAGCGAGCACCTTCAGGCAGACCGCGCACGTGACGTCCTCCTTCGCGTCGGCAGCGATCATGCGGGGATCGAGAGCAAAGATCCCGCAGAGGGACCGGTCCCCGCCCTCCGGCACCCAGTGCAGCCGGTGCTTGGTCTTCTCCTTCTGCTCCGGGGTCGCTGCCTTGCCGGTCGCCGGGACGACGACGGCGGGCTGGTCCACCTGGATGGGGGCCGGGGCCGTGGGGGCCGCCGGGGCCTGCTGGTTCCGCTTGGTGGTCTTCTTGCTGCTCATGGTGCGTCCTCCTTGGGTCGTGGTGTTGGGGGCCTCGCTGGCCCCACAAACGAGAAATGCACGCGCCGTGCCAGTGGAGGCACTGTCTCAGGGACCGCGTCCCGCGGGCCTCTCCGGGCGGTGCGCTTCGGGACCGCGAGGCGTGCCCCGTCCAGTGAGAACTTTCGTGCACACCTCCGCGAGCGTTCCGAGGCGCGAGAAGCCGCGTCCTCCGGGCCTCTTCGGGCAGGTCGGCCGAGTGTGCAGCGGAGTTTACAGTTGAGAACGCTTCTGCACACTCTCGCGCCCCGCCCGTGACGCGCCCCGTCCGGCCCCTTGTCCGGCCCTCTGCGTTTGGTGTGCCGTGGCTGCACGAGGACGACACGGAGAGCGCACGGGTCGCGGGAAGACTCTTCCCTGGAGTCTGCGCGGGACGAGCGATAACTCAGGTCCGGTCCGGACTCAGCGCAGCCCTGGCCCTGTCTGTCTCCCTCGTCTGCTGCAGTGACTCACGGGTCGGCAGGGACTCAGCCCGACCGGCACTAGTCTCCCTGCGACCTGGGTAGGTTTCCTGACCCGGCTTTTTGGTCGAGCGATAGCATACCGGCGGCGGGGAGCCTCTCCCATAGTTACTTATATATGGGGGTATAGGTATATATATCTCACCACTCGCCTCTTTACTTATATAGTACCAGTAAGGGAGGAATCATGCAGAACGTGAAGGAGAAGATAGGGATTATTGCCGCAAAGACCGCGAGGGACGCGCTCCTCGAAGCATATAACGCGAGAGGGATCGGGGAGGCAAGCATCGCCGAGGCAATAAGAGACGCGCTGCAGGCAAAAAGACAGGTGGAGGTGCTGACCCCGAAAGGATGGGATGTATCGCCGGGCGTGCCGGATCATAAGACGCGGCTGAAGGCAGCTCAGCTGCTAGCCGACACGCTGGACGTGAAGGCACCCACGAGAGTAGATATAAGTGGAGGGGGGTTACTGGGGTCCGCCGCCGTCTTTCTTATCGAGGAAGTCCTCAGAGAGCAGGGGATCGCGGTCGATGTGGCTCCTCAGGGGCAGTTATCGCACCGCACCGCACTTCTCTCCCCCTCTCGGTTTGACTTCGGCGACGGGTTTTAATGGAAAAAAAGGGACGCTTCGCGTCCCTTTTTTTCGTGCGCTCGCACCTGCAAGCAGTAGCTGCGCACAGAAAAAGAGCACGAAGTGCTCTTTTTCTCTTTTTTTAAAAGCCGAGAGAGAGGCTTACCCGGCCCCTTTTCCTAACGGGGATTATACACCAAACGGCGCGGGTCTGTCAAGATATCGGAGAAGCCGCGCCGGACGCGGGCTTTCGGACAGATGAATGAGGTGAGACGTCGTGGATGATTTAATAAGAGGCTTGAGGTCAATAGCAGACTTCCTATGTCTGCGCAGGGTGCACACGGTAAGAGAGTGGGAGGAGAAGTATCACCTCCCGATAAGGAGGGATCCATCAGGTCAGGCCTACGCAATAAAAAGTGAATTGATTCAGTGGTTAATTACCTACGATACGGAAAGAAGGAAAGTGAAGACAAAGCAGACCCCCCGGGGTGCGGTGAAGATTATGATGGATAGGAAAAAGAGCAGACTGGAGGCCCTGATCGATGGATGATGTATCGAGAGCGATAAGAAAATTAAGTAGGGAGGAGGTAAACCAGCAGTACGGGCTTATCCTGGCGAGGGCGCGAAAGGAGGGAGAGGCAGTCCTGAGGGACGTGATGCGGTACCTGTGCCGCACGGACCTATTCTTTCTGCTGACGAAGGTGCTGAAGAGGAAGGACGCGAACAAGGATTTTGTGTACGACCGGTGCCGCATGGTGCAGGAGAACCCGGACGGATACCTTGACCTGTGGGCGCGGGAGCACTACAAGTCCACTATCATCACTTTCGCGCTCACGATCCAGGACATTCTCAATGACCCGAACGTGACCGTAGGCATCTTCAGCCACACGCGCCCGATCGCGAAGGCGTTCCTGAGGCAGATAAAGAGGGAGTTCGAGGAGAACGAGGTGCTGCGAGACCTGTTCAGCGACGTCCTCTACAACAAGCCTGCGCAGGAAAGCCCGAAATGGAGCGAGGACGAAGGAATAATTGTAAGAAGGTCCTCCAACCCCAAGGAGGCGACAGTGGAGGCGTGGGGGCTCGTCGACGGGCAGCCCACCTCCAAGCACTATTCCCTCATGGTGTATGATGACGTCGTCACCAAGGAGTCAGTCCAGTCCCCCCTCATGATCTCCAACACCACCTCCGCCTGGGAAAACAGCAGAAACCTCGCCTCGATGGAGGGGGGCCGTACCCGCTACATCGGCACCCGCTGGCACTACTCCGACACCTACAGTGAGATGATAAAGAGGGGGGTAGCCATTCCCCGCATATTTACAGAAGAGGACGAGGACGGGAACCTGTACCTGTGGACCCCCGAGCTGCGCGACATGAAACGCAGGGAAATGGGTCCCTACGTGTACGCATGCCAGATTCGTCAGGACCCGAAGCAGGGATCCCAGATGGGCTTCCTCCCGCAGTGGGTCCGCTACTGGAGGGGGGATAACTGGAAGGGGATGAACACAGTTATCCTGGTGGACCCCTCCTCCAGCAAGAAGAAAAGTACGAACGACTACACTGTAATGCTGGTCGTGGGAAGAGGGTGGGACGGCTCCTATTATCTCATTGACGGGGTGAGAGACCGCATCAACCTCACCGAGAAGTGGAAGAAACTGGTGGAGTTCCACCGCAAGTATCGCCCTCTCCAGGTCGTATATGAGGAGTACGGGCTACAGGCCGATATCGAGCACTTCGAGACGCGGATGGAGGAGGAGAATTACCGGTTCCGTATAATCCCAGTCGGCGGCTCCATCCCCAAGTTCGACAGGATTCAACGCCTGGTCCCTATATTCGAGAACGGTGAATTCTACCTCCCGGAGTATTTACCGAAAAGGGACTGGGAGGGTGCCCCCTACGACTTTGTGAAAGTGTTCGTCAACGAGGAACTACTTGCGTTCCCCTTCTGCCAGCACGATGACATGCTTGACTGTCTGTCCCGTTTGTGTGATAAGGAATCAAGCTTACCTGTTCCCGACTCCGACATGGATGGCGGGCAGCTGGTTCCGGGGATGCCTCTGGTGCTTTCCCGGGACGACGATTCGGGTTCCTACGACATACTTCGGCACGGATTGGAGGACTGACGACATGGGAAGTGATCCTATCACGAAACCACTGGTGAAGGCCGCAGAGTGGGGGTGGGAGCGCATCGATCCGTCCGGCCTCATCCCCAAGACCCCTGATATCCCTTCCATCCCCCCTGTCGGGGCTGCCCCTTCCGGCACGGATTCAGCGGTGAAGGAGGCTGCAGACAGCACCAAGAAGCTGGAGAAGAAGAGGAAGGGGGCACTCTCCACCATCCTTACGGGGTGGCTGGGAGATACCTCCGCCGCCCCGGTCGTCCGCAAGATCCTGTTAGGTGAATGATGGACAAATTCGAGAAGGCGAGGAACATCGAGAAGCGCATGAAGGAGTTGGAGGACGTCCGCTCCGACTACGAGGACCTTCACAAGGAGGTCATCAAGTTCATCGCCCCGCAGCGGTACAACTACGACCGCACCGAGCAGAGGGGGAAGAAGTACGGGTCCAGCGTGTACGACGGATCCCCGATCTCGGCCCTGAACCTGTTTGCTGACGGCATCTTCGGCAGCATGATGAACCCTGCGATGAGGTGGTTCCGGACCAAGCTTCACCGTGAGTTCTGGAAGGTGAACAAGGTCACCCCCCGCGACAGGATGGACATCCAGGAGTGGCTCGACGAGGTGGAGTGGCGTCTTTATTCCGCCTTTTCCCGCTCCAACATCTACGAGGAGGTGCCGGAATTCCTTCGCGACGGAGGCTCTATCGGCACTGCCACCATGTATGGGGAGGAGGACATCGCTCGGGACCGCGTGGTGTTCAGCACCAGGCATCCCGGCGAGTGCTTCATTGCGGAGAACAACTTCGGGTTCGTCGACTGCATGTACCGCAAGTTCAAGTGGAACCTGCGCAAGATCGTGCAGAGGTGGGGCACCGACAATCTTCCCCCGGAGATCAGAGACCTGGCCGAACCGTCCATGGACAGGGAGTTCGACCTCATCCACGCCGTGTACCCCCGGGGCGAGATTCAAGTCTTCTTCAATGACCAGGGTCTTCGCCTCCCCAAGATGAACAACAGGGCGTTCCCGTTCGAGTCCGTGTACCTCATCACCAACGTGTCCGGAGGTCCGTGGATTCTCAGCGAGTCCGGGTATAAGGTGTTCCCATATTTGGTGTGGAGATACAGAAAGAACAGCGACGGGGGTCCGTACGGGGAGTCCCCCGCTCAGGACGCCCTCATCGACATCTACGGCCTGAACCAGATCTCCCGTTCCATGCTCATCGGGGCGCAGAAGTCCATAGAGCCAGCCCTCAACGTCCCGGAGGAGATGAGAGGGAAGGTCCGGATCAACCCCAACGGCCTCAACTACTATAAGGACGAGCGCAGGATCATTCACCCCATCGATCTCGTCCGGCAGTTCGGAAACGCCGAATACATGGAGCGCAGGAAGCGGGAGATCATAGAAGATCACTTCAAGGTCAAGTTCTTCACCATGCTCTACACCGCTGCGATGGAAGGCAGGCAGCTGAACGTCCCCCAGGTACTCGAAATGCAGGGGGAGAAGGCCTCCCAGATGAGCACGATGGTGGGCAGGCTGGTGAGTGAGTTTCTGGACCCCCTCATCGACCGCATGTTCCAGGTGGAGTGGGACGCTGGCCGGATTCCTCCTCCTCCCCCCGTTTTGGAAGGACAGTCCCTTGAAATTGACTACCTTGGCCCCCTTGCTCTCGCGCAGAAGAAAATCTTCCGCATCCAAGGCGTCATGCAGGGGCTGGAGGTGCTGAAGCCGATCGCCGAGATGTTCCCGGAGGTGGTCGACAAGGTGGACCCGGACGTCATCGCCGAGGAAATCCTTGACGGGACCGGCTTCCCTGCCAAGGCCATCAGGCGCGACGACGTGGTCAACAAGATCCGTACTGCCCGTGCAGCCCGGCTGGAGCAGGAGAAGAAGCAGCAGCTTGCCCTGCAGATGGCCCAGCAGGTGCCCAATGTCTCGAAAGCCCCTGAGGACGGGAGTCCTCTGGCAGGTATGATCCAATGAGCATCTTAAACAGGCTTTTCCCTGACCGGGGAGCGCAGGAGGATGAGGTCCGCAAGGCCTATCATCTCCTCTTCAACAGCGTGCACGGGCAGAAGGTGCTGGCTCACATGCTGGCCGAACTTCACTTTTTTGACGAGATAAGCACCGAGGAGGAGCGCATCCTTTCCAACTATGCGAAGAGGCTGCTCAGCAACGTCGGGGCCTGGCAGGGCATGAACGTACCGGAGGTGGTAAAGGCCCTGTTGAGGATGCCCATCACTCCTCCGGAGGAGGACTAAGATGAAGATCGGGAAAAGAAAGCTGAAGATGAGTAGCGGCAAGGTCCGCACGTTCAAGTCGTCGGCGGCAAGGAACAGGTTCGAGCGGGTGGCCCAGGCCATCAAGCACGGGTGGAAGCCCACGAAGAGGAAGAAATAACCGGTTGGGGGACTAAGCACAGGAGGGTGGTGCATTATGGATAGTGCTGGTAACACGGGTAACACGGGTACTACTGGTGCCGCTGGTAGTGGCGGCGGCGGAGGGCTGGGTTGGAGAGCAGCACTTCCTGCCGACCTGCAGAACAACGAAACCTTGTCGTCCTACAAGGAAGTGAAGGACCTGGGTGCTGCGCACCTGGACCTTACGACCAAGTACAAGGACATGGAAAAAAAGGTTTCGGAGTACGAGGGGAGGCTGAAGAACGCGCTTTTTCTTCCCGCTGACGACGCAGCGGACGAGGAGCGGGCGGCTTTCTACAACAAGCTGGGGAGGCCGGAGACGCCCGACAAGTACAGCTTCAAGAAGCCGGAGGACTGGCCCAAGGACCTTCCCTACAACGAGGAGTTCGAGAGAGGGTTCCGCGAGTTCATCCACAAGATCGGACTTCCGGACCGGGCGGCTGGCCAGATTTACTCCTGGTACTCCGGCATCGTCCTCGAGCAGGCCAAGAAGGATCTGGAGAGGCGCAACGCTCTCCTGACCGAGGGCCAGAAGAAGATGCAGGAGGAGTGGAAGGACAAGTTCGACGAGAATGTGAAGATCACCGCCCGTGCGGTGGAAGCGTTCGGAGGACCTGACCTTCTCAGGTTTCTGGACGAGTCCGGGCTGGGCAACCATCCGTTGCTAGTCAAGACCTTTTACAACATCGGGAGGGCCATGACGGAGGACCAGCTTGCCGACGGATACCAGGCCCACGGCGGCCGCAAGACCAAGGCAGTTGGCTCTCTCACATACCCCTCCATGACCAAGAAGTAAGGAGGACCAAGTATGGCCGAGAAGGATATCATCAACCAGCTCACCCTTCTGGAGCTGGCCAAGAGGAGCAACGACGGCAACTTCCTCGAAATTGCCGAGGTGCTCAATCAGACCAACGACGTCCTGCAGGACGCCCCGTGGCTGGAATGCAACCAGACCACGTCTCACGTCGGCACCCGCAGGACCCATCTCCCCACCGGCACGTGGAAGCAGATCAACGTCGGCATCCCGAAGTCCGCTTCCGCCACCCGGCAGGTGACGGAACCCGTGGGAGTCCTTCAGGACTACTCCATCGTGGACAAGACGCTGGTCGACATCGCGTCCGACCCCGTCAAGTTCCGGTCCGACGAGGACATCGCCCACGTCGAAGGGATGTCCCAGACGATCGCTTCCGGCATCTTCTACGGGTCGATCGCCACGACCCCGGAAGCTTTCAACGGGTTTGCCACCCGCTACAACGCCCTCTCCATGTCGAACGTGTGGGGGACGGGAGGGACCGGTTCGGACACCACGTCCCTCTGGATCATCGACTGGGGTCCCCGCCGGGTTCATTTCCTCTACCCCAAGGGGCAGACGAAGATCGTCAAGACGGAAGACCTGGGGGTCCGTCCCGCGTACGACGCCAGTAACAACCCGTTCGAGGCGTACTGGACCCACTTCACCATCTCGTGCGGCATCTTCGTCCACGACGACCGCTGCGTCCAGCGGATCGCCAACATCGAGACGAGCGGAACCTCCAACACCCTCGACGACGACAGCATCATCACGGCCCTGAACCAGCTTCCCAATCCTGGTCAGGTCGGCGGGGCCAAGATCTACGTCAACCGCACTCTCAAGACGCAGATGGAGATTCTGGCCAAGGACAAGAGCAACGTCAACTACACGTCGGACAACGCGTTCGGCGAACCCGTTACCCGGTTCCGTGGTGTCCCGGTCCGCCTCTGCGAGGCCATCCTCGACACCGAGACGGCCATTTCGTAACGCGGGAAAGGAGGTACACAATATGCCGCTCATGGATTACGCCCTTGTTTTCAGCGACGAGCAGGACCTGTCGGGGGCCGGTTCCGTCGCGTCCACCAACGTGATCGACTTCGAGGAAACCAACCCCAACCTGGGGGACGGTACTCCTCTCGTCGTCAGGGTCTTCGTCAATACGGCTTTCACCACCCTCACGTCCCTGAAGGTGACGATTCAGCACGGGGCCACCAGCACCCCGGCCACGGATCTCGTGTCCGGCCCTGCGGTGGCCCAGGCCAGCCTCGTCGCCGGGTACGAGTTCCCGAGGCTCATGATCCCGCAGACTCACCTGCGGTACATGAGGCTGTACTACACCATCGCCGGTACCAACCCCACTGCCGGGTCCGTCACGGCCTTCATCGAGGCCCAGCAGTAGCGGAAGGAGGGAAAGGGTGATGCCCGAGTTCAGAGCAGTGAGGCCTTGCTACCACAAGTCGGTGTACTACAAGCAGGGAGACGTTGCCGTCTTCACCGCCGACGAGGTGAGCAAGAAGATGGTTCCCAGACACTTCATCCCGGCCCAGGCCTTCTCCGAGGAGGCCGTGAAGAAGGCCGAGGTGGAGGAGAAGGAGAAGAAGGTCAGGATCCGCGCCCAAAAGGCCGAGCAGTAGCCGTCTCTCCGCCGCTGGGTGGTTACTTTTTGACAGGGGGAGGGGACCCGCACTCCCCTCCCTCATTTGTATAGGAGGCACGCCTTGTCCACATCAGTAGAGATATGTAATCTGGCGCTGATCAAGGTGGGGTCCACCCGCATCTCCAGCCTGACGGGGGAGGGCAAGACGTCCGAATTATGCAACGCTCTTCTACAGCCCACCATCGACTTCATCCTGTCCAGGCATGACTGGAGGTGCGCCCGGTTCAGACAGGCGTTGACTCAGGATGCTACTGCTCCCGAGTGCGAGTACGACTACAGGTACCAGCTTCCCACCAACCCATACTGCCTGGTCGTCCGGGCAGTGCAGATAGGTACGGAGGGGCTGGAGTTCAAGGACTGGGTGCAGGAGGGTCGGTACATTCTTACCAACCAGGACAACGAGGACGAGGACCTGTACCTGATCTACACGGGTAGGGTGGTGGACCACACGCAGCTTCCCCCATATCTGGTACAGGCCGTCGCCGACATGATGGCCTGGAAGCTTTCCTATTCCCTCACCCCGAAAGCGGAGCTGCGGGAGGTACTGAAGCAGGATGCCGTCGGCCCTGACGGGAACGGGGGATCGTTGCTGGCGGCGATGCAGATGGAGCAGTCGTCCGGGGTGCAGGACGATGAGGGGGATACGTCCTGGGCTAGCGAGGGTCGCTGATGAGAGCAAACCCCATACTGACCAACTTCACCTCCGGTGAGCTGTCCCCCCGCCTGAGCGGCAGGGTGGACGTCACAAAGTACTTCAACGGCTGCCAGGTCCTCGAAAACTTCATTGTCATGCCTCATGGAGGGGTAGACCGTCGTCCCGGCGTGAGGTACGTGGCTGACGGCAAGCACAGTAACATGAAGGTCAGACTGGTACCGTTCGAGTTCAGCACCACCCAGGCCTACGTTTTGGAGTTCGGTCACAACTACATCCGGGTGTACAAGGACGGGGGACAGATTACGTCGGGTGGATCCCCTGTTGAGGTGACCACCACCTACACGGAGGATGAGCTGTTTGAACTGCAGTTCGCCCAGAGTGCGGACACTCTCTACATAGCCCACCCGAACCACAAACCCGCTTCCCTTACCAGGTCTTCCCACACGTCGTGGACGTTGTCCGACCTTTCCTTTACCGCTGCCACGAAGGCTAGGATTACTGGTGCCACCAAGGCGAACCCCTGCGTCATCACGGCAGAGGGTCACGGGTTCGTCAACGGAAACGTGGTGTACATCTCCGACGTGGCCGGGATGACGCAGCTGAACGGAAACTACTACACGGTCGCCAACAAGACGACAGACACGTTTCAGCTTCAGGGGGTGGACTCCACCTCTTATGGCACCTACACGTCGGGCGGGTTCGCGCAGAGAGCCATGACCGGGGCCACCAAGGCAAATCCCTGCGTCATCACCTGCGTGAAGCACGACTTCGAGGACGGGGACCTGGTCTACATCTCCGGTGTGTCCGGCATGACGGAACTCAACGGAAACGTTTACGTGGTCACCAACGTCACCAACGATACGTTTGCCCTGAAGGACTGCAATTCCACATCCTATGGTACGTACACGTCAGGTGGGGTCCCGGCCAAGTCTGTATTCAGCAAGACGGGGTATTATCCATCCTGCGTGGCTTTCTTCGAGCAGAGGCTGTGCTGGGCTGCCCCCGACGAGCGTCCCCAGACCATATGGGCATCCGTTTCCGGTGACTACCTGGACTATACATTCGGAGTGAACGACGACGACGCCTTCTCCTACACCATCGTGTCTGATCGAGTCAACAGAATAAGATGGATGGTGCCATCCGACTTCCTGTTCCTGGGCACGGTAGGGGGCGAATTCCGGTTCGGCGGGTCCTCCTCCTCCGATCCGGTCACTCCCACCAGCGTCAACGCCAAGAGGCAGTCCACCTACGGCAGCAAGAACTTGCAAGCCATCCTCATAGGGGATGCGGTGGTGTACGTCCAAAGGTCGGGCAAGAAGGTGCGGGAATTGGTGTATAGCTTCGAGCGCGACAAGTACAGGTCGAAGGACACCACCATTCTTGCCGAGCACATCACCCGCACGTCCGAATCGGACAGTGAAGGTATAGTGCAAATAGCCTACCAGCAGGACCCCGACTCCATTCTGTGGGCCGTGAGGGACGACGGGCAGCTTCTCGGTATGACATATGAACCGGACCAGCAGGTGTATGGGTGGCACCGGCACGTATTTACGGACGGGGTGTGCGAATCCGTGGCCGTCATCCCGGGTGCGTCCGAGGATGAGGTGTGGGTGTCCGTGTACTGGAACGGCAAGAGACGTATAGGGTATATGAACACCCGCGACTTCGGGGATCAGAGGGATGCTTTCTTTGTGGACCTGGGACTCACATGGGACGGAGGGGATCCGGTTACAGTGACGGGGGCCTCAAACACGAACCCGGTGGTGATCACCGCCCCTTCCCACGGCTTCAGCGATGGATACAACGTCCGGATCCAGAACGTGCTGGGCATGACGGAACTGAATGGAAACACATACACGGTCGCGAATGCAACTGCTGATACGTTTGAACTGCAGGGGATTGACGGGGCCGGGTACGGGGAGTGGGTGGACCCGGAGGAGGACGATGACGTCCCATGCGTGGAGAGGGTGGAGAACACGTTTTCAGGAGCATCTCACCTTGCCTTGGTGGAGTGCGCCGTGTACGGGGACGGAGGAGCGATCGGGAATATAACCCCTGATGCGTCCGGCGGCTTCGTCGCCCCCAGCTATTACAACACCCTTCATATAGGACTCCCGTACTCGAGCGTGATAGTTCCCATGAAGTTTGAGGCAGGAGCCACCTTGGGGACGGCACAGGGCGAGGTGCAGAGGGTGCACAGGCTGGCCGTGAAGGTGTATAAGTCCCTGCCGTTTCAGTACGGGTCCAGCGAGGACGACCTGCATGACCTCCCGTTCGAGGTCAACAGCGAGTTGTACTCCGGGGACCTGTCCATAGAGTTCGATGGGGGATATGACTTCCCGCAGGATGTGTACATTGTACAGAGCCTTCCTAACCCCCTTACCGTTCTGTCCATCATGCCGAAGCTGGAGACGGTGGAATGAGGCTAGTCCCATTCAGGAAGGAACATTTACCCGACGCAGACCCTGCGTGGCTCGACGTCGCCGTGTCGTGTGGACCGTCCCTCACCGGGGTAAGAGGAGATGAAATCCTGTTCTGCATGGGGCTGACCGTGGTGAAGCAGGGGGTGGCAGAGGCCTGGATAGTGGTCCCTGACCGGGACAAGGTAAAGGACCTCGCGTCCGCAAGGTTCATAGTCAAGTCCGCTTCGTACTGGATCCGGTTCTTCATGAAGGACTTGGGCCTCCGCAGGGTGGCTGCGTGGGTAAGGTGCGACATCCCTTCCCACGTGAAGTGGGTAGAGATGCTTGGGTTCATGAGGGAGGGGATCATGCACAGGTTCGACAGGGATGGGGGAGACTGTTATCTTTACGCCATGATAAGGGAGGACGCGTGATGGGTGCGGAAACGATGGCTCTGGCAGCCCTTGCCCTGACGGCGGCTTCCGCCGGGATGGGAGCACTTCAAAGCCTTCAGGCCGGTAAGGACGCTAAGGCATGGTCCGAGTACAACGCTGCCGTACTGGAAAGAGAGGCCGAAACGGCCCGTCAGAACGCGGCCCTGGAAGCGGAGCAGCAGAGGAAGGCCGGGGAGCGGATGAAAGGCGCTCAGCGGGCCGCTTTCGCGAAGGCAGGAGTAGACGTAGGATCAGGATCTCCTCTTGACGTGCTGGCAGAGACTGCCGCCGAGACGGAACTCGCCGTAAGCACCATAAAGTGGGCAGGGGAGCAGCAGGCCCGCAGAGCCATTTCCGCTGCGGAGGCATCCAGGATGAAGGGTGATGCAGCTAAGAGAGCGTCCTACTGGGGTGCCGGTACCACCCTCCTCAGCGGAGCGTCCAGAATGGCCAGCCAGGGAGCCAACTACTACAACCGGTACGGGGGAGGCAACACACGGAAGAAGTCTTCTATCGTTGAGGAGGATATTTTCTACTGATGCCCAGGATACCGAGAACGCCGCTTGCGGACCCAGCCCGAGGGGTTACTCCCGCTGTTCAGGTCGACGTGGAGGCGATGACCGCCCCCGCCCGCACCATCGTCGCCGGGTCCCACCGCCTGATGGAGGACTCCGACAGGCTGATGGAGACGGCTCTACGGCTGCAGGAGGAGAAGGATGCACTGACGGTCGTAGACCACCTGACGCAGTTCCGGAACCTCGCCCGGGACTACGTAGTGGAGACGAAGAAGAAGGTGGGGAAGAATGCCCTGGACCTGCAGCCCGCCGCCCGGGACTGGCTGTCCCAGACGGTGGACGACATGGAGCAGGCTCTAGCCAGCGACAGGCAGAGAACCTTGTTCCGCAAGCTGGCCGCAGGAGAGGTGGGCCAGACCCTCAACCAGATCGCCTCTCACGAGTTCTCCCAGCTGACCCAGTACCGGAACGACCTGCGCCAGGATTCCCTCAACGAGTCCCTTCTTGCCATCCGCAACGCTGCCGGGGACAAGAAACTCATCCAGGACGCGGTAGACAGGCACCTCCTCAACCTGAGCGTGATATACCACGGGCAGGACGTGACGGACTACAAGACGGGGGACGCGTCGAGGCTCAACCTGGAGGCCCTTACCCAGATCAAGCACTGGCAGCACACGCAGGTGGCCAACGAACTCATGACCAAGTTCGAGGGGGATCATGAGTCCATGTACAGGCACCTCATGGACCCCAACAACTACAAGGAATTGTCCATCGAGGAGAAGCACACGATCGGGAATATAATCACCTCCGAGTTCTCCAAGCTGAAGGCGTTCAAGAAGGAAGAGCAGGCTGCCACTGCCGCCGACCTGTGGGCCGAATACTACGAAGTGAGATTCGGATCCCGGAGAGGGGAGAAAGGTGCTCTTGCCCAGTGGCACGCGAAGGTGGCCGACATGACCCGCAGGGAGCTGGTCGACGGGCACGTGATGCAGAACGCGATAGCCCTGGAAGCGCAGGAACAGGCATCCATCCGCGCTGCAACTGCTGCGCAGAGGGCGCAGGAGGAGTGGGAGCGCAAGAACAACCCGCTGCTCCGGGACGACCCGGAGGTGGCGGCACGCTGGACGGAGATGGTGATAAAGGATCCGGCCAACCCCGAACTGGACAAGATGTCCGAGTCCCTGGGAAGAGGTCTGTCATACAAGACGTTCGAGCATCTCAGTGGGCTGAGAAAGTCCAAGGAGAAGGCCATTTGGGCCACGCCCAACGGGAAGCTGGTGGGAAACCAGCTGTCCGAGTACAGGAGGTTGGGCAAGTTCAGCACCGACCTGCAGAAGAACAACGAGGAGTTCACCATCGCCGTCAAGAGGATGGAGAAATTCCTGCTCCGACACCAGGACGCCACCGCCGAGCAGATCAATCAGGAGATGAACAACCTGATGAGGCCGTACTTGAGGTCCACCGTGCTGAAGATGTTTGACAAGCTGGAGGACTGGTGGAAGTCACCTCCCAAGGCAGGGAGTCAGGAGTCACCTCCTAACGTTCTGGAGGATAATCCATGATAGTGGACTCCTACGACGTCGTGTTCGGGCAGCTGGACCCGGAGGAGATGAGGAGGGTGAACCGGTCCCGCAACTACGCGCAAGCCCTCGTCTCCGATCCAAGGGATGTGTATTCTGCGTTCGACGAGGTGGAGCAGGAGTTCGGTGCCCGGAAGGTGAAGTACGCGGCGCAGGGATACGATCCCTTCTCTACCTTCAATCCGGACGCGCCCAGCGGGGTGGACCCGTTCACGGGTGCCACGGCCCGGGACTATGCAGAACTGCTGTACCCGGTAGTAGACGGGGTGCTTAGGACGGGGGCGGCGGCGGGGGCGAATACCCTTGGAGCTGCCTATCAGGCCGCGGGGCATATGCTGTCCACGTTCGTCGACATGGGGGAGTACCTGTCGAAGGATCTGGGGGTGCCGAGAAGCGAGCTGTTCGACAAGATGGCGAAGGCCACCGTCGCGAGAGGGGACCAGTTTCGCAAGTACGCGCAGGAGGAAGGGATAGGTCCCGTCACCAACTGGCTCACGGAGGTGCTGGGTCAGGCCCCTGCGGGCATTGCCGATTTCATGCTCAACGTGCCGTTCTACGGCACCAAGGGGGCGATGAAGGCCGAGAAGGCCGGGGATAACGAGTTCGTCGGGTTCCTAAAGGGAGCCATCGAGCGGGGTCTGATGGGACAGGTGCTGCACGCAGCAGCCACCCTTTCCCGTCCCCTACGCATGGGTGTGACGGGGGCCGTGTTCGAGGAGCAGGCTCGACATGAAGGGATCACAGATCCCGAGGAACTACTGAAGGCGTTCGCCACAGGGTCCCTGTTCGGGGTGGTGGGGGGAAAGGGGAAGTACGGTCCCCATGAGATCCGCAAGGAACTGGCCAACCTGGAGATGGAAGCCCGGGAGTGGATCGAGGGGTTGGACCCGAGGGCCGTCATAGGGGAGAGGGGAAGCAACAAGGGGTCCTACATCGGGGACCCGATCACCCCGTGGTTGGACCGGTACGAGAAGATCGCGAAGGGAGAGGGTACGGCCCGGGACGTTACCACACTGCGCAACCAGACCGTGGCAGTGATAGACCGGAGCCTTGAGTATTACAGCAGGCTGGCCGAGGAGACCGGGATGGTAGACAGCCCCGAAGTAACTGACCTCATATATGCGCTTCGGCAGCACAGGAAGAACATCGACGAGGCCAGGAACCGGGCCGACACCGTCACCGCAATAGACAGGTTCGTGCACGCCACGCACGGGAAAGGAGAATTACTGCTGCGCGGCATGTATGGGGACAACCAGGGGATCGCGGANGCGGGGGNGAAGCTGCAGGAGNCNCTGGACAGGCTGGCGGGGAAATCACCTGTGGAGGGTAAGAAGGTACTCGAACGCGGCATGGCCGGGGACGATATTTCCGCAGACCTCCTCAAGTCCGGCATCCCCGGGTTCAAGAACACGGAGGAGGCGGAGGCCTTCGGCAAGAAGGCTACCCCCGAGCAGGTGGCCAGGATGAAGGAAGTCCTGGAGAGGGGGTATGATGACGTGGCGTCCCGGAAGGACGCGGTTGCCGAAGCATTGAAGGCGGGTGACTTCGAGCCTACGAACGCACTGATGAAGGACATCCACCGCAACCAGCTGCTGCGGGAGGCCATCGAGTCCGCAGGGGAGAAGCCTCCGGAGCCGCCTCCTCCCGGCGGCGGCACCAAGGGGGGCGCAGGTGGAGGAGGAAAGGGTGAGGAACCGAAATTTCCCGTCATACCCCGCGAGGAGCCGAAGAAATACACGAAGGTGCTATGGGCCAAGAAGGGCCAGGACAGGGCCATCGACCCTCACGGAAGGGAGCTGCTCCACGACGTCACTGAGATAGAGGTGGGTGTAGAAGGGGAGACGGGGAAGCCCGGCGGGAAGAAAAGGTACTTGTGGGAGGTCACCAAGGAGGAAGGAGAAGCCCTGCTCAGGGCGAACGGACTGTCTCCAGAACTGCACAAGCTGGCCATCGACAAGGCCCTGCTGCAGGGAAAGAACGTGCCGCTGGAGGCGATGAGGGGGTACTTTCCTGAGGGCGACCTCCTAGTCATGGAGGGCATCGACGGCATCTTCGGACTGAAAGAGTACGAGATGCAGAAGTGGCTCGACATGAAGACCGACGCCGCCCTCCTCTATGAGCACACCAAGAAGATGCTGACCGAGAAGGACAGGCGCGACATAAAGGCCCGGGTGAGGGAGGTGACCGGGCAGGCCCCCGCATCCGACATCATCGAGATGCGGGAGGATCAGCTGCTGCGCAACCAGCTGAAGATGGAGGCCCTTGCAGCCCGGGGCGTATTCCGCACCGGTCTGAAGGAAGGGCAGCTCCTGCACGCGAAACGGTTCCAGGAGATCATCGAGATGGCCCGGGAGAGGGGGGATGCTCGCCGGGAGATCAACTACATGATCCGGGAATTGCGCACCGTCGACCCTGACAAGATGACGGCCCACTGCTCCGATGAGGTGCACAGGCTCCTTGATCATCTGGACCTAAAGAAACTGTCCACCAACAAGAGGATCAGCCTGGAAAAGACGCTGGACTTCCTGTCCCGCCGCCCCGACACGGAACTGCCGGACTACGTGTTCGACGATCTGGCCCGGCTCAGCAAGACCCCCATCCGCGACCTGTCCTACTACGAGATCCAGTCCATCCACAAGGCCGTCATGTCGCTGGCCGCGCAGAGCGAGAGGGTGCAGTACCTCAACGTGAAGATGCGCCGGATGAAGGTGGACGAGGCCATCAAGCAGAGCCTGTCCGAGATGCGGGACCCGGTGCGGATCCAACAGGACATCATTTCTACTCGTCCCTCCATGTGGGACAAGTTCAAGGGGCTGGGTCACTGGATCCGGGTGAACCTGGGTCTGCGGCAGGACAGCTACGACCTCATCGTAGAGTCCCTCGCCGGTACGGACAGCGTCATGTACGACGTGCTGTACAGGGGGCCGAAGAGGGGCATCGTAAAGCAGAAGGAGGCTCAGCAGAAGGCAGAGCGTAACTTCCGGGACAGCCTCAAGGCCGACGGGTTCTTTGACTCCGTGAAGAACCCGGACAAGTGGATGGACGAGAGAGTAAGGGTAGGGAGATTCGAACTGTCTCGCGGGGAGAGGATGGCTCTCTACATGCATTCCCTCAACGCGGACAACGCGAAGGCCATCCTGGAGGGCGGGTTCGGGTTCAAAAACCCTCCCCCGAGCAGCGGCCTCACCCCCAACAGCGTGGTGCGGATCACGGAGCAGGAGTTGGCCGACATTACCAAGTCCCTCACCAAAGAAGAGATGATGATGGTGAAGGCAGCTCAGAGCATGTTCAGGGATCAGGGCGTGGACCTGGCCAACGAGTTCTACCGGCTGAACAAATACAGGATGCCCCCACAGGAGAACTACTATCCCAAGGACGTCATGCCGCTGCGTAGGGGAGGACTGGACCTGGAGACGGAGGAGGGACTGGAAGCATTCCGTCAGTTCACTGCCCGGGTAGGCATCGACAAATCCATGCTCATTGAACGTCAGGGGAGCGTCGCCCCCATCTACCTGAACGACCTCATGACCGACATCAACAGGTCCGTCCGCAGGGCGTCCGCCTACCTGGGTCTGGAAGATCCCATGATGAACGCGTCCCGGATGCTGTACGACAGCACCTTCAAGCGCAACATAATTGACAGGTACGGAAGGGATACCTGGGTGGAACTGGAAAAGGGACTCAAAGACATTGCCGGTTCCTACCGGTCGTGGACGTCGCTCGAGAAAGGACTTACCCTCCTCAAGACCCGCGCCGTGTCCAGCGCTCTGAGCATCAACCCCTGGGTATGGCTCAACCAGCCCTTCTCCCTCGCCACCTACTGGGCCTACATAGAGCCTCGGTATCTGGCCAAGGGGCTGATAGACAGCATTACCCACCCGAAGGACACGCTCGATGGCCTGCGTATGTACTCTGCAGAACTGATCGACAGACTGAAGACCGGGTATGACAGGGATGTCGCGGCGGTATATGCAGCGGAGAGAGACAAGGCGTTTTACAAAGGGAAGAGCACGCTGACGGAGAAGGGGATCACCCCCACCAAATATTTTGACCTTACTGCCGTCGTCCCGGGCATGAAAGCTGCCGTGTACAAGGCCCTGGAAGAGTTTCAGACCGGAGAACTTTCCCGGCCCGTCAGGCAAGCCCTGAACGTCACCCCGGAAGAGGTGATGGGGTGGACGCCGGAGCAGAAGGTCGCAAAAGCCCACGAATTCGCGGACTGGGTGACGCAGAGGACGCAAGCTCAGTCCACCCCGGAGCACAGGTCCCCGCTGTCGCGAGGCACCCCTCTGGAGCAGATGTTCACGGCCTTTACGTCCCAAACGAACGTTATGCTGGGGCTGGTGCGGAGGACCTACCGGGACTACCAGAGGACCCGGGACCCGGAGGCCCTCCGCACCATGCTGAAGGCCTGGACGTCCGTATTTGTGCTGAACGCTGCGGCAATGATAGGGGTTGATCGGCTGCGCGATTTGGTCTACGGTAGGGATAGTAAAAGTATTGTTTCCGGGTTCATCGACAATACTGCTTCCCTTATGTACTTCGTGAGGGACATTGTGCGCACCATGACGTCGTTCATAGAGGAGGGTCATAGAGGAAAGGAATCCACCGTCCCCCTCGCCAGATTTGCCGAGACGCTAAAGGACTTGGCGATCCACTTCCACGACTCGTTCAGCGACAACCATTTCACAGCAGAGAAAGCCCAGCTGGGGGTGATAGACTCCCTGTTGCAGCTTGGCTCTATATACACGGGACTCCCCTACCAGACCCCCAAGAGGCTGCTACAGGCAGCTACGGGTAACAATCCTCCTCCCAAGCACAGGAAGGGGGAAGACAAGAGCTTCATCGACGAACTACTGGAGGACTGAGCATGAAGAGACTGATCATTCTTGCGGCGATCATTTGGGTGCTGTTCCCCGGAATGTCCCCCGCAGCGGAGAAGGTGCCGGACTACGTGAGGGTGCTAGCCCCCTCCGGTGCCGTATTCCCCATGGACGGGGACGCCCTGGACGAGGAGAAGCTGAGCGGCATCACTTCTGCTACGGGACTCACGTCCAGCAAGGTAACGAGTTCCTCGTACGGACAGGCGAAGGTGATTCTATTCCAGGTGGAGACGGCTGCAGCCCG
>Ga0067045_1003933_pt1 | contig 25887 bp, 21 predicted proteins | sample TerdegcTABiofilm_FD_59184 | JGI IMG/M metagenome (GOLD analysis project Ga0067045, IMG submission 59184) | Combined Assembly of (Gp0054472, Gp0054536) Wastewater bioreactor microbial communities from Singapore -Terephthalate degrading... | reverse complement strand
AAGCATTATGAGTATACCATGTGGTTATTTGGCTATCAATGTACAGTTTCTGCGGAGAGACTGTTCAATTAAAACGGTCTAAGTGTTCAACTTCGGCGGTTTAGGTGTTTTTTCTCAGCGTAATATGCAGTCAGGGTTAGTTTGCTATAATCATCAATTAAGTATCTTCGTCTGACGGGGTTATGGTATGTATATATGACCAAACTGCATCTGGGAATTCTACAATAAATAAAAAGAGTCTCCTGGTTTGTTTGGTCAATGTCTCTGATTGACTCATTCGTGTTCGGTTAAGGGCTAATTTGACCAATAATCAGCTGGGAAGTAAGTTTATCCCTGGGAATTATATAGCTCAACAAGTCTCAAATACCTTAACAATATTGGAATATAACTAGGCTAATTTCAAGAAATGCTAAGTTGGTATCTTCCTAAATATGGTTAACCGAACACGAATGCTGGTTGACTACACGAAACGAATCGCATGATTTTCAAGGATTAGGCTGTCTATGCTCGTTGGAAGCGTTAATTGATCCTGCATGTGGGGATAAATACTTTTAATTATGTGCTTTTTGCCTATTCTTTGACACCACTTGCCCTCCTAAAATCGTAGCTAAAGAGTTACCACCTTGGGGGAGTAGTTCGACTTAGGCAATTTTATCATGCTTTATGCACAACATGTGACGGTTTTTCAATACCTCTAATATTGTGATTTGTCTCTTCGTTATCAACGGTCCATTCAGCATAAACCTTATGTTAGCATATATCCCACATTAACTTTAACGGTGGTACAATGCGCATTGTCATTGATGTCCCAATAATAAACACCTTAACTTAACGTTATAAATTTTATTTTGCTCCGGCAGGTTGAACCTTATATAACCAGTTCTGTTCGGACCAACACAAATTGGTGTACCAATACGACTCTCTAATGGTAAGTCACTTCCTAATGTTGTTTTAAGTATCCAAGCAGCACTTTTCCCATAATTGGTAAAGTATAAAAACAAATCCACCCATTAGACATCAAGTACGAGCTGCAGAAATACCAACATTGGCTCCTTCCCGAATAATTTCACGTTAAAATTCAGCAAGTGTCCCCGAAATATAAAAAGTAAGTTTCCCTCTTTAAGTTTTTTTGTCTATATTTTCCCTGAGACTGTAAAATGGGGACTTGGACCCACTTACAACTTCTTTCATAACCTGCTTTTATTAGATCGTCTTTCTGGAGATCGAGATTTTGATCGACAAATGTGCATATCCAACATTCATAAACGGCACACAAATATATGTTTGCACATCTACTGTCTCAAAACCTTTTAGTGGGTCAAGTGAAAAATTGTTTTTGAGATAAGTTATGATACATTTCTAAAATCATTTTGTACCATTTTTTAATATAAAAAAATTTGTCCCTTAAATGGTCGTTTTTGAGAAATCCAACAACGTGAAAAGAATGGCCAGTAGAATTGAGATCCAGCCATCCTGTTTGGCCAAATGGGCAGTCCCGGAGGCCCAAAAAAGGAAGGATGTGGGTAGGGCAATGATCACCGTTAAGAGAATGTATGTCCGATGTCAATTTTCCTCACTTCAAGCATTGTGTTCACAGCTATCAATGTCTCTCTGTCCCCTGATTACAGCAACAGTCAGCAGAAAGAGAGGGATTACTGCTTCAAATATAGCCAAAACAGAACTCATAAATGTACCAGTATAAACAAATAAATCCATAACGCTGTCATGTGCCATGATGGACAGGGCTAAAAGGATTACCCCCACCGGCATGACCAGCGGCTTGTAATCCTTTAATCCCAGCCACTGGGCGCTGCCCAGTACCGCCGCCCAATAGTAAACGCTGATTTTGATCAGGGCTCCGGTCACCCAGATGACCATAATAAAAGCATCCATGCGTTCGAGAAAGTTGGCCAGGTGGATCATCCTGCCCCCATTTAGGGCAGGAAAAAACAACCTGGACGTGACCTCAGGACCCAAAACTGCTAAATAGGCGACGATAGTAGAGAGCATAAATAACCCGGTAATTAAAGTAGCTATCCCAGCAACTCTATAAGCCTCTTTAGCTTTGTTTAGGTAGGGAATAAGCACGGCCATGGTGACGATCTCCCCCATCCTGAGGGCAAGCGTAACGGAACCTTTTATTATAGGCGCGGCCCCATTATCACTATAAACCGGCAGCAGCCTTTTCAAGTCCATTTCCTGAGTTGCCATGATTATCAGGATAGTAACCGATACAAAGATGATCGGAAGGATAATCTGACTTACCCGGGTGAAAACCTCCAAGCCGTTGCGCACGGCATAGGCGGCTATAGCAACGATTAGTATCTCGAAAACAATCATTGGTGTTTCAGGCATGAAGGCGGAGACCAAAAAAGAGCCGTATTCCCTGATGGTTTCGCTATTGATATGAATATAAAACAAGATGTACAGGAGAGCGACAAACTTCCCCGGCCATCTGCCCAGGATTGCTTCCGGATACTGAAACAAGGTTTTGCCTGGAAAACGCAGGCTTAAGTTTACCACCAGCCAAGCGATCAACAGACCAAAAAGAATGGCAAGCAGCATTGAGATCCAACTGTCCTGTTTGGCTAAACTAGCGACTGAGGAGGTAATAAAAATTGAAGCTGTGGCAATGACCGTGCTCACCATCAAGTAAATGGCTTGTTTGCTGTCAATTTTGCCTCCTTCAAGCATTGCCGCCCACCACCTTCACACCTTCATTACTTCCCCCCGGACGGGGTGGATTTTTGAATAAGCTATTCTTTCTCACTTGTTCTTTTAGTCTCTAAGCCACCGCGCCGCAAATGAGCCTCCACCGTAATGTTTACCCCGGCGCCTGCTAATACTTCATTCCACCGGTCTTTTAATTCAGCCCACGCTTTGGGATACTTTCGGTGGAAAGCCACCCCGAAGCCGAAGATGTCCACCCCGTATTCCCCCTGGGCTTTCTCAAGAGCAAGCCTTGCTTTCGCTTCCACTTCCCCGCCCATTTCTGATTCTATAGTTTCCCGGACCTGTCGTTCCATTATCTTCTCGTCGGACTGCTGCTCACATAAATCCCCTTCCATAACTATTTTTACATTAAACCATACCTGCTCTCCGTCGTATTGCGGTTCCACTTCAGTAGCGCCACGTATGATATTGATAGACATCTCCTTATCCGGGCCGGCCAGGGAAGGATGCTGATAATCCCCTTCAAATCTTTACCCCTGAGCCAGAGCAGCCCCCGGGTTTCCGATTCGTCCAGCCACCCCGCCAGCGTTTCATCACGAAAAACGGCTGTTCCAGTAAGGGCGGCACCTCTGTGCTTTGTAGGTTTATCTTGTGCTGCACCCCCAGTGGTAACTCCACGCTCGACAATTTCAATCCGGGAAGCGATGGGATTACTTCCTTTGGTGGCCAGCATAATGCGAAAATCTTTTAAATTAACGGAATAGCCCGTTTTAGCCCTGGTCAGGTAACCGATCTCCTGAGCTGAAGTCTTCTCCAGTTCTGAATTTGATTCCAATATATCTTTAGCCTCTTCGTTAGCCACCATGATCCACATGGTTTCGCGGGGTTGCGGCGAACGGAGAAAAAAATCTATATACCGGCGTATTCCGCTACGGGCCGCTTCCTCCCCAAAAACCAAAATCACGTCGTGAGCCCAGTAGATGTGACGAGAGATCTGGGTGGCTAACTTTCTCTGAGCGTCAAGGACTGTTTTACCAGTCCCGGAAACTACCAAGGTAGGCGGTTCTGCTCCAACAGCCCCCCCTGTGGACCCTCCGGCATAAGCACCGGGCCTGGCCAACTGTAGCGTTAGCTGCACTTGACCGTCAGGGGTGCGGTCAACTCCCGCCCCCAGGACAATGGCAAGCTCGCTCAATTCTTTACGGCTCCAGCAGCCGCTTAGGATACCGGCCATTATTATCAGCAGAAACAAACAGGCTAGCAATTTCTTCAATGTCGCGATCCTCCCTCCCTTGAATAGGGCACTTACCAGCAGTAGGATGGGGATGCCCGCCTGAAATACGATCTAAAAAGGGAGCGCTGACGAACCCAGGAAAGTATATAATTCCAGGTCACTGCCATGCGATATGATGGACAGGGCCAAAAGGATTACCCACAACGGCAGAACCAGAGGTTTGTAATTTTTCAGTTCCAGCCACTAGGTGCTGCCCAGCACTGTCGCCCAGTAAAAAATGCTGATTTTCACTAGACCCCGACCACCCAGACGAACATAACAATGGCTACCAGACGTTCCAGAAAATTGGCCATATGAAAAGATTAAAATACCTCCGGTAATTAAAGTAGCTGCCCCAGTCACCCGATAAGCTCTTTTGCTTTGTTCAGATAGGGAATAAGCACGGCCATGACGACGATCTCCCTTAACCAGTAGGCATGACGAAGCCTTTTATAATAGGCACAACTCCATTGTTGATATAAACTGGCAGTAATCTTTTTCAGTCCAATTTAGGTATAAGGAATATATTTATAATAAAAACTTTAAGCATTGTCATTACTGCCTTCGCTTCCCTCCAGCCGGGGGCCGAGTTGGTCTAAGTCCCATTGCCTCCCGCTGCGGGTTTGCCATACTGATCACCCTGGGGCGGAGCAGCATAGCCCACCAGGGCACCCGCACGGCCACATCTTTCAGGCCGCCTGTATTTAGCGGTGCCAACGGAGACAGGTAGGGAACACCAAAAGAGCGCAGGGTGGCCAAGTGCACCAGGATGGCCAAGACCCCACAAATTAACCCGTGCAGCCCCAGGGTGCCTGCCAGCACCATTATGGGAAACCTTAAGAGGCGTATGGAAGCACTGGCGTAGTAGCAAAAGGTAAATGAAGCAATACCTGTCAGAGCTACCACTATTACTGTTCCGGCGCCTACAAGTCCGGCCCGCACGGCGGCCTCCCCGATGACCAGCGCTCCCACGATACTGACTGCTTGTCCTACCTGCCGCGGCAGGCGGATACCGGCTTCCCTAAGGATTTCAAAAACGAACTCCATCATAAATACCTCGAAAAAGGCCGGGAAGGGCACTGTCTCCCGTTGGGCCGCCAGACTTAAAAGCAATGCCGTGGGTAGCATCTCGTGGTGAAAGGTGATAATGGCAATATACAGTGAAGGGGCTAAAAGGGAAATGACCATAGAAACCCAGCGGAGCAACCTCATCACAGAGCTGAACAGCGACCGCTCGTAGTAGTCCTCAGGAGATTGAATAGCTTCTACAAACAAAAGCGGCACAGTCAACACGTAAGGAGTGCCGTCCACCAAGATGGCCACCCGCCCTTCCAGCAACTGCGCCGCCACTTTGTCCGGCCGCTCGGTGTGACCAACGGTGCAAAAGGGGCTCCGGGGGTTGTCCTCGATCAGTTCCTCTATGTACCCGGTTTCCAGAATGGAATCAATATTAATCCTGTTTAACCGCTCCTTGACCTCGGTAACCACTTTATCATTAACAATGCCTTTGATATAAGCTATAGCCACGTCGGTTTTAGTTACCCGCCCCAACTTCATGGCCTCAATTTTAAGGTTGGGATTTTTGATCTTGCGGCGGATTAGGGATATATTAACCCGAATGGTTTCAACAAAGGCCTCCCGGGGTCCCCGTACCACCAATTCCGTCTAGGATTCCTCCACGCTCCGGCCTTTCCAACCCCTGGTGGCGTTGATGATGGCGGATGCGTGCCCGTCCACAAGTAAAACGCAATCCCCAGATAATACGGCGTCAATGACCTGGCCTAGATTGCTTGTTTCCTCGATCTGTTGAATGGGTAGAAGTTTCTTTTTGATCAGCGTTAACGCCCGGGCCCTGGTGAATTCCTCATCCTGTTCCACGAGCGGGGCATCAAGCATCAGGTTTCGAATAATCTGGGCACTGATCTGGATTTTGTCAACCATACCGTCCACATAAACAATGGCCAGCTTGATCCGCTCGTCCTGGGCAAAGTCAAACTCCCGGTAAACCACATCGCTGCATTCACTCAATATTGCTCTTATCTGCCGCAGGTTGGTTTGCAGATCCGCGCTTAAATCCAAATTCTGTAGTTCCTGGTCTGAGATAGTGTTATCTTTAAGGTGATCTTTGGAGCCATTATCTCGTCCGGAACTTGATTTTCTGCGACCCGGCAATATAGTCCTGGGGAATTTTATAAATTTCATCTAAGGAAAGAATCCTTTTAAAATAAATTTTCCTAAATACTAACATTTTTAACCTTAATTGGTTTATTTATACATTTGTCTCATTAGACGAAATTATTGTTTTCATAAAAGAAACCAGGCTAGCAAAGAACCATCCTAGGCAAAAAGAGATGGTTCTTAAAGGGAGCAATCGAAGGTTTTGCGCGAAAAAAGGCTCAACTGTCAGGTATGGCTGATTGTTGAGCCTTAACAATAGCTAATATAAATTCCTTGGCAACTGTTTTTGATTCATTCCATCACAATTATCGTTTTGCTATGCGTCCTATCTCAATTTAGTAGGTGTGGATAATTTGGTTTTCGTAAACCGATACATTTCTTGTGGTACTCACAACCCCAAATAGGCCAATTCTAGTAAAGTGGTTGTATGCGCAGTTAAATGTTGGTAAATGAATTAAATATAATATTTTGTCCCATTGCCATATATTCCCTTATGCCATATAGCTGTCTTTATTTTGTGATGTGTAAAGTTTTAGCCTGATGAAAACTTTTCTAGCTTTTAATAATCATTTTTTCCTTGACAGCATTTATGTCACATGATATAAAATGGCTATGGGGTCAGTTTATTTGATATGAAAAGTCATTTAGTTTTACATTAAAAGATACTCGGAAATCAGAGAAATATTAGTTGTTAATAACCAACATAACACATCATTGATTTGAGGGACAGGTGAGTAACCAAATTAGATCAAATATATAAACAATTTAGGAGTGAAATAAATGACAAGAATTGGAATAAGGGGCATTGTGTTGACTGGAAGCGAAGAAAATTTGGTGAACCAGACGTGTACGTTGCCGCTAATGGTGTATCGTCCGGAAAGCGTTGCTCCTGCACCGGCCGTCATTCTCTGCTTGGGTGGGCTTGAGAGGGGCATGTTCGAGAGCCTGGAGTGGATCGCGGCCAGTTTGCGTGATGCCGGATTTTTTACAGTCATGCCGAAATGGCGGGATAACTCACCTGAGCATGATCATGAAGACGTCTCGCTGGTCGTCGACTGGTTAGAAAATCAACCCAATGTCGACTCCGCACGGATCGGTGTCATGGGTCATTCGCGCGGCGGTAACGCTGCCTTACGGGCAGCGGCACTTAATTCGCGATTGAAGGCTATCGTTACATTCGGCGCTGTGACCAACTTCCTGCAGCAGGCGGAAGGAACCGCTATTTACGCGCCGGGACGGCACAAGAAGCTGACCGAATGGTTGGGAGATCATGTCGCAAACCGTAATTTTTACGAAAAGATTCAGGCGATTAACTATGGCGACAGGATTAAACAGCCGGTATTGTTGATTTGCGGCGAGATGGACATGACTGCACCTATCGAACAGTCGGTCTGGATGAGAGAGGCCATCATGGGCGCCGGCAACCAAGATGTACGGCTGGAGATAATGCCGATGATGGGCCACTACGGGGATGTTGTCCCAGGCGCATACGGATTTGACTCGTTGCGGGCTATTATCATCCCTTATTTTCGAACTCGGCTTTAGTACCTCGTCCCTACTCTGTATGAACTGGATAGCACATCTGAATGCCAGGTTTTGATTATTTCCGAAATTTACCTTCTTGCGTGGCTCCAGCGCTCAATCAGGTTTACATCTATTATTAATTGTCCATAACCACTGTAACCATTGGTTTGCAGATATCCCTTAAAGCTCTTTTGATGGTATAGCAAAACCGTACCAAGGATGCGTAGCATCCGTACATGCCATATTGACAGATGTCATGTTAACCCATAAATAATTGCAATCGGGCCCTCCCAAAAATGATTTGCAAAAGTGGCTTAAACGGATGCTACGCATCCTTGGTGAAAATATGAATACATCTTTAAGGGCTATGGGCTAAACCTGCTTGGTCAGAGTTACTGCTACGCGTAATCAACCCGAGGGGGGTGAGCATGGATGTTATAACGAAACGATGGTAAGTATTAGTGAACTAGTTGCTCATTTGAGATGTGATGTATAGGTACCAATGCTTTGGGGACCGATTCCCACGGGCAAGCCACAGTATTACTTTTATTGTATTTTGGCTTTCCGGAGGTTCTTGTACTATTAACGAGCAGCTCTGTTCGCGCGGCTCTAACACCAAATAATAGATCTCGCTTAGTACCAATCGTTTGGTATACTTTCTCTTTACTGAGTTACACGTGACACAAGATGTTGTAGAGATTCAATAATTACACTTTAGCCAATTAACCTAACTTTAATTCTTTAAAATTGTTTTTATCAGAGGTTAATAGTTAGCAATTTAAAGTACAACCCGATTTATCAATTCAGGAGGGTGAAAATGAAATCACAAAACTTGAATGGAAATGAAGGATTGAATACAGGATACCCTGCTTTAAAAACCGTAGAAGATCTTGTTGAGCATACAAAAAAAACGATGGTGCCAGATAGTGTGATCTTGCAGAGGGCGGGAGGAGACTCCCTGTGCGTTGGTGAGTTTATGAACAACCTTAACAGAATATGCAATATGTTTCTGGATCTTGGAGTAAGAAAGGGGTGCAATGTAGGGGTTTTCCTGCCAAATTGTCTGGAGTACTCGTACTTTTACTTGGCCTTTGGAAGGCTTGGAGCAACTATTGTTCCGCTAAATCAATTTCTCAAGGGTGAAACATTAAGCTATGTGCTGAATCATTGTGATATCAAATATCTTATTACGACAAAAGAATTATTCCTGGATAAGATTGCATCTTTATTTTCAGAGCATAATGTCGGTGTTGAGTGTGTCGTATTCTTGGATGAGAAGGTGGAGTTAGAGAATATAGCGAAGACTGCACTTTTTAGTGATCTTAGCAAATATTCTAATGAATTCAGACAGCCATGGGATGTTGATGGATCAACCCCGTTTGTTATTTGGTTAACAAGCGGAACGACAGGGCTGCCGAAGGGGGTCGTTACTACGCAAGAGTACCTCCTTCATAGGGTTTCCTATAGCGCCGAATATTTTAGGATTAATTCATCGGATGTGATCTACTTTATACTCCCTATGTACCATATTCCTTTCTTTACCTGGGGATTTCCTCTCGCGATGATCGGTGGGTCTAAGCTTGTATTTGTGGATTGGTTTAGCGCCAGTAAGTTCTGGAACCACATCGCCAGTTACAAAGCAACGATGGTATATTCAACAGGAACAATAATCCCCATACTCTTAAAGAACGAAATTAGTGCACATGAATCAGAAGGAAAAGATCTAATACGATTGTGGGGAGCTTGGCCTTTAGACCAACCTGATGTTGTGTTTAAAAGATGGCCGAAAACAAAATTTGTCGAGGGATATGGTCTTAGTGAATACACAATTGCTACTATCACGACCCACGAAAAGGCAGAACCGAGTACACAGGGTCCAGCTACTCCCTATACAGAATTAAAAATCTGTGATCCTGAAACTGGTGAAGAATTACCCGACGGGAAACCTGGGGAGATTGTCCTAAAAAGCAATTTGGGGCCGGGTCACATGATGCAGGGGTACTATAAATCTCCGGAGGAAACTGATCAGACAATTCGAAACGGTTGGCTATACAGTGGCGACATGGGATATCTGGATGAGAGAAAGCATTTACACTTTGTGGACAGGCTGAAGGATTCAGTTCGCGTCGGAGGAGAAAATGTTCCCTCGGTACAACTTGAAGCCATCATAGCAAGCAATCCAAAAATTTTGGAAGTTGCGGTTGTGGGAGTTAAAGGCGAACTGGGCCATGATGAAATCATCGCGCACGTTGTGTTGCGTGATAGGGAGGAACTTACTCCAGAAGAGTTTTTTGAGTTTTGTGGTCAAAATATGCCATATTTTATGATTCCCAAATATCTTCGTATAAGAGGGGAACTCCCCAAGACTGCCACCTATAAAGTGCAAAAATTTGTATTACGCCAAGATGGACTGAAAGAGAGCTATTCTCGTGGGAAGTTAGATCTAAAAAAATAAAAAAGATCGAAATAAACAAATTAACTGAATCTACTCTTAGCAGCCTGTGTGCTATTAGGTATAAGTTTCAACCTGCAAACGGTAATAAGTCTCCAGATAATCTTGAGGAAATATAATGAAACATTTTTGAAAGGAGATATAAATGATGGCTAATGAAAAGAAGTGGGGTATTAAAGAACTTATCGAGGAATTGAGCGCGAACTTACATCGTATATACACCTCTGAGGAAATGGCTCAGTTTTGGGGAGGCCCGAAGTTCCCTGGACCATTTGTTTTCTTTAATAAAGAGGCTACCAGAGACACGATTGTTCACTTTGCTGACGGTATTGGCGATTTGAACCCGCTATGCAGGGACGAAGCTTATGCCTCTAAAACGAAATATAAAGATCTTGTTGCTTCGCCAGCTTTTATTTTTAGTTCGTGCTCGCTTGCGCAAGCCCCTTCAGTAAAGGGTACAGCGATAGGGTGGGATGCTGGTTACGAGGTTGAGTGGTTTAGACCGATTCTTAAGGGTGATAGCTTGGACTGGAGGGTTATGTATCCCTCGGATTATACGTTAAAGAAAAGTAAAATGGCAGAAGACTCTTTAATTATCAGTACGCTATGTGAATTTAAAAATCAAAAAAGCGAGCCGGTTGCCATATCAAAAGAATGGTGTGTTTCTGTAGAAACAGATAAGGCGCTTGCTAAGGATAAATATGCTAATATCGAAATATATCGATATACCGAAGATGAACTAAACAGGATTTACGAATTACAAGACAACGAAACAGTGCGTGGATTAGAGCCGCGTTACTGGGAGGATGTAGAAATTGATGAGGAATTGCCACCGATCGCACGCGGTCCGCTAGGTCTGATGGAGATGATCGGGTGGCTTGCAGGTTGCGGCAGTCCGATAAGCAAGCCAGAGCAACTATGGCGAAGAATTGATATGTATGACAGGAAGGTAGCCGACCCACTTACAAACGCCATGATTAACTTGGAATTAGTTCACATGGACGACCGAGTCGGGCGGATGGTTGGTGTTCCTGGCGCGTATGATTTCGGAGTGCAGAGAGTTTCTTGGTTGAGTGTTCTATTAACTAACTGGATTGGTGACGAGGGATTTCTGTGGAAACTGAGAGGAGAATTGCGCAGATTCAACATTACAGGTGATACAACATGGCTCAAAGGTAAAGTAGCTCGGAAATTTGTCGAAGACGGTAAGTATTGTGCCGAAATTAAATGTTGGGGTGAAAATCAGAGGGGCGAGATAAATATGCCGGGTAGTGCTACGGTTATATTACCTTCTCGTGAGCATGGGCCTGTTGTGTATCCACAAGCAAGAACCTTAGATTAATTAACTTATAAAAGAAGAAATGGATAAACAAGAGGAGTGAGGGCAGTTAAATATGCTGTCTTCACTCCAAACCGTTGGAAATAACGATTGTTTTGCGAAAGTTCATTTTAATAATATAAATCTTCTGAATGCCATGGACTGTGCTGAAGATGAACCGCCACGATACTATACGCTTTAATGACTTAAGTTAATAAACGGCTTGGCTAAGCAAATATAAATTAAGGTCAGTCTGCACAGAATGTCTCGATTTGACCCAGTTAATTACTTAAACTGCTCTTCAATTAACAGGGGTTACCGACTTTGCTGGTGTGCCTACCATGTATATGTGTAACAACTTCTTAAAGGAAAAATACAGCTTCAATTAATAATGTTTTAATAAACAGCTACTTCATTCATACCGTGCCGTCAGGTGACGGAAACGGAGTCTCTAAGGGAAGCTGGAATATGTATGAAGAGCTAAATAACAATAAAACATGTCAAAAGTATATTAAGAAGGGATGGTCTGCATGGAAGTTAAAAAGATAGGCGTATTGGGAGCGGGCGCGATGGGCAGCGGTATTGCCCTGGTGGCAGCACAGTCCGGCTATGATGTCGTGTTAAGTGATGTTAACCTGGCTTTTGTTGACAAGGCGATTAAATGGATCGGCAACTTCTTAAACAAAAGCGTGGAGAAAGGCAAAATGACCGCTGAACAGAAGGACGCGATAATTGGCAGGATTGCCCGGACGACCGGTGTCGATGAATTTAACGATGTGGATCTGGTTATTGAGGCAATCATCGAAGACCTGCAGGTTAAAAAAGACGCTTTTAGTCAGCTTGACCAGATCTGTAAGCCGGAAGCCCTGTTGACGACAAACACGTCTTCCATGTCCATAACGCAAATCGCGGCTTCCACCAAGCGGCCCGACCGGGTGGCGGGCCTGCATTTCTTTAACCCCGCGCCGATAATGAGGTTGGTTGAAATAATCAGGGGTTATTCCACAAGTGATGATACAGTCAATACACTGCTTGACGTAACGGTTAAATTCGGTAAAAAGCCGATAGTGGTTAAAAAAGATTCACCGGGTTTTGTGGTTAACCGGGTCATGATGGCGCAATTTATTGAAGCGATCAAGTTAGTTGAAGAAGGAGTGGCAACACCGGAAGATATTGATACAGCGGTCAAGGCGGGTTTAAATTACCCGATGGGTCCATTTGAGTTACAGGATTTTGCCGGAGTTGACATCGGTTATCATGTCGCTAATTATTTCTGCGACGAGTTTAAAGATATGCGCTGGAATCCTCCCCTGCCCCTCAAGGAATTGATTCGCGCCGGAAGGCTGGGCCGCAAGACGGGCGCGGGATGGTATAACTATTAAACCAAAAGATAAATAAGGAGCTAATGGCTATGTGTGAGACTATCGCTCTAACGGTTACGTATGACACTATCGTTCTTAAAGTTGAGGAAGGAATAGCCACCATATCTTTAAACAGGCCGCCGGTCAACGCTTTGAACACCCGCCTGTTTCAGGAACTTGGGCAAGTCGCGGCTGAACTAGACGCGGATCCCGCCGTCCGGGTGGTAGTTATTACCGGATCCGGAGACAAAGCGTTCGCCGCGGGCGTCGACTTAACTGAAATGAAGGACTTGACTCCGGTGGGAGCTTATCATTTCTGCAAGACGGCCAGGAACGCTTTTAGCTCGATTGAAAATATGAGCAAGCCGACCATAGCGGCCGTTAACGGGCTGGCGCTTGGCGGCGGCTGCGAGCTGGCCCTGACCTGCGATTTCCGGCTGGCGTCGGAGACAGCCAGGTTCGCCCTACCGGAGATTAATCTGGGGATTATCCCCGGCGGCGGCGCCACGCAGCGGTTGCCCCGCCTGCTTGGAGTCGCCCGGGCGAAGGAACTGCTCTTCCTGGGAGAAATGATCGACGCCAGTCAGGCCGGTCAATACGGTCTGGTCGGCAAAGTGGTCCCGGCGGCCGAACTGGCGCGGGAGGCGAAAAGTCTGGCCGGCAAGCTGGCGGTGAAGTCCGCGCACGCGCTGGGTGTAATGAAGAATTCCGTAAATTCAGGGCTGAATATGAGCTTGTCCGAAGCGCTGGATTTTGAGACGAAAAATTTCATCCTGGTATTTGCCGGCGATGACCGCCGGGAAGGAATCGGCGCCTTCATGGAAAAGCGCAAACCTGCTTTTACGGGAAAGTAGTGGATAGCAATGAATAATACAATGTCAAGATTGGAGGAGACTGTATGAGAAACGTTTGTGTTGTTGCTGGTGGACAGTCAGTATGGGGAGCGCGCCAGGCCAGCGAGCGGGATATGTTCCAGGAGGCCGGTAAAGCCGCTTTCGATGAAAATCCGGCGATTACCAATAAGGATGTTGACGGGTTAATAGTGGGTTCAGCCTATACAGAGCGCTGTTCCTTCCAAACCCACCTGGCTCCGGTAGTGGCTGAGAGCCTTGGCATCAGGCCGGTTAATATATGTTGCCGGGTGGAGCTGCTGTGCGCCACCGGCAGCAGTGGCATTATTCTTGCCGACGCGATGATCAGGAGCGGGAAGGCCGACGTGGTGATGGTCATCGGCGGTGAAAAGCTGTTCACCCCCCAGCGGTGGGAAGTCAACTACAGCGAACTTGCTTCCGTGGACCATGACTGGGACGGCACCCAGGGGCTGGGCCTGCCGCCGCCGGTTTTTTCCGCGGTGGCTCAACAACATATGAAGCTATACGGCACTACCGAAGAACAACTGGCCATGGTATCGGTGAAGAACCGCCGCAACGGCCTGAATAACAAGAAGGGTCAATACCAGGAAGCGATCACGCTTGAGCAGGCTATGAACGCCAGGGCCATCGTACGTCCCATGAAGCTTTTCGATTGCTGTCCTGTTACTGACGGGGCTGCGGCAATTATCCTGGCGGCTGAAGAAAAAGCCAAATATCTAACCGATAAGCCGCTTGTTTATATCAGAGGCACCGGACAGGCTACTCTGCACAACATGTCCGCCAATATGCGCAACTGGTCGACCTGGGAGTCCTTGAAAATTGCGGCCAAACAGGCATATGCCAAAGCCGGTGTGACGGCTAAAGACGTTAATGTCGCTCAAACCCACGATTGTTTTACAATCTCAGAGATTATTGAAAGTGAAGACCTCGGTTTTTGTGAAAAAGGTGAAGGCGGTCCCTTTGTCCAGGAAGGCAAATCTGACTTCGGCGGGCAAGTGCCGATAAACACGGACGGCGGCTTGTTGTCCTGCGGGCACCCCTTTGGAGCGACGGGCATTCGCCAGGGGATTGAAATCATGCATCAGTTGAGAGGTGACGCGGTGCGTCAGGTGGAAGGGGCACGGATCGGCCTTACCCATAACCTGAGTGGTTTCATCGCTGCGCACACGGTATTAATTTACGGGAGGGATTTGGCATAATGAGTATAGTTGAAGGAAAATATTCTGCGACAATGGATATGTGGCCGCTTCAAAGCAAGGAAATGACCCGGATTTACCCGTTTTACGACAATCTCAAAGAAGGGCGGTTCACTACTACCAGCTGCCGTGATTGCGGCACCCGGGCATTCCCACCCAGGGTGGTCTGTCCCGAATGCTTGTCTGAAAACCTGGAGTGGGTCGACCTGCCGCTCAAAGGCCAGGTTCTGATAGTGACGGAAGAAGAGGTGGGAGTGCCGGTAGGGTTTGAAACCCCATTGATTCACGCCATGATTAAACTGGACGACCAGCTGACGGTTTTCGCGCGGGTAATGAACTGTAAAATGGGTGAGTTGAAGGAGGGCGACGAAGTAAAACTGGTTGTCTATCCGGTCGATCCGCTGCCGGTTGACGGCAAGAAAGGCGCGATCAACCTTCAGGAGAGAGTATTTTACGCTTTTGAAAAAGCTTGAATCGCTAATCTAAGAAGTCAAAGACTTTTTTGACAGGTTATCCCTAGAATGGCAGGCCGACCGGTCATTAATGTGGAAAGAAGCGGGGTGGTATAACTATTCAAGCATTTAATAGCCTTTTCTCAAAAACGCGAGATAATTCCTTAATGGTATCGTTACTGGAAATAGTAACCGTGTCGCTTATTGATCAAAAATAATTCAGATCCAGGAGGTAAAAAGGATGGAAACAAAAAAATTTGTACCTAGGCCAAAGTTCGAGGAATATAAAGAGAAGTATAAGGATTACATTACTATGGAGCGAAGAAACGGCATCATTCTGTTGAAAATGCATAACAATGGGGGACCCGTACTATGGAACGAGGCTATGCACAATGCATTGCCTCAGGCTTGGCATGACGTGGGGAATGACCCGGAAAACCAGGTAATGATTCTCACTTCCACCGATCCGTACTGGATAGGAGTAAATGATCCACAAGCAGATTTTCGTTTTGATTATGATACTTATTATGTCGATGCGACAAAGTTACTTGAGAACCTAATCTTCGATGTAGATATCCCTACTATTGCCGCGGTCAATGGTCCCGGCTTTCACACGGAAACTGCGTTATTGTGCGATATCACCATCTGCACAGAAGATAGCATATTCCAGGACGGCCATTTCATGATGGGGTATGTGGCGGGTGACGGGCAATTCCTTACATTTCAGGAGTTGATCGGTGTTAAGCGTTCAGCCTATGCACTGTATACTGCTAAAAAAATTGATGCCAAAACCGCCTGTGAATGGGGGATGGTCAATGAAGTAGTTTCAAAGGACAAGCTCATCAGTCGTGCATGGGAGATTGCCGAAATGATTATGAAGCAACCTCGTTCAACCCGATGTATGACGCACCATCTGTTGACTCGCCCTTGGAAACGTCGACTTATCAACGACTTCCAGGGACATATAGCTCAAGAGGGATTCGGAGCCCTCTGCGAAGCTCCGGATCATGACCTCAATCGGATTAGAAAGACATGGAATAAATAAACCAGATTCTGGCTAAAAAAGACTTCGTTTCTTAATGGTCTTAAAGAATACGTAATTGCTATCATCACGACTCATGAAAAACAGAGTGCGCAGATTGAGTTATGCTTACCAACAATAAATTCGTGACAAGGGCTGCTTAGGATAGTTTGGCTTGTAGATTATTACAGCCGCAATCTTTAACGCTTTATAAATGATACCTAAGGAAATCTCACGAACCAAATATTTTGTGAACTATATTCCCCAAAATAAGAGAATGATAAAAAGTCGAGTAAGCCTTGGATTTTATTGGATATGTATTAATAAATCTTATTAGAAGTAAAAAAGAAGCTTCATTATATTAGAAAACATATTAGAAAACCTCCCTTATTATGGGCAAATAAAAAATTGCCCAATTTCTTTTAGTATGAAGGTGTATTTTATGTTATGTTCTTTTTCTATAGATAGTAATGTTTGGCGACCATTCCACTGTGTTTTACTAACAAAAAATTAAATTGAACAAATCACCGGTTAAAAATAGCCCCCGTTATTATTAATCACCAGAGGTTAGCCCAAAAGAAAATACTTGAGAAAAAAACCTGTACCTCATAATTTTAGCTTACAGAGGGAATTATTGGTCTATTCCTTTCCTGCACAATTCAACAGACCAATCTGGAAGATCAACTCTGACATTTCCGAGAAATGGCAGATATTTTTTCAAGTAAAACATTGTACTCGCCGAAAATGAATCTGCCGGATAAATGCAGCAGTCCATCTATGGTCAATGTAATCTTCTCGCCATTTTGGACGGTAACAGTAGCGGTTTGTTGCATAGAACTTTTTTGTATTTGAATCTCTGTAATATTTTCAATAGGTACTCGGACCGCACCTTCCCCATAAACTCCTGGAAAGTAACTATTTCCGCTAAATTGGATATCTTGTAGGCATACTAGTAGACCCTTTAAATCCCGCACATTCCACTGGCAGCCTTCTTCTGTTAGTCTTTCTTTATTTGATAAGAGGAGCGCGTTACTCATAAATTCTAGCAGAACTTCTTCACCGTATTCAGCAGAGTAATGAGAATCATCTATTATATACCCCAGGGTCTCTGCCAATCCCAATAGTAACTGACTGACAATCTCGACGTCGACTTTCCGCGCCACATTGTTTTCGATAGCCATGATTAGGTCGTCCTTTAGAGTCTTGGCAAGGAGTTTGTACACTTCTCTCGCCTTTTTTGCAATATTTGGGTCATCGCTTTGAAAGGAGATTCTCAGCATGTTAAAAATACCTCTAAATTTTGGGAATGCCTTCATAAATGCTTTGAGCTTTATTCGTTGTCTTTGCATAAAGTCAGGCTCATTTCGTATTTCCTCCCATACATCTTCGGGCAAAATGATTGTTGTTAAACGACCGATGCACTCAAGGAATAAGTCTTTTTTACTGTTGAAATAAAGATACATGGTGCCTTTACCGACGCCGAGGGCATCTGTGATATCACTAATCTTTGTATTGTTAAAACCATTTTTTGAAAAAAGCTCGATAGCTTTATCCATAATCTGTTCTCTCTTAACCACCAAAGAAACTTCGGGATTAACCTCTTCAGAACCATCAATCTGCAGCAAATCCTTGATCTTGCTAAGGGGCAGTTTTTTCTTTTCCTGTAACTGTCTAATATCGTGAAGCATTTGTAGATGTTGTTCATCGTACATTACCTGCTTAAACCCCACTTTTTGGGGCTTGGGAATTAATCCCATGCGTGTATATCTGTATATAGATTGCTTACTGAAACCGGACCTGTTACATAGTTCTTCTAGGTTCATTTGGCTAGCCACCTTTAACTATAATTAATGGCCGTTCGGTCATATTTATTTGCTATTTATTTCATTTTAATGATTGTCAAGATAATTTGGCTTAATTAGATTCTAATATCGAGGCTATATGACAGTAGGAATCTTGCAATTAATGTCCCTCAATTTGATCGTCGTAATTCTTCAAAACAAACAACAAACTTCACAACTCTTTCAGCCATCTACATCTTTCAGCTTATATTATAAGGGATTTTTTCAATAATTGCAGTAGTTACTCATCGAATTTACAATAATCTAAATTTTAAAAGAAAATTATATTTTCTTTTTTTTCTTGACAGCGATCAAGTCTTGTGATAATTTAGATGTGACCGATAAGTCAAATAATTATTACTAATTGGTCAATTAGTTTTATAAAGATTTGTATCGGCAATAAATTTTGCACTTCTTCAGGGTTCAATTCATGTAATTTATTTGTCGCAGGCCGGGGCGTAAGAAAGGCCTTTAACAAGCAATTGAGTTTAATTAAAACCAGATTTAATGCGTCGGTAATAAATTACCATGTTTATATGTTTATTGCCGCTCGCTTCAAAGGAGGTGGACAACAGTGAGCTAAAAAAGTTTGTTGCTTGGTTATTGGATTCAAACGTTTGTTACCATTGGCAGCATTGCAAAATTAAAATTATTTAGGAGGAATTAAAATTGACACAAAATTTATTTAAGCCTATTAAAATTGGTAAGATCGAGCTAGCGAACAGGGTGGCAGTCGCGCCTATGAACAACATGTTACAAGACGGCAATGGATTTCCCACCTTCGATACTCTCTGTTATTACACGAGACGGGTAAGAGGTGGTTTCGGTCTAATTATCTCTGAAGCTCTTTCTAACGACGAATTCCACGACCGTTACAATTATTTCAACATCTCGAGAATGTATAAGCCTAATCATGCACTAGGATGGCGGAATGTGGTCGATGCCGTTCACGCCTTCGGCGGCCGCATTATTGCACAAATTTGCGGAGGTGGTGCTGGTCGACAGTATGCGGATCCCGAAGGGATTTTAGCACCCGCCGCGGCTTCTCCCATACCTATAGATATTGATCCATCAACACTTGCGAAGAACTATGATAAGAGCAAGGTACTTATGAGTCACATGAAAGGACCCATGCCCAGAGAGGTCACCACAGCAGAGGTTTGGGGTGTGATTCAAGCTTTCTATAAGACTACGAAGCTCTGTATAAAAGCTGGATTTGACGGAGTTGAGCTTCATTCTTGCCATGGTTATTTCGGCCATAGTTTCCTTTCTCCAAACCAGAATATAAGGACCGATGAATTCGGAGGGAGCTTTGAAAACCGGACGAGATACCTAAGGGAGAGCTTTAAACAAATTATGCGGGCTATCAAAGAGGAAGGCGTAGAGGACAAATTCGTCGCAGGAGCCAGGACGAGCGCTGCCGAGCATACGCCGGGCGGGTTTACCTATGAGGATACAGTAAAATTTCACGAGATGCTTATTGATTTAGGAAGTTCTTTCGTAGATCTCTCAGATGGTGCGGGGTACGAGCGTTGGAACTATTTTCTTCCGTCGGCCGACATGCAGCAATATAAGGTGGAGCAGGCGAAATTCTTTGATGAGCGCTTGAATGTTCCTGTACTAGTTCCCTCTATTCATGATCCGGCATTGGCCGAGCAGGTAGCGAATGAAACCAAGAATGTAATTGTATCGCTGGGTAGGCAGTCACTTGCTGATCCGGATTGGCCCAATAAGGTGAACGAGGGACGAATTAAGGACATTAAACGTTGCACACGTTGCAACTTGGGATGTATCGTCGAGTATGGGATTTATCAGGGTCTTCAGCTCAGGTGCATGGTTAACCCGGAACAGGGTAAAGAAAGATATGACCAGGCGAACTGGCCTACCCCGAAGGTGCCATCCAGTAAATATCTTAGATAGTGGAAAAGCAATGATAGGGGAACACAATTATTGAGATAGTGGAGGTTGATGTTGTCCTGCTAAGGATTGCGTGCAATCCCACCACATAATGACGACATAGGTGACTAAAAAACATCTATGCGTGATCAGAAAAGGATTCGGACTAAGTGTTGAGAAAGCTAAGGAGGAATGACATAAGCAGTTGGACGTAAAGTTATATCTGAACTTTGTGCCAACTAATTAGTTGTTCCTCTTTTCTTTTAATGTTGCAATTTTTCGACATGAGAACAAATGTAGTCAGTCCTGCAGAGCCTTATTAAATAAAAGTCTTTTTTCTATGGCAAACTCTGATAAAAGTCTATGTCTTAAATCCTGTAGGGTTAAGGTGGACTTAAAGGTATTATGAAAAATATCATATAGATGTTGTTGCTGATTCCTTTTTCCGGTGTTGAAAATACTACCTTGTTGTATTGTGTAATCAACTCTATGTCTTATTACTGAATCATTTATGTAGATCCTTTCAATTGACTATTACTAAGAGAGCATGTAAGGGTTTGATGTCGCCTAGAAATTATTAACGACTAATAAATAAAATAAGAGGTGTACAGGTTATGAATATGGTTAATGTTAATGATATCATAAGTAATAGCAAGTTTAATAAATTTTTTATGATTGTTATTCTAACTTGCTTAGTTGTAATGATTTTTGGTGGATATGCCATTAATGTTTTTGGCGTTGTTGTTCCAGTTTTAACGGATAATATAGACTTTAATCCTGCTCAGATTGGCCTAATCGCAAGTTGTGCACTTTATGGTATGATAGTTGGTTCAATATTATTCGGTATGCTAGCTGATAAAATTGGTCGTAAAAAAACAATTATAATAGGGATATTTGTATACTCCGTTTTTACAGGACTAATTGGCTTCGCCAATTTTCAAATTGAATTCATACTATTTCGATTTATGATAGGTTTGGGTCTCGCTGGAGTAGTGGCTAATATAATTGCACTAATTACTGAATATTCTCCTTTGGCGAACCGAGGCTTAATAGTAGCTATAACCTCTCTAGGGGTACCTTTAGGCTCTATGCTTGCTGCTGGGTTAGGGATTTTAATTATACCATACTATAGTTGGAAAATAATGTTTTGGTTGGCATTTATCCCAGTGCTCATGATTCCTGTAATTTATTATTTCATGCCGGAATCAATGGTATTTTACACTAATAAAGGAGATAAGAATGAAATACGTAGAATACTAATGCTAGCTAATAATAAGTATATCTTTAAACAAGAAGATAATTATCAAGTTGGTAATTTTAACAATCAAAGAGGCTTTATTTATAATTTGTTTCAAGGAGGTCTCGCGAAGAATACAATCCTATTTTGGATAATGTACTTTATTAATTTATTTATGTCTTTTGGCATACAAACATGGCTTCCTAAGATGATGGTGCTGCAAGGATACCATTTAGTATCGAGCCTTTGGTTATTACTAACTTTTAACCTGGGATCCTTTTTGGGTGTTTTTGTCGGTGGTTGGTTTGCAGATAAATATAGTTATAAGAGAATATTGGTTATGTTTTATTTAATTATAGCTATTCTTGTTAATATTCTAGTAATTAATACAAATGAAATAACTGTTTATACCGTAATATTCATTATCGGGGCAGCAATGCTTGGGGCGCAAGGTCTGATAGCTTCATACGTAGCACAATGTTATCCTTTGGCATTTCGCTCCACTGCAGTTGGGTGGGCTGTGAGCATTGGCTGTTTAGGAGGAGCTGTAGGCCCAACAATCGGAGGTATGTTATTAGCGGCAAATGTATCTATTGCTATCAACTTTATTATTTTTGCTATTTTAGCCCTTATTGGTGCCTTAGCAGTTATTTTATCGCAAGATTATACTAAATCCGTTATGCCTGTCGAAGGTATAACTAACGATATTGGAGGAGGATCTTAAAAATAGGTGTAGGGGAAAAAGTGAACCTAAAAGCAAGAAGAACAGCAGTATCTCTTCTCTTGACAGTTGCTATGCTGTGACTATACTTGCTCCGATGGTCGGGCTGGAAGTGGCATCGTCGAGTTATAGCGTTAGCAGTGTGCAGAATGTCTCTGCCTGCCGGCACTACCTATAACGTTGGTACATTTAACCGAATTATTGTAGATGTGCCAGCCAACCAGATTGCAGGAACATATAACTTAAGGATGCGCTTACCGTCTGATTTTTATACTGTTGCCACAGCAGTTTACGGTATAGGTGCTTCTGTTACCGGTAACGACCCGAACCAGGTATCAAATGTTGTTGTGACACAGGCAGGATCAGCTAACCCTAATAACGCTCTTGCATGCAATGAATGGAATTTTACCGTTACATTAGGTAATGGGCCTGACGCACTAGGCAGAAACGGTGGAAGTTCTATGTAGGTAGGTTCTATATTGACCTTACCACCTTTACCGTGGCAAGCGGTGCAACCGGTGATGTCAATATAAATTTTGACGCAGCTTCCAATACCCCATTTTACAGTGCTTCTGTCAAAGTTGCAACTGTTGGCACCGGTATAGTGAACTTAGCATTGACGAAGTGAACATAATTACTTCTAACCAACCGAGTGCGTTAATTAATGACAAATTGATCGGTCAAATAAGGATTAAAGAAGATCGCCCCGGCGCTTTGAAATTGGACAACAACACTATTAAAATCAAACTGCCGAATGGTTTCACCTGGTGGAATAATCCAAATCCTGTTCAGGTTTGGGATGCGACTGACGCGGTAGCACTTACTTGCGAAACCGCTGATAGCGGCAGGACACTGGTTATTTCAAATGCTGACAAAGTAACTACTAATAATACAGGATATTGGACCATTACCGGTGCTAAGATTCAGGTTGACGAAAGCGTAGCCAAGTTTGGTGACATCGAAGCGACCATAGACGGTGCAAGTTCATACGCGCCAACTACTCTGGTAGTCGGTAAGTTCGGTAATTTCATAGCAACAGTATCGTTTTCGGATAAAACTACTGTTTTAGCCGTTCGTATGGGTAATGGAGCGAACGCGAAAGAAACGGAAATTGGTAAAATAATTATTCAGGAAAATGCTGCAGGTACCTTAACGACTGACAGAAGTATTACTCTCACCCTAACTGGTGGCGCCAAGTGGAACGCTGTCAGGAACTCAGATGGCACACCAACCAACAATCCTGCAACTGTAGGACATGCACCAAGTATTGATACCGTAAACTCCGACTTTCAAGGGCTGAGTATAGGACCATGGAGTTTCGTCGGGACTCAATACGACATTATTAAGACTTCTATCATCACCCCTTCCAATGGCAAGAAGGGCAGTAAGGTAGTCCTTGAAAAGGGTCAAATAGACATTCTTGGGGATTTCAAGGGCGACATTAAGGTTAGTGTGGGCGTTACAGCAGGGGCTTCGGGTGAAGCAGGCATTGTAGACACTGTTATCATGCCCGCAAATATATCTGCAGATGGACCCCCAACTAATGTAATGTGTGGTGAGCAAGCCCAGCCAGTTGCGGACGTAATTATTTCTGAAAACATAAAAAAAGGTATCTCCGCGACGGCACCCTTCAACCAGGTGGTTGTTGGTTTTCCCCAGAATATTATTCCAGGCCTTCCGACAGGGATAAAGGTAATTGACGGCGATATAGTAATAAATGAGTCCTCGTTATCAACCGAAGTTACTCCTGATGGTCGTTGGTACATTTCGTTCATTGTCAAATCCACAAGTTCCAAGCCTAGTAATATCAAAATCAGTGGCATCAAGGTCACCACAGACCGTACCATTCCGGAAGGCCCATTAGGGTTGTATTGGGCGGACCTGCTCTCCAACAATCAGATCCTGCATTCGTCCCGCTCCTGTTTGTGGATGTAACTATAGTTGCCAACCTAGTGACCCCAGCCACTAGGGATATCAAAGCCAAGGTAGTTTTCAAAATTGGTGATACCAAGTATACGGTTAACGGTGTAGAGAAGACCATGGATGTAGCTTCCTTTATCGAAAATGGGCGAACTTACCTGCCAATGCGCTTTGCTGCTTATTCCCTGGACGTGAACGACAATAGCATCCTTTGGGATGCTTCGGATTTCTTGCCACCTTCATCAAGGGCGACAAGGTTGTTCAGGTCAAGGACGGTAGCAGTGAGTTGATCGTTAACGGTGTAAGCATTCCTATGGATGTCCCGGCGCAGATAAAAGATGATCGCTTTGTGATACCGCTCCGCTTCGTAGCGCAGGCCTTCGGTGCTAGCATAGAGTGAGACGAAGTGACCAAGACGGTAAGCATGGAACTCTGATAATGAATAAAAACGGACCTGTGCTGAAGTAATCCGGGTCCATTTTATAAACTTAATCTCGCCATAATCTAAATATTAAGGAAAAACAAATATATTTAAAGATAATTAAAATAATTAAGGAGACAAGTAAATGTTTTGGCAAAGATCTAATAAAAAAATATCTAATAATATAGAAACAGATGAGCAGTATATTGCGGCACCTTCAGTACCTGCTGCAACCCTAGAACCTATCACAGAAAACAAAATATATTTAAATGAAAGTAATATTTTAGATGACATACTAAAGATTGCACCTATTATTCATCAATTAATTCCCTTGGATTGTATGATCGCTATTACTGACAGAGAAAAATACCTTTATTATTCACCTGGCAATGAAATGAAGTTAGGTGGAAATATAACTGGCATGCCTATTCCTAAAGATACCCCAATATACGAGGCTGTTAATTCAAATAATATAGATAAAGTTTCGTTGGAGGTGCCAAAAGAAGAATATGGTATACCTTTTAAAACTACTGGAGTAACAATTAAGGACAAAAAAGATGATGTAATTGGCAGTATTGGTTTGGGAATTAGTCTTTCTTCTCAAGAAAAATTGTTAGACACTTCTTATACGGTTATTTCTTCAACAGAACAAATTGAGAGTACAACCCAGGAACTTTCTTTGTCAGCCGAAAAATTAGCTGAATTACAGGAAAATCTCAGAACTTATACAGAAGAAGTACTTGAGCAAGCTAATAAGACAGATACAATTTTAAACTTTATTAATGAGATTGCGGACACTTCAAATTTATTAAGCCTTAATGCAGCTATTGAAGCTGCAAGAGCAGGTGGGCATGGTCGTGGATTTTCAGTTGTTGCTGAAGAAATCAGGAAGTTATCGATAAATAGCATAAATAATGTCAAGGAGATAAAGTATATTCTTTCGGAAGTTAAAGATAAAATAAAACTCATGTCAGAAAAGATTACGGATATATCAGCTTTAACTAAACAACAAAAAGAAGGTACTCATGATATAAACCTAACCATAAAGGAGTTAGCCAATTATGCTAAAAAGATCGAGGAAGTCGCAAAAATCATATGATAATATTAGTAATATTCAGTTAAAGGCCGAACATGGGTTATAAAATAGTTCCATATACTGATAAAGAGTTTGGGTTGATCATTAAATTTCATTAAGCTCCAAGTATGGTAACTAAGCTTGCTCACACAGGGCACACAATCAAGTAAAAATATGCTGCAGTAGTTTTTTGCAGCAATATCCTTCTCATAGAACCAGACCATACGGGCCTCGTATCCGGCTCCTGATAAACCTCAGTCACTTCTCCCAGAAGTGATATAAAATGCTACCTTGTACGAAGCCAGATTAATTAACTCAATCTCGTTACTAAGGATTTCACCGAAAAGTAAGCGTCAAATATGGCACACCTGTACATCAAGCAAGATTTGGGGTATTCTCATCCAGAGGAATGTTGGGGCATGCGGCAGTCAGTCGGCAATGCATCCGACCAGGGCA
>Ga0067045_1028915_pt1 | contig 25888 bp, 22 predicted proteins | sample TerdegcTABiofilm_FD_59184 | JGI IMG/M metagenome (GOLD analysis project Ga0067045, IMG submission 59184) | Combined Assembly of (Gp0054472, Gp0054536) Wastewater bioreactor microbial communities from Singapore -Terephthalate degrading... | reverse complement strand
TTCCTCCGGTTTGAATGACGGGGCGGCCGGGCTGCTGCTGATGAGCGAAAGCAAAGCCCGTCAACTGGGGCTGAAGCCCATGGCGCGCATCGTCAGCAGCGCGGCAGCAGGTGTGCTGCCGCGCATCATGGGCATCGGCCCGGTGCCGGCTGCCCGCAAAGCCCTGGCAAAAGCCGGGTTAAGCATGGAACAGATCGGGCTGGTGGAGCTGAATGAAGCCTTTGCAGTGCAGGCATTGGCGGTCATCCACGAATTAAAACTATCGGAGGACATCGTCAACGTCAACGGCGGCGCCATTGCCCTGGGTCACCCGCTGGGCTGCTCGGGAGCAAGAATTTTGACCACCCTGTTGTATGAAATGCGCCGGCGTGCGCCAACTCAGCCCCGCCCGTTTTATGGACTGGCCATGTTGTGTGTGGGGGTTGGGCAGGGTGAAGCCACGATTGTGGAGTGGCTGGATGACTAAAGCTTTGGTTACCGGCGCAAGCGGGTTCATTGGTTCAGCATTGTGCCGCGCCCTTCTGGAAGCCGGTTTTGAGGTGCGCGCCTTCCATCGTCCCACTTCCAATTTAATGCTCATCAAAGACCTCCCTATCGAGCATGTGCTGGGCGATCTGAGCCGCCCGGAAAGCATTTTTCAGGCCGTGCAGGGGGTGCAGGTCGTTTTTCATGCAGCGGCATGGATGGGCGGCGGCAGGGGTGACAGCGGCAGGCATTACACTGTTACGGTGGAAGGAACGCGTAATGTGCTTCAGGCTGCGCTGCAATATGGGGTGGAACGGGTGGTTCATACCAGCTCGGCGGCGGCGCTGGGGGTCCCGGCGCAAATTCCGGGCAGCCAAAGCGCTTATTTGATGGATGAAACCCATACCTGGAATTACCCTGCCGGGCGCTGGCCCTATGCTTACGCCAAGTATCTGGCAGAGCTGGAAGTGCAGGCGGCCGTGGCGCGCGGGTTGGATGTGGTCATCCTCAACCCGACGCTGGTCATTGGGGCAGGGGATTTGTACCGCCAATCGCGTTCTGTGGTGGTGCAGGTGGCGCAGCACCGCCTGCCGGTGATGGTTGAGGGGGGATTGAATGTGATTTCTCTGATGGATACGATTGCCGGTCATCTGGCAGCGTTACAGCGCGGCCGGCGCGGGGAACGCTATCTCCTTGCCGGGCAAAACCTGACTGTTGTAAATCTGGTTGAGCGCATTGCCGCCTCAGCCGGTGTTGCGCCACCCCGCACCGTTTTACCCATCACGCTGGTGCGGAGTGTGGCGCCCATTTATGCCCTGTTGGAAAACTGGTTACCTTTACCGGTTTCGGCATCCGAATTGTATCTGGCAGGCCGTTATTTTTATTACGATGCTCAAAAAGCAAAAAGTGAATTAGAATGGGCTTGTTGTGTGGAAGTTGACCATGCTATCCGTGAAGCGTTGGAATGGTCAAGAAAAAAAGGTCTGCTAGCACAATGAAAAAGCCCGAACTGACTTTCCGCCAAAATTTCGATCCTCAACGATCCGGCCTCCAAAGCCTGCAATGGGTGGACTGGCTGGTGCTGATTGGCATCATTGTGTTGATTTATGCCGGTATACGGCTGGCGGCCAATGCTCCCGCAGTGGTCACAGGAAGAGAAATTTCGCTGGAGCCAACCCGCTTGCCGTGGTATGCCCTCTTTTCCATTCTGAGAATGCTGGGGGCGTATCTCCTCTCGGTGGTGTTCACCCTGATCTACGGACGGGTGGCGGCATATAACCGCCGCGCCGAAAAAGTGATGATGCCGCTGCTGGATGTGCTGCAAAGCGTGCCGATTCTATCCTTTTTGCCGGTGGTTTTGTTGGGTCTGAGTGCCATCCTGCCGCAGAACATTGCCGCTGAGCTTGCTTCGGTGGTACTGATTTTTACCAGTCAGGTATGGAACATGACCTTTGCCTGGTATCAATCCCTCACCACCATTCCCAAAGAATTGCGCGAAGCCAGCGCCATTTTTCGCTTGAACAGCTGGCTGCGCTTCAAAAATCTGGAACTGCCGTTTGGGATGATCAGCCTGATCTGGAACAGCATGATGTCGTGGGCGGGCGGCTGGTTCTTCCTGATGGCTGCCGAGATTTTTACCGTCGGTCAGCGCGATTTCCGCCTGCCGGGGTTGGGCGCTTATTTACATGAGGCCTCGCTGCAAGGCGATTTACAGGCAGTCGGTTATGGGTTGGCTGCCTTAATTCTGGTGATTGTGGCGCTGGATCAACTGGTCTGGCGGCCTTTGATCGCCTGGTCCGACCGCTTCAAGGTCGAGATGGTCGAAAGCGACAATCCGCCTACTTCCTGGTTTTATTCGCTGATGTCCAGTTCAAGGTTGGCGCGTTTTCTGGGCGAACGCTTGTTTTCACCGCTCAATGAACGGGTTGACCGCTGGTTGATGCGTCGCTTTCCGGTGGAGCAAGAGGAACGGCCGCCATCCCGCTGGCAGATGTGGGCTGGCCGATTGTTAGCAATTGCGATGCTGGTCCTGCTGGGATACGGAACGATTCGGGCGGTACTGATGCTAACGGCGGTGGATGGAAATGAATGGGGACAAGTTGGTCTGGGCGTGGTTGCTACGGCGGTGCGGGTTGGGCTGGCTTTGTTGATTGCCCTGCTTTGGACCATCCCCGTGGGGGTGCTGATCGGCACCAATCAACGCTTTGCCAGTTTTGTCCAGCCGATTGTTCAGGTGGCGGCTTCGGTTCCGGCAACCGCGCTTTTCCCGGTATTGTTGTTGTTCATTTTGCAGCTGCCGGGCGGGTTGAATCTGGCTGCAGTGTTATTGATGTTGATGGGAACCCAGTGGTATCTGCTCTTCAATGTCATTGCCGGGGCGAACGCCATCCCGCAGGATTTAAAATACACTACCGCTCTGCTGGGGTTGAAAGGCTGGCAGCGCTGGCGTACCTTAATTCTGCCGGCATTATTCCCGTATCTGATTACCGGCGCCATCACTGCCAGCGGCGGCGCCTGGAACGCCAGCATTGTGGCGGAGTATGTAACCTTCAGTGGCAAGGTTCAGCAGACAACCGGAATTGGGGCGGTCATCTCGCATGCTACCGATCAGGGTAACTATCCCCTATTGCTGGCGGGTACGCTGGTGATGGTGGTGGTGGTTGTGTTGATTAACCGGCTGGTATGGCGCCCGCTTTATCGCCAGGCGGAAGAAATTTACCGGATGGAGTGAACAGATGAGCAACGATTCGGTTTTACTTGAACTCCAAAATGTTTCTCAGCTATATGGCAGCGGTGAAAAACGCTTCGTGGCGGTGGATAAAGTTAACCTGACGGTGCGGGAAGGCGAGTTTGTTGCCCTGTTGGGACCTTCGGGTTGCGGAAAAAGCACTTTACTGCGCATCATCACCGGTTTGCAAAAAGCTTCGGAAGGCAGTGTGTTTTACCGCGGTCAAAAATTAATGGGGGTCAATCCCTATGCTTCCATTGTTTTCCAGACCTTTGCACTTTTTCCATGGCTGACGGTGCAGGAGAATGTGGAACTGGCGCTCAAAGCGCGCGGGGTGGAGGCGGAAAACCGCCGCCGCCTGGCGCTTGATTTGATTGACCGTGTCGGTCTGGATGGTTTCGAGAACGCCTATCCGCGGGAACTTTCCGGTGGGATGCGCCAAAAGGTGGGCTTTGCGCGTGCCATGGCGGTTGAACCGGAGCTGCTTTGCCTGGATGAGCCGTTTTCAGCGCTGGATATACTGAGCGCCGAATCCCTGCGGGGCGAGCTGCTCGAATTGTGGTTGAGCGGCAATATCCCGACCCGTGCCATCCTGATGGTCAGCCACAACATCGAAGAGGCGGTCTTTATGGCCGACCGCCTGGTGTTGATGGACAAAAATCCCGGGCGGGTGGTTGCGGACTTTGAAGTCAATCTGCCGCACCCGCGCCAGCGCAAATCTCTGGAATTTCAGGCGGTGGTAGACCGTACCTACGGCATTCTTGCCGGTCAGACCATGACCGAAGCCGAGGAATTGGGCTCAGCGCCGGGTGAACCGGGTACGACGCGCGCCCTGCCGGAAATCAGCATCAGCGATCTTACCGGTATGCTGGAACACATTGCGGAAAATCACAAAGACGGGGCCGATATTTACCGGCTGGCAGAAGAACTTTCGATTGACTCGGATCACCTGCTGCGGTTGACGGAGGCGGCTGAATTACTGCGCTTTGCGACTATTCAAAAAGGCGATATTACCCTGACCGTGCTGGGTGAAACCTTTGCAGAGGCCAGCATTCTGGCGCGTAAGGAAATTTTTGCCACCCGCATCCGCCGCCTGCCGATTTTCCGCTGGATTTTCAACCTGCTGCGTTCGGCGGATAATCAGCAACTGAAATGGAATGTGATTCAAACAGCGCTGGAACTGGAATTTCCGCCCGACGAAGCCGAAAAGCAGCTCGAAACGGTGGTGGATTGGGGCCGTTACGCTGAGGTGCTGGGTTACGACGATAAAAGCGAGACGATTTACCTCGAAAGCGCACCCATTCCGGTTTGATTTAACTGGATTTTATTAATCGCCATGTCCGCTCGGCAAGGCTGCGGATGGAGAGATGTTCTTTGCCGCGCAGGTAGGTTTCCAGCGTGTCGTGAAGCGGATCGGCCCATTGGGCGGGTGTGCCGCTCATGATTCCCAGCAGCGTACCAACCAGACCGGCGTTGCAGTCCACATCCAGACCGGCGTGTGCCAGCCAGCGGAAGGCAGCCGTCATCTCGCCATTGCAGTACCACAAGGCGAATAAATCAGCCGCCAGGTTGGGGTAGGCGTGGATCCAGTTGTACTCCTCAAAGCGGGTGTCCAGTTTGTGCCAGGCTTCCAGCGGGTCGGGTGTTGCGGAGAGCGTTTGCAACACCTCACGGGCAATTGCCACATATTCACTGCGCTGCGGCAGGTAATTCAGACCTTCTTCCAGCATGGCGCGCAAGTCATTGCGTACAAAGGCAAGCGCGGTTAACACAGCCGCATACATGCCGCCGTAAACGCCGTTGGCGGCATGGGAAACGCAGCCATCCAAAAAGGCCAGCCGGGCGGCTTCCACAGGCCAGCCAGGCGCAAGCATCCCGCAGACCATCCCGCGCATTTGCGCGCCAATCCAGTCATTGTACGGATTGCGAAAAGCGCCAGAAAGCGGCGGCATAAATCCCATGCTCAGATTGTTCAGCGCAACCCACTCGGCTGACCAGCCAAACGGGATCTGGCGCAGCCATTCCAAACCGAGGTCTATCGAGGTGAGGTTCCTGCCGTGTTTTTCAAACACATCCAGAAAGACCAGTTCATAAACCACATCATCGTTGACCGTTTCGGGTTCGGTCAGGTAGCCCTCAATCACGCCGTACACTTTTTGAATCTGGCTGGAATGATAGCCCTCGATGGCGGTGCCAAAACTGCCGCCGGCCAGCTGCCCCAACCAGCCGTGCAGGATTCGCTCCGGCACTTCTTTGGAAGGCAGCTTTTCTGGCTGAGTTGCGGGATTCTTCATGTTGGAGAAGATACTTTCCCAATCCATCGGGCGTTGATATTGCCAGTAAGAATGGGTGGGAATGCGGGGGGCATTGTGCAATGCGCTCAACAGGCGGGCGGTGTGGGCGCGCAGGTCATCACGGCGGTTTTCGGCTGCCAGTTGCAGCCCTTCCGGCAGCAGAACCTCCGCTTCGCTGACGTCAAAGCCCTGATTGTAGCGCGACTGTACCATTTCCACATAAGGGATTTCCGGCGCGCCGGAACCGGGTACACGCGCATTCCAGAACAGAGCCATCAGGTCGTCTCCATGCGGAAAGACCGTATTGCTGTCATACCACTGGCTGGGATGAACGCGCCGGTCGAGCGGAACGGCATTCAGGCGAATGGCGCGGTCAATTTCCCAGGCGCGGGCGGGCAGAGGATGGGGTAATTCAATCATGCGTTTTTCAACCTCCGTTTACGGGCAGCGTAGAAGTAGAGGGCGATCAGAGTTGCCACATACGGCACCATGGCCGTGAACTGGGCAGGGACGCGGTAACCCTGCAGCAACAAGCCCAGCCCATCCGAAAAACCAAACAACAGCGAAATCAGGGCGATGCCCAGCGGGTTGCCGTTGACCAGAATGATGGCTGCCAGCGAAATCCAGCCCCGCCCGGCGGACATGTTTTCGGCAAACAGGTTGACATAACCGAGCGAGAGGAACGCCCCGCCCAACCCGCACAGCACCCCGCAAGCCAGCAGAGAAAGGGCGCGCATACGGTTGGAAGGCACACCGCTTGAATCCAGGCGGGCCGGGTTATAACCGGCTGCGCGCAGACGCAGGCCAAAGCGGGTTTGAAAGATCAGGTAGTAAGTCAAAATGGTGGCGATTACCGCTACCCAGACCATCAGATTCTGCCCTGACAGAATCTCACCAACCAGCGGGATGTTTTCGATCAGCGGCAAACGGAGGGAGGGAATGGGTTGGATGGCCGGGTTGGAAAAGACCCCCTTGACGCTGAAAATTTTGCGCAGCATGTAGGTGGTTGCCCCCACGGCAAACAAATTCAAGGCAATACCGGTTACAAATTCATCGGTTTTCAACACCACCGCAAAAAGAATAAATATCAGAGAAAGGAGCAAAGCCCCTGCCACCGCCAGCAGCACACCCACCAGCCATGAGCCGGTGTAATAGGAACCCAGTACGGCAAAGAAAGCGCCGGTCAGCAGCATACCTTCCATGGCAATGTTGAACACGCCTGCGTAATAGGTGTAGGCGCCGCCCAACGCCGCCAGTAAAATGGGGGTTGCTCCGGAAATCATGCCGTTAATCAAGCCGAGGAGGATTTTCATGTGCGCACCTCCCTTGCCCGCCGGCGGGCTGCCAGTTGCTCCAGGGCAGTGTTCAGGTACTCGCGGCTGGCGACGATGACCAGCACCAGAAGGGCTTGCAGTACCTGTGAGATTTCATTGGGGACATTGGTGATTAATTCCATACCCAATGCGCCGGTTTGAATGGCGCTGAAAAACAAACCATACAGGAAGGTGGCAATCAGCCCATTGTTGGCGACAATGGCAATCATCACCCCATCCCATGCGTAGTTGGCGCCCAGCCCGCGAATGAAGCGGTGCGGCCCGCCCATCACCACCAGACCGCCTGCCAGTCCGGCCAGTGCGCCCGTTACCAGCATCACTGCCACAAAATTGCGGTTGATGTTGCAACCGCCCAGCCGCGCAAACAACGCATTCTGGCCGGTGATTCGCCATTCGTAGCCGGCTTTCCAGCGGTTGAAGATGAACCAGGCCAGAACGACTGCGGCAAACATGAACAGAATCATGGTGTTAAATTCGCCCCACTTGGGCAGCCAGCCGTTGGGGTTGATTTGCGGGGTCATCGGCGAAAATGCTGCCGGATCTTTGAACGGCGCAGTGATTGCCCAGGCGGTGAAGTAATCGGCAATCATATTCAACATGAGGGTGACGATGAACTCGCTCATGTCGAAGAAGCGCCGCAGCAGAGCAGCAATGCCCGCCCACAACATCCCTCCCAGCATGGCCAGCAGGGCAAGACCGGGAATCATCAGCGCAGGCGGCAGGTCAAGGTAAAGGCCGCCAACGGTGGCGAACAGGGCGCCCATCACCAGCTGGCCGGGCTGACCAAGGTTGACCACCCCGGAGGCAAACGCAATTGCTGCCGAAAGGCCGGGCAGTACCAGTGGAACGGCATTGCGCAGTGTGGTGGCAAAGGGATAATACCCAAACAGCGAATAGCGGAACAGTGACTCATAGGTTGCCAGCGGGTCGTAGCCTTGCAGCAACAACAGGAATGCTCCCAGCAGCAAGGCAATCAGGATACCAATCAGGGCGTTGAGCAGTTTTTGTCTCATAGACTTGCTTCCCGCCCTTCCAACATTAATTGGCCTACTTCCTGCGGGTTGGTTTGTTCAACCGGCAAATTGCCAACCAGTTTGCCGCGGTACAGCACCAGAATGCGATCCGAAAGCAGGAAGATTTCCTCTAAATCGGCTGAGATCATCAAAATGGCGCGTCCCTCAGCGCGAATACGTAAAATCTGGTCGTGGATGTACTCCATCGAACCGACGTCCAACCCGCGGGTGGGCTGGTCGAGCAGGACGAAGTCACTTTGCAGCAGCAGTTCACGTCCGACGATGACTTTCTGCTGGTTTCCGCCGGAAAGGGTGCGGAACGGCGCGCGCGGAGAAGACAGCACGACCGAAAATGCCTCAATCAACTGGCGGGTGAATTGCTGAGCGTAGCGGGTGTTGAGCAACAGCCCGTTCCATCCGGAAAAACGCGGGTTGAGCCGGTGATGAGTCATAATCGCGTCTTCCCAAACCGGCGCGGTCAGACTGGCGCCCATCTTACCGCGGTCTTGCGGGACGAACGAGATATGCTTGCGCCGCTCAAGAATGGAGGCGCGGGTAATATCCTGACCGCGAATCAGAATGCGCCCGCTGGTGGGGGATTGAATGCCCATCAGTGCGTTCACCAGCTCGAACTGGCCGTTGCCCTCCACACCTGCCACGCCCACAATTTCGCCGGCGCGGACTTCAAAGTTCAAATTATCCAGGCGTACCCGCCCGTGGTCTTCGCGCAGCGAAAGGTTTTCGACTTTTAAAATCGTTTCGCCGGCAGGCTGCGGGGTGCGCCGGCTGGTGAAAATCACCTCACGGCCGACCATCATGTGCGCCAGTTGCTGACGGTTGGTGTTGGCAGCATCTACCGTGTCCACCTTTTTCCCTTTGCGCATGACGGTAATGCGGTCGCTGAGTTCCAGCACTTCTTCCAGACGGTGGGAAATAAACAAAATGGTGTGTCCGCCATCGCGCAGGCGGTTGAGTTCGGCAAATAGCTGGGGAATTTCCTGCGGCGTCAACACCGCGGTCGGTTCATCCAAAATCAGGACTTCCACATTGCGGTAGAGCAGGGTGAGAATTTCCACCTTCTGACGGGCTGCCACGGAGATGTTTTCCACCCTGGCATCCGGGTCAAGGTTGAACTGAAACTCGTCAATTTTCTGTCTGACCAGCTGGCGGGCGCGGTTGCGGTCAATTTTGCCCAACCAGTTGACGGGTTCGATGCCCAGCACAATGTTTTCCCAAACGGTATATTCGGGAATGAGGACAATTTCCTGATGTACCATGCCAATACCGGCGGCAATGGCTTCCCCGGGTTCGCGGAAGTGGACGGGTTTGCCCTTGTAGATTATCTCTCCAGAGTTGGCATGGGTCAGACCATACAACACCTTCATGAGGGTGCTTTTACCGGCCCCGTTTTCACCGACAATCGAGTGAATTTCGCCGCGCCGAAAGTCCACGGTTACATCATCCAGCGCCAGTACACTGGGCGGGTAAACTTTCACAATGCGGCGCATCTCAATCAGTGTCGAGTTGTTGGTCATCTTCGTGAAAATATCTTTAGGGAGATGGGTGAAGCAAGGCTTCACCCATCTCAATTTAGATTAAATCCGATTTGGGCAGATTGCTTATTGCCAGACTTCCTGATTGTTGTACAGTTCGATTTTCAGACTGCCGTCAATGATCTGCTGACGCAGCGCCATCACCTGATCCACGATGGATTGAGGAAGTACCTGAATCTGGGCTTCGAGGGCAATATCCACACCACCCTGGGCAATGCCGTACTTCAAAACCTGACCAGGCTGGTAAGTACCATCATTGATGGTCTTGTAAACATCCTCGATGGCTTTCCCGACGTTCTTAATGTCGCTGGCGATCACATAACCGGGTTCGAGGTCGTTCTGGTTGGTATCCACACCAATGGCGTACAACTGGCGTTCGCGGGCGGCCTGTAATACACCAATTCCGGCGGCAGCTGCAACCTGAAAGACCACATCCGCTTTCTGGTCATACAGCTGCAAAGCAGCCTGTTTACCGCGTGCGGAGTCATCCCAGGCGCCGCCCAGTGATTTCTTCAACACCTGAATTTCAGGGTCAACCGATTTTGCGCCGTTTTCGTAAGCAAAAATAAAGGCATTGACCACCGGGTCAACATCGCCGCCGACCACCCCGATGATTTTATCGGCGTTGATATTCGGGATGCTGGTATCAAGGGTTGCCAGTCCGGCGACAACCCCGGCGAGGTAGGCGCTCTCTTCCTCAATGAAGTCCACCGAGGTGATGGTTTTCTTGCTGTTTTCGACGACCGTATCAATGTTGACAAAGATTTTATTGGGATATTGATCGGCAAACTCTTTCAGTTGATCCTCAAAGCCGTAGGAAATCACAAAGATTACATCTGCGAAATCCACGGCGGCGCGCAAGGATGGTTCATACTTACCGGCATCGAAGTTGCATTCAATGGTGCGGGTTTCTACCCCATACTGCCTGGCAATGTTGTCAATACCGGCTTTGCCGGAATCGTAGAAGGCGTTATCGCCCAGCGCGCCATTGATCAGATAAACGACCCGCTTGGGCTGATCCTGGGTGCTGGCTGCCGGTGCGCAGGCTGCCAGACTGAGGAGCAGAGCCACAATTAAAAGAATAAACAGGGGTTTTTTCATCTTCTATTCTCCTTTAAATACTCTTGTCGTGGAATGGGTCTGGTTTCTCAAATTGAACCACCAAAAAAAGACGGGAGAATTATACTCCCGTTCTTTGGCTTTATCCGAGAAGTTTGACAATTGTGTACGAGAGAGAGGGGGATGTTCCAGCCGCCCGGCGGACAGGCGGTTGGAGGTTTTGGATCACTCATGGAATCTGGATTGATCCAGTAATTCGCGCAGCTTTTCTTCTTCGCTTTTTGCTTTTGCCGGCAGGGCCTCTCTTTCGGCTTGCAGTTCGGCTGCTTCGGCAGCGCGCAACACATCCAGCGATTGTCGGCGCATCAGGCTGAATTGACCGCAGTTTTCGCAGCGATCCCACCTGCCCACTGCCAGATTGACACTCCACAGGTGAATGGGGGTTGGACGCTGGCATTTGGGGCAAATGGCACCGCCCACAACTCCATAATCGCGTGCTTCACCAGGGGCATAGCGTCCGGCTGGTTTACCACGCAAGGCTAACATTTGCACTCCGCCGCCAATAAGAGACAACAACAGAACCACTCCCAACAGGGGAATAATGATTTTAAAGATCGCTTCTCTTTCAGCCTGACTGCTGGCAAATTCAAAGCGGCGCGGTGTTAACGTCATCGTTGAGCCGTCCTTCAATGTCAACCGGGCGCTCAGCTCATGAACCCCTTCGGGATAACTGCCGGTATTGAAACGAAAACGGAAAGGCGCTTCGGTGATCGTTGCCATTTCCTCGCCATCCAACAGAAAAGTAACCGATGCCAGATTATCCTGATCACCTGAAATTTTGAGGGTGAAATCGCCGCGAATCTGGCTGCCGGCCGAAAAGCCGAAGTTGCGGTCCACCAGAAGCCGGTAACCTTCCTGTGCCATTACAGGGGAAGTCAGCAACAGGCTGAGGATTAAGGCGCTGGCAGTAATGGATAGGATTTGAAAGATTGAGAGAGAATGTTTTGTTTTCATAATTCACTTCCAACGGGTGAGAATGGTTTCGCGCTGAAACAGGCGCGCACCGAGATAGATCAAAAAGATGTCGATCACAATCAGGGCAGTAATGACGACCAGCATCAATTGCTGGTTGATGACCAGCAAACCGGCCACCTGTCCAAACAGGAGTGCCAGCACCGGAACGATCAATACGGCTGCCATTTGTTCTGCAATGCGCGGGTCGTTGACGCGCGAGGAAACCATGATGGCAAAATTAACCGCGGCGATGGCCATCAGCGGTCCGACCACCAGCACGCCTAACAGCCACGTCGGCCCAAGGACATAGGCGCGTACCTGCTGGCTGGCGCCTGTTACTGGAATCAGAATCTGAAAGATGAGAAAACACAGCCAGGTGGCGCCGACGGCAGGAATGGCGGCTGCCAGCGCTTTGCCGGTCAGCAGCTCTTCAGTGGAAATGGGGGTGGCCAGTAAAGGCTCAAGACTGCGAGTAGTTTTTTCACCCACAATGCTGTAAGCCGCAATGGTGATTGGAATGATCAAAGGCAGCATCATATACAGAATCAGGAATTGATTGATGACATACACCTGCATACAGGAGGCTGAATCCATATCCCCACAAACCGAGAGGAATAATTCAGGCAGGTCGGCCATATCCCCGCCGGGCAGGGTGCTTCCGGCGGTTGCGTACAGCATAATCAGCGGCAGGGCAGTAAAGAGCAGCGGCATTAAGACAATGGTGAACAAAACCATTTTGTTCTTGAACACTTCTGCCCATTCTTTATCAATGAGGGTACGAATATGTCGGAAGGAAAACATGACCATTACTCCTCTGCCTGCAGAGTTTGCAGGTAAATATCTTCCAGTGAATGACGGATTTCACCGACAAATTGCAGATCGGCGCCACATTCTACGAGAGCGCGAATCAGCAACGGGTTGTGCTCTTCCGGGTCATCCAGGCGCACGACCAGCCGGTTATCCACGCTGAAAACTTCTTTGACAAAATCAAAGCGGCGCAATACCTCTGCCCATTCCGGAATCAATTTTCGCAGATGGAAAACCACACGCCGCCCGAACAAGCGCTGGCGCAGGTTTTCGGGGGTGTCCACGGCAATCAAGCGGGATTTGAAGATGCCGATGCGATCGCAAAGGCGGTCGGCTTCATCTAAATTGTGGGTGCAGAGGAAAATGGTGCGTCCTTCGCTTTTTAATTCCTCAATAAAATCCCGCACCAGTTTGGCGGCTTCAGGATCCAGGCCGCTGGTGGGTTCATCCAGAAAAAGAACGCGCGGCTCGTGCAATAGAGCGCGGGCAATCGCCAGTTTCTGGCGCATCCCCTTACTAAAACTGCCCACTTCGTCCATGCGCCGGTTCCACAGGCCCAACATGCGCAGATATTTTTCAACCTGTCCTTTGACATCCTGTACATCGTAGAGATTCGCGTAAATGCTCAGGTTTTTCTCGGCGCTCAGACGTTCGTACATGCCGGGCGTTTCGGTCAGAATGCCGATGCTGCGCCGAATCCGGGTGTCATCGCGGCCGATTTGCAGGTTGTTTATGAAGGCGCGCCCGCTGGTGGGGCGAATCAAAGCTGCCAGCATGCGTATGGTGGTGGTTTTCCCTGCGCCGTTGGGCCCTAAAAAGCCAAATACTTCCCCTTCATTTACCTCCAGGGTCAGGTCTTGCACGGCTTGAATGGGGGGTTGATTTTTACGCAGGATGAAGGTTTTCGTCAGGTTTTCTGTGCGAATCATAAATTTCTCTCCACGGGGTGGATAGTGCCAGTCTTCTTCAACCCCGATTATTGTATCATTGTATCAGAAAAATGGTAGAAGGGAAGGGGGTGAAGACCAAAGCGCACCTCGACCAAAGGAGGAATTGAAGGCTGGTCAGGTGGAGAGGATAGGATGCTTGTGAGCCTGGCTATTAACCGCCTATTTCACTCATGGTACGGTTGGTGGCAAAATTGCCTTCGGCAAGGCCATGCCCCCATGGTTTGTGCCAGATGCCATCCAGGATAATCTGCCGCAGGTCTTCCAGCGTGGCACCCTGCCGGAGTGGGCTAAGCAGGTCTACTTCCTTCTCGCGAAGCAGACACAGGCGCAGTTTGCCATCCGCCGTCAGGCGGGCGCGGGTGCAGGCGGCACAGAATGGCATGGAAACCGAGGCGATGAAGCCGATTTCACCGACCGCATCCCGCAGCCGAAAGATGCGGGCTTCGCCATCCAGTTGACCGTTGTTGACCGGCTGCAACGGGCCAAGCTCGGCTTCGATACGGCTGATCATCTCCTGAGTGGTGACCACTTGCTGCCGCTGTAATTCGGTTGCGCCGCCAAACGGCATCATCTCGATGAAACGAATCTGCCAGGGGAAGGTGCAGGAAAGGCGTGCCATGGGAACGACATCTTCTTCGTTAAAACCGCGCACAATGACCGCATTCAGTTTGATTGGCTGCAGACCAGCCTGCTCAGCAGCCATGATTCCGGCCCACACTTTGTCAAACGATCCCCACCGGGTGATGGCTTTGAAACGAATCGGGTTGAGCGTATCCAGGCTGATGTTGACACGTTGCAAGCCGGCTTCCTTGAGGGGTTGCGCCAGTTTTTCCAGCAGAACGCCGTTGGTGGTCATCGAAAGTGAACGCACTCCCGGAATGGAAGCAATGCCGCTTACCAGGTCAACGATGTTGGCGCGTACGGTCGGTTCACCACCGGTCAGGCGGAATTTATCAAAGCCCAGGGAAGCGAACAGTCGAGCCAATAGCAGCACTTCGTCATCCTGCATCAGTTCGGGGTTAGGGCGAAAGGTCATGTTCTCCGGCATGCAATATACGCAGCGCAGATTGCAGTGATCGGTCAGGCTGATGCGGAGATAATGGATGATGCGTCCGAAGCGGTCGAGGGCCATAGGAAATTAAAGACAGGAACCTTTTAATTTAGACATATTATATCCGATTTTGAATGAATAAAGATTATTTTTCTAATTTTTACCCGATTAGACGCAAATTTATGGATGTTTGTTTCTCTTCCTTGTGATACCTGACACTACCTTTTGAACTCAAAGCGCAAGATAATGAAAATGCAGCCAGCATCGCCGTTTTGTATATTTTCAATCCCCGTTCACGAAAAGGAGGAACAGCAATGCCCGTAAAGGGACGAATTATCGTCAATGAGGCTTACTGTAAGGGATGTGAACTGTGCGTAGATGCCTGTCCGCAGCAGGTCATTGCGCTTGATCCGGTGCGGATTACCGCCAAGGGCTACCACCCGGCAACGCTGGTACAGGAAGGCTGCACCGGCTGCGGCATTTGCGCCATTGTCTGCCCGGAAGCCGCCATCACGGTTTACCGAGAAGCAGCCAAAGCCCGTCAGGCAGCAGCCGCATAGAGGAGGCAGATATGGCGAGAGAACTTTGGAAAGGAAACAATGCCATCGCCGAAGCGGCGGTACGGGCCGGCTTGCAGGCCTACTTCGGTTATCCGATCACCCCCCAAACCGAATTGCTGGAATACCTTTCGGCGCGCATGCCAGAACTGGGACGAGCTTTTGTGCAGGCGGAAAGTGAATTGGGCGCCATTAACATGGTTTACGGTGCGGCCTGCACCGGTGCGCGGGTAATGACCTCCTCTTCCAGCCCGGGCATCAGCCTGATGATGGAGGGGATTTCGTACATTGCCGGCACGGAAGTGCCCTTTGTGCTGGTGGATGTGATGCGCGGCGGGCCGGGTCTGGGTAACATTGCCCCGGCGCAGGCCGATTACAACCAGATTGTACACGGCGGCGGTCATGGCGATTACAACGCGATTGTACTGGCCCCGGCCTCCATTCAAGAGTCGGTTGACCTGACCTATGAAGCCTTCGACCTTGCCGAAAAATACCGTGCCATTACGGTCATTTTGATTGATGGTAGCATCGGTCAAATGATGGAACCAGCTGAGATGCCCCCCATGCGCCCGCTTAAGTCCGAATATCCCGAATGGGCCGTACGCGGCATCGTTGAACACCCCGGTGAGCGGCGGGTATTATCTTCGATTTACCTTGACCCGCCGGATGAGGAAGCCGCCAATTTGCGCATGCTGCGCCGCTGGCAGCAGGTGGAAGCCAACGAGGTGCGCTTCAAAGGCTACTATCTGGAGGATGCCCGTTTTGTGGTGGTTGGGTTTGGTTCAGCCGGACGGGTGGCACTTTCAGCGGTGCGTGCCGCGCGGGCGGAGGGAATCCCCGTCGGTTTGCTGCGACCTATTACCCTCAAACCCTTCCCGGTCAAGGCACTGGACGAATTGAGCCGGCAGGTTGAGGGCATTCTGGTGGTGGAGATGAACTCCGGACAAATGCTGGAAGATGTTCGCCGTGTGGTTGAGGGTCGGGTGCCGGTGGAATTTTACGGCCGCCTGGGTGGCATCATTCCCATGCCGGATGAGGTACTGGAAGAGATCCGCCGCATGACCCGCGAACCTTTACCTCTCGATGGTCACCCGCGCGACCGCTGGCTGGCGCGCATGCCTCACAGCAACTAGAAAGGAGCGAAAAACCATGGTGATGCTCGATGAAGTTGTTGTTTATGAACGCCCGCAATCGCTGGAAGAGTGCGCCACCCATTATTGCCCGGGCTGCACCCACGGGGTAGCTCACCGCCTGATCGCGGAGGTGATTGACGAGATGGGCATCCGCGACCGGATGATTGGCGTGGCTTCGGTGGGCTGCTCGGTGTTTGCCTATAACTATTTTGATTTTGACTTTGTTCAGGCCCCGCACGGGCGCGCCCCAGCCATGGCAACCGGTATCAAGCGCGTCCTACCCGACCGGATTGTGATGACCTATCAGGGTGATGGTGATATGGCATCCATCGGCATGGGGGAGATTGTCCATGCTGCGGCACGTGGAGAAAATATCACCGTTTTCTTCCTCAACAATGCCAATTATGGGATGACCGGCGGGCAAATGGCGCCGACAACCCTGCCGGGCCAACAGACTACCTCCAGCCCCAAGGGGCGGGATGTGGAAACGCAGGGTTACCCGATACGTGCATCGGAATTACTGTCAACGCTGGAAGGGGCCAGTTATGTGGTGCGGCGCAGCCTGCATGACCCCAAGAACATCCGCATGGCAAAGAAAGCCATCCGCACCGCTTTTGAAGTGCAGCAGCGTGGACTGGGCTTTTCGATGATTGAACTGTTGTCCATTTGCCCGACCAACTGGGGCTTGACGCCGGTTCAATCGCTGCGCTGGCTGGAAGAACACATGATCCCCTACTATCCAATTGGGGATTACAAAGTTCATCCGATTGTAGCGGAATTGAAGTTCTAAGGAGGCGCGGGGAATGCAAACCGAAATTATCATTGCTGGGTTTGGCGGGCAGGGTATTTTATTCGCCGGGCAATTACTGTCCTACGCTGCCATGGATAGCGGGCTGGAAACCACCTGGATTCCTTCCTACGGGCCGGAAATGCGCGGCGGTACCGCAAACTGCACGGTGATCATCGCCGATGAAGAAATCGGCTCGCCGGTTGTGCGCAATCCGCAGGTTGCCATTGTGATGAACCGTCCCTCACTGGATAAGTACGAACCGCTGGTCAAACCGGGTGGACTGCTGGTAGTTAATTCCTCGATCATTGACCGCACCCCGGAGCGAAAGGACATTCAGGTGGTGCTGGTGCCGGCCAACGATATTGCCGAGCAACTGGGTGACCGCCGTATGGCGAATATGGTCATGCTGGGGGCGTTCCTTGCCAATTTGCCAGTGCTTGGCTTGGAGGCAATTGAAAAAGCCTTGCAGGAACATCTGCCGGAACGCCACCATAAACTGCTGCCGAAGAATTATCAGGCATTGCGCGAGGGGGCGCGCCATTTGGCGGAAAAAGTGTAAAAATAAGCAGTCCTCCCTGTTTGCGAGGAGGACTGCTTATTATTTTACGGTACAAATCCAATAAAAAACCCTTCGGTCAGGCGGGTGAGACGGGTGCCGTCACGTTGGACGCGCCAGATTTCGCCGGCAGATTCAAAACGCGAGTAAGTCTGAATCACAATGGTGTCTTCATCTACCCATCCCATGACATGCGGAGCGTTGGCTGAATCGTTGAACAGCACTTGCGGGGATAGACTGCCGTCCACCGGAGCAAGCAGCACCTGCCCGGCTTCATCCTCCGGGTTGTTGCGTCCGCACGCATATGCCAGCCACTGATCGGAGGGCGAAAACCTGCCGTCTCCACAGGTGGTCAGTCCGCTGGTAGGGGGCAGCAGTACCTCAACACGGCTGCCAAGGCGGCGCACGCGGATACCCTCACCGTTGATAGACGCCATGCTTAAGTCGTTGGATATGGAACTGAGGCTCAAGCCGAGTCGTTCATCATCACTGACCAGTACGGTGATCGAGCCGCTGGCAGGGTCAAAAAGGCGCATACCATTCCAGTTGCCGTAGAGAATGTAGCCGCCAATGCCAGTCGGTTGGGTGGCATAAAGCAGTTTCCCATCCGGCTGCCAGCGGTAGGGGTGAAGAATCAGCCAGCGTTCGCGGTTTTCTTCTTCACCGATTTCGTCCACTTTGCGGGTATCGCTGCCATCCAGATTGGCAATCCACAATTCCGATGAAGGCGCGTTTTCTCCCCAGAATTGATACGACCAGGCAATGCGGCTGCCGTCCGGGCTGATTTGGGCACTGATGGGATTTTCAGAGCGGATGAAATCCAGGGTGCGCCTGCCGGCGGAGGTAATCACCGTGACGGTGCCGTCTTCAAAGCGTGAGTAAGCCAGTCCATCGCGAAAAACGGTGGTGTTATACGCCCCCACGCCTTCAACCCCGCTGATGTCTGCCTCAAAACCCAGCCGGTTTCCCTCAAAATCAAAAGCCACAAATCGTCCATCCATCAGGGCAATGAAACCGCGCCACAGCCCGGCAGGGATGAGTGTGGTGGGGGAGGTTTCTGCTGTTGGGGTGGCAAGCGGCGGTAGCGGAGGTGTTTCGGTGGCAGGTGGGCTGTGCGGGGCAGCGGTAGCAGCTTCGCTGGTCAGTTGAGCGTAGGCTGTAGCAAATGCATCGGGGGTTGGCTCGCTGCTCTCATCCGCCGATGGTTGGCAAGCTGCGGCTGTGAATAAACCCGCCATAATCAGCAGCCAAACAGCGATTTTGGGGAGAAATCTTGCGTTCATTGGACACCTCTCAAAGGATGACCCTGACATCCGTCCAGGGCCGTATCGAATTTGATTATACATCAACCCCAGCTGCGGCATTAAACTTGCAATTCAAGACAATTTATGATATGATTTTGTCACGAAAGTCGAAAATCCCTCCACTGGAGTGATTTTCTTTCGTTTAACGCTCACCAAAGGGCGTGTGGGGGAAGCCCGCAATTCACCATCAGCATTGAAAAAGGATTGAAAACATGCCAACCTCATTCCTGACCAGAGAGGGTTTTGAGAAGCTACAGGAAGAACTGGAGTACCTGCGCACTCAGCGCCGGCAGGAGATTGCTCAGCGTTTGCATGAAGCCATGGAGGGCGGGGAATTGATCGAAAACGCCGAGTATGAGGCTGCCAAAAATGAGCAAGCCTTCGTTGAAGGGCGCATCAAGGAGCTGGAAATCTTGCTGGCAACGGCCCGAATTGTGGATGAAATTCCAGCAGCGGATACGGTTCAGGTCGGCTGCCGGGTAACCATTCAGGAAGAGGGCAGTGACAGCCAGGAGACTTACAGCATTGTGGGTGCGGCGGAAGCAGATCCGAGTGAGGGCAAAATCTCCAACGAATCCCCGCTGGGTAAGGCGCTCCTCAATCATAAGCCGGGCGATAAAGTGCAGGTGGATGCCCCGGCGGGTTCGTTCTGGGTGACCATCGTCAAGGTGGAATAACCCGGGGGTCGGTCAACCGCCCCGCCCGCTGAACAAGCCGGCGGGGCTTTTTTATGAAAATCTGTGTAGAAAAAAAGGATAGCCGCGAATGGAATTATCTGATCTGGAAAAAATCCGTGTAGAAAAATTGCTCAAATTACGCCAGCAGGGTATTGAACCGTACCCAACCCGAGCCAATCCCACTCACACGACGGCTCAGGTTCTTCGAGAATTTGAGGAGATGGAACAAAACGCCCGCGAGGGCGGTGAATTGTTGCCGGTGCGGGCAACCCTGGCCGGGCGTATTCGTTCGGTGCGCACCATGGGGAAGATCACCTTTGCGCACATCGAAGACGGCAGCGGCCGCATTCAACTTTTCCTGCGGGTTAACGAACTGGGAGAGGAGCAGCTGACTTTCTTCAACGAATACTTTGACCTGGGTGATTTCATCGAGGCCGAGGGCGTTTTATTCCGCACGCGTACCGGCGAAATCACCCTGCATGTGCATGCTTTTCGGATGCTGGCAAAGGCCATCTCTCCACTGCCGGCTGCCAAAGATGAAGTGGTGGATGGGCAGGTGGTACGCCATGCAGCCTTGACCGATCCCGAGACCCGTTACCGCCAGCGCTACGCCGATCTGGCTGTCAACCCGGAAGTGCGTGAGGTGTTCCGCAAACGGGCAGCCATTGTGCGTGCGATTCGTGAATTTTTGGATGCGCGCGGCTTTTTGGAAGTGGAAACGCCCATCCTTCAGCCGATTTACGGCGGCGCAGCGGCGCGGCCCTTCATCACCCATCACAATCAACTCAAACAGGATCTGTACCTGCGCATCTCGTTTGAGCTGTACCTCAAACGTCTGCTGGTGGGCGGGCTGGAGCGGGTGTATGAAATCGGGCGCGACTTCCGCAACGAAGGGGTCAGTTTCAAGCACAACCCCGAATTTACTCAACTGGAGTATTACTGGGCGTATGCCGATTACGAAAAGGTGATGAGCCTGACCGAGGAAATGCTGGCGTATATTTGTGATACGGTGCTGGGTACGCGCGTGATTCAGTTCGATGATCACACCATTGATTTGAACCCGCCATGGCGGCGGCTTTCCCTGCGGCAGGGCCTGATTGAGGCGGTTGGGATTGATATTGCCGAGCATCCCACCACCGAATCGCTGGCGGCGGCGATGCGGGCGCGTAACATCCCGGTCAAACCGGATGCCGCGCGCGGTAAATTGATTGACGCCCTGCTCGGAGATTACCTTGAACCGAGCCTGATTCAACCCACATTTTTGTATGACTATCCCAGGGATATTTCGCCGCTGGCGAAGAACAAGCCCGGCGATCCCAGCACGGTGGAACGATTTGAGGGTTTCATTGGTGGAATGGAATTATGCAATGCCTTTACCGAGCTGAACGATCCCTTGGAGCAGGAAAAACGGTTTTTGGAGATGGGGCGGGCGTACGAGGAAGAGGATGAGGAACGGCATCCGATGGATGAGGATTATCTGCGGGCGATGTCTTACGGCATGCCGCCCAACGGCGGTTTTGGTATGGGCATTGACCGGCTGGTGATGCTGCTGACCGACCGGCGTACCATCCGTGAGGTGATTCTCTTTCCGCACCTGCGCGAACGAGATGAAGATTGAAAGATCTGAAAAAACAAAATCAGGGCTGCAATCCAGCAGCCCTGATTTTGTTTTTATGATACTCACTTCTAACGGCGGCCGAGACCGTTGAAGATCAATCCGAAGCCGAGCAGGGCCAGACCAAAGTTGATGAAGAGCAGGCTGGTTGTGCCAAACGGCTTGGGCTGGCTCAGGTCTCCGCCGGTGACCGGGATGAGAATAGTGGTGTTGCTGCTGGGCGGAGGTGCAAGCGTGGCGGGCGGCTGCGAGTCGCGGTCTTCATCCTGCCCGGAGCTGGTCGGCTGGGGTGTGGTAACAACGGTTTCGGTGATTTCCGGCGTTGGGCTGCCGGGGTCATCGGTGCCAACCGGGGTTACCGTCTTTGTGGGTGGGACCTCAGTTTTGGTTGGCTGTTCGGTTTGCTTGGGTGTTTCGGTCACCGCTGGGGTTTTGGTGGGTGTCGGTGAAGGCGTCTCGGTGACCTCCTCAGTGGGTGTGGGCGAGGGGGTCTCGGTTACCACCGGGGTTTCGGTGGGCGTATCGGTGGGTTCTTCGGTAGGCTCTTCGCACCTGTCAGATGTTGTACTCACCGAGAGGTCATCGCCAAAAGTGACGGTGATGGTCATCGGATCCATGCCGAACACCCAGAAATCATCGGATCCATTGGCGGGGGCGGTTCCACTACCGTTTGCTGAAGTGCTGGAAACCCACTGATAGTCAATATCAAAAGGATTTGGATTGTACACTTCCCAACGCTGTCCGCCATCGGTGCAGAAGTAAGAAAGCTCTAAATTTTCAACGGGTGTCGCCGTTGGCGTTACCGGCGTAGCGGTGGGAGTAACGGGTGTAGCCGTTGGCGTTACCGGCGTGGCGGTAGGGGTGACGGGCGTGGCAGTTGGCAGGCTGCACTGCCCGATGCTGCACTCATCGCTCCATAATACTCCTTGACCGGGGTGGCCGGGGCGCTGATAGGCTTTGAACATGTAATTTCCCGCCGAACCGTTGGGATCATATGTCAGGGTTGTGCATTCGCCGGACTTAAGCGCCGGAATCGTGCCGCTGGCAACAACGGTCCCGTCTTTCGGGTTGCCGCTGGCTGCCCAGTACACTTCATAAGAACTGGTGCCTGCCATGTCGCCGTCACCGGTGTTACACACTTGGGCTTTGACCACTTCACAATTGCCGGTGCAGCTCCCGTTGAAGGATAACGAGCTTTTATCCCACTCAGGCGCAACCGTGGCGCTGACCGGCTGGGGGAACAACCCCAGCAGCAGCCCAAGGATCAACAGGATGCTTCCTAAGGAGAATGTCAATCTGGATAATGAACGATAAGTGTTTGTTTTGTGTTTCATAGTTGTGGCCCTCCCGAAGGCGATAGATAATGATGTAATTAAAAAAACCGACCCAGTTTTAGGTTGGCCGGTTTCGCTACTCGCTCCACGTATGCCCCTCTCCTGCGGAGAGAAGCGACCATGTTAAGGCATACGCTTCAACGCTTCCAAAATGGTGGATTCACTGCCTGTTTGGGCCGGTTTCGCTCTGGCTCCCTGCATCCGGTTCCTCCCTGTGAGGTCCAGCGACCAGTTTCCTCGATGCAGATCATTGCCGCCTTCAGGCGTGAACCCTTGTTGATTGGTTTGTTCTCTGTATTATAAAGGGTAATATACACCTAATCAATAGGAAGATTGTAAGAAAATCTTATAATTTTTATAGAATTTTGGTGGATAAACAGTTATAATTATTATCAATAATATAAATAATAGAACAAAAATGGATAAAAAAACCGAATCGGGAAGGTGTTTGAACCGATTCGGTTTCAGAAAAGTGGATTGGCAGGAAGGTTTCTATTCGTTCTTCGGCTTGTCTCAATCCGAGGAAACCCCTCCAGTAATGCTCTTGTGGGAACTGCTGGTTTTGCGGGCTTTGCGCATCATCTTCTCGTGTTCTTTCTGGGCGCGGCGGGCCTGCCGCTGTCGTTCGCGCTCCTCGCGGCGCTGGCGGGAAAAATCGTCCTCTTTTGCCAGTTCACCGCCGGTACGCAGCGCTTCGTAAATAAAGAAAACCAGCAGCAGGGCGGCAACAAACAATACGATGGTGTTGTAAAGGGAAACCTCACCCATCGGTGTACTCCAGGCCGGGTTGCCGATAAAAAATACAACCGTGTTGGCGAGGATGGCCATGACCCGAATTTCGGTTGGGCCGATTTTCCACAACGAGATTTTGAACACGCCCTTGGTGACCATAATCAGATACACCAGAATGGAGATGTTCAGATAACTGATCAGGCCAATCAAAGCCACCCGAAAATCTACGTACGGCGAGAGCCCAATCCCGATAAAGACCAGAATTTCACTGAAGGTGTCTGTAACATGGTCAATGAAAAACCCATACCGCGGCCGTTCGATTTTGCGGTAACGTGCCAGTGTGCCGTCCAGACTATCCCCAAACCAGTTCAGGATAAATCCGAACGAGGCCAGCCAGAGAAAGTAATGACTGATGGAAGTCAGCCAGTATGAAACAAAAATCAATATGCTGGCAGCGAAACCAATGCCGGTCAACAGATCGGGGGTGACCCAGGCCGGCATTTTGCGCGCCAGCCAGGCAAGGGCCGGTCGTTCGAGCGGACCAAACAGTATGTCGTTGATACGTTGGTGATTTTTGAGTTGTTGTTCATCCATAAGGTATCTCCTTCCTTCCCTAAATCTTATTATAGCCCTCTCCGGCGAAGAATGCGACCCCTTAATTTTTTTAATTGACGGCAACGTGTATAAAGGGTTAATTGCAGTTCGTGGACAATTCGAGTAAAATACATCGGGAAGATATGGAAAGGGCAGCATGAGCGGACTGCAGTTAACACGGGAACAATTAGAGGAACGATTACTGGCGCTGCATCAGGCCAGTTTACAGCTGGTGCAGGAGATTTCGCTTGAAACCCTGCTGGAACGGATTGCTGCAGTGGCCTGTGAACAGGCCGGTGCGCGCTATGCTGCCGTGGGTGTAATTGGCCCGGATGGGGAGTTACAATCTTTTATCCCGGTAGGCATGAGTGAGGAAGAACTGGCCCGCATGGCGCACCCACCCCGTGGTTTGGGCTTGATTGGCGCGCTGATGCATTCTCAACAGCCGATTCGGGTGGCAGATATTGCCAGCGACCCGCGCAGTGTCGGCTTTCCGCCGCATCATCCTGCCATGACATCTTTCCTTGGGGTGCCAATTCGCCATGCCGGGCGGCACATCGGGCAGATCTACCTGACCGATAAAATTGACGCTCCCGAATTTACCGCGGATGATCAACTGCTGATTGAAATGCTGGCTGCCTATGCAGCTGTGGCAATTACCAACGCGCGCATGTACCAGGAGCTGATTCAGCGAGATCGGATCCTCACCCGCCGCAATGAAAATCTTGCGTTACTGAATGAACTGGCCTCTACCCTTGCCACCTCGGCGGATATTGATCAGATTCTGGATAAGGCCCTCACTCAGGTGCTGGATTATTTGCAGATTGAGGTGGGTGAGGTGTATCTGCGCATGGAGAACAGTCGTACGCTCAAACTGGTTTTGCACCGCGGACATCAGGCAAAATCTCTGTTCGCCAGAGAACAGTATCAACTGGGTGAAGGGGTGATCGGAAAAGTTGCAAAAAACAACCAGCCCCACCTGATTTCCCTAAGTGATACCGGCACGGCTGACCTTCACCCGGATGTGCTGCTGGGCGAATTTCATCAAGTTGCCTGTTTGCCCATTAACGGCCGGCAGGGCGTTTTGGGGGTCTTGTGTGTGGCATCCTGTCATCCCCGTCCACTAGATGAAATGGAAGTCCAGTTTCTGGCAACCATCGGTTCGTGGGTGGGCACTGCCATTGAAAATGTCCGTTTGAATTTGCAGGGCCGGCGATTGGCGGTACTGGAAGAACGCGAGCGAATTGGCATGGATTTGCACGATGGTATCATTCAGTCCATTTATGCCGTTGGGCTGACCCTTGAACATGCCCGCCTGCTGGTCAAAGAAGACCCGCAGGGAATGCTTCAACGCATTGAACAGGCCATCAGTGACCTGAACAGCACGATTCGGGATATTCGCGCCTATATTTTGGATTTGCGACCGCGTCAGCTGCGCAATGAAAACCTGATGCAGGGCATTCGGCGGTTGATTCAGGAATTCCGGGCCAATACCTTGCTGACCGTCAACCTGCAGGGCTCCGATGAAGAGATGGCTGTACTGGGCGAAGCGCAGGCGGTGGCCCTCTTTCACATCTGTCAGGAAGCGCTGGCCAACATTGCCAAACATGCCCGGGCGCGGACGGTCAACATTACTCTCTGGCTTTCGGCTGAACGGGCGTTGATGGAGATCAGCGATGACGGGCGTGGATTTGACCTTGAGAAGATGCAGATGACGATTGGTCACGGCCTTTCAAATATGCACACCCGCGCCCGGAATGCCGGTGGGGATGTCGAAATCACCTCAGAGCCCGGAAACGGCACAACCATTCTGGCGTGGGTGCCCATTCGTCATGAAGAGTGAATTGAGTAACGGCGATAAAGCCATCCGCGTCCGGCGCATGTTCAGCCGGATTGCACCCCGTTACGACCTGATGAACCGGTTGATGACCGCTGGTCAGGACGTGCGTTGGCGGCAGGAAATCATCCGGCTGGCGCGGCTTGAGCCCGGCGCGCGCGTGCTGGATTTGGGAGCCGGCACCGGTGACATTGCTCGCGAAGCGCTGCGTCAGCAACCGAAATGTATTTCGGTTGCGGCGGACTTTACGCTGGGGATGATGCTGGCAGGCAAACCGCGCAATTTGCGTGGATTGGTCTGGTCTGCAGCAGATGCGCTTAACTTGCCCTATGCCGATAATACCTTTGACGCAGTGGTTTCCGGCTTTTTGCTGCGGAATGTGGCCGACTTGCCGCGTGCCATTGCCGAACAATACCGCGTGCTTAAACCCGGTGGTCGCTGGGTGGCGCTGGATACCACGCCGCCGCCACAAAACAGCCTGCTCACCCCCT
>Ga0067045_1028914_pt1 | contig 25890 bp, 19 predicted proteins | sample TerdegcTABiofilm_FD_59184 | JGI IMG/M metagenome (GOLD analysis project Ga0067045, IMG submission 59184) | Combined Assembly of (Gp0054472, Gp0054536) Wastewater bioreactor microbial communities from Singapore -Terephthalate degrading... | reverse complement strand
CCTCGGCCATCGGATCGAATTCCGGGGATCGCAAGCCGACAGTCGAACGCTCATCGCTGCCGGTGTTGCTTGGCGACTCCGGCAGCATGCTCTGCCCGATCCCCACCTCCGCCCACGGTGAATCCGCATTCGCGGCAGTCGGCGGGGACGGCGTCGCGGTGGGCCACGCAGGGGCAGTCACCGCAAGCGAAGCCCCGGCCGCCTGATTGGAGTAGTCCACATTCCACGGGGAGCTTTGGGGCGGCGAGGCCGTCGAGGCCGTTAGGGATGGTTCCGCGGACGCTGTGATAGACAACGAGGGACTGGCAGGATCGCTGGATTGCTCGGCCGGTTCACCCGCGTTCTCAGCCAAGCTTGTCGGCTTCTCTCCCGGCGAAAGGCTCCCGTCGCTCGCCTTCATCTGCCAGATCCGATAGATCAAGACTCCGACCAGAACGATCAAGAGGAACCCCAGAGTCCCCAGGCCGATCTTGATTTCGGTGGACATTCGACGGGGCGATCCTGCGGCCTCCATATCCTGTGCGAGTTCAGGCGAATCGGAGGCATTCCCCTCGCTCATCGCGTTTTTGGCGGAAGCGATATCGCCCGAGGACTGAGAATGGTGCTTGGACATGGTTCCGCATCCTTGCGGATCAGGTTGATCGGATTGGGCAAGGGCTAGACAGTCAAAGCGCGCCGCAAATCGGCTCGCCGTACCTTGGCGTCGGTCCGAAGTATCTCCGACGGTTCTTTTACCTAAATCGCCCGTTTGAATCAAGAGATGCCGATGCGAGATCGGAGATACGGCTTTGCCTAGGTCGGGCCTAGAAGAATGGCCGCAGCCGCCTCATAAACGAGTTTGGCGGCCATGAAGTCCGGAGCATGCAATCCTGGGATCGGAGCCAACTCGACTACGTCCAACACCGGCACGGCGGCGGCATGTCGGGTGATGGTGTCGAGAATTGCCAAGAAATCCTGCCAGAGCAGGCCGCCCGGCTCCGGTGTCCCGACCGACGGCATAATCGAAGGGTCGAACCCGTCGAGGTCGATCGTCCAATAAACGTATTTATTCTTCACGAAGTCTGCCAACTGGGTCAGGTATTCGCCACGCCAAACGTCCTCCGCGAAAACCGTGGTGACCGGCGGTCGGCTGGACAAAAACTCCGCCTCTTCCCGGGACAAATTGCGGATCCCGATTTGGAAGAGAGGAGCACGTTCGACGATCCTTCTGCCCGCGCACGCGTGATTAAACGGCGATTCCTCATACTCGTCGCGGAGATCGGCGTGAGCATCGATTTGCACTGCGACCCACGGTTTGTCCTTCCAAAGCCTTGACAAAGCACGCGCGATCCCCGCCGATAGGGAGTGCTCACCTCCCAACACGACCAACAAATCGGGCTGGGGGGAGTCTGTAAAAACCTCCTCGATCGTTTCCGTTACCCAGTTCATCATTTCATCCGGGGACTTGGAGCAAATAGCGAGCTGGGGAAGTGTGGCGATTCCCAGTTCACCTGCCGGCTCAAGTCTACGTCGACGATCGTAAAGCTCGACTTGCAAGGAGGCCGACAGGATGGCGTCGGGACCGAATCGCGTACCGGCACCATAAGTCGTCGTCGCCTCATAAGGTATGGGCAGCACCCAAACCCGGGAGGTTTCGGGCACACAAGCCTGTTTGGGCAAACCAAGGAAATTGCGCGGAACACCGGAGAACTTGGTTGGGATCATGAACTGCTCTTGGTCTGGTATCACAAGTCAGTCGAAGGGGTCGGCCTAGCGAACGATGACGTGAATTCTATTACGGCAGGAGTCCCCGAACAAAAAGAGGACCCTCCATCATAAATGTCCCATCGGGTTTCTTGAACGGGGTGGGGCCAATCACTGAAATGAGCAAAACGGGACGCACATCTGGCCGTCGCAATTCGGTGAGGGAGACTCCGCTCACCCACGCCGTGAATTGCGGATCGCCCGCCGCCGACGGAGGCGTTCTCCGAATCCCGGCCCAACGCCCGCTGAGGGGACATCACCGTCCATCTGCCGTAAGGGGTTCCGCCTAGTTGGCCCTTGCTCACGCTCCAATAGCACTGTCGCTTTAATTGACACACCGAATCAGTTGATCGACAACATCTGGACGAAGTCGTGTGGGACCGGACGGCAGGGAAAACGAATTCGAGGCGGTTAGATCAGCTCAGCTATCGGCCGGCAAGCCCTGGCGCGGCCACAAGCGGGGCGAAAGTCTGTTCCACGGCATCGTGTTTGCAGACCGCACTGCTGTGGATGGAAACCGGAACCTCGCGCGATAATTCTGGATGCGGTGGAGACTACTATTCATGCCTCAAAATGACCTGCGTGCGTCGAACGATCGGCCGGCAATCAGGCCGGCCTTCACCATGATTGAGCTTCTCGTCGTCATCGCGATCATCGGCATTCTGATCGCGTTGCTGCTACCGGCCGTGCAGGCCGCGAGGGAGGCGGCGCGCCGTGTCGAGTGCCTGAATCATCTCAAGCAGCTTGGTTTGGCCACACAGAACTATGCTGATACCTGGAGATGCTTTCCAAGCAGTGCCATGATCGACCTGGCCGTGCAAACGACCGGCAACAACGTATCCTGGGGCGTACACGGCCGACTATTGCCGTATTTGGAACAGCAATCGGTGGCCGATCGCGTGGACCTATCCGCGGCATGGGATATCCAGCCCGTCATCGACGCGGTTCGCATCCCCGTCTTCGCTTGCCCGAGCGACCCCAAGAGCGACGAGGTTCGCGAGACCGGAGCCGGGAAGCCCCGCCTCTATCCCACCAATTACGGCTTCAATTTGGGGACGTATTTCGTTTATGATCCCCGCACGGGCCAAGGCGGAAGCGGGATCTCGTACCCCAATTCGGCGCTGGCATGGAGTTCCGTCACGGATGGGACCGCCAACACGCTGCTGGCTGCGGAGGTCAAGGCTTGGCAACCCTATCGTCGCAACGGCGGCCCACCCACTGCAAGCATGCCCGAGACTGCGGAGGAAGCCGCCGCCGTCACCGCCTCGGCCGCGGAGTTCAAGAATACCGGGCACACGGAATGGCCGGACGGGCGAGTACACCACACCGGCTTCACGACCTGTTTGGTTCCTAATAGCCGCGTACCGTGTTCTTGGGCCGGGGTAGAGTACGATTGCGACTACAATTCGTGGCAAGAGGGCCGGAACGGCGCGGGCGGCTACCCGACTTACGCGATCGTAACGGCTCGTAGTTTCCATCCCGGCGGTATCAACGTCGCGCTTGTGGACGGCTCTTGCCGCTTCATCCGTGAGACGATCACCGTGTCGGCCTGGCGGGCTTTGGGTACCCGGGACGGCGGAGAAACCGAGCAGCCTTGAGGTTGCCCATACCGGTGCTGCAATCCGCCGCGCGTAATGCCGAGAAAACTCATTTCCTGTTCAGTATCGGCGATCAATCCGCGCCGACAATGAGCTGCAAACGGCATTCTCTTGCTCAATCGCAAGAACAGGCCGCGATGCAACTGGCGGCGCCCCCCCGCATGGCGTTTGGGATTAGGCAAAGGAATTTCAGCGTCGATCGTTCGCCCGCGCGGAACTGGTGCATCGCGTTGGCCGGCACGTACACGACCATGCCGGGTCGCAGGGGCCTCCACTCTCCGTCTCGCATGACGAATCCTTCGCCTTCGAGAATGTAGACTTCGTGTTCATACGGGTGGGCATGGCGCGGCGTGTGGCCGCCCGCTTCGACCTCGAATTGCCGCATGGTGAAATTCGGGGCTCCGTCGTCAGGCCCGATCAGGACCCGCATCATGCACCCCGCCGCTCCCTCCATCACGACCTTTTGCGGTTCAATGGCTTCCGCCGCGACGATCTTCATAATTCCATCCTTCTTCACACCCGAGGAGCGGAGACGCCCCGCACCGAAATCATCAATCTCCCCGCGTAAGACCGATCGGCCGATTTGTTCTATTCTATCCCGGTCGGTAGGTGAAAGTTACGCGCCGCCTACGAAAAAGGGCGATTGCGGCGGCGGGCGGATCCCGCTCAACCGGAACTGAGGCCGGGCTAGAAGACGAGCAATCGGCGGCAGATGCACCGCCCGGCGCCCGCGCGTGCCGCTCCGCGAAAACGGTGCCGCAACTACGCCTGCGCTTCTTGCGGGACCTCGGACAGAGGCACGAACACGCGAATGGGACGGCTGATGCCGACATTGATCGCATAATTTCGCAGACGCAGGCGAATCGGCGCGGTCACCGGCTGGCCCTTGCTGCAAAGCAACGTTCCATTCACGGAGTAGATGTTGTCCGCGATGATCCAGTCATCGACGAGATCGGAGATTCGCACTTCTCGGACTACGTACGCCTCTTGAAGATCGAGAATGCGACGCAACGCGGCCACGACTTTGGGATCGTACCAACCGCGCCGATCGGCGATTTCCGCCAGGGCGAAGTCGGGGCTGAGGCCGGCCTGGATAAGGTCGTCCCAGTCGAAGGCCAGCTTCAGAATGCGGCTTCCCAGGGGAATGTCCTCCCCGGACGTCCAATCCGGCGGATAGCCTTGCCCGTTGAACAGTTTTCCCTGATAGGCCACGATCTCCGCCACCGGCTCCAATCGCGGAATCTTGGACACGAGTTCTCGGGCGACGCGCGGATGGGACTCCAACACGTCTTTCTCGCTTTCCTTGAGCGGCCGACCTTGAATCGCTTTCTGGATGATTTCTTGCGGGACGGCGAGCAGTCCGATGGGGGCCAACATGGCCGCCACCTCGATCGGCCAACCGGGCGTCACGGCCAGAGCCTCGCACAGTTTTCGGACCAATTCCCGGGCCCTGGTCGCTCGTCCGAATGCTTCGGGAGCCGCCAAGGCCAAGATCTCCGCCAGAACCTTAATCGATCCCGCCAAGGTCTTGGAAAGCAGCTCGCGTTCCGCGGTCACAAGCCGATATTGTTCCAGCCCCGCTTCGATCATCCGCGCGAAGACCTCGGGAGGGCAGGGTTTGGTGATGAAGCGAAAGATGTGCCCCTCGTTCACGGCATCGATCGCGGTCTGCTGGTCCGCATTTCCCGTCAACATCATGCGAACCGTATCGGGAGCCGTCTCGCGAACCCGACGAAGCAGCTCCACTCCGTCCATTCCCGGCATCCGCATATCCGAAACGACTACCGCATAAGGCCCTCGTGCAGCCAGGATGCGAAGCGCCTCCTCGCCGCTCGCCGCGGTTTCGAGTTCGAACTTATTCCGAAGCGTCCGTGAATACGCGCGGAGAATATTCGGATCGTCGTCCACACACAGTACCCGGCGACTCATGACTGTAGCTCCCCGCTGTAAACCCCTCCGACCGGAATCGCCGCTGAGACCGGCGCGAGAACCTCCCCGGCGTAACTTAGGAGATGGGGGGCGATTTCCAATCCATCCACCACGCAGCGCGCGATCTCTCGCCAGCGATCGAGCCGAGGGATCGCCCCGACGTCTTCCAGGTAGGGCAAGTCCAAGGCGTAATTCGGTTGCAGCAATTCCGACGCCGCTTCTTCGACGAAGAAACAGGCCGCGTGCACCGCCGTAAGAGCGGAGAAAGCATGCTCCTTGGTCCGATGCGGCCAGGGTGAGTTACGAACGATGTCCACCAATGGCGATGGCACGCCCCATAGACCGAGCAGATAGGCCCCCACATCGGCTCGGTGAACGCCGAAGAATCGCATCTCCAAATCCATCTTGGACGTCCGCCGGCTGACGCCCAACCGCCAGATTTGGACATACTTCGCGGGATCGATCACGGCCAGCACGGCGACACCGATTCGCGCCAGGCGTCCGCCGATTTCCGCCAGGCGTCGAATTGATTCGTCGGAGCTTTGCTCTGCGGCAATACGCCGCGCGGTTTCCGCCGTGGCCTGCGATATTTTTTGGAAGAGACTTGCCGCCGCTTCCAAGGGCGGTCCTGGGGGCAGCGTGGGAAAGATCTGCTTTTCCAAAACGAGGCTTCGGAGGGCGTCGGCTCCCATTGCAGAAACGACTTCTGCGGGCCGAATCACCTCCTGTTGGCTCCCGAGAAACCCGGAACTGACCAACTGAAGGCATTTGCTGAACAGGCCCAGGTCCTGGTTGACGATCTCGATCAAGTCCGTCTCCGAGGGAGTTGGCTGAGCAAGAACCTCGGCAAGTGCTCCCATGTGGTTTGCGGAGATCGGTAAGGCTTCCAGTTGTGCGACGGCCGTGCGAATCTGGGGAGACGCAAGCTGCTCCTGCACCTCGAATATCCGGGCGACGGTATTCCGCAGCGATTCGGCGCTGCAAGGCTTGGAGAGGAACTGATGAGCCGGTCCGGCCGCATCCAGCACGGCGGCCCGATCGCATTGCCCGGAAAGAATCAATCTCACAGTGCCCGGATGACGCTTCCGTACTTCTCCTAGAAACTCGGCCCCATTCATTCCCGGCATTCGCATATCGGAGACGACGATGTCGGGTTGGAGGGCGTCCATGGCTTCGAGGGCGGCAGGTCCCGAATTGAAGAACGCCATGTCCCATTCGTCGCGCATGGCGCGCAACATGCGCCGCAGTCCGTCCACGACCCTTTGTTCATCATCCACAAAAAAGATTCGCTTCACGACGCACGTCTCCTCGCCGGCGGCCTTCGGGCAACCCCGGCTTCGCCGCACTATGACGCGTTGGCCATGTTTTCCTGGGACGAGTCTCGGCACGGGATGCGTACGATGAATTCGCTTCCCCGGCCGACTTCGCTTTCGACATGGATCGTTCCGCCATGCTTTTGCACGACGACCGCGTGAACGATGGCCAGCCCCTGGCCGGTGCCTTTTCCCACGGGCTTGGTCGTAAAGAACGGATCGAAGATCCGGGAACGGATGGCTTCGGGAATTCCCGTACCCGTGTCGGCGACGCGCAGCTCGAACCACTCCCCGCATCGGCGAGTGGAAATGGCGATCGTCCCTCGGCTTTCCGAGTTGGGACCCACTTTCTCGGCAATGGCGTGGGCGGCGTTCACGATCAAATTGAGGATGACCTGATTCATGTCATCCGGAAAGCACGTCACCTTGGGCGCCGACGCGTCCAAATCCAAAACCACGTCGGCTACGTATTTCCACTCGTTACGCGCCACGGTCACGGCGTTTTGCACCGCGCGGTTCAAATCGACGGCCTGCTTGGCGGCTCCTCCCGGGTGGGCGAATTCCTTCATCGCGAGAACGATGTGCGCCACGCGCTTCACGCCGTCCAAGGTCTCTTGCAGAGCCTTGGGAATCTCCTGGAATAGGTATTCCAGATCCGCCGCTCGAATCCTTTGAATCAAGGCGGCGATCAGATCCTCCCGGCATTTTCCGCTTTCTGCCGCGGATTGCAGCTCCAAACATGCTTGGACGATGCCTTCCATGTCACGAACGGCATCCAGGACGAAACTCGTGTTATCGCCGATGTACTGAACCGGCGTATTGATTTCATGCGCGATCCCGGCGGCAAGCTGCCCGATCGATTCCATTTTCTGAGCCTGGCGGACTTTCGCCTCCAACATCTTGCGTTCGGAGACGTCGCGAAAGCTGCCGAAATAGAGCGACTCCTCGTCCACAAGGACGCGGCTCACGGCCATTTCCGCCGGCAACATCCGCCCGTCGGCGTTGCGTATGACGACTTCGACCGGGGAATGATTCGAAACCATGCGTTCCAAGAGTTTGAGGATGTCGGAGTGCGAGGCGCCCACTTCGTACTCGATGACTTCATCCAGAGATTTGCCCGCCAACTCCTTTTCCGAGCGTCCGAACATGCGTTCCGCCGCATCGTTGGCCGAGCGTATCACCGCGTCATTGTCGAGAGTCACGATCGCGTCGGCCGCTTGACGCAACAGAGCGTGCATCTGTCGAAAGTGTTCGTCGCGTTCCGCCAAGCGGGCCTCGCGCTCCGCGATCGCAGTCGCCACGGCCTCTGCATGGGAGGCCTTCAGCGCGACAAGTTCGTTCAACAATTGCTGAACGCGAACTTCGGCCAAATAACCCGCCTCTTCGGTCGTCGCTTGAGGGCCGCCGCCGAGCGTCGCGCCTTCGGGCGGAGCGACACAGGCATCCAACACCTCGGCCCATTCCGCTTTTTCAATCATGATCGTTTCTCCCGACGATCGGAGCAGCCGCCGTCAGCCGGTCCGGAGATTCGAAGGCGACGTCATTCATGCGGTTCGCCCGGCTATGTCCCGTCGAGCCGCCGTTTGCGCCGAGCGACGATATTACAACTCGAACAGCGCACGGTTGTCTTGGATCTCGCCGTCGAGATCCTGAGCGAGCACGACCACGTCACTCTTCGTCAATTCCAAACCTTGGATGGCCCAAAGCGGGATCTGCACCAAGTTGCGTCCCACCGAACTGATCCCGCGGAGGGAGCAGATCAAATTGGCGACGGCCACACAACGGATAATATGCACCTCCTCGCCGCGATACGTCGCCCCATGGTGATGCTGGGCGATCGCCGCGCGGACGTTTTCGGGAAAGTTCCACAACCGCGCGACCTCCGCCCCCAACTGGCAATGGTCGAATCCCAAAACGTTTCGCTCCAATTCGGTGAGCGGCCGGCCTTGGTCCAGCCGTCCGATGACCTCGCGAAACCGCTGGTGGGTGTATTGATCGATGAGGATGATCCCGATGTCGTGCAGCAATCCGGCCAAAAAGGCATCTTCGAAGTTGGACAGCCGCCGTCGTTTGGCGATGAGACGAGAGCAGACTCCGACCGCCACCAAGTGCCGCCAAAGGCCGGTGCGGCGGTAGGGTTCGATGCCGACGTCCGTGCGAAACATCTCCGATACGCTGGCGGTCAACGCGAGATTGCGAATCTGCTTCAAGCCGAGATATGCGATGGCTTGCTGCAAATTCGTGATCTTGGTCCGTACCGCGTAGGCCGACGAATTGACGCAACGCAATACCCGCGCGCTCAGCGCGGCGTCCGTCTCCATGACCTCCTTGAGATCGGCTGCACCGGAATTCGGATCATTCGCCACCTGGAGAACCTTGAGCGCGATCGCGGGAATCGTGGAAATATCTCGCACGCGACGCACAAGGACATCCAGTGGGCTTTCGGACGCAGTTGCCGGTGCCATGAGACTCTGCCTCCTTCCGTTTGCATAGGGTGGTTCGGGGAGAATTCATCTGCCCTACGAATTCTTCCCAGACTTATCCGACACCCCAAGACAACTATACTTTGCAGGGACGGCGAACGGACGGAGCGATTGCCCGGCCGCACGGGACGGGGGCTCACTGAGGAATGCCTTTTCTTGGGAAATTGCCGACCTCAACGGTCGTGACGAAAAAGCGTCGTGCACAGATCTTCGCAAGATTGCGGCTCGAGCGGTCTTTCCGAGGGATTCGAGCATCAAGCGTTTGCGTAGGGCCGGGCATCCGGTAAGCTGGAGTCAGCATATACGCGAGAGACGCCCCCTCATAACGGCAACCGCTTGCACCGGGGAACAAGATATGTCGGCTCACCAAGAGCGAAATACGGCAAGATCGACGCGGTCCCGAGGGATATTCTTCTCGCCCATTTTGGTCATGTCGTTGGTCTTCGTTGCGGGCGAGTCCAATGGGACGAACCAGCAGGAGGCCGTTCCATCATTCTCAGACATCGGCCGGGACCGGTCGGACACAACGCTTTCGATCGCCGGCATGCGAGATTTTCTGGCGGCGTTTGGAATCGGCGAAAGCAGTCTGGCCCAAGCCCAAGACGGCCGACCGGTAGGATTGGAGGACGAAGAGCTGCTCGTGCGATTGCTGGACCGCGTTTCGGCGCTCCAACCCACGGAAATCGCGGATTGGGCGGAGACGCCTCCGGATTGGCGAACTTTCTGGGGGCAACCCGCTACCTTGCGAGGAAGGCTTTTCGCGATCGAAGGCCGAGTCCGAGACGTACAGCCTATCGATTCGACGCCCGAACTCGGCGCAAGGTCCGGAATCAAGCGTTACTACGTTTGTACGGTGACGGATGAGCAGGGCATGCCGTACGCAGTTTATGCGCGCCGCATTCCCGCTGCGTGGGTGCCGGGCATCCCAGCGGGAGATCAAGTCCGGATAAGCGGCATCTTTATGAAATGGTCGGGCGACTCGCCGGATTCACCCCGACCCGTTCTCGTCACGGACCGCCCGGCGTGGTTTCCCGACAATCTTCTCGGGCGACTGGGCATGGATTGCGCGCTGCTGGACGACATACCGATCGGCGGAAAGGCACAGACCGGAGCCGACGCCGAAGAGCCGACCGGCCTGGAGCGTTTCTTCCTTACAGGCAGAGACCGCGAGGCGTTCTACCAGATGCTGGCGGCGGCGGGACGTGCTCGGCCGGGGGAGCTTTACCAGCATGCCCGCCGGGAATCGGGAGCGTCCGGAACTCCGGTATCCCCCGTCGTCAAGCTGTTCAACGAACCGGCATCCCAGTTGGGACGTCTGGTCTTGCTTTATGGGACGGCGCGGCGAATCGAGAAGATCGAGGTGCATGACGCGGACATCCGGCGCCGTTTCGGCATCACGCACTACTATTCCATCTATCTGTTCACGCAGGATTCGCAAAATAACCCCTTGGTTTGCTGCGTTCGCGAGCTGCCGCCAAGCATACCGGTGGGGGAAGGACCGCGGTATGCGGCCGACGTGGCCGTGGCAGCTTTCTTCTACAAGACGTGGGGATATCGCCCGGAGCGCCCAGCCGCGGACACGGGATCGCAAACCGCATGGCAGTTGGCGCCGCTGTTGGTCGGCCGAGAAGCCTTGCCGCTGGCGGAATCCGGCAGTCAAAACACGGCCGCGTTGACGGGCATGGTGATCACGAGCCTCTTGTTCGTGATTGTGCTGGTGTGGTTGTGGGTTTGGATCGTAGGCCGCCGGGATCGGGCAGCCCTTGCCGAACTGCGCCGCCGCATCGGCGAGACGCCCGCGACCCGGTTACCCTCCGACCAAGAGGCATCCCACCAAATGAGTCTTGACGCTGGGACCGACGGCGAGTCGCCGGAGCGTCCGCCGAATGGTAGCATTACTTGAAATCGGGAGCGAGGGCGTGTGCCGATCCTCGCCTCAACGATCGGGCGGTAACATCAAAAGAGCGACGCCGCGGAATCCACGACGGTTTTTCGTAACAAGCGATTCGCCATTCCCAAATCTTTCCACACCTGCCGAAGCGGGGCGGAAACGTGAGGCTGATCTATGATTCCGGTGATGGATAGTATTCCCAGCCGAAATACACCCATCGCGATGTATGGCATTATTCTGGTCAATGCTTTGGTATTCTTTTTGGAGATTCAACTGCCCTCCGGCAGCCGTGATCAATTGTTCTATGTTTTGGGGCTCGTGCCCGCCCGGTATACCCACCCGGCCTGGGCCCAATTCGTGGGCTTTGCCGCCGACGATTACTGGCCCTTCTTGACCAGTATGTTCCTGCACGGCGGCTGGCTGCACATCATCGGAAACATGTGGATGTTGTATATCTTCGGCGACAACGTCGAGGATCGCATGGGGCCGGTCGGTTTTCTTGTGTTCTATTTACTGTGCGGGATCGCGGCCGGCGTCGTACACACTTGGACCAACCCGACCTCCACGATACCGACCGTGGGAGCCTCCGGTGCGGTGGCCGGCGTGATGGGGGCGTATTTCGTTCTATTTCCCCGATCGCAAGTCGTCACCTTGATCCCGGTCTTCTTTTACCCACTTTTTGTTACCTTTCCCGCCTTTCTGTTCATCGGAATGTGGGCCTTCATCCAGTTCTTTAACGGTACCCTCAGTATCTGGACCTTGGATCCCAATGTTGGCGGAATAGCGTGGTGGGCGCACGTCGGCGGATTCGCGGCGGGGGTGATCCTGTGCGCGTTCTTCGTGCAGCCCGCAAGGACCTGCCGCCGATGCGCGAAGGATGAGGTCTTCTGGGAGCTGCCGTGGGTTCAAGACCGGTGAGGAGTCAGAAGGCCGACGCGTCGGAAACACGAAACCGTCGTAGGAGTCATAAACCATGAATGTGATGGATTTCTTCTGGATTTTCCTGATGATTTCGGCTTTGCAACCCATTTTGAGCCGCAAGCTGCTGGAGGCCGCTCGGCAGCGGATGATCGCCAAGATAGAAAGGAAACGTAATTCGCGCGTGATCGTTTTGATTCATCGCCAAGAAACGATGAGTCTGCTCGGGTTTCCCTTGGTCCGATTCATCGACATCAACGATTCGGAGGAGGTCATTCGAGCGATTCATTTGACGGACCCCGCCGTACCGGTCGATCTGGTTCTCCATACCCCCGGAGGATTGGTTCTGGCCTCGCTTCAGATCGCTCGGGCGATTCATCAGCGGCCGGGAAAGGTAACGGTGTTTGTACCGCATTACGCGATGTCGGGCGGAACGTTGATCGCCTTGGCCGCCGACGAAATCGTGATGTGCCCGCACGCCGTGTTGGGACCGGTGGATCCTCAACTCGGGAGTCGTCCGGCCGCTTCCGTTCTCCGCGTGCTGAGCCGCAAGCAACCCGCCGATATGGACGACGAAACGCTAATTCTGGCGGACATTGCGGAAAAGGCGGTCGGGCAGGTGCGTCAGGCCGTTCAAGAACTTCTCTCCGACAAAATGCCGCCGGACAAAGCCGCGCAAGTTGCGCGCTTGCTATCGGAGGGGACCTGGACGCACGACTACCCGCTCACGGCGGATAAGGCGATCGAGATCGGCCTGCCGGTTCGCACGGACATGCCGGACGAGGTCGTTCAATTGCTTCAGCTCTATCCGCAAAATCGCCCCGGTGGAAGCGTGGAATACATTCCGACGCCATATCGGCAGCATCCGGCGCAGAAAGGGTCGATTGGGATGTGACCTATTCAGGCGTTCGGAAGTTCAGTCGGAGGAGGAGGCTCCGTCGCGCCGGATTGATTGTCCCATCCTGTCTCTTCCACCCAAGGACTGTGGGGCGCCAGCCGCATGAATTCCCGCCGGTGGCGCTCGGCCTCCTCCAGCCGTCCCATTTCCCTCAACAATTTGGCGAGCAAGTAATGAGCGTCGGGATAATCGGGGACCAGCGTTAACGCTCCGCGCAAAGCGGCCTCGGCCAAATCGAGATCGCCGGATTCCGCCAAGACTGCGCCCAGGTTCACGCGGGCCTCGACGAAATCGTCATCCAACTCGACCGCCGTCCAAAATCTTTCGCGGGCGGCTGCCAGATCACCCAACCGATAAAGGATGTCTCCCAGTTGAAAGCAAAGGTCCGGGGATAGCCCGCCGGCGGCAATAGCGGCCCGATAGTGCGCCGCGGCGTCCGCCAGACGCCCCTCTTCATCACATGCCTCGGCAAGTGCCACAAGCGTCATCGCATCGGACGGCGTAGGCTCCCCGCCGGCATCCCCGTGCCGCGAGGGAAGTTCCACGACGGTCGGATCGGCGTCCGGCTCTTGGAGGGGGCCTTTGGGATCGGCTTCGAAGTCGAAGTGCAACTGCCCCACCGGATCGACCAAGCCGTGCTCGCGTCGCAGCAAGATGCGCCGGCCGTCGGCCACCAGCGTCATGCGGCTGAGACGACGTTCCACTGCGGGAATAAACGGCAGTAGTTTGCGCACGCGCTGGGTGATCGCGTCGAGGGAAAACCCTGCTTCGCGAAGTAACACCAGACTCCGCGCCGCGGCGGCTTCTGAGAAATCGAAATAGGGTAAGCGATGAACGACCTCCGCGGCCTTGAGCAAGCCTTGCCGATACCATCTCCTGACAAAAGAGGTCGGCACGCCGATTAGATCGGCCAACATCGCGGGCGTGAACCGGCGGCGGATATCGCCGTCTGCCTCGAGCATGCCCAACGCCTGCCATAGCTCCGTCTCGGTCAGAATCTTCGGTTCCGTTTGGAGGACGGAAGCGGGCACGCTCGAGAGATGTCGTTGGAGATCCGGCGAATCCGTCCAGGAAAAGTCCCATTCGCCCAGCACCAAGACTTGCACGGAAGCATCGTTCGGTTCGACGACCGAGATGTCGTGTCGGCGAAGAAGCTCCGCGGCGGCCGCATGGGACATGGCTGCCAAACGACCGATGATCGCGATCCGAGAATTTGCAACGTGAGGGGAAGCCCGGCTCACCTGCCGAGCGGCTTCGGCGCCGCAAGTGTCCCTCCGTCCGCTTCCGGCCATATCGCGTCCTATCGTTCAGTCGCCCAGCCCATTTTCCTCGCCGCCGCCTACACCAGTCCCCACCGCTTGCGAAGATACCACTCCGAGGCGGCCAACAAGGTGAAGATGACGAGAACGGGCCAGGTATCCCAAAGAGTGCGGCGCGTCACGATGGGGACCTCCAGTTCTTTCGTCTGGGCCGTCAGTCGGTCGAGCAGTTCCGGAAGTTGCTCCGGAGGAAGCAGCTCTCCGCCCGTGGTGGCCGCCAAGGAAGCCAACATCGAGGGATCGGCGGCGGGTTGATCCATTTCCAGGTCTCGCGTGACGACTAGGAAGCGGGTTTCCCGCGTGCCCAAATCCCGGCCTGCGATGGTAGCCCGTACCGCGAGCAGGTAATCCCCGGCCTGATCCGTCCTGCGGAATCGCGCCGTCGCTCGCCCCTCGCCGTTGGTGAACGCCACATTTTCCGTCCGACCATCGGGGAGGTGAATCGTGCCTTCCAGGACGGCGTCCCGGATCGGTTCACCGGCCTCGTCGTTCGCACCCGCCTCGAACTCAAAAGTCTCTCCCAAAAGAATCCGCCGCTGCGCGGGACGAATCCAAACGTTGGGGCGACGCGATTCATCTTTGCCGGCCAGCCAAAGCACGAGCTGCCGCCAAAATCGCTTGTGAACGTTTTCTTCGCCGTGCATCCACCAACGCCAGGTGGAGTCGGCGGCAAAGGCCGCTACTCGCCCGTTGCCGTAGAACTGCACTACGAGGATCGGATTCTTCTGGGAATCCTCGGCCAAAACCAGGGCACCGGGTTTTACCCCGGACAGCCGGTTGGCACCGTCGAGCGGCGGTAGTGACGCCCATAGCCGCCGGGATTCCTCCGGCGCGGCGGAAAGAGCCAAGGCGAAATGTTGCAGTCCGATGTCCGTGGGGATCAATTGCAACGGGCCCGGAATATGCAGGTCGGCTCGGAGGGGCGTCCCCGGCTCTTGTCGCTCCAGCCGATTCAAGCGGACGGGCAAGACCTCGGCCAAGGGCGTTTCGGCGTAGCCGCCCGCCCCAAAACTCTGAAAACCGCCCAGCATCAGCAGCCCCGTCCCTTGCGAGACCGTTTCGGCCAAGTCTGCGAGCCATTCCGGCCGGAAACAGGTGGAGTCGACGTCACCGATCATGTAAACGTCGTACTTGCCCGGACGAAATCGCTCCGCCAGGTCGCTCGGATCGCCGCTCGCGGGCGCGGCTGAGAGTCTCAAGAAGTCCGCTTGAATATCCGGTGAGGAATCCAGGGAACGACGCAAGAATCGTTGCTCCACACGGAGGGAGCCTTCCAGGTAGAGGACGCGAATGCCGCCCTCCATGACGTTTACCACGGTACTTTGCTCGTTGTTGAGAACACTGGTTTCACCCGGCTGCGGCGCGACGGTAACCGCGATCTTGTGTTCTCCGGCCGTCTCCGGCACGTAGCGGAACCGCACGGGGATTCTCTCCTCGGGCGCGGTGATTCGGACTTCCTGGGATGCCACGACCTCCATTTTGCCCGGCTCGGTTTCGTACAGAAGTTGCGCGACGACCACTTGGCCCGCATAACCCACGGCGCGCATGCGAACGGTTACCGGCAGCTCGTTTTTGACGAAAACACGGTCCGGACAAGCCAGATCGTCGAGTGCCAAGTCACGGGCTTCCGCGGCGCCGCGAGCCTTGCCGAAGCGAAAAGCGAAGATGCGTTGATCGAGGCTCTTCATTCGCATGCCGGCCGGCTGCGGCAGCGCATCCCGGGGATAGAGGGCTCGCTGCGCACCGTCGCTGAAAAGCAACACAGCCATCACGCGCTTGCCCGCCTCCATTCGCAACACGTCCTCCAGGGCGGCGCCGATCGCGGTCTGCGATCCCTCGGGTCGAGCGGGCAACTCGGGCATTCCGTCGCGGAGGGGCAAAGGAGCGGTTTCGGCATCGAACGCGTAAGCCCGAATCTCGACTTCGTCGGCCAATCTCTTCCATCGCGGCCCGGCTTGGGACACGGCGCGAACCATCGCCTCGTACCGAGTATCGCCGTTCAGCTCATCCGGTACCGACATGCTTCGCGAACGATCGAACAGCGCAACCACGGTCGCCGCTTGTTTCGTCGTGGTTACGTAAACAAGGGTCGGCCGCAGGAGGATCAACAGCAATACAAGCAGCATGCCGCAGCGAATCGCCGTGAGGACGCCGCGTTGCCTGCTCGCAATCGGGGCGGCCACAGGAAGGCGATACCATAGCAAGAGCAACACGGCCGCGGCGCCGATTGCGACGAGGTAACTGTCGGCAATGGGATTGAGGGTCAATTGTGGCGTCACGCGGGAAGCCTCTTTACCTTCGGCAATTGCGATCCGCGTCCCATCGCGATCCGTGGCATCGGCCGTTTCCAGGACAAGTCTCTTCCGCTCATTTCCGTTCCGCGTAAAAACGATTCGCGAGCACTTGCTCGGCCGCAAAAATCATCACGAACAGGAAGGCGAGATAGGGCACCAGATCGAATCCGCTTCGCCCGGCGGAAACCTCTCGCGTCAATTGCTGCCGTGTGCGTGCCAACCGGGTGCCGGCCGCCCCAAACCATTCGCGGAAGCGTTCCTCGGGCAGCCGGGTGAGGTCCGCCTCTCGGGCCGCAAAATTCACGCTAAACCCCCAATCATAGGCCGATTCACCGATCCCCGCCCGGAGCCGATAGTTACCGACGCGATCCGTACTCGGCACCAGGACGCGGCCTGTGGCGGGGTCGGATTGAAGCCTCACGGGCGGTTCCGGCGAAACGCCGGCGGCGAAGATGTCGGGGGGACGCTCCAGAAGGAACGTTGCGGCGCTATCGCGGCCGCTCGCCGGGGCCTCAACGATCTCGTAGGGCAGATAGTTGAGGCGAATGTCCGCGGCTCCCGACAGATACATTCCTAATTGATTCGCGAGAATGACGAACGGCCAGGCTTGGCCTACCGGCAAGAGATTCCACGGGGCTTCGCCCGGCAGGTCGGAGACCGGAGTCGTCGCGAGGAGCACTCTGCCTCGCCCCAACGTCTTTTCCAGAATCGCCGGCCGACCGTCACTGTATTCGGCCACGACATAGGCGGATTGCGAGTCGATCTCCATCAGCCAATAGCGGTACACCGGGAAGAGATCCCACGGTATTGATCCGGCCAGCGGACGAAACGGGCTGAGGGCGTAATGGGAATAATCCCGCGGCGCTAGGTACACGTCCCCGGCGGGTGCGCGAGCCTGAATGACGGGACGCCCCGGTAGGATCCGACGGAGCGAGGCGGTGTTCCAACCCTCGGCAGGCGACGCCCGTCTACCCAGAAACAACGCCAGGCCTTTGCCCGATCTTACGGCATCCTCGATTCTGTTCCAGATGGGCTCGGGTAACGGGGGCGGGTCCAACAGCACCATCGCCGCGCAGTTAGTGAAGTCCGTCGCGGCGAGTTCTTCGTAAGTGACGATGCTACAATCGAACGTGGCCGTCCCGGCTCGGCGAAAAGCCTCCGGTGCCAGGGCCTGCGACAAATACAACGCATGGCGATTCGGGGGCTGCGGCGCGGCAATGAGGATCGGCACGGCTCCCCGGACCTCCACCGTGAAATAGGCCCGATCGTTCGCCGGCAAAGGAGTCTCTTCCTCCATCGCGACAAAGCCTTGGTGAATACCCGGTGAAAGATTGCCCAGTGAAAAGGGAAGCCGCGCGACGCCGTCGGTCTCCAGCTCGATTGTTCGCTGGCTTCGCTTGACGTATGAATCCGTCGCATCCGTCCTCGATTCGGCTGAACGCAGGAAGACCGCCACGGTTAGGGAGGTAGGTTTCCCGAAACGGCGGCATTCCACCTCTAATTCCACGGGGTTGCCTCCGGCGGTGACTTCCCGACCCAGCCGCAGGTCGCTGATCGCGGCGTCCTCCTGTTGAGGAACGCCTACGTCCACGAAGTAGACGCCCGTCCTGCTCTCGTCCTCCAGAACCCGCTTGGCCTGAGCTATTTGTTCCTCGGGCCAAGCCGTCGCGGCAAGGTCCGTGAAGACGTAAATTTCGCGACGCTCCAGGGGACTCGTTTTCAGCAATTCGTGAGCTTTCACGATGGTTTCCGGCAGCGAGGCGGGGCGAAGCGAGATCGGGAGCCGCCCGATTTGCTTCCGTGCGGCTGCGCGATCCACCGCGAATGCGGCGCTCGAGGTCCCGGAGTCCACGACCCCGATTTCGCTGTCCGGAGGCAATTGCGTCAACAGCCACTCGGCGATTTCTTGCGCCGCCTCCAATCGCGTTTGATTGCGGTGCCGATATGTCATCCTGGGCGCCGTGTCGAACACCAGGGCCGCCGCGACCGGGGATTCCTCGCCGGCACCCGCCCCCTCCGGTCGCAAGCTGGGTCGAGCGAGCAACAAACAAAGAAAAAACAAAAGCGCCATCCGCAAGATCAGAAGAATCCAATGGCGGAGACGCAGTCGGCGACGCACCACCTGGAAGCGGCTGCGCACGAACCGCAGGGCCGGAAATGTCACGCGACGGCTTTGCCGGCGCATCACCAGGTGCAGGACCAAGGGGATGCCTACCAGAGCCGCGCCGAGCCAGAGAAACAACGGGGTGACAAACGCCATAGCATTCCGTGCGACCGGGTCAAAATCGAGCGCGACGCCGCAACAAGTATTCGGTCAAGGCTTTGTCGAAAGGCATGGAGGTATCGAGCGGTACGTAATCGATTCCCGCCCGAAGACATTCCCTGCGATACCTTTCGCGAAACTGCTCCAATTCACGCAGATACTCCGCCTGAACGCCCGTCGCATCGACCTCCAACCGATCGAGCGTCTCGGGATCTTCCAATTCCACCATGCCGGTGAAGGGAAAGCGGACCTCGGCCTCATCCAAAATATGGAACAGGATGACGTCGTGGCCGCGGTGCTTGAGGCGATAGAGTGCCTTGATGATCGGCTCTTCTTCCGCCAGGAGATCGGAAAAAATCATGATCAAAGACGCACGATGGAGCACGCCCGACATCCGATTTAGGCCGCCGACGATGTCCGTTTTGCCCGTCGGAGTGAGTTTCGCCAAGACGGACAGCACATTGCCGAGTTGCGATCTCCGGGATTGGGGAGCCAAGGTCCGCCGCACCACCTCGTCGAAGACCCATAGTCCCACGGGGTCCTGCTGGCGAATCATAAGGTAACACAGGGCGGCCGCGAGACAGACGGCATAATCGAACTTGGTCATTTCACCGCGGTAGGTGTAGCCCATGGAGCGGCTGGCATCCATCGCCAAAAAGCCCGTGATATTGGTCTCCGCCTCGAACTTCTTGACGTAGTATTTGTCCGTCTTGGCGTACACCAACCAGTCGATGTCAAGGGGATCGTCGCCCGGTACGTATTTTCGGTGCTCGCTGAATTCGACGGAGAAGCCTTGAAACGGACTGGCGTGAAGTCCTTGCAAGAAGCCCTTGACGATAAACTCGGCGCGGAGATCGAGCCGCTTGATTTGCCTGGCCACCTCCGGTTTCAGATACTTGACGACACTGGACATGGGGACTCCGCATCGGGCTTGACAATTCGGCCCGATCAACCCGGTCGGCCGGCTGAGCAAGTACGCCGGCAACCGCGACCGGCAGTCGTGACTTGGGAACCGAGGATAATTACGCCGTCCTCCGGGACGCGGCGTTGCACGTCCTTCCCGCGGCCCGGAGCGGCAGACCCCGTCGTGTGCGAACAACTCCGTGCAGGCATGGCGCGGCTCCGCTCGGCTCCTCAGAAAGGTCAGGATTCGAACTTGGGAACGCTGGGGGGGGGAATTTCCTTCACCAAACGCAGCACCAAATCGTCCGCCGTCATTCCCTCGGCTTGCGCCTGGAAGTTCGTGCTGATGCGATGCCGCAAGACGGGAACCGCCAGCTTTTGGACATCCTCGATGGCGACGGTGAAGCGTCCGTCCATGGCCGCCAAAGCCTTACCGCCCTGGATAAGGAACTGCCCGGCACGCGGCCCGGCACCCCAATCCACCATCTCGCGCACGAACTGCGGAGCGGCCGGATCGTTCGGACGCGTCGCCCGCACCAAACGGGCGACGTATTGAATGATGTACGGGCTGACCGCCACGGAATTGACCAGCTTTTGCAGGCTCACGATCGCCTTGCCGTTCAGAATCTTGCGCACTTCCGTCTTGTCGCTCCGCGTGGTCGTGGCCAGAATCTTCTCTTCCTCCTCCAACGACGGATAGTCCACCTTGATATTGAACATGAAGCGGTCGAGTTGGGCTTCCGGCAGCGGATAAGTGCCCTCCTGCTCGATGGGGTTCTGCGTGGCGATCGTAAAGAACGGCTCGGGGAGCGGATACGTTTGTTGCCCGACCGTCACTTCACGCTCCTGCATGGCCTGGAGCAGCGCGGCCTGGGTCTTGGGCGGTGTTCGGTTGATCTCATCGGCGAGAAGAATGTTGGTGAAGATGGGTCCTTCCATGAACCGGAAGTACCGCTTGCCTTTGTCATCCTCCTCCAAGACGTTCGTACCCGTGATGTCCGAGGGCATGAGGTCGGGCGTAAACTGGATTCGTTTGAACTGGACCTCCAGAATCCGAGCCAAGGTACTGACCATCAAGGTCTTGGCCAACCCCGGCACCCCCACCAACAAACAGTGCCCGCGCGTGAAGATCGCCGCCAGGATTTGCTCCAATACTTCGGTTTGCCCGACGATGACCTTTTGCAACTCCTCCTGCATCAGCTTTCGGTGATAGCTGAACTCTTGGAGGACGTCTCCCAGACTTCGCGGTTTTGTGGACAATCCGGCACCTCATTCTCAGGCAATCAGTCCTCTTTCGGCGACACGAATGTCGCGCATCCATGGCCCTCGAGCCATCGGTCTGCCGCACACCCGGTAACGCTCGAACCGATCGCGACTCGTAGCGTCGCAACGGGGCCTTCGCGGCACAAAGCCTGAACAGGACTTTTCGCGGCAAGGATCCTGCCCTATCGTAATTTGAGAGTCAACGGCTGTTGGACGCAAGACCGACGTGTTGCCTTTGATGACGCGACCTCGATATCCGCCGTCGCAACAATCGGTCGGGTTTCGGCGGGGGCGCAGCCGAATCGGAGATGCCATTCCTCGCCTGAATCTCGCCGCAAATTGGAACGCGTGGGTGAAATGTAGCGATCGGCGAGCCAGAAATCGGAAGGGTGTACCTTGCGCATGATTTCCGTCGTACTTCAGCGGGATCGGAGGTCGATCAGGTTGGGGCCACCCTGGACCGGAGCGCCCGCCGTGTCTCGACGCTTGGCGGCGGCCGCCGCGGCGTCTTTCTGTTTTCTGCTCGTCGCGATGCTGGGAGGAGAAGCCGACGGGCAATCCTCCGAAAAGCTCGCCCCGGCGTTGCAACAGGCGATCGACCGCGGTGTCGAATACCTCAAGCGGCAGCAGAAGGCGGACGGCGCTTGGGCGGACTCGCCGCCGCATACGGGCGGGGTTAGCGGGCTTTGCGCGCTCGCCTTGCTTACGGCCGGTGTTCCTCCCGAGGACCCCGTTATCCAAAAGGCGCTCCGGCGGTTTCGCCAGTTCGAACCGAACAAGATCAATTCCACGTACGCCGTCTCCCTGCAAACCATGGTCTTTTGCCGCGCGGAGCCGAATCGCGACGCCGCTCTGATTCGACGCAACGTGCAGTGGCTGGAAAGCGTCCAGGTCAAAGACGGGATGGATCGCGGCGGTTGGTCTTACCCGGGTTTCGGCTTACGGGCGGACAACTCCAACAGCCAGTTCGCGTTGTTAGCCCTATACGAAGCGGAGCGGGTCGGAATCCGCGCCTCCGATGAAGTCTGGAAAAACGCCCGCGACTACTGGGAAGGAGCTCAAAATCCCGACGGGTCATGGGGATATCGCAAAGGCCTGGAGGGTACCGGGAGCATGACCTGTGCCGGCGTCGGCGCCTTGGTGATTACGTACGCCATGGTTCAAAGCCCCAACGCCGCCGTTGTCGGCGACCGCGTGGAATGTTGTCAACCGACGCGCGACGAAAACGACCGTATCCGCCGCGGATTGGATTGGCTGGCACGGAACTTCTCCGTACGGCAGAACCCTCGCTCGGGTGATACGTGGCTGTTGTATTACCTCTACGGATTGGAACGAGTAGGACGGCTGACCTCGCAGCGGTTCATCGGATCCCACGATTGGTATCGAGAGGGTTCCGCCTTCCTATTGGAGCTGAAGACGCGACGGGCGGGCGACGATGAAGCGAGCCGATTGGCCGCCGACTACTGGATCGGTCCGGGGCAATCCGGAACCGGGGAGGATGATCCCGTGGTTGCGACCGCCTTTGCGCTTCTTTTCCTAGCAAAAGGCCGGCGGCCCATCTTGGCAGCCAAGCTCCAATGGGAAGATGAAGCCGCATGGAATTCCCATCGTAACGACATCGGTAACCTGACGGAGCACGTCGAGAAGGCCTGGAAAATGGATTTGGGTTGGCAAGTCGTCAACTTGTCGGAAGCCTCGGTCGACGACCTTCGCCAGTCTCCCGTGCTGTATCTCGGCGGTAGCCGAAGTCCTTTGCCACCGGATGCCGCCGCCCGGCAGACGCTGGCCGCGAAGCTTCGGGATTACCTGGACCGCGGTGGCTTCATCGTGGCCGAGGCCGTTTGTGCACAAGGGGATTTCGATCAGGGATTCCGCCGACTGATGGAATTGGCCTTCCCCGAGCCGGAGTACCGACTTCGTCTCTTGCCGCCGGAGCATCCCATTTGGAGGGCCGAGACGGCCATTCCCCCGGAGCAAGTGCGTCCCCTTTTGGGCCTCGATTTCGGTTGCCGGACGAGCGTCGTTTACTCCCCTCCGCCCGAGAGCGGGCAAGCATCGCTCTCATGCCTCTGGGAACTCTCACGGGCAGGTCGCGATCTGCGTTTCGCCGCGGCCGTGCAAGCGCAGATCGACACGGCCCTGGCGCTAGGCACGAATATCATGGCCTACGCCACCAATCGTCAATTGAGCTTCAAATATGACTTTTTCGATCAAACCGCGGAGAGTCGGCCGCAGGAGGCGGGACGTCGCAATCGATTGGCCGTGGCCGTATTGCAACACCCGGGCGGCTGCACCGTGGCGCCGCGGGCCGTGATTCATCTGCTAGAGGCCGCGCAAAAGGAGTTGGGACTACGCGTGGACTTGGTCAAGTATGACATTCCGATAACGGACGACTCGCTCTTCGATTTTCACTTGGCCTTCATGCACGGCCGGAACGCCTTCAGACTGACGGACGAAGAGCGCCGGCGTTTGAGGCTGTACGTGGAACGAGGAGGAACGATCCTGGCGGATGCCGTGTGCGCCTCACGTGCCTTCGCCGACTCGTTCCGGCTGGAGATGCAAGCGATCCTGCCTGAGCGTCCCTTGGAACCGATTCCCGTCGATGATGACTTATTGCGTCCGGTCTACGGCGGGTTCGACCTTCAAACGGTGACTCGCCGCGATCCGCAGCCGACCGGCCCCCGGGAGGCGAACGCTGATACCTTGCGAAAAGTACCGCCGGAATTGGAAGGTGTTCGTGTCGATGGACGTTGGGCGATCGTCTTTTCGCCGTACGACTTGAGCTGCGCGTTGGAGAAGCAGCAGACCATCGGCTGCCAGGGCTACGTCCCTGAAGACGCAGCACGGATCGGCCTCAACGTGCTCCTGTATTCCTTGCAAGAATGACTCGGAAGCAGGAACGCCGCCGAAACATCAAAGCAGCTCCCGCGGTCGTCCGTCGCACCGATTCAAGCACGTTCGCCCGCCAATTTTTCGCATGGCGGAGGGACGGAACCCATCCTCGGGCCGTGCCTCTCGGCCGGGCAAATTCCGCGACCGCTACATGGAGGCGGTGCCGGGTTCCGCCGGATCGGGCGTGGAGGCATACCCTGCGGACTCGCCGGGGGGGGTGGCGGAAGCCCCCTTCCAACGCAGCGACGCGCGGTGCTGCTCGATAAAATCGCGGATCTTCGGCGCAAACTCCAAGAGCCGATGCCATTGATCGGCGTAGAGCGTTACCGGCATGCGTTGCAATCCGTAAACGCTGACCGCCCCTTTGGGACTGATCTTACAACTCAAGACGGCCTGCGACTCCGGCAAAGCCTTGAGTAGGTCATCCGCTTCCTCGGGAGTCAATTCTCCGGCGGCCACCTTGGCGAGAATCTCCTTTCGATCCATTCCAACGACTCCTTGCGTCTAGGGCCGAAAGCAAACGGAAAAACGATGCCACCGCACTCGCTCAGCAACACGGTCCATGCGTGGTTGCAATCGATCTCGGTCAAAACCCCAAACCCTTGGTCTTGGTGCGAACTCGCAGGAGATACATATCGGCGGTGATGTATAAAACGGATCCGTCGTCGCCGAACGCGCAATTGGCCGTGGGAACGGAAACGCGAATCCGTCCCAAAAAGCGGCCGTCGGAACGAAAGACATTGACGCCGCCGGGGCCCGTGGCGAAAACGTTGCCCATGGCGTCGACCTTCAATCCGTCCGGCAAACCGGGCAGTTTGCTATCCTTCCAGACGGCGGCATCGAAGAAGATGCTTCCTTCTCCTAGCGTGCCGTCGTCACGGACGGGAAAGGACATCCAAATCGGATTGGCGGGATCCGATTGAGCCACGTAGAGGGTCTTCTCATCCGGAGAGAAACCGATGCCGTTCGGCCGGGTCATTCGGTCCGTCAGCAGCGTCAGCCGGCCGTCCTTCGAAATGCGATAAACGCCGCAGAACCCCAAGGCGTCTTCGGCCTGCGCGGCTTCCGGCGTCATGCCGTAGGGCGGGTCGGTGAAGTAGATGTCGCCGTTCGAGCGAATCACCAAGTCGTTGGGACTATTCAACGGTTTTCCTTGATACCGATCCGCCAACGTGCGAAAGCAGCCTTCCGACCACACGGCGACCCGTCGGTCGCCGTGTTGGCAAAGCACCAATCTCCCCTGCGCGTCCACGGCCAGCCCGTTGGACCCCGACTCGCCCCCCCGCATTTTCGCACCGGTGTACCCCGAAGGCTTGAGAAACACGTCGATTCCCGAGCCCTCCCGCCACTGGAACACCGTATTCCGCGGCACGTCGGAAAACAGAAGGCACTCGCCCGGTCGCCACCAAACCGGTCCTTCGGACCATTCAAACCCGTCAGCCAAGACTTCCACCTTCGCATCAGGGGGGATCAGCTCGTGGAACTGCGGATCGGCGGCTTCCAAGACAGCCGGCGGCTTTGCGTCGGCGGGGACCTCTGCGGCGGATCGGTCGGCCGAAATCGGCAGCCATGCCGTCAAGAGGGCGATCACGCCGGCAACGACGATACGGCTTCGACGCGTTAGTAAGCGGCCCGCGTCAAGCATCCGTCGTTCGACGGCCGGCCGGTTCCACATGCCGCGCGATTGCCGAGCGATGACCAGAAGGCTCCGATGCGGAGGAAGGCTGGAGTCGATCATAGCTTCCGCCTTTCTATCAAGATAAGGTTTCGACTAGAGAACTTCGAGGTAGAAGCCCGACGCCGTGGCACGCCTTGCCGCCCGATTTGAAGCGACGAACACCGATGTTCGGTCTGTTACGCGGCACCACGTGTCACTTGCCTTGTTTGGCCGTTATCATAAGTCTCTCCGACGCCGCGGGCAATACGAACCCCGGTGAGTCGCCGGAGGCTTTTGCGGTGATGTTCTCGGGCGATGAAATGCTTTTCGAGACGGTGTCCGCAAAGAGCGATGGTTCAGGATCATCGCTCGGTTTCCGCCCTCTTCGCATAGGGGATGCGGTAGAGATGGACGCCCAACGCATCGAAGTGGTCGGAGAACTTGCTTTCCCGAATCGGCACGCTGCGATCCTCATCAAGGACGAGGGCGTCATCCTCAGCGGCTAGCGCAGCCGCCGGCGGCAACC
>Ga0067045_1003376_pt1 | contig 25909 bp, 22 predicted proteins | sample TerdegcTABiofilm_FD_59184 | JGI IMG/M metagenome (GOLD analysis project Ga0067045, IMG submission 59184) | Combined Assembly of (Gp0054472, Gp0054536) Wastewater bioreactor microbial communities from Singapore -Terephthalate degrading... | reverse complement strand
CTTAAATTAAATGATCTAAAGCAAGAGATGAGTAAAGAAAAAGAAAAAGATATGGATCCTTTCATTTATATTTCTACTTGAGGCAGCGTATCGTATTTCCTTTATATTTTTATGTGAGGCATTAGGTAACTATTAAGAAAATACTTGCAATTTTTTAATAAAATAGTATGCTAAAAAAGAATACTCTAAAAATTTCTAAGAAAATTTACTATGGTAAAAAATAGAAAAAACCTTCCTCTAAAGATAAATGCCTTAGGACATGCCTATAATGATGCTTATCATTTTATTATCCCCTTATTATTACCTTTTTTTCAATTAGAATTTTCCTTTACTTATTTTCAATCGGGACTTATCTTAACCTTCCACGAAGCACTCCGTTCTATTTTCTCTCTCTTATCTGGTTTGGTTGCTGATCGATTCGGACATAAAAATTTAATTATTTCTGCAGGATTTATTATGTCTTCAGTATTATTAGGAAGTGTACTCTGGATTAATAAAATTTCCTTAATAATCACAGTTTTATTGCTTATGGCTATTGCTGTGGCAACTTTTCACCCTTTAGCTACTGCTATGGTGGGAGAAAAAGCCAAGCCTGGTAAGCAGGGTCGAGACTTGAGTCTCTTTTCCGCGGCAGGGACCTTCGGTCTGATTATAATCAGCCTGCTCTTTGGCTGGCTGGTCCAAATTTGGGGATGGAGGATAACCTGTTTTATTATTGCGTTACCGGGATTATTACTGGGATGGAGTTATATCAAAATCAAAGAAGAAAAACAGGAAGTAAAAATATTTACCACTAAAACAAACCATCATAACTTATTTATCATCTTCTTTTTAAGTAAAGGGATATTGTGTTTAGGTACCAAGGTATTCTTATCCTTTTTGCCTATTTATATCACTACCTATATTGGTTTAAGACCGGGAATCTCTGCCTGGATTTTCGGTATCTATTTTGTAGGAGTATTTGCGGGAAGCATTTTTATTGGCCAACTGATTGACCATAAAAAACCTTTGCCCTTTGCTATTCTCACCACCGCCTCCATTACTATTTTGATTCTTTTATTCACCTCTTCCAGGATACCACTATTAGCAACAATCTTAATAGGAGCAATTGGCTTAATGGAGGGAATCTATTTCCCTTCTCAGAATACCTGGTTGAATATGGTTAGTTCAAATCATAATCGGGGTAGTCTTTTTGGTTTTGGCCTTTTTATCGAAGGCTTATCAGCTACTATTTCCCCCACTATCTATGGCTGGTTTGCTGATAAATTTGGACTGGTATATGCCTATCGATTAACAGTTCTACCAGTTTTCGTCAGCTTTTTACTCTATATATTACTCTTTCAAATGGCAGAGAAATACCAAAGACAGAGTATAAAAGTATCCTTACCGTAAAAACAACTATTATAACTGGACCTTTTAAGGATTCTAGCTTTTTAGTTTTTCTTTAACAGGCATTATCTCCCGGTTCCTATTTTTCCTAATCCATTAATTAAATAATATTAATGTTTTTTTTCTGCAAGAACAGGTCTAGGATTGATCACAAAAACCACTACAACAACAATCCATAAAACGATACCCAAAACCAAATTCCATATCAAGGCAACTGCTCCAGTCGCTAAAGGCTGGAAGATAAGCGTACTGGCCGAAAGACTGGCATGCATCAGCATGATTACCGGCAGATTATCCGTTCGGGCAAAAATCTGCACCAAAAGCACTCTAGCACTCTAACGGAGTCCATTCTTATCTATATTTATACTAATCAGTGCTGGGCAAGAGATCAACGGATGATTTACCCGCATAGAAAAGTAAATGGAATCAGCCCTGAGGTACCGAAGAGCTGGTATAGTCAAACTCCCCAAGTAGGTCAAAAGGCAAAACTTTTTTAAAAATATTGCACTCCCCTCCAGAAACAAAAAAACATATTGCTTTAACTTTAAGAAGGCCTTTATAAATTCCTATTATATCAAGGAATATAAGAAATGATTGATTCAGGAGAAGTAAAGTATAAAGCAGGTCTCTCTATAAGAAAAGAAAAGGTATTTTTATAGTAAGAGTTACTCAGATACTTAATTTATGGAAGTTTGATAAAGGATATAAATGTTTTATAACAAAACTAAAGGGTAATTTCATACAATTTATTAATATTGATCAGCATAATACCACCAGACTAGGGTAGCTATGAATCCCAAAACACTGGTGGAAAAAAGAATGATGTAACTTATCCTCCCTAGTGGTATGACTGCATCTCCGGTAGCAACGCTATACAGCACTGGTATTGCCCAGGGGAAATAAGGGCCAAGCCCTACCAGACCAATAAATTGAGCAATGATGAGGGTAAGAATTGCAAAACCAATGGGCAGGAGATATCCATGTCCATAACTGGCAAAAAAGGCGAATGTCGGACAAAGAAGGATCACCAATAGTGAGGTGACAATAAATATACGGAAATTGTGAAGAGCCAGTTCTTTTGACCAACCAGAAACTTGAATCACTTGACCCATGAGAAGTCCAAAAGAAAATAATATCAAGGAAAGCAAAAAACACCAAACTAATATAACAATAAATTTTGAGACAACAATGGAGCTTCGAGGGGTGGGTAAGGCAAGTAAATTTCCTATTGTCCGGTCTGAGTACTCACGACCAAATACCCAGCTTGTGATAAAGGCAAATCCAATTAAACCCACAGCTGCAATGACTTGATTGAGTAATCCAAAATAATTTTGCCAATTAATATCACCAAATCTCAACATTGCTGCTTTCGTACCAATCATGCCTAATTTACAAGCTATTTCTGGATATTTCTGCACAAAAAAAAGTATTCCAATCATAAAAGGAATAAATAGATAGAATAGGATTGTTGCCCAAAGTATTTTAGAACGAAAGATTTTTAGGCTTTCAGCCCAGAGGGCTGATAAAATATTTTTCACTTGCCCTTTACCCCGATCATTCTTAAGAAATAGTCTTCAAGATCCTCTTCTTCAACTTTTAGCAAAGTTGGTGATAATCCCTCATGTACTAAAATATTTGCTATTATATCAGGAGTATTCACAGCATTCTTGCCTATTACCTCCAAATTAACGTCTTGAGATAAAATAACTGAATACCCCTTTTTAATAAGTTTCCACTTTGTTGATTCGTTATCTCGAGTATTAACTAGAAGTCTCTTATTTAAAAAATGTTCCAATTGTCCTACATTTAATTCCTGAATTAACCTTCCTTCATGGATAATTCCAATCTTGGTAGCAAATTTGGATATCTCACCCAAAATATGGCTGGATATGAAGATGGTAACTCCCTGATTGTAAGCAAGATCTTTCATAAGTTCTCGAACCTCAACAATCCCGGTAGGATCCAATCCTCTGGTAGGCTCATCCAAAATAAGAATATCAGGATGGTGAAAAAACGCTATGGCCAGACTAAGCCGTTGTATGTTGCCTAAGGATAATTCTCTTGCTCTTCTTTCTTGATAAGAAGTCAATCGCATCTCACTTATAATCTTATCAACTACTTTTACCCCTGATATTTGGCGTAAGTGGCACATCATATGAATATTTTCTTTAACGGTAAGCTCCGGATAGGGATAGTTGTCTTCAACCAGGTATCCAACCTTTTCCCATAGGTCAACACTTACTGGACGAACTTTTTTACCAAATAAGAAGGCTGATCCTGATGTGGGACGAATCATTCCTAAAAGCATACGAATGGTTGTTGTTTTACCAGCACCATTGAGTCCCAAGAATCCGTAAATTTCCCCTTTTCCAACACTCAAGGAAATATTACTTACTGCCTTTATATTGCCAAAGTGTTTGGTTAAATTTGTAGTGGCAATAATTTCTTTCATCAGTTTAACCTTTTTGGTTCTTTATTAAATTAAGTTCTTTTTTAATTTTATTAATCAACCTTGAAACTTTCATATGATAGGATATATTTAGCATATTTTCTTATATATTATATATCAATTTGCCATCAACTTAGAAGAAATAGACATGGGCTCCTTCAGTATAATCTAAAGGATCGCCTTGTTGATTTCCAAGAAATGTATTTCCGGCAATAACATATTCCACACCTTCCGCTGGAATAAGTGTTATACCCGTTGGAATATTTTCCCTATCAGTTCCCCAGCCAGTCAAGCGAGGATTGGCGGGAAAAACATTACTATCTGAATGGACATAAACTCCTCCCCCATGTTCTTTAGCAAAATTATCCGCAATAGTATTATCCCTAACGATAGCAGAACTGATTACCACACATATTCCGCCGCCGCTATAGTCTACCTGGTTACCTGTGATGGTATTATTCTGTATAGTAGGTGAACTGGAATAACCCACATAAATACCTCCCCCATAGGAAGCTTTATTGCTGACAATTATATTGTTCATAATGGTGGGTGTACTTCCAGAAATATAAATTCCACCACCATAATATCCTGCATTCCCATTAGTAATTTTAAATCCCTGCAGGGTAGAATTATCCCCACCGGTAATCTTCACCACCGAGTCACTTACAGTAGCCCGGATGATGGTGGCTTCCACAGTACTGGGATTTAAAGGATCGGTACTTTGTAAGGTGATGTCCTTATTATCTAATACGATGTTCTCATCGTAGGTTCCAGGGCAGACAATCAGGGTATCTCCGGGCAAGGAGGCATCGATGGCTGCCTGAATGGTAGGATAAGTAGCTCCTGTGGTGGTATTATATACTCGATTACCTAAAACCATAAAGCTAACCTGGATGGTATGGTCTGCCTGGATGTCTGTAAAGGAGTAAGAAGATACTGCCCCTACTGAGCTACCATCGACTAAGACCTCATCAATCTGGTAACATGCATCCGGAGTGATGGTGAAGGTCTGATTTGCTCCCTCGGTGACGGTGATGATACCAGAAGGACTGATACTACCACCACCTGTTCGGGCAGTGGCAGTGAGGGTATAGGTATAGGGAGTAGTGCCGCTACAGGAGGATAAGTAGAAGCAGGGTAGAATAGATAGAAATAGAATAATTAAGAATAAGTAGAAAGACTTTTCTTTTTTCGGAAAGAATATTTTCATATTAAGATACCTCTTTTCTTATTTCTTACGGAAGATGAGGAGATAAAATAATAAGTTCATTATCACCTCCCTAGATTAGATATTATTCAGGAAAGATATAACGAAGCGAAATCAGAATAATTTTTTTCATTATATAACTCCTAAGATGGGTTAACAATGATAACGATAATTGGTTAGAGGTCAGGAAATAATAAGTTGGGAATATGAAAAAAACACAGATCGCTTATTGTTCTTAAAGATTCCATAAATTAGGTAAAACAAATCTTTTTAGGGTAAGACAAAACATTTAAGGACCATATAATCTGTTAAGTTAATCCCAGATACTGGAAATATCATTATTCGCTAAACCCTCGGAGCGTCACTATAATAGACACTGCTATTAGATAACTCCTTCTGCTCTCAGCCCCTCTATTTCTTTTTGGTCCAAACCCAGAAGTTCACCATAAATTTCCTGATTATGCTCACCCACCAGGGGTATACGAAGCTTCCTGTTTCCAGGCGTCCTGGACATCTTATATACGGAACCGCTCAGTTTGACCTTGCCAGAAAGAGGCTGTTCCACTTCAATAATCATCTCCCGGTGCAGTATCTGGGGATCATTGGCTACTTGCTCGAAGGTAGGAACAGGGGAACAAGGAACCTGGAATTCCTTAAATTTCTCAAGAGCTTCCTTTACTGTTTTATCCTTCAACCATCCATTCAACACGCTTTCGACCTCTACCATATTTTTAGTTCTAAGTACGCGAGTGTAGAAACGTTCATCATTACTTAAGTCTTCGCGACCAATAGCTTTAAGCACATTCTGCCACTGGTCATCCGTTATCGTACAAATCACTACATAACCGTCCTTGGCCTTGTAGGAACCAAAAGGAGCAGAACTACTGAGCCGGTTACCAATTCTCTTAGGGGGAATAAGCGTATCAAAATAATCAGCCCGATCCGGGAAGACCATTGCCCAGATTCCGTCTTGCATAGAGATGTCAATATACTGTCCTTTACCTGTGATGTCTCTATAATGCAGAGCTGCCAGAATTGCAATTACGCCATTGTATCCTCCCATATAGTCTGCAAGGGAGATACCTACTTTGAGTGGTTCTCCGCCCTCATAGCCGGTTACGCTCATCAGCCCACCCATCGCTTGACCAACCACATCGAAGGCTACCTGATCTCGACGAGGACCCGTCTGGCCAAATCCGGAAATACAGGCGTAGATAATCCCTGGATTAATTTTATTTGCAACTTCATAACCAAGACCCAAGCGATCCAGGACACCAGGGGCAAAATTTTCCACCAGAACATCGCACTTAGCTACCAGTTTCTTTGCAATCTCTAAACCAGCTGGATTCTTCAAATTTAAAGTCACACTTTTCTTCCCCCGGTTGTAAGCCATAAATTGATAAGACTCCCCTTTAGGAGTCATTGGTGCAGCCTTCCGCTCCGGTTCTCCAGTGCCCGGCCGCTCTACTTTTATAACCTCTGCTCCCAGCTCACAAAGAACTGAGGTACAATGAGGACCTGATAAATATTGTGTGAAATCTAGTACCCTAACATCTCCCAATGCCTTCTCCATAAAACATTTCTCCTTTACTTATATTGTTTAAATGGTAATAGATTGAAGCGATACCTGTGGAATGCCATAATAAAATAACACTTTTGTAATATTATCATAAATTTCAGGATTAGACAATTCCTTGTTTAGGGATATATATTTTAAATTTTTATAAGTATTTTTTATTTACAAAATGTTCTTGTTTTTTTTAAGTTTATAGTGGGATTATTTATTGTCTAAAATATTACTTTCTTTAATTCTTTTAAACATTTCCACAGAACTATCCACAGCTTCCGGAAAAGCCTTTTAAAATTCTAATACCATCTTTTCCTTTGCAATCCTTATTTTAATGGATTTCTCTCTTTAACCTCATAAATATAAATAGTCGTTATTCTTATTCAGTTAAAATTTTAAAGATTCATTTCAGATGTTTAACCTGGTACTCAAGGATTTCCAGGAAATGGTCTTTATAAGAGACAAGGTCCTTGACTTTTTTCTTTTCAGTATGCCATTTTACTTCTTTATAGAACACTCTCAAACAAAAATAGCCATTTTGAAGAGTTTAACCTCTTCAAAATGGCTATCAAATAGTTCTAAAAATATATATTTTAATTATAATAATTATTAGCAAATAAAATTTATCTAATATATTGAACCATTTTCTATGGACAGAGCTATTTTAATTCTTTCCTTAGTTTTTCTTTTTTGATTTTTATTAAGCGTTCCTTTGCAGTTTCCCGAATAAAATTACTAAAATTAGTATTTTGTTCTTCGCTTATTTTCTTTATTTCTTTCTTCAATTCAATAGGCAAACAAATATTTAGTTTCACTACATTACCAATGCTGTTTATTTTTCCCTCTCCTCTTATAATACCTCCTGTAATATATATGATAATAAGGATACTGAAAATTAATAACAAAGCCAACTTCCATTCTCTTGTTTCTTGAATAGCTCTAGATATATGTTTATTTCTTTCCCTTTTCTTCCTTTTGAAAACGCTTTTTCTCTATATCTGCTTTGTTCAATAGATAAATCATGCCACCTAGACACAAAAGAAAGATACCCACTCCAATTGGTCCAGTCCAATAAAACACTAACCACATACTATCCATTTTTTCCCCTCCAATTTTATCTATTAAGATAGGATTACCTTAAGGCTGCAAAGTAAGTCCAAAAAGTATACCCAGGATAAGCATTTCAAATAATCCAGTCATGAGAGTATAGAATATTGTTCCCATAGGAATATTGAACATCATCCATCCTGAAATAGCTGACATCACTACCCGAAAGAACCATACTAACAAAGCAAAGCTTATCCCTTTAAACAGACCGCTCTCATTGGGTAAGCTTGGATAAAGAAGCAGGAATATTCCAGCCATTAAAAATCCATAGATAAGATCAATGATAATTCCTGCTGACATATGGATAGAGGTTCTGGCAATGGGCTGATAGACTCTATATAGCTTTTGAGCAAGAGGATTCGCCTGAATCAAGGCATCCATAATTCCAAAAAGGATACCGCCGAGGATACTGATGAGGATATACCTCATAATTTCTACCTCTTTTGTTTATCAGCCTTTTAACCTAGAAAGAAACTTATTAAAGAGTAAGATCTATCCAAACTCCCTTTACCAGGTGGTCTATTTTTTTATCTATTATATATAATAGAAATATACTATATAGAATTAAAAAATCCTTCTTTTTCTGGTAAATTCCTATAAAGCAAAAGCCCCTCAGTAAGAATGTTAAAAGACAGGAATTGTCAGGTTTCTCAATTAGGACAATTTTCACAATAATTACAGAATTACAGGAATTATAAATTAAATTAGATTTGCAAAAAATTGGACTCAAAAAGGGAAGATTATATTACCTCGATCCTATAAGAGTTGCTGGAGATAATATCACCTTTATTATTCTTCAATTTTATTTCAATATGATAAGTTCCTTTGTCTTTTAAATTTAATCTGACCGGTCCTTGTGACAGAGGTGGATGAGAAAAATGTTTGACACTATCGGTGGAGATAGAGCCAGTATCTATTTTCTTTTCTATTACTCTGTTTCCATCTTTAAAAAAAGTAATTTCGGCATAGGTATGATCATACTTATTCATTGTATCGTTAACTATCCAGATATTGGAAATTCCTATAGTTTTAATCGCATAAAGACTTATCTTTTCTCTATCCATATCCATACCAATCAATATTGGCTGATAGACGATTTTTAAGGTATAATATCCTTCTTTTGGTCTTCGGAAATAATCCACCACACTCCAGGTGATAGCATTCCAATTATCTACGAACATAAATTGAAATATTCCAGTTATTTTAGAATATTTATTCTTGCGATAATTTTCTATGGCATATTTTAACAATCTTGATTGATATTCCTGGCTATTTCTTATGAATTCTTCGAGGGAATCACCCATATCCACTCTGGCTACATTGAAGGTAGTATCGTATTGAAAATCATGATAAGCCCATACTGACCACTTAGGTGGCCAGAGTTCATCTTTATTCATCATCTCCCTCATCGTCTCTATATTAGGGAGGGCTTGAGCTCCAAATTCATTGATGAAGGGAGCACCGGGAAGTGAATAGAATTCGTAATAATTAGTCCTATACCAACCGGGATAGGGATGATAGGTAAAATCAGAGGCTATATCAATGTACCTGGTAGAATCTTTAGCTTTTGCCGTTAAGTATAATAATGGGTCAAGTGTATGTCTATTAATACTCGGTTCATTATGGCAACACCAGACCGATATGCTGGGATGATTATAAAATTGCTCTATCATATCGCCCATCTGACTAACCGCATTTTGAACAAATTCATCGCTCTCTTCATAGCTCCATTGAAGAGGAAAGTCTTGCCATACCAATATCCCTTCCTTATCGCAGGCATCATAAAATTCCTGGCGATTAATGTGGGCGTGAACTCTTACCGCATTCACATTAGCTTCTTTCAGCATTTCTATATCTTTGTCTATCATTTTTTTACTGTATTCGCTCAGCCATTGAGTAGGAATAATATTGGTCCCGCGAGGGAAGAACCTTTCACCGTTTAAATACCAGTTCCATTGGCTATCTATCTTTATTTCTCTTATCCCAAACTGCACAGAACTTTCATCTAAAATGTTTCTTTTTGAATTCAAAATAATACATTTCAAATTATATAAATATGGTTTCCCTCTATCCCAGGTAGTCCACAATTTAGGTTGATCAATTGTCTTTACCAGATGGATATTATTCTGACCCAAAGATAAAAAAATATTTTGGTTAATCTTAAGTTTATCCTTAAATCCCACTCCCGAAATCTCCAAGATGATTTCTATTTCTTGCGGTAAGACATCATTAATCAAAGGTACCTCTATATCTAAGCGGACACGGCCATCCTTTAACAGCAAAGGAGATACTTTAATATTTCTACCCAAATGTACTTTATTTTTTTCCTCAATTAATACATCATTCCATATCCCTCCGGTATTCTTATCCTGTCCATATTCAGGATCCCAGCTACCAGGACGAGTGTCATGGTGGTTGAATATCCCTTTTATTAGAAATTTCTTATCCGGCCAGACATCAAGAGGCTCTTTAGGAGAATCGACCTCGACTTCAAGAAGATTTTCTCCGTCTTGTAGTATATCGGTGATCAGGAAAGAAAATTCCTGGAAGTACCCTTCATGTTTCCCAATTAATCTTCCATTCAGTTTTACCTGACAGAAATAATCCACTCCTTTAAAGACCAGATAATAGTGCTTATCTTTTTGTAGAAGTATTGGGAATGTTTTTTTATAATATACCTTGCCATGGTGATTTAATTCTTGTAAATACCAATTAGAAGGAACCTGTATATCTCTATATTCTTCTTTTTTATTTAGACAATATTTCCATATTCCATTAAGAGAATATGTTTTGGAGGTTAAAAACTTCAATGAATCTCCTTTCTTTAAATCCTTATTAATCATTATTAATCATTTTTACCGAGAATTACCATCACTTCTACTTCTGTATCTTTTTTATCATAAGGAATTAAATTTCCTTTTATTAATCTTCCATTAATAAGAAGCTGCTTAACTCCCCTATTAACTCCCTCAGGATTTTTCACACTAATATAATACTTTACTCCCCGGAAAAGCCGTATAACTCTATATTCCTTCCAATTTTTAGGAATACAGGGGTCAATTAATAAACCCTGATAATCAGGTTTAATTCCCATAATAGCCTGGGTAATAGTCACAAAACTCCAGGCTGCTGTTCCAGTAAGCCAGGAATTTTTTGCTTCACCGTAGTTTGGGGCATCTGGTCCAGCAATCATCTGGGCATAAGTATAAGGCTCACACCGATACATTTCAATAAAATTCTCCCTGGTGCTGGGACAAATCTGTAAGTAATATTGAAAAGCTTTATCACCATTTCCTATTATCGTCTGGGCAATAGAAATCCAAAGATTATTATGACAAAATATCCCGGCATTTTCTTTATACCCGGGTGGATAAGAAGAAATTTCCCCCAAATTTAAATAGTAGCGAGTATAGGCAGGTTGAAGGGAGATAATTCCATGGGGGGTCGATAAATATTTTTCCACGCTATCTAAGGCCATCTGAGCTCTACCATCTTCTAAGCCTACACCACCTAAAATACACCAGCCTTGAGATTCAATAAATATTTTTCCCTCTTTACATTCCCGGGAACCTACTTTTTCTCCATAATAATCGTAAGCCCGTAAAAACCATTCACCATCCCACCCATACTTCTCAATAGCTTCTTTAATAAGTTGGTATCTCTTTTTTAGTTCATCAACTTTTTTTTCAGCACCAATCTGTTGACAGAGTATTATTAGTTCGTGACAAACATAAAGAAACAAACCGGCAATCATTATAGATTCTGCGACCCCTCCCTTTAAATCCCCAGCGGACTGAAAAGATTCTCCAGGCACCTGGGAAAAACAATTGAGGTTCAGGCAATCATTCCAATCCGCATGACCGATAAGAGGAAGATGGTGGGGTCCTAGATTTTTAATGGTATAATCAAGGGAAGCATAAAGATGCCTGAGAATAGTCACCTTATTGTGGGGGTCATCGGCATATCCAACGATTTCTTCGAGAATGGAAAAATCTCCGGTTTCTTTTATATAAGCGCAAGTAGAAAGAATAAGCCATAATGGATCATCGTTAAATCCTTTACCAATATTTTCATTTCCCTCTTTAGTTAACGGTTGATACTGATGATAACAAGCTCCGCTAGAGAGCTGAATAGCAGCAAGATCCAGAATTCTTTCTCTGGCTTTTTCTGGAAAGATATGCATAAAACCAAGCAAATCCTGGTTGGAATCCCGAAAGCCAATTCCACGTCCAAGACCAGATTCATACAAAGAAACAGAACGAGACAGATTAAAATTGACTATGCATTGATACTGATTCCAGATATTGACCATCCGTTCTACATGTTCATTATCTATTCTCACCTGATATCTACCGAGCAAATTGGTACAATAGGCTTTCAATTCATTCAAGGCCTCCTCAACCATGGAGGTTTCTTTGAAAAGTTCCAACTTAGCCCATAATGACCTTTTATTAATAATATTGGGAGCCAAGAATTTTTCGTTTTCTTTGTTTTCCATGTATCCTAATATAAAATGGAGCATTTTATTTTCTCCGGGCAGGAGGAGGAAATTGAGCTGATGAACACCAACGGGAGACCAACCACTTACCAGAGAATTAGTGCATCTTCCTTTACTTACCACTTGAGGATTTTCAAATCCATTATGAATCCCCATAAATGCTTCACGGCTAGTATCAAATCCATCTATTTTTTGGTTACAATAAAAATAGGCATAATGATTTCTTCTTTCCCGATATTCAGTTTTGTGAAAAATAGTATCATTTTCTACCTCTACTTCACCTGTATTGAAATTTCGCTGGAAATTAGACATATCATCAATAGCATCCCAAAGACAAAATTCAACAAAGGAAAAAAGAATTAGCCTTTTTTCTTGCTCTCCATGATTGATTATTTTTACTTTCCATATTTCCATATTCTCCTTAAGGGGAACAAAGTAAGTAACCTCTACTTCCACATCATTTTTGCGTCCGGTAATCACCGAATATCCCAATCCATGGCGACAGGAGTAACTATCTAAAGAGGTGCAGGTTGGTTTCCAGCCGGGATTCCAGATGGTATTACCATCTTTGATATATAGATAGCGACCACCTATATCCATAGGAACATTATTATAACGGTAGCGAATTATCCGTCGTAATCTGGCATCTAAATAAAAACTATAGCCCCCGGCAGTATTGGAAATAATTCCAAAATATTTCTCAAATCCTAAATAGTTTATCCAGGGTAGAGGTGTATCCGGGCGGGTAATGAGATACTCCTTTTTCGCATCATCAAAATGTCCATATGCATTCATCAATGAAACCTTCTTGAAATATTTTTTTATCCTTTAGTAGCTCCAGCTACTAACCCTTGAATGAATTGTTTTTGCAATACCGTAAAAAATATTAAAACGGGAAGACTGACTAATATACAAGCAGCCATCATTCCTCCCCAACGAGCCTCCTGGGCAGTAATATACCTCAGGATACCGATAGCTACTGTGGTGGTTTTATTCCCGGTAAGCACCGAGGCAAATAATACTTCATTCCAGGCCATGATAAATCCATATATTCCAACGGATACAATTCCAGGCTTCGCTAAAGGAATAATAACTCTAAAAAGAGCCCCTACTTTAGTGCATCCATCAATTTGAGCTTGCTCATCTATTTCTCTGGGGATTGTATTAAAATAACCTCGCAACATCCAGATAGAAAAAGGCAGAGAGAAAGAAGTGTAAGTAAAGATCATTCCCCAATAGGTATCTCTCATCGGAAGACCTATAAGCTTCCTTATCCAGATGAACATAATAAAATAAGGAATTAGAAAGAGAATACCGGGAAACATCTGAGTTGATAATACCGTAATACTATAGACATTTCTTCCTGGAAAAGGAAACCGAGAGATGGCATAAGCAGCTAAAGTGGCAATAACCACGGAAAAAAACATTGTTCCCAGACTTATTATTACGCTATTTTTAAAATAATCAAATATTTTAACCTCTTTGTTTACCGTCTTGTAATTATCAATGGTAAAATTACGAGGTATCCAGCTGGGTTCCTTCCCCGGTATTTTTATATCTGAAGCCTGTATTTCTAATCTTGTTTTAAATGAGCCAGAGACCATCCAGAAAAAAGGTATTAATACCGATATTAAAATTATCATAATGGTAAAGTATAAAAATATCCTTCCGATGAATCTTTTTATTGTCCGGTTCAATGTTCAGCCTCCCCGGGTCGAATCTTTTTAATATATAAAATAGTGAAAATCAACATTATTGCCATCAAAACCACTGACATAGCTGCTCCAATCCCGTAATGAAAAGAATCAAAGGCTGCTCTTAAAATAAGAGTAGAAGGAACTTCCGCAGCAACGCCTGGATCGGATCCCAACATTACATAGAATTGATTAAAGGCATTAAAATTCCATAGTATGGATAATAATATTAGAACGGAAGTTATAGGCATCAGAAGAGGAAAGGTAATAAATCGAAACTGCTGCCATGGTGAAGCCCCGTCAATCTTAGCAGCATCATATAACTCAAGAGGAATAGTCTGTAATCCAGCTAATAAAATCAAACAGGTAAAAGGCCAACCCTTCCAAATACTAGCTACCATCACTGCATATATTGATTTATCGCCAACTAACCAGACCTCTGGCTCTAAAATTAAACCCCAGGATAGTAAATATTTATTTACGATCCCTATTCTTGACTGAAACATAAATCTCCAAATACTATAAGCTACTGAATCAGGAATAATATAAGGTAAAAGTACCAACCCCCTGACCATGGTTCTTCCTATAAATTTCTGGTTTAAAATTAAAGCTACTCCTAAACCGATAAAATAACCCATAGAGATTACGGTTATTCCGTAATAGGTTATGTTCCATAAAGAACGTAAAAATCGGCCACCAGTTGGACTATTTGCATTCAATCCTTCTAGATAATTGGCAATTCCTACAAAGGAGGCCTTAGACCAATCACTAACGGTATATAAATCAAGACCGGTAAAACTAATTATAAATCCCCATAACATAGGAAGAATATGAACTAAAATCATACAAAAAAGAGCAGGTAAAATTAAATAATAAGCAATTCTATTTTTTTTAATTCTCTGAATAAATAAATGCATATTTTTTAAATTCTAATAATATTCCTTCTAAAGATATATTCTACCAATCTATATTTCTACATTTTAATTCTATTCAGTTTTTTAATTTTTTTACTTGCTTAGTCCTGAATAATAAAAAAATAAGGAGAGAAAACAGTCTTTCCCTTTTTAGTACTCAACTGTTTTCTCCTTTGGTTTAAAAGAATCTATCTCTCTATTTCTCTTTAGCTAAAGCTCGGTCAACTGCCGCAGCTGCCAGGTCTAAATATTCTTTAGCTGTAGTTTCAGTATACTTTCCATTAACATAAGTACTTAAAATATTTTTAAATTCACCGACTACAGCATTTTCAATATCTCCCCAAACTCCTAATGGAGGATAAGCAGTGGCGTAAGATAAAGTCTCTTTAAATATTTTCCAAACCCCAGTATCATAATAAGGATCTTCGAAGGCTTCAATCTTTGCAGGTAACATATGAGTGAGATTCTTGGTATAATCAACTAATGCCTGCTTCTCTATCAGGAAATTGATCCAGGCTTTTGCTGCTTCCTTGTGTTTGCTATTGGCAAAAACAACTAAGTTGCTTCCCCCTGAAAAGGAACCTTTACCAACTGGGCCCTTCGGAGGCTCGACAATACCATAATTCAAGTTAGGATTCTCATCTTCAATATTGGCAATGTTCCACGGACCCATGTAACACATCGCCACATTTCCATTTATAAAAGCAGAATCAGCTTGGGGTTGGTTGTATTCAGCACAGGCGGGGTCTGCTAATCCCTTCCTTACTAAATCAACATACCATTTCATAGCTGTAACGCCTGCCTCACTATTGAAGGTTGCTTTCTTATTATCTGGACTTAATAGGTCGCCTCCAGCTTGCCATAAAAGAATAGCCCAGTTATGCAATAAATCCCAGGCATTGGTTCCAGCCATAGCAAATGCTCTACCCGCTCCAAATTTGGCATTAATTTTTTCACCGGCCTGTACTAATTCATCCCAGGTCGTAGGGGGCACTGCCCCTGCTTCCTCAAACATATCTTTATTATAGAACAGACACCTTGTCTCTGCAAACCAGGGTACGCCATAGTAATTACCTTTGTAGCCACATGATTCCAGGTTCGCAGCCATATAACTATCTGCTCCCCCAAACTCATTTATATTAATCTGCTCTAAGCCGCCAGTCGCAGCAAATTGTGGATTCCAGGTAGTACCTACCTGAGAAACATCACAGATTGGTTCGATGAGGGCATCGATATTCTTGACCATGCATCACCCCACCCTACTATCTCATAATTAACGGTGACGCCAGTCTTCACTTTGAAATCAGCTGCTGTCTTCTCTAACCAGGAAAGATGGACATCATCGGGGGCATTCGGCATGACCCAAAAGGTTATAGTCTCTTGAGCCCAGGCCAATCCGGCATAAAGAAAAAACACCACCAATGATAAGAAAATAATTTTCTTTAACATTTTTAATTTCCTCCCTTATCTTTACCTGAACTTTTTAACCTTTAAAATAGATTTAATCCCCCAGAATATTTTTAATTTCCCCTGATCACCCCTTTCCCCTTGAAGAGAATGAAATTGCAGATTCCCGTTTAATTAACTCTACTGGAATGATAACCTGCCTTGGAGTTTTTCCTTTTTTATGGCTGAAAAAGATCCGTTCTAAGAGTAATTCGGCTGCAACTTTACCCATCTCTTCTCTTCTTTGTTTTATTGTAGTAAGCGGCGGAATAATATAAGGCGAAATATAACTATTATCAAATCCAACGATGGAAACTTCCTCAGGAATCGATATTCCTTTATCCCTCAAAGCTTTAATAGCTCCAATCGCCATCTGATCATTCATAGCAAAAACGGCACTAAAATCTAATCCATAATTATCCAGATATTTTTTCATACTGGAATACCCACTATCTACGGTAAAATTTCCACTCAGGATATATTGATTCTTAATCTGTATTCCTTTACTTTTTAAAGCTCTTTTATATCCATTAAATCTTTCTTTCGAAGAATCAATAGAAGGAATACCTTGAATGATTAAAATAGAAGAATGTCCAAGATTCAATAAATATTCTGTGGCCATATATCCACCACCAAAGTTATCTATTTTTACCGTATCAACTTCTAAGCCGTGCGGATCTCTATCCAGTAAAACTATATTATAACCTCCTCTGATTAAAGAATGAATATATTCATCATCACCACTGGTAGTGACTAATATAGCCCCATCGACCTTTTTTGCCTTAAAAAAGTTGACTGCCGCCAATTCCTCTTTGATAATACGATGGTTTAATGAGATGATAACATTATATCCTCTCTCTGCTGCCACTGATTCAATACCGTCTATTATTTCTCCATAAAAATCCCCGAGTGCATCGGGTATGGCAACCCCAATGCATTTAGAAAGATTGGTCTTTAAACCACTCGCCATAGCAGAAGGAGAATATCCTAATTCCTTGATCACTTTTAATACCAGCTTGCGGGTCTTTGGAGAAACCCCATTATTTCCATTAAAAACCCGGGAAACGGTGGTAATGGAAACGTTTGCTTTTTTTGCCACATCTTTTATAGTTATATTCATATTGTCTCTCTTTTCTTATAATAGAAAACGTTTTCTATTATAATAACTTATAATCTATTTTTTGTCAAATAATTTGGATTATAAAAGTCTAAGACAGCTTAAAAATATTTTAAAATATCCTGTTCCAGATAATTTACTATAATATATACTTAACAACTATCTTTCATCTTCCTCCAAAATTACATCTATCTATTTCTATTAATTTCCTTAAAAACATCCACTCAGAGTCTTTCCCGATATTATTCCATTACAGAAAGAGTCCTGGTTGGCATTGCTAAAGAAGAGGTGTTTTTTAAAACAACAATATAAAAATAAAAAAAGCCCCTCAATAAGGATACTGAAGGGCTATAATTTACTGGCTCTGCTCTCAAACCATAACAAACCATCCCGATAATTTTACCAAATCCTATTCATCAGACAAAAGAAAGACATTAAAAGAAATAAAAAAACAGTTGCAGGCTCGGACACAATTTGCGTCCTCGCACTGCTCTCTTTATAATCCTGCCACACTTTCAGCGTGGCAGTTTCCCTCTGCCAATTCCATCGGCAGAGTTTTCTTATCTATTCCCACCCACCACCCTATTATAAGAATTTTATTTTTTTATCAAAATTCCTTATTGACAATCATTGTATTATTTTGTATATTTTAATTAGATTTTATGAAAGATTGTATTTTATAAAAGGATTGCCTTTATGGAAGAAAAAGAAATAATGACAGTTAAACAGGTCGCTGAATATTTACAGATGGACGAACATACCGTCTATAAACTCGCCCGCTCTGGTCAAATCCCTTCCCTAAAAATCGCTGGTCAGTGGCGGTTTAAAAAAGATGTAATTGATAAATGGATAAGTGAGGAATCATTAGAAAGGGTAACAAAGGATATAAAGTCTTCCTCAAAGAAAAAAGGCAAGGGAAAATAATTTATGGGTAAAGAAAAGAAATATCCAAAGGCGATTTATAACTGGCCTGAAGATGATAGGCCACGAGAAAAATTATTAAAGTTGGGTGCTGATAAACTTTCTGACACTGAACTTTTGGCAATACTTTTACGGGTCGGCTCAAGTGGTAAAAGTGCTGTTGATATGGCAAGAGAATTGATAAACGAATTCGGTACTTTTAGAAATATTGACTCAAAAGGTTTTTCTGAACTTAAAAGAAAAGGGTTAGGTATTGCTAAAATTGCCCAGATAAAAGCAGCCATAGAAATTGGCAAAAGATTTCTCAAAGAAAAAAGTTTGATTAAAATCAAAGTTAAAACCAGTAAGGATATAGTTGCTTATTTTCTCCCTTATTTGAGGGATATGAAAAAAGAAATTTTTAAGGCAGTCCTGCTTGATGGAAAAAATAAAATAATCAAAGATGTAACAATATCAGAAGGGACACTTACTAAAAGCATTGTCCATCCAAGAGAAGTCATAAAAGAGGCGGTTGCAGAATCTTCAGCGTCATTAGTCCTTATTCATAATCACCCAAGTGGTGAACCACAACCAAGCCAAGATGACATAGAGATAACCAATCGCATAATTTCTGCTTGTGAACTCATAGGAATAAAGATTTTAGACCATGTAATTATCGGCGATAATAATTACTTTAGTTTTTTCAATGAAGGACTTATTAAGGAGGATAAATAATCATGCCTGAAAAAGAATTTAAGCCAACTGAAGAACTTGAGGCTAAAGAGGGGTATGTTAAAGACCCTGTTTCTGGTCGGCTTGTAAAAATAACTCCAGAGAGAGTTGAGGCAAAAATAATTTTTGCTCAAAGACTTCTCAGTGAGTATGGGTATTCAAAAGAGCAAATTCAAACTTTCCCAGAATTCTATATTCAGAAAGGAAGCACAAAGATTGGACCCGCAGATATAGTGGTTTTTAAAGATAGTAGAAAGACTTTTGATAATATTTACCTCATTATCGAAACAAAGAGAAAAGATAAAAAGGATGGAATAAAACAACTTAAAAGTTATATTGACCCTACTCCTGCTGAAGGTGGAGTGTGGTTTAATGGTATTGAAATAGTCTATGTTAGAGCAATAAGAAAACCACCATCTTACACACCTGAACTTGTTGAATGGAGGAATATCCCAAAGAATGGCCAGTCTTGGGAAGAAATAGGAAAATATAAAACTGGCGATGAACTGATACCTGCTCAAAATTTAAAGTCAATCTTCAAAATTATTTATTATCATCTTTATACTAATAGCAACCTTCCAAGAGCCGAGAGACTTGGCGGGGAAATGACGCGGCTAATATTCTGCAAAATTTATGATGAGATGCACAATTACAAAGATCTAAAGTTTAAGGCAGGAGCGGAAGAATCAGATGAGAAAGTTGCCGAGAGAATAAAGGGATTGTTTGAAAAGGTTAGAACTGAATATCGGGATGTCTTTGAGGAAGACGAAAAACTATTGTTAGATGCTAAATCTGTCGCATATGTTGTCAGCCAGCTACAGAATTACAGCCTCTTAAAAACAGACAAAGATGCTGTAGGAGATGCCTTTGAGGTTTTTATTGGGCCAGCTTTGCGTGGAGAAAAAGGACAATTTTTCACCCCAAGGAATGTTGTCCGTCTTTGTGTTGAAATGCTTGATCCAAAGCCCAATGAAAAGGTGATTGATCCTGCCTGTGGTTCAGGTGGGTTTTTAATTGTTGCATTAGAGCATGTTTGGAAAAAGATAGAAGAAAAATATAAACATCTTCCAGAAGGAAAAATTGGAAGTTTGAAGACGGAGGTTGCCTCAAAGAATTTTTATGGAATAGATAAAGAATTCGATCTTGCTAAAGTGAGTAAAGCCTATATGGCTATTGTTGGTGATGGCAGAGGTGGTATATTCTGTGCCGATAGTTTAGTAGGTGCCGAAGAATGGACACCGATCCAACGAGAAAAAATTAAACTTGGCTCTTTTGATGTTCTCTTAACTAATCCCCCATTTGGTTCAAAAATACCCATCACCAGTAAATCACTTCTTGAAAAATACGAACTTGGTTTTAAATGGAAGATGGACAAAAAGACTGGTAAATGGGAAAGGACTGATAAGGTTCTGGATAAGCAGGTACCACAGATACTTTTTATTGAGAGATGCTTACAATTACTAAAACCAGGTGGACGGATGGCAATTGTGTTGCCAGAAGGTGTTTTTGGAAATCCTACAGACCGATATATTTTTGAGTATATTTTAGAAAATGCAAAGATACTTGCGATTGTAAGTTGTCCACCTGAGACATTCCAACCAAGCACTCATACAAAAACGAGTATACTATTTTTGGAAAAGATGAAAAACAAAATAGAAGATTATAACTTCTTTATGGGTATTGCTGAAAAGGCGGGGCATGATAAAAATGGAAAGATTATCTATAAGATGGATAAACGAGGTGACTTTATTTTAGACAAAAATGGACAAAAAATAATTGATGATGATTTACCAGTAATTACAGAACGATTTAGGGAATTTAAAAGAAATGGTGACAAGTTGAAAGATTACAGCCATCTTGGTTTTTCTTTCAAATATAGCAAGATTAAAAGCCATATTTTAATCCCAGATTATTATAACCCAGATATTGAGAAAGAGCTTAGGTCATTGGAACATACAGGTCAATATCACCTTATAAGTATCCAATCTTTAATTGATCAAAAAATTTTGACAATAAAAAGAGGGAATGAAATAGGATCTCATTTTTACGGTACCGGTGATGTGCCATTTGTTAGAACAACTGATATTGTTAATTGGGAAATTAAAGTAGATCCTGTTAAGTGTGTTTCAGAAGAGGTCTATAAAATTTATAAATCAAAACAGGATGTCAGGGAGTTGGACATACTATTCGTCAATGATGGGACATTTCTAATTGGTAGAAGTGCTATGGTAACCAAATTAGATAAACCAGTTATAATTCAGAGTCATATTCGTAAAATCAGGGTTAAAGAAAATAACCTGTTAGACCCATATTTGCTATTTTATTTACTAAATACGATTATTGTAAAAAGGCAGGTAGCGGCAAAAACCTTTGTTCAAGCTACTATTTCAACACTTGGAAATAGATTAAACGAAATCATTTTACCAATACCAAAAGATGCGAAGGAAAGGGATCACCTTTCATCAGAAATGAAAGCAATTATTGAGGGCAAGATGAAGTTAAGGGAAAAAAGTATTGAGATCATCAGGATCTAACAAACCGCCACTGACCAGCGATTTTGATAGAGGGGATAAGTCCTGTGCGAGCAAGTTTATAGACGGTGTGTTCGTCCATTTGTAAATATTCTGAAACCTGTTTAACCGTCATTATCTCTTTTTCTTCCATAGCCTTAATCCTTTTCTTAAAATACATTCTTTCATAAAATCTGATTATAATATACAAAATAATACAATGATTGTCAAGAGGAATTTTGATAAAAGGTAGAATCCTTATAGGGTGGTCGGAGGGGATAGATAAGAAAACTCTGCCGATGGAATTGGCAGAGGAAAACTGCCACGCTGAAAGTGTGGCAGGATATAAAGGCAGCAGTGCGAGGACGCAAGTAGTGTCCGAGCCTGCGACTGTAATGTTATTTCTTTAAATTTCTCTCTTTTGATTGATGAATTGGATTTGGTAAAATTATAGGGACGGTTCGCAGTGGTTTTGATTGTGGAGCCATTTTTAACAATACGAACTGGGGATTTTCGGAAAGAGAAATGAAAGTCCCCTTTTCTTTTTTGTCTCTACCAGACACAACCCCTGAAGAAAGGATTGAATTTTTGAGGGCGTCAAAATCCTCTGAATAATAAAGAGTTATTTGGATTTGTTCTTTTGAATAAACAATATCTTTTATGAACTTTTTGATTAAAAGATTTCTTTCAATTCCTTTTTGCTGGGCAAGGGATTTTAAAAATATTTTGAGGATATTTTGAAGAGTTTGAGAGGAAAGAAAAAATGATAGAAAAATCACTTGACTTTTCGTTTATTATATATTATCATATATTAGCAATAACTGATAAATATGAATAAAAGGGTTATGATTATGGATAAATGGTTAACGCTTAAACAGATAGCTGAATATTTACAGATGAGTGAATCTTCTATTTATAAGATGGCTCAGGCTGGTAAGATTCCTGTTTACAAAATAGGAAGGCAATGGAGATTTAAAAAAGAAGAAATTGATAAATGGGTTCAGAAAAATAAATTCGGGAGAATTAAAAAATGACAAAAGACGCTGATTTAAAAAAATGGGAATATAGAGAACATACTAAAGTAAAGCATATTTTATTGAAGAAATATCTCACAGCATGGATACCTATCCTCGGTAGGTGGAATCCTAAAATTTGTTACTTTGATGGATTTGCAGGTCGTGGAGAATATGCCGATGGAACTCTCGGCTCTCCGCTTATTGCTTTAGAGCGAGCGGATAACTTGAGTCAATACTTTGGCAAATTGATTTGTTTTTTTATTGAAAAAGATGTTGAGAATTTTAAAAATCTTGAAAAGGTCTTGCAACAAGAACAATCAAAGATTAAAAATCCTCAAAAAATAAATATAATAAAAGAAAATGATGAATTCGCTAAAGTCATTGGTGGTATCTTTGAGTATTTAGAGAAAGAAAAAAGTATCCTTGCCCCATCTTTCTTTTTTATAGATCCTTTCGGATTTAGTGGAATCCCTTTTTCTGTAATTAAGAAAATCTTAGAAAATCCTAAAACCGAAGTATTCTTCACTTTTATGGTAAGAGATATAGCCAGGTTCATTCAAGTTCCAGAACTTGAAAATATTTTCAATGAACTATTCGGAACAAATCAGTGGAAAAATATATTAAATTCCTCGCAGAGACCAGAAATTGCTCTTATAAATTTTTATAGGGAACAATTACATAAAGAAGCAAATGTAAAATATAGTTGGCCTTTTAGAGTGTGCACGTCAGAGAAAGTACAAACGCTATATTATCTTCTCCATGTTACGAATAATATTAAGGGTCACACCATAATGAAAAATATCATGTTCAATCAGAGTGCGGAAGGTAATTTTGCATATTTAGGGCCACAAGATATCACTGCAAGAACTCAAATGAGATTGTTTAACATCAGTAGCATTCAAGATCTCAAAGAGTATCTTTTAGAACAATTTAAGGGGAAATATTTTAGTTATGAAGAAATTCAAGAACAAGTTTGCACACGTTGGAATACAGAACCACCCTATATTGACAAACATTATAGGGAGGCTATAAAAGAATTAGAGAAAGAACAGAAAGTCAAAATAAATAGGATTACTTCAAAAACGAAAAGGGGGGTAAGTGGCAAGGATATGATCACGTTTCTTCAAAATAACCCTTCGATACTTTTCCCATATTCATCTTCCATAACCAGACTAAAAATCCACTACAAACAATATCCCCTTATAGATGGGTCAAAGCAGATTTTAGTAGAGAAGGTGAATGATGGTTCAATTATCACTAGATTTGATAAGACACCTTTACCTAAAAGGGATTCCGATGTTGTATGCCCCCATTTTTTGGAGCTGAAATGGGCCTTTGGGTGTCCTTATGATTGTAGCTGGTGCTATCTTAAGGGGACATTTAGGTTTCGTCCCGAAGGGAAAACTCCTGTTATCAAAGACTACAAGAAAATAGAAGCTCATACTAAAAGTTTTCTTGAGGAATGTGAAATCCCTGAAATATTAAATACAGGAGAGATTGCAGATTCACTGATGGGAGAAAATACTGAGAAACCATTTTCTAAATTTATAATCCCTATATTTGAAACCCAAAAAAGACATAAGGTATTGTTCTTAACAAAGTCATCTAATGTTAAAAATATGTTAGAACTTGAATCATATAATCAGGTAATAATGAGTTTTTCTCTTAATGCTATTCCAGTAGCAGATAGATGGGAAAAAGCTCCTAAAGTGACAAAAAGACTTGAAGCTGCTAAAAAATTATATGAGAAAGATTTTGAAATAAGAGTAAGGATTGATCCTATGGTTCCTATAGCGAACTGGGAAAAACATTATCTGTATTTAATTGACCTAATATTTGAAAAGATTATCCCAGAAAGAATCACTTTAGGTTCATTGAGGGGATTACAAAGCACAATAAATGGGTGCACAGATAAATCTTGGGTAAAGTATCTCTCAGAAGGTTCAAATTGGGGGAGAAAAATTAATAAAGGATTGAGATATCAAATGTACTCTAAACTCACAAAATACATCAAAGAGAAATACAATTATAAAAATGTGGCTTTATGTAAGGAAACGGTAGAAATGTGGAAGATGCTTAAAATGGATTTTAGAAAAATAAAATGTAACTGTATATGGTGATAGTATGAACTGTGCAATTTATACAAGGGTATCAACAGACAACCAGGCAGAAAAAGAATTTTCTTCTTGTGAAGCTCAAGAAGAAAAGATAAAGGCTTTTGTTAAGAGCCAAAATAACTGGGAAGTTTTTAAGGTTTATTCTGATTCTGGTTATACAGGGGCTAATCTCAATCGTCCTGCTTTACAAGAATTACTTCAGGATATAAAGCAAGGAAAAATCAATATTGTTTTGGCTTATAAGATTGATAGACTTACTCGCTCACCTAAAGACTTTTACCAATTGATAGAATTTTTTGAAAAGTATAAGGTTGATTTTATCTCTATTACAGAAAGGTTTGATACTTCCACACCAGCAGGAAGACTTTTAAGAAATATAATGCTAACTTTTGCTCAATTTGAAAGGGAGTTGGCAAGTGAAAGAACAAAAGACAAAATGCTTGAAAGGGCTAAAAAGGGAATGTGGAACGGTGGTTTAGTGCCTTATGGATATAAAAGAGAAAATAAAAAACTTGTTATCAATCCTAAAGAGGCTTCAATTATTCAGATTATTTATGAAATCTATGTAACAACTGCTTCTTTATTCAAGACCTATAATGAACTAAAGCAACATGAAATTAAAGATAGACACGGTAAGAGTTTCTCAAAAGGTGCTATTTCTTACATCCTAAGAAATATTGTCTATACCGGAAAGCTAAACTATGCTGGAAAGATTTATCAAGGAATTCATCAGCCCATTATTTCTGAAGAACTATTTAACCTTGCTCAAGAGAAACATAAAGAGAAAATAAAGACTTTGCGAGTATATAAGGATTTTCTACTTTCAGGGCTTGTTACCTGCAATGACTGTGGTTCTGTTATGACTCCTTGCTATACGAATAAAAGAAAAGAAGAAAAACTTACACGATACTATTATTACCGGTGCACCAAAACCTTTAAGATGGATTGGAACTCATGCAGTGTTAGACAAGTCAACGCAAACAGATTAGAAAATTTCATTTTTGATAATCTTGAGAGAATTTCGAATGACAAAATATACATTGAAAATCTCATTTTCAGACTTAACAATGACCCAGAATTGGGATACCGCTCTGGACACGAAATAACAGAAGAGTGCTCTCCGCTTTCCTCTCAAACTCTTCAAAATATCCTCAAAATATTTTTAAAATCCCTTGCCCAGCAAAAAGGAATTGAAAGAAATCTTTTAATCAAAAAGTTCATAAAAGATATTGTTTATTCAAAAGAA